>Ga0137366_10000382_pt1 | contig 28098 bp, 27 predicted proteins | sample SagtaG_8_FD_104938 | JGI IMG/M metagenome (GOLD analysis project Ga0137366, IMG submission 104938) | Vadose zone soil microbial communities from Sagehorn Ranch, Mendocino, California, USA - Sage1_L_60_16 metaG | ecosystem: Environmental > Terrestrial > Soil > Vadose zone | place: USA...
GAGCAGCGGTGTACCACATCACGGGCACAGGTACGTATGATGAAGTGGTTGCCCACGCACCAGAGCACATTGACTATCAGATAGTGCCGTTTGTTTCGACCGGCATGGCGCCAGTGCTGGGCGCTGCGGATATTGTAGTGAGCCGTGTGGGCGCCACGACGATGCAGGAGCTTGCCGCGCTGCACAAGACGGTCGTTATGGTGCCGCACCCGTATCTTACTGGCGGTCACCAGCTGAAAAACGCTCAAGTGTATGTTGATGCGCATGCGGCAGTAATGGTTGATCAGGAAGAGATAGAGCATAGTCCGCTCATACTCCTTCATGTCCTGGACCAGTTACTTGATGACCCCTCCGAGCGCGGACGCCTGGGTAGGGCACTGTCGACCTTTGCAAAACCAGAGGCAGCCGTAGAGGTTGCAGCATTAATCGTGGGCGCCGTACATCAGCCAACAGGATCTTCATGAAGCTCCTGCTACGCCGCCGTTCATCCAAACCAGCCGTACGCCAGCCAAAAGCTTCGTCCGATGCACAGGGCTATGTGTTTCGGCGCAGCCGGACGTTGACAGGGACGACGTCGTCGAAGGTTGTTGCTGGCGCCCAGTCGCGTTCCCAGCTTAAGACCGCGCGCTTGCAGGCTCATGAGCTACACCAGTTGCGCAACCGAATCTTGCGTATTCTCGCCGTTTTGGTGGTATGCATTGCGTTGCTGAGCTATGTGGTCGCCAGTTATGTAGCAGACATCTCGCTTGTCTACCTACAGCCAGGCAATCAGCCAGGCGGCACCGTGTATCAGCAGGCAGTGCTGTCGTACTTTGCTAAGCATCCATTTGAGCGATTTACCTTCGCGCTCAACCAGAAGCAGTTTATGGATACGCTTATGCATGAGCATCCCGAGCTTAGCAGCATTGATAGTGATGCTGGTTTTTTTGGCGGCACAAAGTTTATCATGACCTTTCGCAGGCCGATTCTGACCTGGCAGAGCGCTGGGCACACATTTTACGTCGACAATCAAGGGGTGGCGTTTTCGTATGATCACTTTGGCGGAAAGTACGTTGCGGTAAGTGATCAGTCTGGTATATCTCCGGCTGCTTCCGGTGGCGCAATCGCTACGAATAGCTTCATTAACTTTCTGGGAAAGGTTGTCGGTGCAGTAAACAGAGGTGGGCGAGGAGTGGTGACCGATATTGTCATTCCGGCGGCGACGCGTGAAGTTGACCTGAAGCTGCAGGGCAGGGGATACCCCATCAAAACTCATACTGATCGTGATCCATTGCAGCAAGCACAAGACATCCTAAATGCTCTAAAATGGCTTGACGATCGAAAAGTGACGCCACAGTATGTTGACGTGCGGGTGTCAGGCAAAGCGTATTTTAAGTAAGGCTCCTCCACTGTTCTTATGTTAGTTCTGATTTTGTTCTAATATGACAGTAATTATATTTGTTCTGGATAATATATAATATGTATTGTGAGAATTGCAAACAAGGTTAAAGGGAGTGGTGAAGCTAAGGCGGGGAGCGTGAAAAATATATTAAGAGGAAAATCAAAATCGCAAAAAAGCAAATTTTCCAACTGAGCCTGTGGAAAACTTATATATTAATAGCGCTCTATCCAAAGGCCAAAACCGGCATTGGTCACGTGTATTTTGATGTATTCTGAAATACCCACTTCTGAAGACTGGGGCTTATCGCGCGTAACTTTAGTTTTGGCCTTGCCCCCGGGCAATATTATAAAAGCCTGCTGCTAATCATCTATGGCCACTCCCCTGTAAAATAGTGCGAGGGGAAAACGTATTGCTAATCATCTGTGTCCCCATACCGTAATGTCGTAAAAGATACATTGTGCGACCAAAGCTCACTTTCTTTTCAAATAGACCAGCAGGACCCGTACCTGCCATTCTTTGTCACTTAGCCTGCTGATTTTTTAATGACTTCCCTGCCTTACAGTATTCAACCGATCTTCGAGACTTTATAGACAATTTTATCGCATACGGATGACGATTGGTTCGATACCTCATAGAAAACGCATGATCCAATGTTTACGCATGTTCTATTTTTGTTCAACTATATTGCCGGAAGATATTTCAGTGCAGTTTGATCACCTCTTCCAACGGTTTGGGCGTGTTTGTAGGCTTGGTCGCAGGGGGTGCCACTGGTCGTTCGGCTCGCGTGGGCCTGGCAGGAGCGTTCGAGTAATTTTGTTGTGGCTTTGGGGGCGCAGGTGGGCTAGGTGCAGACGGCGGTGCACTACTACTCCCCTGTTCGCCTGCGTCGCGTGTGGCAGCTTTTTTACGACGATGACGTCGCTTGGCAGAGGCTGACATCATCGCCTCATTATTAGAGGAGTCTATCGGAGCACTGGCCGGTGGCGGTGACTGCCGAGTGCTCCCTCCCCCACTCTGCGTGACACTGGCGGGGCGTGGCTGTGGGGATGCGGGGGATGTCGTCGAGTTGGTCTTGCCGATAGCCCCTTGAATGTAGCGTTCGATTTCTTCGCGTGGGGTCGTGTAGCGCTGCCGGCTATTTTGGATAATCTGCGCTGAGTAATCAGTTTGAGTCGGCGGAATCGTAAGGGTGGTAGCGGAAAAGGCCGGCACCTTTTCGCCCTTAATAACCATGCTGATAATAAAGTGACGGTTGTGCATTTGGACAAGATCCTCAGGCGTAAACTGCGGCTCAAACAGCTTGGTTAATATTGGCGCATCGTCTGGGCTCACGCGGAAGGAAATTGTTGTGCCGACGTTGCCGAATACGGCGTCGCGGACGGTATCTTGCATCTGCGAGACGTACTGGTTCGCGACGGTCAGGTTCAGGCCGTATTTGCGCGCCTCACTCAGTATGGTGGCAAATGAGTCGGTTGCAAAGTTCTGGAACTCGTCCACGTACAGATAGAACGGCCGCCGGTCCTCAATGTTTGGAATGTCGGCCCGGCTCATCGCTGCCAGCTGGATCTTAATGACCATAAAGCCACCGAGGATCGATGCGTTGTCTTCGCCCAGGAGTCCCTTGCTGAGGTTAACAATCAAGATCCGGCCTTCATCCATGATCTGCCGGACGTTGAAAGTTGACCTGGGCTGTCCGATAATATTGCGGATAATGGGATTGGCGGTAAAGGCGCCAACCTTGTTGAGCACGGGCGCAATAGCCTCTGATTGAAACTTATCGTTCCAACTGGCAAACTCGATCTGCCAGAAGTTCAGCACCACCGTATCTTGCACGTGGCTGAGTACTTCGTTACGGAACTTTTTATCAGTCAACATGCGGGTGATGTCCAGCATGGTAGTGTCGGGGTAGTCAAGCAGAGCCAGGATGGTATAGCGTAGGATATATTCCAGCCGTGGTCCCCAACTTTCACCAAACATGCGTTTCATGACGCCGATGATTTCAGAGCTAATATTGTTCTTGAGCGCCGGATCGGTTACCTCCATAGGGTTAAAGCCCATGGGAAACGCCGTGTCAGCTGGGTTGAAGTACACGACATCCTTGATCCGTGAAGCAGGGATAAATCGCAGATTGTTGACGGCAAAATCGCCGTGCGGGTCGATGATAGCGTAACCTTGCGTGTGGAAGACATCAGACAAAGCAAAAAGCTCGAGCAATCCTGACTTACCCGTTCCCGTCTGGCCAATGATGTATATGTGTCGTCCACGGTCCGAGCGGTAAAGCCCAAACTGCTGGTTAATACCACGAAAGTTGGTGAGTCCAAAGGCGCTGACTTCGTTGTCGTGCGAGGAGTCGCCCGTTATCACCGGCAGCCTTGCCGGTGGTTCGGCTGTCTTGGAGCTGGCCCACACAATGTTTGGCGTTTCGACGTTGGTGTGCGGCAAGTGGTACAGGCTAGCGAGCTCTTCGATGTTCAGGATATACCCGCGGTCTATGAAGAAGCGGGCGCGATACTGGGCGACGCCTTCGGGCAAATAGCTAGCGCCTTTTTGCTGGAAACCGTTGAGGTTGGTACTGTTAAATTGCTTGAATGTACCGACAATCGCTTGCATGCGAAGGCGTGCGGTTGTTGCGTCTTCGCCCAAGTACGCCAAGCGCACCTTTACCTGATAGCCAAGCTTGGTGCTCTTCTTCTCCACTTCGGATATGCGGCCTTTGTCCCGTTCGCTGACCTCCACCGGTGAGCCACCTTTGTCCTCGGGCGGCTTCCAGAGCGCTTCGAGTGCCTGCATGATGTAGAATAACGCGCCACTGAAGAGATCACCACTGCCACGGATACCGTGGCCACTTTTGACGCGGCCGACGTAGCTACTCGCTTTGCGGTGCCAATCGTCCGGGATGGGGCGGGCCAGGACCTGGATCCACATCTCCTCGTCACTTCCCTCTAGTTTGGCCAGCGTGGCGGTGATGCCCGCCAAGGGGTCAACCTCGAAGCTTTGAAAGGTTTTGATTGGCAGCACCTCGTTGTCAGTGAGTGAAAGCTCGGCAGTGTATTTGACCTTTTGGGATAGCTCACGCGCGGCATAGTCCTCTTCCGCTTCGTGGATCTGCACAGTGGGATACTGGGCATAGATTTGCCCCTCGACAAAGTTCTGCAGGTATTTGGGCACCCACACATAGAAACGAATCTGTTTTTTGATGGCAGCAATTTCGAAGCTGATGTGTTCTTGCAGGCCGCCCTGGGCTGCCAGTTCCCGCCGGGAGCGCAAGATACCATGCAAGCTGGCGAACATTTGCTCGGCAGCCAGCTCTTGCTTGTCATTGGTGCGCGGAATCTCGAGAACGAGGAGTGTGTGCTCCATCTCTAGGAGGGTCTGGGCACGGCGGTTATTCCGGAACGCAAAATAGCCCAATACGGCAACGATAGGCAGCCATATGTACCATTTGCTAAATAAACCGAATAACAGCGAAAGTAATGAGTCCATACCACTAGAGTTTATTGTCTCGCATATTGCCCTCCCATGCAATCAAAGCGTCTATGCTCGGGCATTTTGATCTAGCTGTTGGGCTCTGCGAGGGTATATGTAGCCTTGGCGACCCGTTTGAATCGGGTCTTACCCTGCAGGTTGAGCAGGATGGTTGTTTCTTTGACTTGGCGGTGCTTGAGTACGCGCTTGACGATCTCGTCGCGGTGCAGCGGGCCGCCCTCTTTGCGGAGGATGTCGCTGATGATGTCAGCAACGGTGCCCTTTTGGAAGCCCCATTCCTTCAGCGCGTAAATACCTCGGCCAATCAATACAAAGCGGCCGTCCTTGATCAGCTCGTTGTGGATAGCCTGAGTGGTAACATCTTTGCGCTTGAAGTCAGATTCTTTGATGGCGCGGGCAATGTCACTAAAGTGCATCGGCTTGCCGCTGTCGCTGAGGATGACGTAGATTTTATCGCGAATATTCTTCGGATTGACCGTTGGCCATTTGGTCAGGCCCCACTTGCCTTTCAGGTTGGCAAGATTTTTGCTGACACTGGCAAGTGCCCGGACGTGATCTGGGTGGTCGTGGTTGACTTTTTCATGCAATTCATCGGCAGTCAGCGGTTGGCCGTGCTGTTTGACGGTGTCGACGATTTCGTCAACAAACTTTTTGATCTGCTTTTCGTCGTATTGTTCCTTGAGGCCGACGGCGTGGAAATACTGATCGTTCTCTTCGACAACGGCCAGGCGTGGCGCCAGCTCGGCGATAAAAGCTACGTGAGCCCGTTCACGTTCACTCGGCTCCTGGGCGGTTTTGGTGGCCAGCTCGGTGACCCGCGCGATACCGCCCAGGTCGTACAAGTGGCGAACCAGTACCTTTTCCAGCCGATCTATGTGTGGCAAGGTTTCCTCAGCAGCAATCTTCAGGCGAATCATGATTGCCTTTTCAAGTTGGCGAACGCGTTCACGAGTAATACCCAGGAGCTCACCAATCTGCTCCAGTGTCTCTTTGCGGTCGTACAAACCGAAGCGGCGGGCGATAATTTCGCGCTCGCGTTCTCGTTCGATAGTACTGAGGATGTCTTTGACGGCATCTGTAATATTCAGTGCCAGGGCCTCTGCTGTGTCACTCATGGAAGGTTTTCTTTCCTTTACCTGCATCTTATTTTTCAACTATATAACAAATTTTTGATAGTGTCAAACACTTTTGCCTAATATTTATTATAGCATGAAGTAGACCATATTTGTATCCTGTGCCATAAAACTTTTATATTCATTTTGAATATGATGTAGTTTTGGCAATAGAAGCGCTTTTACGGCAAGCTAATGCAGTTGTTTCCTGGCTTCTTAGCTTTAGAGCCTTTTGATATATAGTGCACGACCCCTGTTGCAAACATGAAATACAACGGCCGACGATGAGATGGCGCGTTTCGGCGACGCTCATGCTTAGTAGGTATGTTTTTGACTATAGTATGTTCTTAACAAGTCTGCAACTACATTCGGTACATATCATCTTGGCATCAGCCGGAAGGAAGCGATAATTCTTTTAAGTTCGTTTCCTGGCGCGTTGACGGTATTGAGCGCCGCATTTTTCGTACGAGAGCTTGGCATAGCTCCTCACTTTCGATAGATCGGTAGAGGTGGCTGGGGATTATATGATATCGTTAGGTTAATTACAAATCCTGTGGTAGATCTATCGTCCGGGCAGGATAAGCTTGTGATCTATCCTGCCCGGACGTGCACTCAAGGGGTGAACTCCAATTGTCGCCCTGGTCGGAGTTGCTGCAGCTGGCTTCTGATAGCAGCTTCTTTACCGAGGTTCATCTCGGCCAAGAATGCCGCGAGAACGTTCAGCGATTCGGGCAGCACTGGTACCTTGAACCAGTGATGGATTACGTCGAGAGCTGTGCTGATCCTCAGATCGCAGCTCCGCCTGTTCCTTACGATGGTTACTGCCGTAATTCTGTTCATTCCCCCGAGTGCCTTGATCAGCTTCTTCGCCCGTTCAGGCTGAAAGCGATGATCCCGGTAGCTTCGAGCCTTCTTGAGCGCCTCGGTGCTGCCCATGGCGGTAAGGAAAGCGATTGCCACGGCTCCGTGGAATGTTTCACCTGCTTCCACACCCGCAATGAAACCGCCTGAAAGGCTTGCTCCGGTCACCACCTGCTTGGGCAGGTCAATAAAATAATCCGACATCTCTCCTCCAGGGTGCGGTGAGTGCTTGATGCATATTATATCATATTTACTTCTTCTTTTGTCTGCGGGGCGGTCGCTTGCTTGCTGGGGCTTTTGCGAGGAGGTCCTGAACCTCTTCGAGGGTTAGCGAACTTGGTTCGGTGCCTTTTGGAATCTTGGCGTTCTTTTTACCATCGGTAACATATGGACCGTAGCGGCCGTTCAGGATTTTGATGCTACTATCTTCAAAGATTTTGATATCGCGGGCGGCTTTCTTTGCGGCGTCTTCGGCGATGAGCTCAAGCGCGGTGTTCAGGTCAATACTGTAGGGGTCATGGCCTTTTATGGACACGTAGCTACTGCCAATTTTTACGTATGGACCGAAACGACCGATGTTGGCTAGTATGGTATTACCTTTCTTATCAGTGCCCACTTGCCGGGGCAGTGTAAAGAGTTTGAGGGCTTCATCGAGTGTAATATTGTCGACGGTTTTGCCGTTGGTAATGCCGGCGAATTTGGGTTTTTCTTCGTCTTCGGCATTCCCAATCTGTACCATGGGCCCAAAACGCCCAAAGCGAGCGCTGACCGGCTTGCCGGTTTGGGGATCATTGCCAAGATTACGGGCTTGGGCTGCCTCGGCGCGGGAAACATCGGCTGATTTTTCTACAGTGCTGTGGAATGGGCCATAGAATTGAGCCAGCATTTTTTGCCAGGCGATTTTGCCCTCGGCAATGTCGTCAAAATCCTCCTCGACTTCTTTCGTGAAGTCGTAGTCGATGATTTCGCTGAAGTGGCGGGCCAGAAAATCAGTGACCACGCTGCCCACTGCAGTAGGGACGAGCTTGTTGCGGTCCGGCGGTGTGAGCCCGGTGGCTTGCTGGCGAGTGATATGCGGCGAAAGCTCGGTGGTTTGTTCCGTATGTTGCTGATCCTCGCTGACGGGCGGCCTGCCATTCAAGAATATACGGATGGCCTCCCGCTCCTTGCCTTCCACATCGGTCTTTTCGACGTAGCCACGGTCCTGGATAGTGCTGATGGTTGGTGCATAGGTACTTGGCCGGCCGATGCCCATTTCTTCGAGCTGACGGACGAGCGTAGCCTCTGCGAACCGGGCTGGCGGGCGGCTGAAGGTCTGCTCGGCGAGACCATTCACCAGGGTAAGTGGATCGCCTTTTGTGACTTCGGGTAGCAAGCCTTCATCGCCAGTTTTGTTCTCGGCCCATACTTTCAAAAAGCCTGCAAATGTGACGATCTCGCCCTTGGCCTCGAGGATTTCCTGGGATTTTTCCAGGCCAATAGTGATGGTTGTCTTCTCGACATTGGCTGGTGACATTTGTGAACTGACAGCGCGTTTCCAGATGAGATCATAGAGTTTTTTCTGCTGCGCGTCATCCCCGGCGTCGCGGCGCTGCACATGCGTGGGCCGGATGGCTTCGTGGGCTTCCTGGGCACCGGCAGATTTGGTGGTGAAGGTACGAACCTGGTGATAGTCGTTGCCAAAGCTGCTCTTGATGTACTCTCCCATGGTACCGATGGCAAGTTTGCTGAGGTTAACTGAGTCGGTACGCATGTAGGTAATGTGGCCATTCTCGTACAGGCGTTGTGCCAGCATCATGGTTTGCTTTGGGCTGTAACCGAGACGATGCGAGGCTTCCTGCTGGAGGGTGCTGGTGGTGAATGGTGCGCTCGGCGAACGCGTGCCGGGCGTTTTTTTGACAGCAACAATGTGGGCTGCTTCATCGCGCAATGCCTCGAGAAGCTTCGTTGCCTCGGCCTCGGTTTTGAACTTTGTCGGGCACTCCGCCTTCAGCTCGGTGCCGTCGGTCAGCGTAAAGAGTACAGTTACCTTGAAGGTTGTGACCATTTGAAAGTGCTCGATCTCGCGTTCGCGTTCCACGATCAAGCGGACAGCTACGGACTGCACCCGACCGGCGCTGAGGCCAGTACGAACCTTTTTCCAGAGAACCGGGCTCAGCTCGTAGCCGACAATTCGGTCCAAAATACGCCGCGCTTGCTGAGCGTCAACCAGGCCAATGTCAATCGTGCGTGGTTGCTCTATTGCCGCCTTGATGGCTGGTTCGGTAATTTCGTGAAAGACGATGCGCTTGGTTTTTTTGGGGTCGAGTCCCAACACCTCGCTCAAATGCCAGGCGATTGCCTCTCCCTCGCGGTCTTCATCGCTGGCGAGCCAGATGACCTCGGCCTCTTTCGCGGCCTTTTTCAGTTCGGCGACGACCTTTTTCTTATCTGCGCTTACCTCGTACACCGGGGCAAAGTCATGCGCAATGTCGACACTCATTCCCTTCTTCGGCAAGTCGCGGATGTGACCGAAGCTGCTTTTAACGGTAAAGTCCTTGCCCAGGAAGCGGGCAATGGTCTTGGCCTTGGCGGGTGACTCAACAATAACGAGGTTTTTGCTCATGCTTTCTTTGTAGGTTATATCAGCCCCGACCATTGGTCAAAGGCTGCTCCCCTTTTTTCGGAGAGTTCGACTGCCTATGGTAGCGCAGCATTGTATACAAATGCAAGTGGAATCATCAACAATCTTCAAAATAAGTTCAAGCGAACATGACAAACAGACAAGGCAGGGCACGGACGCCTCCCTGCCAATCTGAAGGTCATGTGCGCTTGCGCGGCGATGCCCTAGTGGAGCAACTCGAATTGTCCGTCCTGCATCGACGGGGCGATCAGGAGCGTGAGCACCCAGCCAGACAGGGTGACGTCTGGGACAAGAATACCGTCCTTGGTCTCCGTCACTATACGCTGACCACGCCAGCGGAAGGTTAGGTTACGCAACGGGAACGTGCCAGCCGCAAAGGCGGCGGCTGCCCACCGGGGCGACATGGCGAGCGTCCTTCCTGTGCTCTTGCGGTTGAAGTACCGCCGCAGGTGAGCCTGAAGTTGAGCCGCGGTCCAGCCATGTGGCGCGGAGCTGCCGAGGAGCACAATCCTGCACTCCTTGTGTTGGTTGTAGTGAGCGCCGTCCTCGTAGAATCTGATGCTCACGCCGCGCTGGCCATCTTGGGTCGACCTGCGGTCAAGGACCTCACAGTTTGGAGTAATGAGACTCACTGCGCCCCCTTAGGACGAAGACTTATCGGTCTGACAAGATGAGGCGGCCGGGCCGCTGCGTCTCATCTTGTCATAGTAGCCTTGCCTGTTTGTCAACGTACGATTCAAGGCGCGCCGTTAGGGCTGCACTCAAAAAGTGTAGTCATAGTACCATTTTGTGATGATCTTGGCAATAGTCGGGTCTCTTGACACTGACGCGATTTTTAGGTACTATATGCGCGCAGCGGTACAAGATGAAAGAAGGTGTGTCTGGTGGGTCAGGGGCTCGAAACCCGTGTCTTACTGAATGAGCTGTTCGCCCTTATTGGGGCAGGCGCTAACGAGGCGCGACGGCTCTTCCCGCAAGTGTTGGGTGAGGTCATTCCATACGACCTCAGCCAGCAGATCGGCCAGGTCGTTCAGACCTCCCGCATGGTGGCTGCCAGCAAGCACGGCACGCCCCCGGCGTCGGCTTCAATCGCCCACATCACGAAGCTCATTGCCCTTCACCACCCAGGGGCTGCTACCATGCGGGAATATACGCGTGTGGCAACGTTGCTGTTCTGGGCGCTGTACTGGATCAAGTACAAGGAGCTTCCGCCGGAAGGCCAGCAGGCGCTCTGGTGAGCGGTCGCTGAGGCTGCTGGGTCCGGACCCCTGGTTGCACATGTGCGCCAGGCGGTCCGGACCCACCCTACTTCTATCGAATAGTCCACTGATTTGCACCGAGTGATCTTATCTTCCCTTCTATTTCCAGCATAGTTAACGTTTGATTGAACGTGGCAGCGGAAAGCCCGCTGTGTTGTTGCAGCTCATCGCTTTCACGGTACCCATCCTGTAGCAACTTCAGAATGACACCTTGCTCACGAGTGGTGGCCAGAAGGCTGGTTTGCTCGCCAATGTCACGAAGTCCGAGCTCGTGGAGGACATCCACAACATCTGTAACTGGTGTGGCGCCCATCTTCAGCAAATTGTTGCAGCCGCTGCTCATGGGGCTGGTGATGTTGCCGGGTACGGTCATGACCGGCCTCCCCTGTTCCAAGGCAAAGCGGACGGTGCTCATGGTGCCGCTTTTGACCGCGGCCTCAGTGATGAGCACCCCATCACTGAGCGCGGTGACGATGCGGTTGCGGGCCACGAAATTCGTCTTAAATATTCGCTGCTCGCCGCTGTATTCGCTGATGAGTGCACCACCATGCCGTACGATCTTTTCGGCCAATAGCCGGTGAGTGGCGGGATGGATTGACTGCAAGCTTGTTGGCAGCACGGCAATAGTGGTGCCGCCAGCATCGAGCGCCGCTTGGTGTGCAATACCATCTACCCCGAGCGCTAAGCCGCTGAGGATCACGATACCACGCTGCGCGAGCTCGTAACTGAGCCGGTACGTTACTTCCCTGCCGTACGGCGTGGGTTTGCGCGTGCCGACTATTGCTACGGTTGGTTGGCGACCAACGGGCAGTTCACCTTTTATCCATAACCTTTTTGGCAAGTTGGCAATAGGTGCTGCTATCTGGGAAAAAGCATGCGTCTCTGGGGTAAAGCTATTGATATTAGGCATAATTTATATAAAAAGGTATTGACACCCTTATCACCCTGTGTTATTCTAGCCCACGGTGAGTTATCCACAAGGTAACTCAAAGCACCTTATACCCCCAAAATTCTAACATTTTTTGTTAGATTGCATGCAACGTACGTCTTTTGAAGTTACTACCCTCCACTTTGAAGCGTCGTGAGGTTCCCTTCGGGGAATTGTCACAGCGTTGCCTGCAAACTAACCCCTTTAACCGGCGGACCTCTTATATTACGTGAGGTGGGTCACGCCAATGCCCGAAATGGGTGGGTTGAAGGGTGAAAAAGCGCCAGGTGAAGCCCACCCTTACCTGGCGCTTTTTCAGTGGGGAAGAATTATGGTATTATATGGCTCGTCGTTGAGTCAAGCAGTTGGAGGGCTGGATGCCGACACCGCGTCAGCAGCTCGAGGCAGCTATCGGCAGTGAGGACCGCTCAGATTGGTGGCTGGACCCCAACTCTCACGCCTTCGGGAATCCACGCAGTGCCCCGGCCTTCTTGGTGGGGTTTGACCCTTCATCACCAGCCCAGCCCTGGTACCTTTGCGGGCCAAATGGTTCGGAGTGGCGCGATACCGCCCAGAAGGCGGTCGACGCAGTACGGAGTTATCTGCAGGCCCGGTCCTGACGTCAAGCGATAGACCCACTGGAGGAGTGTGAGCATGACCTTCGAAACACCGCGTCAGCAGCTGGAAGCAGCTATCGGCGAGAAGGATCTGCCGAACTGGTGGTTGAGTCCCAACGGGACAGGGTACGGGCACCATCGTAGTGCCCCGCAGCTCGTTGTCATCTTCGACCCGACCTCTCCCGACTACTATCGGCCGTGGTACGCCCCTGGGCCCAAAGGTTCGGAGTGGTATCCGTCGGCCCAGGAGGCGGTTGAGGCGGTACGCGGACGGCTGGATCTGCGGCCCTGACACGAGTGCTCCGCGCCGGTATCCTAGGAACTGGCGCGGAGCATAAAAATTCTCCAGCAGATGCTATTATTATGCTTACGGCAGATCACGAGATTGGAGTGACATGGCTGCATTGACGCCTCGGCAGGAACTCGAAGCGGCGATCGCTGACAATCGATCCCGTTGGCGGTTGGACCCGAGCGACAGGGTATTCGCGCAGCTGCGGTGGAGAGGGCCCACCGTCGAGATCAGCTATCGGCCGATAGTGGCTCTGGACCCGCAAAGGCCGTGGTTGTTGGATTGTGGTGACAGTACAACCTGGTGGCGGTCTGCGCAGGAGGCCTTCTCGCATCTGCCAGAAGGCGCGGCGTACTATCTGTCCGAATGACTGGACGTGCCCGCATTGGCCATCCTTGGTCAGTGCGGGCACGCTAATCCTTTATGGCTGGTCTTTTGCTAACCGCACACTGGTTGGGGCAAATTCCTTCTCGTGATGGACAAAATCTTCGATAAACTTCAACGCATGCCGTGCGATATCGGGGATGCCGGCAAGTTCGGTGCTGGTTAGACGGCCCAGCACGAAGTCCATGGCTGGCAGTGCCGCACTGGATTCGTTGGCTATACCCACGCGAATACGCGCAAAATCCATTCCTAGATGGGCGATAAGGTTCTTTATGCCGTTATTCCCCGCGTCAGAGCCACCCAGACGCGTCCTGAGGGTGCCAAATGGCAGTGCCAGCTCGTCATGCAGTACCAGTACATCCTGCGCAGGCGCAAGCTTATAAAAGTCCACCACAGCCCGGGCGGCTTCGCCCGACAGATTGTAGTACGTGCTTGGTTTGAGCAGGAGCGCCTTTTCGCCGCCGATCACTCCTTCGGCCACGACGCCTTTGAATTTCGGCTTTGGCTGCCAGCTGAGTTCGAGCTCCGCGGCAAGGCGGTCCAGCAGCAAGAAACCCACGTTGTGCCGGGTAAGATCGTACTGTGGTTCGGGGTTGCCGAGGCCGATGATGAGTTTCATGTTTTTAGTATCCTGGCTTCGGTACTAAAACACAAGGTTTTGTTTGCAGGAGGTTATGTAGCATGGTATAGTTGCATAAATCCAACCTTCTGATAATGCAGGGAGTAGCCGTGGTAAGCTTTAACTTGCAAGTCAGGTATTCGTTCAACAACAAGCAGCACATCCCCCTCCAGACATGGTTGGAGGGCATTAGGCGTCAGCTGTTGGTGGCAGATCAACCGACAACGCGTGCCGAGGAGATCGCTGCGCACCTGTTGAAGGTCCGGCCGCAGCTCCTTCAGCAAGGCCTGAGGGGTAAGATGGTTTTTGTTTTTATGATAAAAGAGGTATAATAATGCAGCTCTACACGACATACTCGCGTTCGTATATGGGAGGTAGCCGTATGGTCCAACTGAGGGAGCCGCTTCATACCGCTGCTCGGGGCGCTGCGCACCTGATGGCCACCGGTCGCGCTGGAACCGCAGCTCAGGACGGCGTCATCGCACAGTACGCCCAGCTGATCGGACATTGCGGCACTGCTGCGGTGTTGGGGTTCATGAGGGTGGAAGTGGAGGGCTGTACCGGCAATCGTCTTACGCTCCGCGAAGCCGATCCTTCGCTCTGTGAGTCGGCACGTCATCGTGTGGAACCTCTTCCGGCGAACGAGCTCCTCCTGTTCCAACTGGTCGTGTGCGACTTCAGCCGGCCGGCCAGGCCAGTCACGGTGCTGCGGAGCAGCGATGGCCTGTACATCGTGACCACTCCGCTCGGCAGTGAACCGACGGGGCTGATCGTGCGGAAGTTGCTCTAGCGTCTGACCGGCGTAGTGGCTCAAGGATTTGGGCTCTGCGCCGGTCAGGCAATATATAGTGGTTTTATATTTTTTCTTTGAGGTTGCGCTGATCGCGTTGTTTCTCGGCCTTTTCGTCCCGGTAGCTGAACATGATCGGTGTGCCGGTGTAGTCAAATGCATCGCGCATGGCATGCTCTAGGTAGCGTTTGTAGCTCCAGTGCAGATAGCGCAGGTCATTGCCAAACAGCACGAACCACGGCGGTGAGACGTCAGTCTGGACCAGGTAGCGAGGTTTGGGATGGGCGTTGCGCAGGCCGGCTGGTGGATGTTGGCTCATGGCTTTTTGCAGCACACGATTGAGCTCGGCGGTTTTGAGCTGCTGCCGGCGGCGTTGGTCAATGTCCATGACCAGGTCAAAAATTTTGGTCACATTTTGCCCCGTGACTGCGCTGGTGAAAATCAGCGGCGCCCATGGCACATGCTGATAATGCTGCAGCAGGCGTTTGGCAATAGCATCGCGGCTGAATGGGGTTTTGTCTTCCAGGCTATCCCATTTACTGACGACCAGGATCAGCCCTTTGCCTGCTTCCTTGATAATGCCCGCGAGCTTCTGGTCGAGTGCGACACTCAGTTCCTGCACATCCATGAGTAACAGGCAGACGTCGGCTCGCTCGATAGCCTGCAGCGAACGCAGCACGCTGAATTTTTCGGTGCCGACCTCTTGCTTACCAGCGCGGCGGATACCTGCAGTGTCCAGGAGCTCGACCGGCCGCTGATGGTAATTGATCCGCGTGCGGTTGACGTCGCGCGTCGTGCCGGCCACATTGGCAACGATGGCCTGCTGCTTACCTGCCAGGGTGTTGAACAGCTGTGATTTGCCGGCATTCGGCCGGCCGATGAGCGCAACTCGCAGCATATTGTCGTCAGGCAAATCACGCCGGGGTGGGATGATGGCGATGATGTCGTCCTGCAGCTGCGCAGTGTTCTGGTTGTGCTCGGCCGAGGTGCGCACGATAGTTTTGATGCCGAGCCGCAGGAACTCTTCGCTGGGTAGCGCGCCGGCTTTGTCGGCTTTGTTGACGACCAGGATGATTGGTTTGCGCGATTTCAACGCCTTTTTGGCTACGGTGCGATCCTCGTCGGTAATCATGACGTCGGCTTCGACGACAACCAAAATGACGTCAGCGGCTTCGGTGGCCTCGGTAATTTGCTCCTGAATAGTTGCCTCGAACTCGTCCTCGGCCATTTTTAGCCCAGCGGTGTCGACCAGCCAGAAGGTATGATCGTGGTAGTTCACCTTGCCGAGGACCGAGTCGCGCGTCGTACCAGCCTCACGCGCAACAATGGCCTGCTGCTGACCGACCAGGCGGTTAAACAGGCTTGATTTGCCGACGTTAGCGCGGCCGACGATGGCGACAGTGGGAAGCGGTTTATTCATGATGTTACTCTAGCATAATAAGGTCGATTGTTTGCCCCACCCGCGGCCCGCTCTGGTTGGAGGGGCCGTGGATGGTGGTGCAGCGTCAGCTCTTGGCCGGGCTGCGGTAGGAGTTGATGAGCCTGGCCAGGAGGCCGACGTCGGCAGTGCTGCTCGTCAACGCCTCGGCCAACCTGTCCACGGTGAAGCCGTCCACCTTCTTCAGGAAGGCCTTGACGGCGTAGTGCGCCGTGTTGTTGCGGCACCACTCCGCCAGGTCCTTGACGCGCTTCGGGTCAGCCAGAAATGCCTTCTGGTCGGTGGTCAGCTCGAAGGCCATAGTCTTCCCTTCCCTTACTCGGGTGAATGAACTGATAGCAACTGTATACTTTTTGAATATTATTGTCAATGATGGTATAGTAGTCGTTGATTCTGGCTACACGTGACCAGACTGAGAGATGTAAGGAGTGGCATAATGTCGCGCCCTATTCACGTACTGGTGTTCCACGGACTCGGCGAGCCGCTGATCTGGGTTCCTCGCTCGAAGCTGCTGCAGGATGGTATCATCGTGGAGCCCAAGCTGAGCGAGACCGTCCCCCAAGCCGTCCGTCGCTACGCCACGGAAACATGGCCGCGTGTGTCGGGGCAGGTTCGTATGGTGGGGGAAATGCGTCACGGCGTTCTGGTGAGCTACGGTGTCAGCAGGCCCAATGAGCACATCCACGGCTACACTCCCGTGAGTGCTGACAGCCTGAAGGGCACACAGTTCGAACCGCTGGTGGAGCGGTTCCTCGCTGCCGTCAACCGCGAACGGCGGGGCTGGTAGCCTCACATCACGCACCGCTGGCCTCCCCTGCCCCGGGAGGCCAGCGGCCAGCAACGCTTTGAGCTTATTGTTTCTCGACCAGCCAAAAACGCCCCGGCTGGTTATCCCCCAGCCGATAATTGCCAAATTGAACGCGGTGCAGGCCCGTGACCCCGTAGCCCAGCGCGGCGAAGGTCCGGCGGATTTGCCGGTTGCGGCCTTCGTGCATGATGACGGACCAGCGCGTGCCGTCACCCTCGGCTATTCGCTCCAGGGCGAGGCGGCTGGGGCCGTCAGGCAGTACAATGCCGTGGTCGTTGATCATTTGGTGGTGCAACGGCTGCAGGGGTTTGTCCAGCGTGACTTCGTAACGCTTGACCTTGACGAAGCTGGGATGAGTCATGCGGTGGGCAAAGTCGCCGTCGTTGGTCAGCAGGAGCAGGCCGGAGCTGTCTTTGTCCAACCGGCCGACGGTCTTGAGGTGCTGATAGCCGTCAGGCAGCAGACTGTAGACGGTAGGCGCGTCACCTTGCTGCGTGCGGCTGCAAACATAGCCGACGGGTTTGTGCAGCGCCAGGTAAATGAATGGCGTCGCTTGTTGTGTGACGGGTTGGCCGTCGATAGTGATGACATCGGTCGGTCGGACGCGCGCCCCCAGGCTGGGCTGCTCGCCATTCACCCGTACTCTGCCCTTTTCGATCAGTGTGTCAACCTGGCGCCGGCCAATCGCAAGCTTACCGGCGAGATATTTGTTCAGCCGGAGAGCATCCGCGGGATTTTGCTGAGATAGCATGGCTTTATTATACCGAAGGAGCTGGCGGTGGCGGAGTTGGTGTGCCGGCCGGCGGGGCTGGCGGCATTGGTGGTGCTTGCGGAGGTGGAGACGTGGCGCCAGGCATGCTGACGTGCCCATTGGCGTCGATTTGGATGGTTGGTGTGCCATTTACGGCTGCTGGCGGAGTTGCTGGTGGCATGGTGGGTGCGGTCGAAAATTGATTGAGCTGGTTGCCGACGACGGACTTTTCCTGAGCGGTGGTAGGCACTGTTGGGCGTTTGTCGACGTCAATGCCGGCCTCTTTAGCGAGCTCGCGGTCCAGCAGCTCGTTGATGTCGACCTTTGAAGTCGAGGGGTCGTTCAGTGGTTGGATAACGCGATTTTTTATCGAGGGTGGCGTCGGTGCGGTATTGATTGGTGCCGGAGCTGGTGCCATGGATGCAGCGGGCGGCGTTGGCATGGGTGCTGGAGTGTAAGCAGCTGGCGCGGGCTGCGGCATGGGCACAGAATTATACGTGACCGGTTGTGGCTGTGGGACTGGCGCAGACGGTCGCGGCAATGGCGTTGGCGCTTGCGCTTGGCGGCTGATGGTTGGCGGAGCCGGTCGGGGTGCAGGTGGTGCTACTGCAGGTACACCTGCGGGTCGCCCGCCGGGTTGGTCGCCCAGTACTTCATGTACCACACGAATCACGTCTTCAATGCCGACTTGTGATTTGACTAAGTACCGATCGGCACCCAGTTGCTCGCCACGCAGGCGTTGATCCTCGCTGGACAGCGCGGTCATGATAATTACTTTGATATCTTTGGTCTCAGTCGTGGAACGCAAAATATCCAGCATGTCAAAGCCGCTGATTTTGGGCATCATTACGTCACTGACGATCAGCCGTGGCCGTTCCTTGATAGCCATGGCTAATGCTTCTTCCCCATCAGAGGCCGAGACGATGTCGTAGCCTTCGGCTAGCAACCGAACGCCGTATATTTCGCGGAGGCTCTTGTCGTCCTCAACTAGCATTATCTTGGTCATATTGCCTTCATTGTAGCATAAGCTCTAAAGAAGTTGCATAATCGGAAGCATGCGAACTATTGCTCAATAAACACATCGGTCAGCGGGTCGATGCTGGTGGTAATGACATGCTGTCGTTGGTGCAGCAGCGTGTGCAGCGGTATGATGCTACCCTCGCTGCGGATCACGTAATCGTCGTCGGAATGATATGCCTGCGCCTGCGTGCTTTGGATCCAGGCTGGGAGACCGCCGGCAAAGCCGCGGTCCAGCGCCTCTAGGTAGTCTGTACAGCGCCGAAAGAGCTTGGGCAGAATAAGCGCCTGAGCGTCAGGTCCAATCGAGGCGTGGTCTGTCAGGATGAAACGCGCGGTATGGTCCATCTTCCAGACGCCGCGCGTTGCTGCCCGGGCCGCAGCGGCAACGTGCCGCAGGTAGTCCCGGTGGACCGGTGGCGTGGAGTTATAGAGCGTCAGGTAGGCCGCGCCGGTTTGTAGCAGATGGGCGTTGACCGTTTGACCGAGCAGGCCGGCATCGGCGCTCAGTAGTTGACCTTCCGTAAGCTCGCGCGTTGGTTTGGCCAGAATATATGACACCAACCGGCCAAATGGATCGAGCTGGTTGACCAGGAGCGTGACCGGGACGTGTTTGGGCTGACTCTCGGTCACCGTGCCGCCAGCGTCCCAGCGCACATCGGTAAAGCCGAGACTGCGCAGAAGCGTACTGCGAGCGACATCACCCAGCAGTTGGGACTGTCCATTGTAATGCGTTTCTGGTGCATCGATGCCATCCAATCGCAGTTGCAGGCTGCCATCTTTGGCAGCACGAAGCCGCGTAGCGTGTGGTAAATGCTGGACAGTACTGAGCTCGTTCGGTACAAAACGTATCGAGTCGCCATCTGGCTGTTTGCCAATGATAACCAGCCTGCCATGGGCAATAACCATCTGATCATTATGAGCTCGAAGCGTTGCCATACCGGCATGGTACCATTGCCTGGGCCTGCCTTGCAATCAAAGATTTTAGGCAGTTGGTTGTGCGGGCTGCGCGGCTGGAGCCACTGGCTGATTTTGGATCAGCTCGGTGGCGCGATCGTGACTGATCCGCGGCATAGTAACGAAAAAGGTCGAGCCCTTGCCGATTTCGCTCTTGATGCCGATGTGGCCGTTGTTGCTCTCGATCAAGCGGCGCGAAATGTACAGTCCCAAACCGGTGCCGCCGATTTCGCGCGTGTCGGAGTTGTCGACGCGGTAAAACTTTTGGAACAAGTGCGGCACGTCTTCGGGCGGGACGCCGATGCCGGTGTCGGTCACGCTGACCATGATGTTGTTGTCGTCGCCGGTGACATCGATGGTGACGTTGCCTTGCCGGGTGTATTTGATGGCGTTATCGACCAGGTTGTTGAGCACCTCGCGCAGCTGATCCTGATCGATGTAGCTGTAGTACACGGGTGAGACGGTACGGCTCCCCTCCTCACCTACGCCGCCAGTTGGTTTGAAATACAGGAACAGGCCCTTTCCCTGCGCTTTGGGCAGCAGCGAATCCACAACCTCTTTTGTAAAGGCCACCACATCGACCACTGTCGGTTTTGGTGTCAGCCGGCCATCCTCGGACCGAGACACGGTCAACAGGTCTTGAAAGAGCCGCCCGAGGTGTTGGGTAGACTCATGGGCCTTTTGCAAAAACATCCGGGCCTTGTCGTCGATCACGGCCGTCGATGGGTTGAGCGCCAGCCCTAGATAGCCTTCAATCGCCGCGACTGGCGTGCGCATCTCGTGACTGGCGGTGCTGATGAATTCGGCCTTGGCGCGTTCCTCTTGCTTTTCCTCGGTGATATCGCGAAACACGATGATGGCACCCGCCGAACTGTCGCCAACCGGCGATACCAGCAGCGATATCATCAGGCTTTTGCCAGAACGAGTCTTGAGCGAGTAATCATTGGTGGCGATGGACTGATTGGTAATAAACATCTGACGGATTGGCGATGATTCGTCGGGCAGGTCGTTGCCCTTGCTGTCACCTATCTTGATAACCGAACGATAGTCCAGGCTCATGGCGTCCTCTTTTTTCCAGCCAAGCAGCTGTTGGGCGGCTGGATTGATCAGCTGTATTCTGCCCTGGCCGTCGGTCACCACCACTCCTTCGGCGATCGAGTTGATCACGGCTTCGGACTTGTTGGCGACCTGGTTCAGCTCGCGGGCCATGGCATCGAGGGCTTTGGTGCTGCGCCGGTCCTGGGTGTTCTTCTCGTGCCAGATGAGATAGCTTACCAGCAGCGGCATTTCACCCGCCAGGAAAAGGATGATGGTCTGCTCCTTGGTATAGGGCAGCACGCTGAGGAAAATATGGTAGATAATTGCTGTGTTGGTAGCCACCAGCACCGTCCCCAGTCCCCAGAAGCCAAAAAGCCCGGAAAAGACTGCGAGTATCATCCACATCGGGATGTAGGCCGAATGTGATCCGCCGGTCAGCTCGATAAGCATGCCGGTCGTGGCACACATCATCAGGTACGTAATCAGCGCCAGCAGATGCGTAAAGCGTTTGGGCGCCCATACATAGGCAATCAGGCTTGCAACCGCCGTCGCCAGGGCCATTAGCGCGGCCGAAAGCGGCACGAAGATATTGTTTGTTGCCTGATCGTTGAGAACAAACGTGCCAGTTGCATACAAACCAAGCACCATCAACGAAATCAGCAGATTAATTTCGTTGATGCGGCGGTACCAAAACGGCGAAATTGACTTGATCGGTGTGATGTCTGCCCCCTAAACGCTTACGCTCTATTATCGTGACGCTGGCGGCGAGCGTCAAGCGTTGGTGTGTGGGGCTTGGGCAGGGTGACTTTGGTTGAGATAAATCGGACCAATGATTTGCTTTTTTGGCCATTTCATGCTAACCTACACATTAACTTGAAAGCTGGTGCATTAAAATTATGCACGAAGTAGCAGGTATAGGAAAAGTGGACCTCTATGACACGCAAGCGCATCGTTACCAAACGAACTATTGCCGCCGTCCTGGCATTGTTTGCTGTCCCTACACTTCTTATAGCTACGCTCACCAGCCATACCTTTGCTCGTAACTGGGCGCAGGCAACAAGCATGCAGCCCGAACGTTACACCACGCTCGCATTTACCGATACCGGTCACCTGCCACAGTACTCGGCTGCTGGCAAACAGCAACATGTCGTTTTTCGATTAACAAATCACGAAGCAGTACCCACAGCCTACCATTACATTGCGCTCCTGAGCAGTAATGGCGGGGCTCAGGTGTTGGCCCAAGGTGATGTACGTCTAGGAAATGACGCCACCACGCAGCAAACCGTGCTGTATACCATGCCAGCACCAAACTTGACTGCTCAGGTTATCGTCGAGTTGCAGGGCCGTTCTGAATACGTTGCATTCGAGACAAAGTCATGAAAAAAGTTACCGTCCTCATCCCCTGCTACAACGAAGCTGAAGCGATCTCAGATGTGATTGCCAAAGTCCCGGCAGATCGCCTGCGAGCTTTCGGCTACGATGTCGAGATCTTGGTGGTCGACAATAATTCCACAGACGACACTGCGGCCATTGCTGAGCAGGCTGGCGCCCGGGTGGTCCACGAGCCGCGGCAGGGCAAGGGCAATGCCATTCGTACTGGTTTTTATAGCGTAGCGGATGACACTGACTTTGTGGTAATGCTTGATGGCGACGACACCTACCGTGCCGATGAGATACTGCGGTTGATCGAGCCAATCGATAGTGGTTTTGCCGAAGTTATCCTGGGGTCACGCATGCATGGCGCCATCAGTGACGGTTCGATGCGCCGCCTGAACCATATGGGCAACCGGATATATTCGCGGCTGGTGCGTACCTTTTATCATGTGCCAGTGACTGACGTGCTGACTGGTTTTTACGCCTGGTCAATGGGGGCCGTCGAGGAACTGCGGCCACATCTGCAATCGGCTGGCTTTGCCATCGAAATGGAGATGACCACCAAGATGGCCCGCCTGCACCTGCACATGTACTCAGTGCCGATTTCCTATGATGCTCGTCAGGGTAGTTCCAACCTGCACCCCTTCCGTGATGGCTATCGAATCCTTAAAATGTTTACCAGAAACCTTCGCTGGAAACCCAGTCTACACCCGCCCACTGTCAGCAAGGAGCTGCGTGCCGCTGAAGCGGTGCATGAAAGTGTGACAAATGAGCACCAGCCGATCAAAAATAGCTCTAGTGTCTGATGCTGTGCTGCCGTTTCATAGCGGTGGCAAGGAGCAGCGGATCGACCACATCGCCAAGGCCCTCGTCACTCGAGGGCATGCCGTGCATATCTATACCATGAAATGGTGGCCTGGGCGTCGCAAGACCTACCAGCACGCTGGCATTACCTACCACGCCATCAGCCGGCTGTATCCGTTGTACCATGGCAAGCGGCGTTCATTCTTAGAGGGCATCATGTTTGGATTGGCCTGCCTGAAGCTGCTATGGGTGGACTATGATGTGCTAGAGGTAGACCACATGCCGTACTTTCCCCTGTTCTCCGCCAAGCTGGTCAGCCTGATACGGCGCAAACCGTTTTTTGCGACCTGGCACGAGACCGTTGGACTGCAGGCGTGGCGCCACTATATCGGCTATAGCGCCGGCACCGTGGCATACGTGCTCGAACGATTGAGCGTGAAGCTGCCCAATCATATTATCGCGGTATCCGATCGCACCTTTGCGCAGACGCGCACGCTGCTGCATTATACTGGTCCAATGACTTTGGTCAGTAATGGTATTGACTTTGGTGCAATCGTCAAGGCGCCTCTGGCGAAGCAACACAGTGATGTCATGTACACCGGTCGGCTGGTCCGGCATAAACATGTCGACGTGCTCATTCAGGCGATTGCCAAGCTCAAAACCACTCAGCCACGTATCAAGGCCGTGATTATTGGCGACGGCCCTGAACGGCAGCGGCTAGAAGGCCTGGTGCACGAGCTCGGCCTGGAAGCAAACGTAACCTTGGCTGGTCGGATCGAGGATTCGAATGACGTGTTCGCGCAGATGAAGAGCTCAAAAGTATTTGTATCGCCGTCAACGCGTGAAGGCTTTGGTATCACCGTGCTCGAGGCATATGCCTGCGGGCTTGACGTCGTGACGGTCAATCATCCGGACAATGCCGCGCAATTTTTGGTACGCGAGGGAGCCGGCCTTGTCTGCGAGCTGAGCGCTGATGCGATTGCCGCCAGCATCGCCCAACTGCTGAAGGTCAAGCGTGCCGACAAAGCAACTGTCGACGCTTCGGTGTTTGATTGGGAAAAGAGTGTTCAAACGCTTCAGGAGGCCTACGAACTATGAAAGCCTTGGTCGTAGCACCGTATTATCTGCCCAAGCTGGGCGGCCTGGAGATGTACGCGCACCAGCTAAACATCGCGCTGCGCGACCTGCAGCACTGGGATGTCGTGGTGGTAACGTCAAATCACAAAAGTCATCGCAGCACGGTCGACACGGTTGATGGCTTGAAGGTGCACCGCTTGGGCCGCTGGTTCAAATTTTCGAACACGCCGCTGAATCCGCTGTGGCCGCTGATGATTCGGCGGATTATCAAGCGCGAGCAACCCGACATTATCATTGCCCACACTCCAGTGCCGTCGATGGCTGATGCTGCCCGTTTGGCTGCCGGCAAGACGCCGCTGGTCGTGGTGTATCATGCGGCAACACTGCTCAAGGGTGAATCGTTCGTATTCGACACCATTGCCCGCCTGTACCAGTGGTACGAACGCAGCCTGCTACAGCGTGCCAATGTTATCTGCGCGGTGTCGGATTTTGTGAAAGCGCAGTTCCCTGCCCGCTTGCAGACCAAGACCGTGGTCCTGCCCAATGCGGTGTGGGAGCGACAGATTGCCACCCGGCAGCAGCCACAATCGCGACAGCTGTTATTCATTGGCTCGCTCGATCGTACGCATGCCTGGAAGGGTTTGAACTTGATCATCGACGCCGTTGCTGATGCCCGCCAGCGTTATGGCGACGAGCTGACACTCAGCGTTATGGGTGATGGCAATCATCGTCAGGCATATCGGCAGCAAGCCGCAGCGCTGGGTATCGAGAAAGCCGTAACGTTTCTGGGCAATCTGATCGGAGAGCCAAAAGAACAGGCGTTGCGCTCAGCCATGGCGCTGGTGGCCTATCCGACCAGCGCGAACGATGCTTTTCCCACGGTCATGCTCGAGGCGTGGGCACGATCAGTGCCGGTTGTCGGTTCGGCTATTGGTCCCCTGCCCTCGTTGATTGACGATGGCCGAAATGGTTACCTGGTGCCGCCATGCGATGTGCGGGCTTTGGCCGGCAAGCTTCACGAAGTAAGTCACTTGCCTGCGATTGAGCGTCAAGCCGTGGCAGATGAAGCTCGTGGTCGCACTACCCGGCTCTACACGTGGGACATCCAAGCCGAAGCAGTTGCGCGGCTGGCAAAGGAGCTGCGATGAAGCGCCTGTTGATGCTTGGCTCTGGTTCATATCTCAGTACGCTGTCGATTCGGCTGCGTGACCTGGCGCGGCATGTGGGTAGTGATTGGGATGTCACCGTGATGGTGCCCTCGGCCGACAAGTACAACAATTTTACGCCTAACCGATCACTCCACCCTAGGGGCATCACCCTGAAGCAGCCTTGGCAGCTGCGCACTCGTTCACCGCTGGTGAATCTGGTGCCATACCTGTTGAGCTCGCTGGTGACTATTCTGCGCGCCAAGCCTGAGGTGGTGTATCTGTACAAACCGACGCCTATCACCATTCTTGGCCTGTTGCCAAAACTGCTACGTCACACGCCAGTATTCGTTGACCTGGACGACCTCGGCAGTGAAGTCATGCGCCTGGAAGGCCAGCCGCGGCTGATGAGCGGTCTGGTGGCGTGGTGCGAGCGCCTGGCCATCCGGCACGCCGACGCGGTGATTGTGGCCTCCAGCTTTTTGCGTGCAGAGGTGCTGAAGCTTCATCCTGACAAGCGCGTGCTGCTGCTGCCCAACGGCGTTGAGCCGGATGATTATCGGCCGGTTAGACCAAGCAAGCCGCGGCATGGCGTGTACTACTTTGGCGCGGTCAATCGGCTGGATCTGATCGAAGATTTACTGCGGGCTGTTCCGGCCGTGCTCGCCCAAGTGCCAGATGTGCAGGTGGCAATTGTGGGCGATGGCGTGGCTTTGCCGGCGGCCAAGCAGTTGGTGAAGGAGCTCGGCGTCAAGCAAGCGGTCATTTTTCTTGGCTGGCAAACTGATATGACCGGCGTGCAGCGCTACACGCATTTTGCCGACATTGGTGTGTGCTACCAGCCGGATGGGCGGACGATCCGCGCTGCCAGCAACATGAAGGTCTTTCAGTACATGGCCATGCGCACTGTGCCGCTGGTGAGTGACGTTGGCGATCTGCATAGTTACGTCAAGGATGGTCAGGCGGGCGTGGTGGTGCCAGCCAGCAACGTGCCGGCGCTGGGCACGGCGCTCGTCGAATTATTGCTCGACGCTGGTCGTCGGACCGAGCTGGCTAACAATGCGTACCAACTCGCCCAAATCGACTATGCCTGGCACACGCGTGCTCGGGCGGTCAGTGAATTTATGGCCTCAATCATGGAGGATCATGCATGACTCGCCTGTCCAAGCGGCCGTTCATGAGCATTGTAGTGTTGGCTTATAACGCAGCGGGTACGGTTGGTCGTGCTCTTGATTCGCTGCTCGCGCAAGATTATCCGAGGGACCGGTATGAGATCATTGTGGTCAACGACGGTTCTACTGATAACACAGCGCAGATTCTGGCGGGCTATGGGGAGCAGATTCGTGTCATCACCTCCCCCCACAACAAAGGAATTCCGTATGGGCGCAATGCCGGCCTGGAGGCAGCCAGGGGTGATGTGTATGTGGGTTTTGATGGCGACTGCGAGGCCGATTCTGACTGGCTGAGCGAGCTTGCCAAAGGCTACGAGCTTCCAGCAGTGGCTGGAGTGGGCGGCAGGATTGTACCGCGTGACGACATCCGAACCAAAGGCCTGGCCACGCACTATATTGAAGCCACTGGCAGTGGAACGACGCGGGGCGACGACGCAGCGGCGCCAGCTTTTTTGCCACCCCTGCTGCGCCGAATGGTGGCCTATATGACCAGTGGTTTGAGCTGGTCCGGAAACAGTCGAAAGCGGCACGGTCATACCGAAGTTGCCGAACTGTTTGGCGCAAACTCGTCATTTCCCATGGATGTATTGCGGGCAGTTGGCGGCTGGGATCCGAGCACTGCGGCGCCAGCGATTGGCGGTATAGAGGATCGCGATGTCTGCGAGCGGATTCGTGCAGCATATCCCAAGCGCCATTTCTATGCCATGTACGCCGCACGTTTGCGGCACGACCCGACTATTTCGCTGCGGAACTATTTGCTTCGGCCGTTTCGGCGTGGACCATTTAATTATAGTTTCTATCGGCGTAATGGCATGACGCCGCCGCTCTTTCCATTCCCCCCGTTTGTGCTGCTCCTGTGGCTGCTGAGCGCTGTGCTCGCACCGCTTGCGCTTCCATGGATGGTGCTGCTATTGCCTCAACTGTGTTATTTCTGGTGGATACAGCGGGGTGTGGTCGAGCGCCGGGCGCTGTACCTACTCTTTCCCTACCTGCAACTGGCCGAAGAAACTATGGTACTGGTTGGTCTGCTGCGTGGGTTTATCGTGCATAATGGGAAGTAAGCATGAGCAGGATACAGCGTTTTTTCCATAACTGTTTGCAGGCACGAGTGTACGTGCCGTTGCTTCTGACCGCGGCGTGGACGCCGGGGGTACTACTACTGCCGCACACTTTCTGGCTGGCTGCTTTCTCGGCAGCGTATCTGCTGCTAGTGCCAGGCTATGTGGTGTATCGCACCATTGTGGGGTATCCGCAGCGTGAGTCCAGGGTGCTGGCGCTCAGCTTTGTCGTGGGCCTAAGCATGATAGCGCTGATGGTGCTCGGACTGGGGGTGAACCAAGTGCTGCTGTGGCAACATCTTACTAAGCAGCCATTAACGGCGACAAACCTGACGGTCGTCATCGCGGCCTTTACGGGTTTGTTCACTTTGGCGACCGCCTGGCGACGACTGCCGCAGCGAGCAAACGGTGCACGCCGCTACGCCACCCTCACGTTTTGGCTGCAACAGGACCAAACGTTTTGGGCTCGCATGGGCGCGGGTACGCTGTTACTGTTGCTGCCGGTACTGGCCATTGGTGGCGCCAATATGCTGAGCAACGGTGGCTCTAACTGGCTAGCGATGAGCGTGGTGGGCCTGAGCGGACTGCTGTTGCTGGGTTTGCTCTGGACACATAAAAAGCACTGGCAGTCGCTGTATCCGTTGGCATTGTACGGTGTGGCCGCAGCGTTGCTGCTGGGGACGTCGATGCGCGGCTGGGCAATTACTGGCCACGACGTGATGCAGGAATTTCAGGTCTTTCAGCTGACCAGCGCACATTCGCAGTGGAATATGCAGTATTACCAGGACGCTTATACGGCCTGTCTGAGCATTACTATTCTGCCAACCATTCTGCAGCGATTGACCGGTATCTACGACCCGTATATTTTCAAGCTGGTGTTTCAGCTAGTCTTTGCGCTTATTGCCCCCCTGCTCTACACCAGCCTCCGTACAAAGGTACCGCGCAAGTTGGCATTTATAACTGCGCTGGTCTTTCTGACCTTTCCCACCTTTCTGACCGACATGATGATGCTGAACCGCCAAGAGACCGCCATGCTGTGTTTTGCGCTGGCGCTTACGGCGGGGATAACGCTGCAGCTGAAGCCGTGGCAGCGGCATGCGCTGATGATCA
>Ga0137366_10000383_pt1 | contig 28092 bp, 31 predicted proteins | sample SagtaG_8_FD_104938 | JGI IMG/M metagenome (GOLD analysis project Ga0137366, IMG submission 104938) | Vadose zone soil microbial communities from Sagehorn Ranch, Mendocino, California, USA - Sage1_L_60_16 metaG | ecosystem: Environmental > Terrestrial > Soil > Vadose zone | place: USA...
GACGTGCGCGCCGCGCTCGCCGCGGCCGACACCGCCCTCGCTGGCGCGGCCGCGCACGAGCGGCGGATCCGCGAGCTCGCAGCGCAGCGTGCGGCGACGGCGTCCGAGCTGGAGCTGGCGGGCGCGCAGCGGGCGCAGGCCGAGGCCGCGGTGGCGGCGGCGCGCGCGACGCTCGCGTACACCCAGATCCGGGCGCCCTTCGCCGGCACCGTGCAGGCGCGCCGCAGCGAGCCGGGCGACCTCGTCGGCCCCGGACAGCCGATACTGGAGATCGAGGGCGATGCGCTCGAGCTGGTCGCGAGCCTCTCCGAGCCGGAGGCGCTCGGGATCGCGATCGGGACCGTGCTGGAGCTCGAGGCGAGCGGCCGCCGCAGCGAGGCGGTCGTCACCGCCCTCGCGCCAGGCGGGGATCCGCTGTCGCACCGCCGCGCGCTCCGGGCGCGCGTCCAGTCGCTCGAGGGCGAGCTCCGCTCCGGCGGGTTCGCGCGGCTGCGCGTGCCCGGCACGGCGGGCGGCGCCCCCGAGGCCTGGCTGCCGCGCAGCGCCCTCGTGGAGCGCGGCGACCTGACGGGCGTCTTCGTGGCGAGCGGCGGGCGCGCCGAGCTCCGCTGGATCGCGCTCGGGGAGTCCGCCGGCGAGCTCGTGGCGGTCCGGGCGGGCGTCCGGTCGGGAGAGACGGTCATCGATGCGCCCGGCGCGCTCCGGGATGGCGAGCCGGTCGAGGTGCTGCCGTGACCGCCGAGGCGCCGCTCGGGCTCGCCGGCCGGCTGGCCCGGCCGTTTCTCCGCTCCAAGCTCACGCCGGTCATCGTCATCGCCTCGATCCTGCTCGGGGTGCTCGCGGTCGTCCTCACCCCGCGCGAGGAGGAGCCCCAGATCGTCGTCCCGATGGTCGACGTGATCGTCCCGTTCCCGGGGGCGACGCCCGGGGACGTCGAGAGCCAGCTCGTCACCCCACTCGAGCGAAGGCTCTGGGGCATACCGGGCGTCGAGTACCTGTACAGCGCGAGCCGCGTGGGGGTCGGCTTCATCACGGTGCGGTTCAAGGTGAACGAGCCGCTCGAGCAGAGCCTGGTGAAGGTGCACCAGGAGCTCGCGGCCCACCCCGAGCTCCGCCCGCCCGGCGCTCTCCCGCCGACCGTCCGCGCCCTCACCATCGACGACGTTCCGTTCCTCGCGCTGACGCTCCACGCGGCCGAGCCGCTCCCGCCCGGCCAGCTCCGGACGCTCGCGGAGGAGGTGGCCCGCGAGATCTCCGACGTCCCCCGGACCGCCCAGGTCCGGGTGGTCGGTGGCGCCCGCCGCGTGATCCGGATCGAGCCCGAGCCCGAGCGGCTGCGCACCCTCCAGGTCTCGCTCGGGGAGCTCCACCGTGCGGTCGAGTCCGCGCAGGCGCAGCTCCCGGCCGGCGACCTGGTCGCGGGCGGGCGCCGCGTGGCGGTCGAGGCGCGCGGGTTCGCGCTCTCCGCAGCGGAGCTGCGTCGCGTGGTGGTCGCGGTCCGGGGCGGGCGGCCGCTCTACGTGGAGGACGTGGCGCGCGTCGTCGACGGTCCCGAGCCCGAGCCCGCGATCGTGCTCACCGCCTCGAAGGAGCGGCCCGGGTTCGAGCAGGCGGCGAGCATCGTGGTGGCGAAGCGGCCCGGGACGAACGCGACCGAGCTGGCGGACGCGGTGCTCCGGAAGGTGCAGACGCTCCGGGGTCGGCTCATCCCGGCGTCCGTCGAGGCGACCGTCACGCGCAACTACGGCGAGACGGCGGCGGAGAAGTCGAACGAGCTGATCGAGCACCTCCTCATCGCCACGCTCTCCGTCATCGCGCTGATCCTGGTCGCGATGGGCTGGCGCTCGGCCCTGGTGGTGGCGGTAGCGGTGCCCGTCACGCTCGCCCTGACCTTGGTCCTCACCTACCTGAACGGCTACACGCTGAACCGCGTCACCCTCTTCGCCCTCATCTTCTCGATCGGCATCCTCGTGGACGACGCGATCGTCGTGGTCGAGAACATCCACCGCCACATGTACCTGCCCGGCCCGCCGCGGAGCTTCGCGCGGGTCGTGCTCGAAGCGGTCGACGAGGTCGGGAACCCCACCATCCTCGCGACGGTGGCGGTGATCGCGGCGATCCTTCCGATGGCGCTGGTCCGCGGGCTGATGGGGCCGTACATGCGCCCCATCCCGGTGGGCGCGAGCGTCGCCATGGTCTTCTCGCTCGTGATCGCGTTCGTGGTGAGCCCGTGGGCGGCGATTCGGATCTTCCGCCGGGAGGCGCACCTCCCCGAGACCGACGCGACCGGGCTCCACCCCGCCGACCCCGAGCGCGACGCGCCCGAGCCGCTCCACGACCTCCCCTCCGCCCACCCGGAGAGCGCACCCGAGGGTCGGGTGGCGCGAGCCGACCGCCGCCTGATCCGCTGGCTCCTCGGGTCGTCGAAGGTCCGGCTCGGGTTCCTGGCCGGCGTGGCGGTGCTCCTCCTCGCCTCGGTCGGGCTCCTCTTCACCGGCGCGGTGAAGGTGAAGATGCTCCCGTTCGACAACAAGCGGGAGTTCCAGGTCCAGCTCGATCTCCCGGCGGGCGCCGCGCGAGAGGAGGCCCTCGCCCTCGGCCAGCAGGTGGCGCGGCGGCTCCTCGCCGAGCCCGAGATCGAGAGCGTCCAAGTCCACTCCGGCGTGGCCGCGCCGTTCACGTTCGTCGGCATGGTCCGCCACAGCTTCCTGCGCGAGGCGCCGGAGCAGGTCGACCTTCAGGTCAACCTGGTGAGGAAGGGGGAGCGGAGGGCGTCCAGCCACCAGCTCGCGGTCAGGCTCCGCCCGGTGATCGAGCGGCTCGCCGCCCCGGTCGCCGCGCGCGTGAAGGTCGTCGAGATCCCACCCGGCCCGCCGGTGCTCGCGACCCTCGTCGCCGAGATCTACGGCCCGCGCGCCGGGGAGCGCGATCGGATCGCGGGCGAGGTCCGGGACGCGTTCCGCGCGGTCCCCGGCGTGGTGGACGTGGACTCGACCCTCGACCCGACCACCCCCCAGGTCCTCCTCTCCGTCGATCGGGAGAAGGCGGCACTGCACGGCGTCGAGCCCGCGCAGGTCGTGCAGACGCTGGCGGCCGCCGGAGCGGGCGCTCCGATCGGGATGTTCCACGGGACCCGGGGCGCGGCCCAGGTGCCGATCGTCCTCCAGCTCGCCCCGTCCCGGCGCAGCCACCTCGATAGCCTCCTCGCCCTGACGGTTCCCGGCGCGAGTGGGGTCGTGCCGGTCTCCGAGCTCGTCCGCGTCGAGGAGGCGCGGGAGGCGCCCGAGATCCAGCACAAGAACCTCATGCCGGTCGCCTACGTCACCGGGGACCTCGCCGGCGCGATCGAGAGCCCGCTCTACGCCTTGCTCGCGCTGGAGAAGAAGATGGTCGGGATCCGTTCCGACGCCGGTGAGCAGCTCCCGCGGCACGGCCTCGACCACCCGGCCGACACCGAGCGTCCGGCCATCAAGTGGGACGGCGAGTGGCACATCACGCTCGAGGTCTTCCGCGATCTCGGGTTCGCCTTCGCGGCGGTGATGCTCCTCATCTACGTGCTCATGGTCGGCTGGTTCCAGAGCTTCACGATGCCGCTCGTGATCCTCGTCCCCATCCCGCTCTCGCTCGTGGGCATCCTCCCTGCGCACGGGCTGCTCGGGTCGTTCTTCACCGCGACCAGCATGATCGGGTTCATCGCCGGTGCCGGGATCGTCGTCCGGAACAGCATCATCCTGGTCGACTTCGCCGAGCTCAAGCTGCGCGAGGGGATGCCGCTCGCGGCGGCGGTCGAGGAGGCGGTCCTGGTGCGGTTCCGGCCCATGGCCCTCACCGCGCTCGCGGTCATCGTGGGAAGCGCGGTGATGCTCGCCGACCCCATCTTCCAGGGGCTTGCGGTGGCGCTGATGGCCGGCGCGATCGCGGCGACCCTCCTCTCGCGGTACGCCGTGCCGGTGCTGTACTTCGTGCTCGCGCGGCGCGGTCGGGCGGCGGAGCTGCAGCGCGAGGGCGCGGTCGCGGCGAGCGCGGCGGAGCCGCCGCGGGTCGCCGTGGCTGCGAACGCGCCGCTGCGGGCGGAGGTAGGCTGAGCGGGGCTCGCCGCTGCGCCTCGGGTGAGATGCGGGTGGACAGCAGCTCTTCTCCTGCCGCGAAGACGCGCAGCGACGACTGCGCGAGCGGCTGCCAGGCCTCATCCGTCAGCGGTTGAGTCGCGATCAGCGTGACGATCTGGTCGCAGCCGTCCTGGCGGCACACGCGGCGCATCGCGTGCAACCGAGTGTGCGCGTGGACCACGAGGTGCGTGCCATTGGCGAGAACGAAGTTGAATTCGCCCAGTCCGGCCAGCGACGCGACCGGTCGGCGCAGCGCGGCGACGAGCGTCGAGGGATCGACTGGACCCCATCCGCTCACCGCCTCGTGGATGGCATCCAGGAGAAAGCAGAACGCCAGCTCGGAGTCGGTGTCGCCCAAGGGGCGGAAGCGCTCGGACCGGAACCGAGGGTCGGCGTGGATCCCGGGGAGCCTGCCATTGTGGGCGAACACCCAGGACCGGCCCGCCAGCTCACGCTCGAACGGGTGAGTGTTCGCCCATGACCGAACGAACTCCGGCGGATTCGCCCGGCGCAGGTGAGCGACGACCTGATCGCTCACGAGATCACGCTGCTCGAGGGCGGCGAAGCAGGCGCTCGATGCGGCCGGACCGCTGTCCTTGAAGACTCCAGCCGCGCTCCCCTGGAACAGGGCGACGCCCCACCCGTCCGAGTGGGGGCCCGTCGCGCCCCCACGTGGTCTCAGCAGCGCCAGGGAATGAGCGACGCTCGTTGGCCGCCGCGCGCTCATGGCGAACAGCTCGCACATCGTCGACCTCCTGCGCTGGTCATGTGAGCCGAGCCGCTCGCCATGGGTTCGGCGCGACGAAATGACCGGTAGAGGTTCGGAGGTTCGGAGGGCCGGGGATGGCGACCGGTCCACGGCGGCCGGCTCGAACCCTCGGGGACCCGCCTGGCTCGCACGGCAGAGACACCGAGCCATGCGATCCCATACCCCCTCTCCCGCCACGATTCTCGATGCCGTCCAGGCGCGCTACGCCACCCTGGCGGAGGGGTCCGACTCGCTGTCGTGCGGCGACGCGCTGGCTGGGGCGGCGCCGCTCACGGGCGAGGTGGTCGTCGACCTGGGCTGCGGGCGTGGCCGGGACGCGCTGCGGGCGGCTGCGCAGGTGGGATCGGCCGGCCAGGCGATCGGCGTCGACGCGAGCGGCGCCATGCTCCAGCAGGCGCGGTCGAACGTGCCCTCCGGCCTCCTGAACGTCCGGTTCGTGCAGTCCGAGCTCGCGGCCCTGTTCCTGGATGACCGCATCGCCGACGTGGTCATCTCGAGCTGCGCCATCAACCACGCGCCGGACAAGGCGGCGGTCTATCGGGAGATCCACCGCATCCTGAAGCCGGGCGGGCGGTTCGTCGTTGCCGACGTGGTCTGCGACTCCGAGCTTCCGGACACGGTGCGAAACGATCCCGACGCATGGGCGGCCTGCTATGGGGGGGCCATTCCGATGCGTGACTATGTCGCAGCGATCGAGGGGGCGGGCTTCGCGAGGATCGAGGTCCTGAGGCGCACCGCGCCCTATTCGAAAGCTGCAGTGCTCGTGCGCAGCATCACCGTGAGGGGATACCGACCATGATCGAGAAGGTGGAGCTCTCGGAGAAGGACCTCCGAATCCTGGTGCAATCGCTCGGCAACTGCCTGGTCACCTGCCAGCGCAAGGCGGGTCAGCCCGACGCGCCGTGCGAGGACTGCGACGCGGCGCGCGAGCTCCAGAAACGACTCCAGGACCAGCTCGCGGCCTGACGGCCAGAAAGGAGAAGCGCACGTGAAGATGCTGACCAAGCCGAAGCAGGGCTCGTGCTGCGTGCCCGAGAAGGCGGCGCAGTGCTGTGCCAAGGCGTCCCGACTCGTCTCGGGCTGCCACGATTGATCCACGCGGGGGAGGGCGTCCGCCCTCCCCCGCCCCTCCATCGATCGCCGACGAGGTGGGCGCGACCGCGTCCACTCCGGGACGATCCATCCCGAGGTTCGAGATGAACATGCACGTGAAGGAGATCTCGGGCGCGCAGTTCGACGCCGAGGTGCTCGCATCCGACGCGCCCGTCGTCGTCGACTTCTATTCGACGGAGTGTCCTCCGTGCGAGGCGCTGGCCCCGAAGTTCGACGCCGTCGCCGAGCAGTTCGCGGGCCAGGCGCGCTTCCTCAAGGTCTTCCGGCAAGCCAACCGCGAGCTCGCGCAGAAGCTGGGCGTGACCGGCAGCCCGACGCTGCTCTTCTTCAGGCGCGGCATCGAGGTGGCTGCTCGCCTGTCCGGTGACGAGATCAAGCGGACGGCGCTCAAGGCGTCCGTCGAGTCGATGCTTCAGGAGCCGAGACATGGCTGAGCGCTACGACGTCATCGTGGTGGGCGCAGGACCGGCGGGCCTCACCGCCGCCATCTACGCGGCGCGCGCGCGCCTCCGGACGCTCGTGCTCGACGAGAGCATCCCCGGCGGCCAGGTGAAGACCACGCACAAGGTGTCGAACTATCCAGGGTTCCCCGAGGACGTGAAGGGCTCGGAGCTCGCCGCGGCGTTCGCGAAGCAGGCCGAGCGCTTCGGCGCGCGCATCGCCCGTGCGATCGAGATCACGAAGCACGATCTCGGGGGACCCCTCAAGCGCTTCGAGCTGGACGAGGGGGAGGAGGTCGAGGCCCCTGCCGTGATCGTCGCGACGGGCGCGAAGCCGCGGGATCTGGGCGTCCCGGGCGAGACGAAGTTCAAGGGGGGCGGCATCTCGTACTGCGCGACCTGCGACGGCGCGTACTTCGAGGGGAAGGACATCCACGTCATCGGCGGCGGCAACTCGGCGGTCGAGGAGTCGCTCTTCCTCACGCAGTTCGCCCGCACCGTCACGATCGTCCATCAGCTCGACACGTTCCAGGCGGAGCCGGCGAGCGCGCAGGAGGCGCTCGCGAACCCGAAGGTGAGGGTGATCTGGGATTCGGAGCCGCGCGCCTTCCTGGGCGAGACGTCGCTCGAGAAGCTGCGCATCGAGAACGTGAAGACGCACGAGGTGCGCGAGCTCGCGACGGACGGCGTCTTCGTCTTCATCGGGATGGTGCCGCGGACGGATCTGCTGAAGGGCCTCGTCCCGCTCGCCGCGAGCGGCTACGTCGAGACGGACGAGTCGATGGCCACGCCGGTGCCCGGCCTCTTCGCGGCTGGAGACATCCGCGTGAAGCGGTTCCGCCAGATCACGACCGCGGTCGCGGATGGCACCATCGCCGCCCTCGCGGCGCAGCGCTTCCTGAAGGACCGCCGCTGAGGCGAGCCGAGTCGCCCCCGGGGAGGAAGGACTCACTATCAGGGGACGAGCCCGTAGTGGCGCGCACCCAGGCCGTAGAGCTCCCTCACCGGACGGCAGTCCGGCGCGAGCGGCGTCCCCTCGCGCTCGGCCGCGAGCGCGCCGCAGCCGCCGCGGCACACCGTCGCGAGTGAGCAGGCACGACAGGCCGGGATCGTCTCCACGCTGCGCTCGCGCCAGCGCGCGATGGCTTCGTCATCCCGCACGATCTCGGGATGGAAGCTGCCGAGGCGATAGCGCGGGTTTCCGACGGTCGCCGTGCAGCCGTAGAGCCCGCCGTCGGGCGCGAAGGCCCACTCCTTCTTCGTCGCGGGGCACGCGTCGAAGTTGGGTGCGGGCAGCTCGCCCGTCTCCGCGAGGTGGCCGATGCCGTGAAACCGCGGCCGATGAAGCTTGCGCAGCGCCGGGTGCGCCTCGGCGAGCTCCACGAACCGCGTCCACAGCTCGACGCGGTCGAATAGATCGTCGCGCCTCTGCCGGGAAGCGCAACCGAAGAGCTCGTAGTTGCGCCCGATCTGCGTCTTGAACCGCTCCTGGGGCAGATCGAGCCAGCCCCTGGCCTCCGCGACCGCCGCCAGCCCGGGGAGCTCCGGCAGGTTCTCCCTGTCCGCGACGACGCGCAGGTTCACCGGGACCCGAGCCCGCACGAGCGCGTCGATTCCTTCCACGATCCGCTCGAAGGTCCCGCGCCCGCTCGCGTGCGGCCGACGTCGATCGTGCACGGCCTGAGGGCCATCGAGCGTGACCTGGACCTCCTTCACCGGGCCTGCGGCGAGCTGGTCGGCGAACCGCGTCAGGTCGTAGCCGTTCGTGACCACCGCGACCTGGAGCCCGCGCGTCTGCGCGCCGCCGAGCAACTGCGCGAGCCGATCGCGGCGCGCGGGGGTGTCGATGAGCGGCTCGCCGCCGAAGATGGTGATGAAGGGCCTGACCTGTTCTTGCGCGTGGTACCTGTCGACGTAGTCGAAGAAGGCTTCCACGACCTCCGGCGCGATGAGGCCCCCACCCGTGGGATCGAACGCCTCCTGGTAGCAGTAGGTGCAGCGGAAATTGCACCCGAAGCTCGGCACCACCAGCAGCTGCGTCGGAGTCTTCGCGGCTTCCGTGAGGTACTCGACATAGGCGCGTGCGGTGAGCGCGCGGTCTTCCTCGTCGGATTCGACCACGAAGTCGGCGTCGCGCAGCTCCCGCTCGTTCACCGACGCCGGAAGCGATGCGCCGGCGCCGAGCCGCTGCAGCGCCGCTGCGACGGAGGAGTCGATCACCGCGGCCTGTCCCGACATGGGCTGGACGAGGAGCACCGCGTCGCGCCCGGGCACGGCGGCGAGGATCGCGGATCGAGAGAGCTTCATGTTCGACCTCCGCGCGGGGGGCGCCCTTCGTCAGAGCCGCGCCCGGCCGGAGCGGTTCGCCCTGGGGCGGCGGGCCAGGATCAATCGCACCTGCGGCGTCCCAGCGCTCGCAGAGCGCCGATCGTCTCGGCGAGCTCGCGCGCGAAGCGCTCGCACCCGAGGCAGGCGCTCAGATGACCCTGGACCACCAGGCGTCTCCAGGGATCGAGATCGCCGTCGAAGTAGTCCGAGAGCCGATCGCGGATTTCCTCGCAGGTGAGGCCGCTCGTGTGGGCGAAGCGCGCCATGCCTCGTCTCCCGGCACCGCAGGCTGCACGGGTGGGAGCCACCGGGAGCCGGCAGGAGTCGGGCAGGGCGCGGCACATCGTCGAAGGCCAGGGCTCACGCGCGATCCTGCGCGCCGGGGCAGCCACGTGGCGCTTCGGTCGAACCCGCAGCGGTGAGCGGGTGACCCGAGCTCGCACCCGGCCGTCATCCCCGAATCCTCCGGACGGGTCGCGGGCTCTCATGAGCATGGGCTCGGTGACGGTCTTGGGCGAGGCGAGGACCGGGTGTCTGCTCTGCGGCGCCGAGCTCGTCTACCTCGCGGCGCAGGAGCAGATGGCGTGCGCCGGCTGTGGCGCGCTCCACTCGAGCGCGGCGCGCTGCACGGCAGGGCACTTCGTGTGTGACGCGTGCCACTCCGGGTCGGCCAAGGACGTGATCGAGCGCCATTGCCGGGAGACCGACGAGCGCGATCCGGTCGCCATCGCGACGGCGCTCATGCGTCACCCGAAGCTGAAGATGCACGGGCCGGAGCACCACTTCCTCGTTCCGGCCGCGCTGCTGGCCGCCTACCACAATCAGCGCGGCGATCGGCGGCAGCTCTCCGCGCACCTCGCGGAGGCGCGCCGCCGCTCCGAGCCGCTCGGCGGCGGCTTCTGCGGCATCCAGGGAGCCTGTGGCGCTGGTATCGGCGCCGGCATCTACGTGAGCATCGTGACGGGCTCGACACCGCTCTCGCCCGGGCCGCGAGGGCTCGCGAACGAGATGTCGTCGCGGGCGCTCGCGATCATCGCGAAGAGCGGCGGCGCGCGCTGCTGCAAGCGCGACAGCGCCCTCGCGCTTCTCGCGGCCGTGCGCTTCACGCGCGAGCGGCTCGGCGTGCCACTGAAGGCGCGCGCGCCGTCCTGCGAGCTCAGCGCGGTGAACACCGAGTGCCTGCGCGACCGCTGTCCCTTCTTCCCGCGCGCCAAAGAGAGCGAACCGCGTCTCGTCGGACAGGCTCGCACGTGAAGAGCAGGGCGCCGCGCCTCGCGCGGACTGGATCGGGACCGAGGATGTGGCAGAGCGCCCTGCTCACCTCATCGGGTGGCGCTCGGAACCGTGCGGTTCCGACAGCGGCTCTCCTCCAGCAGGGAGCGAACATGGGTATCTTCTCCTCGATCTTCGCTCCGAAGCCGCCGCAGGTCATGCCCCTGCACGTCGACGACACCAATTTCGTGAGCGAAGTGCTGCGGTCGAGGCTTCCGGTGGTCCTCGACGTCTGGAGCCCCGGCTGCGGACCTTGCCAGATGCTCGAGCCCATCGTCGTGCGCCTCGCGGGCCTCTATCGCGACAGGGTGAAGGTGGCGGAGCTGAACGCCGCCGAGTCTCCGCGGACCGCCGCGAGGCTCGGCGTGATGGGCACGCCCACTGTCCTGTTCTTCAAGGGCCATCGCGAGGTGGAGCGCGTGGTCGGGTTCGCCGGCGAGCGCTACCTGAGCGAGATCGTGGAGAGCGATCTCCTGCCCACGGCGCCGCCGCCCGAGGACGAGTGAACCGTTCACCCGGTCGGCAGGCTCCCACCAGCGCCATGCGCGAGCGCCTCCTCTTCCCCGTCCTCGTCGCCGTCGGGCTCCTCGGGCTCGGAGGCCTCGCGCTCTCCCAGCGGCGTGCGCCCGAGCGGCTGCGCGCACGCGCAGCCGAGACCGGAATGGCGGTGACGGACCTCGCCATACGCGAGATGGGCTGAGGCAGCTGCCGGGCCGCGGTCCTGCGGTCCCTGGAGCGGCTCGAGGGCGTGGCGAACGTCGTCCCGGGGAGGAGCGGCGTCACGATCGCGTATGACGCGGCGCGCCTCACGCCGGGCAGCATCGCGGAGACCGTGACGCGCGAGACGGGTTATGAGGCACGGCCGCGAGCGGCGACTCGCGATGGCGAACGCTGAAGAGCGGACGCCGCGCGGCTGCGCACCATGGATCACATGCCGGGGAGCCGCGGGATGAGCCGGCGCTTCGAGAGCTGGTAGTAGGAGCCCCACCCCTTCTTCAGCCAGTGACCGACCGCCGGCAGCGGGACCATCTGCTCCTTCTCGTCGTCGCGGTGGACGTAGACCGCGCCGTTCCCCGTGTCGAGCAGGCAGGTGATGCCGAGCTGAGGGAGGTAGCTCTCGCGCTCGGAGCTGCCCGCCTCCAGGGCGGCGATGTTGTGGGCGGCGACGCGCGCCATCACCTCGGCGACGTGCCCCTGCTTCGCTCGCCAGTCGGGGCCCTGCAGCGCGGCGGCGTCGCCGACGGCCCACACGCCCGAGAAACCCGGGACCGCGCAGCCTTCGTCGACGTTCACGAACCCGGCGTCGTTCCTGGGCAGGTCCGAGGCCTTCACGACGGGATGGCCGTCTCCCGCGGCGATGAACATGACGAGGTCCGCGTCGAGCCGGCCGCCGCCCTCGAACGTCACGGCGCCGGGCTCGAATCCGGCGATCTTGGTGCCGAACCGCATGCCGATGCCGAGGCGGTTGAACATCGCCTGGATGGCCGCGACGGCCTTCTTCCCCATCCGCTCGCCAGGGCTCGGCATGGGAGCGAAGAAGGTGAGCTCGAACTGATCCCGCAGGCCGCGGCGCCGGAGCAGCGTGTCCACGTTGAACATGACCTCGAAGGCGGGTCCGCCCCGGACGGCCGAGCTGTCCTTGGGATTGCCGCCGAACCCCATGGCGATGCGGCCATGGCCGGCGGCGAGAAGCTCGTCGAGGGCAGCCTTCATCCGGACCGATCCCTGCGGGTCGCCGCTCACGGAGTGCGTGTGCTCGATGCCCTTGGGCATGAGCTTGGCGCCACCCAGCGCGACGACGAGGTGGTCGGTGGTGATCTCCTTCCCGTCCACGATCGCGGCCCGCCGGGTGCCCGAGATCGATTCCACGTTGCCCACGACGAGCTGGATGCCGTGGCGGCGCGTCACGTCGGCGAGGTCGAGGCAGACCTGCTCGAACGACCTCTCGCCGGTCACGACCCATATCGACGTGGGGTAGACGTACAGGTAGCTGCGGTTCGAGACGAGGGTCACGTCGAGCCCCGCCTTCCGGAGCTGGATGGCGGCCTCCAACCCGGCGAATCCGCCACCGAGGACGAGCGCGTGCTTGGCCATGTCGAGTGGGAGCCGATGGCGGCCGATAGGAGTCGGCGCCCGAAATTCAGGCGTGAAGGTGGTCAGCAGCCCGGTTTGCGATCGTCGTCGGCCCCGCCCCGGGGCCGTGGCGGAGCCGCTCAGGTGGGCACGCCCATGCGCGGCAGGATCCACGTCTGGAGCGCGATCCATGCAGCGGCGAGGAGAACGAACGTCAGGAGGTCATTCATCGCGATGTCCGAGCCATTCGCCCCGAGGAGGGTTCCGCCTCGGGATTCATCTCGGCGGTGGCCACGGGCGTTCAGCCGGGCTCATCGCCCTTCGGGACTCCCAGCTACGAAGGAAGCCCTTCACGTCTCCATCACGTCAACTCGTCGCGCTCGTTCGCGGCGATCGACGCCTCGGGCTGCCGGATCGTCATCACAGGACAAGGCGCCGTTCGCACCACCTTCTCGGCGACGCTGCCGATGACCAGGTGTGGGAGCCCCGTTCGGCCATGCGTCCCCATCACGATGGCGTCGTAGTGCTCGTCCGCCGCGAGCTTGATGATGGTCTGGTGGGGCTTTCCGGACTCGAAGCGCAGACGGAGCTCATCCCGCTCACGGAACCCGGACAGGAACTGGTCCATCTCCTTCTTCGCCTGAGCGAGCGCGTACTCTCGGAGCGGATGCCCCGTCTCGCCCGGCTCCCGGATCAGGAACTCCGGACCGACGTAGTGCGGCGGTTCCCAGACGTGGAGCACGTCGATCGTCGCTCCGACACGCTGCGCGAGCGCGATGGCGTGCTCGAGCGCTGTCCGTGCGCACGCCGAGAAGTCCACCGGTACCAGCAATCTACGGATCTCGTACATGACCGGCTCTCCTTCGCAGACACGATGACCGGGGCGCGCGAGCGCTGGTGGAAGCGGTCCGGATGAGGACTCGGCGCGCAGAGCCGACGTCTGCGTTGCGGCTACCCCCGAGCAGCATCCGCTCTCCGCTCGGGCGGCGCGGCTGAAACGATGCCGCCTGTCCACGGCCGAGGGGATGCAGCCCGAGATGATAGCGCAACCGCCGATAGCAGCGAGCGACGTGCCGCTCGCATGCCCGGTTGCCAGGGTGCCCGCGAGCCGAGGCAGGCTGGCGTCCTCAGGACGCTCGACAGAACCGCTCGACCGCCGTGACGAGGTCATGAAACGCGAACGGCTTCGTCAGGTGCGTGTGCACGAGCGGCGGCCTGAGCACGTGCGACCCAGCCGACATCGAGATGATGGGGAGGTCCGAGAGCACCGCTTCGCGCCGCACGTGCTCGGCGAACCCTTCGCCATCGAGGCGAGGCATGTTGAGGTCCAGAAGAACGAGGCAGGGCCGATGGCCGCTGTCCAGGCGCGCGATCGCCTCGACTCCGTCGCAGGCGAGCGCCGTCGTGCATCCCAGCGCGTCGATGAACTCCCCCAGGGCGGCACGAACGTCGGGGTCGTCATCGACTATCAAGACGTAGCCGAAGCAGGACATTCTCCAGTGACTGTGCGCCGTTCGCACGAGCGGTGTCGAGAGTCTCGACAGTCCTTCGTGGGGTACGGCGCCGGGGTGCGACGGAAGAGCGCACCCACCCACGCGCGTCGTGTCTCCTGGGCCCTCGGCACATGATCGATCGCGAAACGATCGCACGGAGTCGCTCCCTGGAGGCGATACCAGCGAAACGGGACGGTCGAGCTCCAAATCCCTCCTGAGAGCCGCGCCGCGGCGGAGCGGTTCGCGGGCCGATCGATCCGTCGAGAAAACGGCGAGTCGGCCGCGCCACGGTTGTGACCGACCGCGGCTCGCGATAGGGATCCGCCGCATGTCGAGCACGGATGAAGAGCTGCTGGCCGCGGCGCGCGCCGGTGACAAGGCCGCGATCGAGCGGCTGCTCGAGCGCCATCAGAACCGCATCTTTCGGTTCGGGATGAAGATGTGCGGCGCCGTCGAGGATGCGCAAGACGTGCTCCAGGAGACGCTCATCGCCGCGGCGCGCGGGATCCCCGATTTCCGGGGCGCGTCGTCGGTCTCGACCTGGCTCTACACCATCGCGCGCAGCTTCTGCCTGAAGCACCACCGCACGAGCAAGTTCGCCCCTGTCCACGTCGAGTCGCTCGACGATGTCGCGAGCGAGGCTCACGACATCGCCGACGCACAGCGCGGGCCCGAGGAGCTCGCAGCGGGCAAGCAGGTGAGGACGGCCCTGCAGGACGCGATCGGCGGGCTCGACCCGATGTACCGGGAGGTGCTCGTCCTGCGTGACGTCGAGGGGCTCTCGGCAGCGGAGGTCGCGGACGTCCTGGGGCTCTCGGTCGAGGCGGTGAAGAGCCGGCTCCATCGCGCCCGCGTCACGGTGCGCCAGGTGATCGCGCCCGCGCTCGGCACCCGCGAGCCGGCGGCGGCCGCTCCTGCCGAGAAGGCATGTCCAGACGTCGTGGAGCTCTTCTCCAAGCGTCTCGAGGGCGAGATCAGCGGGGATGTCTGCGCCGAGCTCGAGGAGCATCTCCGGGGATGCGATCGGTGCCGGGCCCGGTGCGACTCGCTTCGCGCGACGCTGTCCCTGTGCAGCCAGTCGGGAGAAGAGCTGCCGCCGCGGGTCGAGCGTTCGGTCCGCGACGCGCTCCGCCGGTTCCTCGTCACGCAGGTGTGATGGCGATGCGCGCATCCGGGAGGCGCCGCCCGACGACGCTGGCGGACGAGCTGCGGTGAGGGCCGTCGAATACGACCGTTATGGTCCCGCGAGCGAGCTCGTGATCCGGGACGTCCCGCGCCCGAGCCCCGGCCGCGGCGAGATCCTGGTGCGCGTGCGCGCGGCGGCGCTGAACCCCAAGGACGTGATCGTACGCAGCGGAAAGTTCCGGCTCCTCTCCGGTCGCAGCTTCCCGAAGCGCGTCGGCTTCGACTGGTCAGGCGAGATCGCCGAGATCGGCCCCGGCGTCACGGGCGTGACCATCGGCGCCGCGTACTACGGGATGCTCGATGGATACCAGGGTGGCGCCTGCGCGGAGTACCTCGTCGTGCGGCCCGGCGAGTGCGCGCCCAAGCCGTCCCGGCTCGCCCACGTCGACGCGGCCGCGGCGCCGCTCGCCGCGTCGACCGCGCTCCAGGCGCTGAGGGACGTCGCGCACCTCGAGCCCGGGATGCGCCTGCTCGTGAACGGCGCCTCCGGAGGCGTCGGCGTGTTCGCGATCCAGGTCGCGAGGCTCCTCGGGGCGCACGTCACGGGCGCCTCGAGCGCAGGCAACCTCGAGCTGTGCCGGAAGCTCGGTGCAGACGTGGTGCTCGACTACCGTGCCGTGGATCCGCTCGCCGGACCCGAGCGGTTTGACGTCGTCTTCGACGTGTTCGGGAACCGCACGCTGCGCGAGGCGCGACGCGTGCTCACCGTGCGTGGCGTCTTCGTGAAGACCGTCCCGAAGGCTCGCGACCTCCTCGACGTCGCCCGGACGCGCTTCTCGTTCCCGCGAGCCCACCTCGTGGTCGTCCGGCCCCGGGCGCGCGATCTGGAGCTCCTGGCGCGGTGGCTGGACGAGGGGAAGGTCGTTCCCGTGGTGGAGGGGACCTATCCGCTCGACCGGATCGCCGAGGCGGAGGCACAGGTCGAGACGAAGCACACGCGGGGCAAGGTGGTCGTCTCGGTGGCTTGAAGAGGCGCATCTCCTCGCGGGCGACGCGGCCCTGCGAATCCGGGCGCTAGGCCCTGTTTGCCGCCCGGAGCTGATCCGCGTACGCCTGGACCTTGATCCGGCACTCGGGGCACGACCTCGCGCGCCGGTACGTGTTGTCGTTCGCCGGGACGGCGTGGGTGCAGACGAGCACGTCGTAGCGCCTGCTGCCCTGGCGCTCGTTCTTCTTCACGATGGTGCGCCAGATCTCCGGAACCGTGAACTTGCGGGCGCTGCGGGGACGAGGCCGACGTGCCATGCTGGACATTCCCTGGTGTGGAGCGAAGTTGGGCGGGAATAGCACGTTTCGATCCCGATCGGCTGATCCGCGACGCCCATGGTGCGCGGAGTCGGGGCGTGTACGCCGACGTCCTCCCTCCCCTCACTGGGCGCATTTCACTTCTCGTCGCGATCCGCTCCGCGGATTCGGTACACTGCCTCCATGTCCGACTCCGTATTGAATCCGCGGCGCAATCCGCGCGCCCCGATTCGTTGCACCGCCCGCGTCGCCTTGCGACTGGAGACCCTGCTCGCTTCCGACGTGCTCGACTATGGGCCGGGGGGTTGCCAGCTCGAGCTGCCGGCGCCGATCGAGCGTGGCGCCCGCGTGTACGTCGAGCTCGTGAACGAGGGCGTCCCCGTTGCCGCCGTGCTCACCGGGCATGTGGCCTGGAGCTCCCAGGCAGCGCCCTGGCGCGCCGGGGTGTCCTTCGACGACGATGTGCTCACCACGCGAGCGGCGCGTGAATTCTTCGAGCAGCTCGGGGCGGCACATCCGCGCGCGTGCCACGCCGAGCTCTTCGTGGACTGCATCCCCGTGGACGCGATGCTGGCGCCCACGCCGCCGCCCGCCTCGATCTCCGCCCTGTCCGCCACCGAGCTGAGCGTGCTCAGGACCATCGGGGCTGGGATGCGGGTGGACACGTTGCGAGCCGCGCTGGGAGAGCGCTGGGCCGCGTGCGCAAATCCGATCTTCGCGCTCCTCGGCCGGCGCCACGTCGTCCTCGGCGCCCCGGATGAGCGAGCGGCCGCGCTGTGGGCCCAGCGCCTGGAGTGACCGTGGTGCGCTCCGCGGCCTAGGATAGGCCTAGGATGCGCTTCGAGCCGCGCCGACGGGAGCGGCGGATCCGATGGTGAACGCCACCACGTACGACGCCTCGGCGCTCGACCGCATCGCCTCGCTGTGCGAGGCGGACCCGGAGCGCGAGGTGTGCGGGTTCGTCCTCCGGCGCGGCACGGCGCTGGAGGTGGTCCCGATCCCGAACGTCGCCGACCGCTACCACGAGCGGGACCCGGCACGCTTTCCGCGCACGAGCCGCGAAGCGTACCTCATGGACCCGAAGGCGCAGCTGCGGGTCCACCGCGATGTCGACGAGACCGGGGCCGAGATCGTCGCCGTGTGGCACTCGCATGTCGAGGTCGGCGCCTACTTCTCCGAGAAGGACAGGGCCGATGCCGTCGTCGAGGGCATCCAGCAGGTGCCCGGGGCCGAGTACCTCGTCTTCGGCGTGCGTGGCGGTCGCGTCACGGAGGCGAAGCGGTACCGCCTGGTCGGCGGCGAGTTCCTCGAGACCGTGTTGGACGTGCCGGACGTGCGCCGGACTAGCTAACCGGAGCGCGACGCCGACTCGAGCGCGCTCGATTTGACTCAGCGCAACACCCAATCGGGCTGGCTCTGGCGCAGCGGACGGGGACATCACATAGTGATGCCACTCCTATCCATGCCTGAGTTGCCCACCTTGAGCACGATGCGAGCGAGCGAATGACCACGACCCCCCAGGCCGAATCGAACGGTGTGAATGTCTCGGACCCGGCTGCCACGCCGCCGAAGGCGACGCAGGGCTGGCTCGATCGCGCCCCGCCCCGCGTCCAGCGCCTCGCGGAGGACCTCCAGAACAGGCGCGCGGACGTCGCGAAGAGGGTCACCGGGCTCTTCGAGCGGATCCCCGTGCCGGCTGCGGCCCTGGGCGGCCTGCGAGTCAAGGTCGAGGATGCGCGGCGGAAGGCAGAGGAGCGCACGCAGTCCATCGCGGCCGGCGCCGTGTCGCAGTTCCAGCAGGCGCGCGTCGTGAGGGACCTCGAGGTGGCAGCGAGCGAGCGGCTCGACGTCCTCGCGGAGGACCTGCATCAGGTCGCGAAGTGGCTCAGGGCCGCGGCGCGAACCACTCCCCCGGAAGCGGGCGGAAGCCCCGACGCCGCGAACCCGGTCGCGCCTTCAGCGCCGGACGCGTGACCGCCCCGCGGGGCTCGGGGGAGGCGTGACGATGTCTCGGAAATCGACGTCGGCAGCGACCGCGGTGGAACACCGCCACGAGATCCATTTCGTCAATCTCGACAGGATCGGCAGCGAGCTTCGCCCGGTCTGCGGCGCGTGGAGTGAGCACGTGACCTGGACCACGATCCGAGGCCTCGTGACGTGCGTCGCGTGCGCGCGGAGGACGCGAGCTGCCGCACGGAGCTCGCCCCAGGCGACGCCGAATCAGCCGGGATAGGATGGCCCGGCCGCGGTAGCATGAAGCCGTGCCGAGGCGTCGCACCGCGCGCGAGCTCGAGGCCGGCGCCGCCGCGCGCCCTGCGCCCGTCGCCGGCGTGGCCGCTCCCGACTCGGAGCCGCTTCGGATGCTGCGCCGCCGCGGCCTCGACGCCCGGCCGTCCCCGCCCGACCTGCCGCTGCCGCCCGGCGCCGGCCCGGAGCTCGCGGGCGCGTTCGCGGCGCGGCTCCGCCATTACGCGTTCCGGCTCTTCCTCAGGGGCGCCATCCTCAGCCCTCGCGGCTTCGCGCCGAGCCAGGCGACGCGCTACGTGTCCGCCGCTCAGGCGCGGGCGTACGCGCAGGATCTCGTCGAGCTCGGCATCGCCGAGCGGCTCCCGCGCGGCCGCTACCGGCTCGTGCGATCCGCGCGGTCGTTCGGCGGGACGCTCGAGTGGTGGCTCGCGCGGGAGCTGCACGAGCGGCTCGGGCTCGAGGTCGAGACGGGCGTCCGCTCCGGCGCGCGCGGAGTGGGCGGCGACCTCGACGTGGTGGCGACCGGGGAGGGCAAGCTCGTCTACGTGGAGGCGAAGTCGTCGCCACCCAAGCACATCATGGTGACTGAAGTCCGCGCCTTCCTCCGGCGCGTTCGCGCGGTCCGTCCCGACGTCGCGCTCTTCGTCGTGGACACCGCGCTGCGCCTCTCCGACAAGGTGCTGCCGATGTTCGCCGAGGCGCTCGCGCGCGAGGCCGCGGGCGCGCCGCCGGCGCAGCGCGTCCTGCGCGACACCTGGGCGCTCGGGCCGCACCTGTATGTCGCGAACGCGAAGGAAGACCTGGTGGAGAACGTGTGCCGCGCCGTCGTGGAGGGGATCCGCGCGCTCGCGCCGGGAGTCCTGCCGCGCCCGTAGCTCCCGGCGCGCCGTGATCCCCGGAGGCTACTCCGGCGGCTTCACCCGAAGCGCCTTGCCCGTGAGCTCGGGCCACCTCGCGGCGGACACGTAGAAGACGTCGTGCCGAGGGCGGAACGCGAGTGGAACGAGCGGCCCTCGCGTGCCGTTTCCCGATCCCGCCGCGGCAGCGCCGCGCTCGCTCGTGACGCCACGCGACGGCGCGAGCGGTGGCGTGTCGCGCGTCACCGTGTCCGCCGGCAGCTCGTGCTCCAGCGCGCCGTCGATCTCGACCACCCACATCGTGTAGCGCATGGCCCCCCGGAGGCTCGGACGCCCAGGGTCACAGCGAAGAGCAATTGCGGAGCCACCGCGGGCGAGCGCAGCCCGCGCGGAAGACGCAGCGGAAAATGAGCACCCCTGCGACACGCCGCCGCGGGGGCACGGTCCAATCCCACCACGGAATGCCGTGGCGACACGAAATGCCGTACCCTTCTCTTGCTGGGACGCTCGAGCGTGCGTTCGAGCCGTCCATCGCCCCATGAGTGATCCGTCGCGCACAGCGGGTCCGGAACGCGGTCCGAGCGGGCACCTCGACCTGCTCCAGCGCGTCACCGCGCGGATGGCGGTGCACCACACGCTCGACGAGGTGCTCGCCGCGATCACGCGCGGCCTCGTCCACAGCGCCGGGGCCGCGCTCGCCCGCATCTGGCGGTACACCACCGACGACGCATGCCCCGCCTGCCGCGAATCGCCCTCGGGCGACGCGCCGCCTCTGGCGATGCGTTCGCTCCATCTCTGCGCGAGCGCGGGCATCTTCGACGGCCACGCCGGGCCGAACCACTGCGTGCCGCTCGGGATGTATCTCGGCGGACGCGTCGCCGAGACGCGCACGCCGACGCTCGTCAACGACCTCGCCAACGAGCGGCGCGTGCACGGGGTGCGCTGGATTGGCGAGCACGGGCTGCAGGCCTACGCTGGGTATCCCCTCCTGTTCGACGGGGAGCTCGAGGGCGTGCTCGGGATCTTCCGGCGGCGACCCTGGGAGACCGAGGAGTTCCTGGCCCTCGGCGTCTTCGCGTCCCAGGCGGCGATCGCCATCAAGAACGCCGTCCTGATCGAGGAGGCGGAGCGCCGGAGCGAGCGGCTCACGGTCGAGAACGACTACCTCAAGTCCGAGATCCGGCAGGCGCACGGCTCCGGTGAGATCGTGGGCAAGAGCGTCGCGATCCAGGCGCTGATGAGGAAGATCGACAAGGTCGCGCCCACCGACACGACCGTGCTGCTCCTGGGCGAGACCGGCACGGGCAAGGAGCTCCTGGCGCGCGCCATCCACGACCGCTCACGGCGGCGGGATCGACCGCTCATCAAGGTCAACTGCGGCGCCATCCCCCCCGGCCTCGTCGAGAGCGAGCTGTTCGGGCACGAGCGGGGAGCCTTCACGGGTGCGCACGAGCGGCGGCTCGGGCGCTTCGAGCTCGCGGATGGCGGCACGCTGTTCCTGGACGAGGTCGGCGAGATCCCGCTCGACGTCCAGGTGAAGCTCCTGCGCGTCCTGCAGGATGGCGAGCTCGAGCGCGTGGGCGGCGGCGGATCGCACGTCCACACGGACGCGCGGATCGTGGCCGCGACGAACCGCGACCTCGAGGCGGACGTGCGCTCGGGGAAGTTCCGTGCCGATCTCTACTACCGGCTCAGCGTCCTGCCCCTTCGCGTGCCGCCGCTGCGCGAGCGGCTCGAGGACCTGCCGCTCATCGTCGCGCACTTCCTCGAAACGCTGGAGCGGAAGCTCGGGAAGCCGCTGCGCGCGCTCACGCCCGAGAGCGCGGAGCGCCTGCGCAGCTACGCTTGGCCCGGCAACGTTCGCGAGCTGCAGAACGTGCTCGAGCGCGCGTGCGTGCTCGCGGCGGGAGACGCCGTGGAGCTCGTCGACGCGCTCCGAGGCGAAACGGCCGCCGCTGCGGCCGAGCGAGCGGCGCTGCCCACGCTGGAGGAGGTCGAGCGGGAGCACATCCTGCGCGTGCTCGGGTCGACCCGCGGCGTCATCCAGGGGCCACGCGGCGCCGCGCAGGTCCTCGGTCTCCATCCGAACACGCTGCGCTCGCGGATGGAGCGGCTCGGGATCCTGGGCAGGGTCCGCGGCGACGGCGCTTGAGGCGGCCGACGCCCGCTACGGGACGCCCGCGCCGGGCCGAGCGGGGGACGATCGTCGGACGAGACGGATGATGATGACCACGGGAGGAGCCAGGGGCGCGGGCGCCGGGGCTCCGTGCGTCCCGCCAGCGCGCACCCTAGAGCAGCGGCGCTGCCGGTTGCGCTGCGTGCACCCGAGTTCGCAACGTGAATGGACGCCGCGCGCGATCGTGAAGGTCGATGACGTGCTCGTCTCGATCCCTCGCGCGCGGCCAGACGCAGGCGGCGCGGCCCATCGGGCGCCGCCGGGAGAGGACCATGCGCGTGGACGAGGTGATGAGCGAGGCGAAGTGCTGCCACGAGAGCGATCCGGTACGCGACGTCGCGAGGCTCATGAGAGAGGAGAGCATCGGGTTCGTGCCGATCTGCAACGAGGCAGGTGAACCCATCGGGGCCGTGACGGACCGCGATCTCGCGATCCGCGTCCTCGCCGACGCGCGGCCCGCCGAGGAGAAGGTGGAGAGGTTCATGAGCCGCGACGTGGTGAGCTGTCGGCTCGGCGCGGACGTGACGGAGGCCGAGCGCTTGATGCGCGACGAGCGCAAGTCGCGGGTCATGGTGATCGACGAGCAAGGGAGGCTGAGAGGCGTCATCAGCCTCGCGGACATCGCCGACGCTCAGAGCGACGAGACAGCCGGCAGGACGCTGCAGGACGTGAAGAGCGACCAGCCGACCGCTCACTGACGGCTCAGCGCCGCGCCGCAACATCCAAGCTGAAGGCTCGCTGCGCGAAGGCAGCGAGCCCGGAAATCACCCTGACTCGCCTGTGAAGCGCTTGGCCAACACAAGAAACGGCGAAAGGCGAGTCTGAAGGCGAATCAGACCGGAAACACCATCTCCTCGGGGGAGCGGATTGCGGCGACGCAGTCCGTACCCGTGAAGAGCGGCGTGAGATCCGGATAGGGAGCCGGCGGCGCGACGCAGTCGAAGGCGCGCTCCAGGGCGCACCTGCCGTGCGCGAGCGCGGTGCACGCGAGCCCGAGCCCCCATGCCTGATCGTACGGCGGCAGCCGGACGACGGCGCGCTGCCAGATCGCCCTCTCCAGGGCGGAGAACGCCTCCTCCACCTCGGGGAGCTCGAAGCCGGTCGTCAGCCGCTCCCGCGCGATCTGCGCCGCATAGCGGCGGAGGTCCCTCACGTCGCGGGTGCACACCGCGTCGAGCAGCTGGTGATAGAGCGCCTCCAGGCGGCGGCGCGTCGCCTGCGCGCCGTCGCGCTGGTAGTGCTCGAGCCGGCCCACGGCCTGGCAGGCCTCCGCGACGATTGCGGACTGGTCCTCGGTCAGCAGATCCTCGATGTTCATGGTTCCCCCGGGTCGCCCTGTGACAGGTCGTGAATGTACCCGGATTGGGGTCATTCGTAAAAGGCATTATTGTTATGCTGACAATAACAACCGGGCATGGAGGTGGACGTGGAGCTGCAGGCGCTGCGGTACTTCGTCGAGGTGGCGCGTCAGGGAGGGTTCACGCGCGCGAGCAGGACGCTGCACGTCACCCAGCCCGCGATCAGCAAGATGGTGAAGGCGTTCGAGGAGAAGCTCGGGACCCCGCTCTTGCTGCGCGAGCGGCGCAGCGTGAAGCTGACCGACGCCGGCCGGATCGTGCTCGAGCGCGCCCAGGGCGTGCTCGACTCGCTCCGCGTGATCGAGGAGGAGGTGGTCGAGCTCTCGTCGCTCCGGCGCGGCCGCCTGCGGATCGGCATGCCGCCCATCGTCAGCGTGGCGTTCTTCGCCCCGCTGCTCGCCGAGTTCCACACCGCGTACCCCGGAATCGAGCTCGCGCTTCGCGAGGAGGGGTCCCACCAGATCGAGGCGCTCATCGCGGCGCACGAGCTGGACGTCGGCGCGGTGGTGCTCCCCACCGACGAGAAGGCGTTCGAGACGTTGCCGTTCGTCCACGACGAGCTCCGCGTCGTGCTCCATCCGAGCCACCCGCTGGCGCGGAGCCGCGGGGTCACGCTGCGCGAGCTGGCGAGCACGCCCTTCGTCCTCTACCGCCCCGAGTTTGCCCTGCACGGGCACATCCTCGACGCCTGCCGCCGCAGCGGTTTCAAGCCTGCCGTCGTGAGCGAGAGCTCCCACTGGGACTTCATCGTCGCCATGGTGGCGGCCAACATCGGGCTCGCGCTCCTGCCGATGACCATCTGCCGGCAGCTCGATCACCGCCAGGTGCGCTCGGTGCGGCTGAGCGAGCCCGTCATCCCGTGGAACGCGGGGCTCATCTGGCGGCGCAACCGACACCTGCCGCCCGCGACGCGCGCCTGGATCGACCTCGTGCAGCGCCGGCTCGTGAGCGCGGGCACGCCCAGCGGAGGAGAGGCACGGGCGCGGCCTCCATCGCGATCGTGACCCGAATGAAAAGGGCCAGCCGCGCACCTCGCGCGGCCGGCCCCGGTGACGGGTGACGAGGCGAGCCCTTACTTCGAGGCTTCGACCTTCTCCTCCGCCTTGGGCGCCTTCTTGGCGGCCTTCTTCTCGGCCTTCTTCTCGACCTTCTTCACCTCGGCCTTCGGGGCCACGGCAGGCGCCGCGACGGGAGCAACGGCGGGCGCAGCGGCGGGAGCGGCGGCCGCGGGGGCCGCAGCGGGGGCCGCCTTGGCCTCCTCGGCGAAGGCGGGGGCGGAAGCGGCGAGGAACGCGAAGGCGACGAGAGCGCTGAGCATCTTCATGGTGAGTGGTGTCTCCTGAGTGGTCGTGTGTATGGGGAGCGGTCGAAGCGACCGTCCGCGCCGCGAGCGAAGAGCATCGCCCGTACCACCGGTGGGCGCGCCCCGAATCGGCCCTGTGAACGGCCGCTTCCAGTGGCGCGGCTCGCCCCCGGTGGATGGATCCGTGGAGAAAGAGGACAGGGGGACACGCTGGAGTGTGTCACGGCTCCCGCGGCCGTATGTCGCAGGCGCTTCGCTGGCGATCGCCGGTTGACCTCGACGCCTGATGCACTCAGGCTACTCGGCCGCGAGCCCATCCATGCCGCCGTCCACCGCGCTCCTCACGCATCCACGCATCCACGCCTCCAGGAGAAATCGATGAGAGATCTCGTCCGCCGGATCCGTCTCGCGCTCGCCGCGCTGGTCGCGCTGTCACCCGTGGCGCGCGCGGAGGAGGTGCGCCTGCACGGTGCCGCCAGCGTCGTGGACAATCTCGTCGGCCCGCACCAGGCGGAGGTGGAGAAGGCGACCGGGATGAGGCTCGTGGTCGAGAAGAGCAACGCAGGGAAGGGGCTCAAGGACCTCGTGGAGGGCAAGTGCGACGCGGCGCTCGTCTCGGCGTCGCTCGAGGCGTCGCTCCAGGCAGCGCGGTCCGCCGGCCTCGAGCGCCCGGTCCCGGACCTCCGCATGCACGTCGTGAAGACCTCGGAGGTGGTGTTCGTCGTCCACCCGTCGAACCCGGTGAAGGCGCTCTCCTGGGAGCAGCTCCGGGACATCCACACGGGCCAGATCGCGAGCTGGAAGGAGGTCGGCGGGAAGGACCTCCCCATCGCCGTCTACACCGACGCCGCCGCGAGCGCGACGCGCGCGCTCGTGAAGCAGGTCGTCCTCGCCGGTCGCGAGTACGTCGCCTCCGCGAAGGCGGTCGCGGCCGTGAAGGAGGTGGGCGACGAGGTGGCGCGCGACGAGCGTGGGATCGGCGCGCTCGGGCTCGAGTTCGTGGGCAGCGGCGTCAACGTCGTCCAGACGAAGAAGCTCGAGCGGCCGCTCGCGCTCGTGACGGTGGGCGAGCCGAGCGGCGCGGTGCGCAAGGTGCTCGAAGCGTACCGTGCCGCGGCCGGGAAGTGACGATCCAGGGCAACGCAGGAGACCCGGCGAACGCCGCTCAGGCCGCGCTCGCCGCCGCGCGCCGCTCCTCGAGCAGCGCCCCGACCTCGGCGGCCGAGCCGAGCTCCAGCGCGCGGCGGGCCAGCTCCTGCGCCTCGCCGAGCCGCGTCCGCCGGATGGCGCCCTTCACCTCCAGCATCTCGCCGGGCGCGACGCTCAGCTCGCGGAGACCCAGGCCGAGCAACAGCTCCGTCAGGACGGGGTCCCCGGCCATCTCCCCGCAGATCGTCAGCTCGCGGCCGGCGGCGTCCGCGGCCTCGGCGACGGACCGGATCAGGCTCAGGACCCCGGGGTGCAAGGGCTGGTAGGAGCGAGCGCTGGTCTCGTCCTCGCGATCGGCCGCGAGCACGTACTGGACGAGGTCGTTCGTCCCGAGGCTGAGGAAGTCGACCTCCCTGGCCAGGGCGCGCGCGATCAGCGCTGCGGACGGGACCTCGATCATCGCGCCGATCGGGATCTCCGGGTCGAAGCGCTCGCCGTCGGCGGCCAGCTCGGCCTGGACCTGGCGCACGACCTCGCGCGCTCGACGTACGTCCTCGAGCCCGCGCACGACCGGGAGCAGGATCGACACCGGGTGGTCGGCGCTGACGCGGAGGAAGGCGCGGAGCTGCGGCCTCAGGATATCGAGGTGCTGAAGGAGGAGCCCGATCCCCCGCTGCGCGAGCGAGGGATTACGCGAGGGAGGCAACGGCAGGTAGGGCAGGACCTTGTCGCCCCCGAGGTCGAGGAGCCGGAAGACCACCTTGCGCGGGTGGAAGCGCTCCGCCGCGCGCGCCAGGAACTCGTACTGCTCCTCCTCGGTGGGCAGGACGGTCCGGATCGAGAACTGGAACTCGGTCCGGTACAGGCCGATCCCGTCGGCGTTGTAGAGGAGCGCGGCCTCAGTGTCCGCGAACTTGTTCGCGTTCGCCAGCAGGCTGATCCTCGTCCCGTCGAGCGTGTCCGGCGAAACGTCCACGAGGTGCGTCAGGCCCTCCTTGTACGCCCGGAGCTCCGCCTCCAGCCGCTCGTACTCGAGCTGGACCGGCCCCTCGGGGTTCACGAAGACGACGCCCGACACTCCGTCCACGATGAGCCGGTCGCCGGTCCGGATCCTCAGCGACGCCTCGGGGATCCCGGCGACGGCTGGCGTCCCGAGCGACCGCGCCAGGATCGAGGCGTGCGAGAACCTGCTGCCTCGCTCCGTCACGAAGGCCCGGGCGCGATTGAGCTCGAGGCGAGCCGTCACCGAGGGCAGCAGCTCGTCCGCGACCACGATGGCGCCCTCCGGGATGTCGAGACCGTCCGGGCCCTGCCACTCGATCAGCGCCGCGAGCACGCGGCGGCCCACGTCGCGGACGTCTGCGGCGCGCTCGCGCAGGTAGGCGTCCGGGACGGCGTCGAGGGTCCGGGTGTACTTCTCGATGACCTCCGCGACCGCCGCCTCCACGTTGACGCGCTCCTCCCGGAGGATGTCGAGGACCTGCTCGCGCAGGGCGGGGTCGCGCACGACGAGCGCCTGGGCGCCGAAGATGTCGGCCTGGCCCGGGCCGATCCGGTCGGTCACGTCGGCCTGCAGGACGGCCAGCTCCGACGCGGCGCGGTCGAGCGCCGCCTCGAAGCGCGCGCGCTCGCCGTCCACCTCGGACGGCTGGATGCTGCGCCGAGGCGTGCAAGCCCCGCAGCCGGCGGAGATGACGAAGGCGGTGCCGCGAGCGACGCCCGCGGACACCCCGGTGCCTCTGAGCATGTGAGCGCCTGACGTCGCGATCCTATACGTGCGCCTGGCCCGGGCGGCCAGCCAATATCCCCACGTGGGCCGGCGGCTCCATCCCGACGCGGAGCTCGTCGAGCTCCGCGGCCCGGCGTCCGTCCGCGAAGGCCCAGTGCACGCGGACGGCGAGGCGGTCGCCGGTGTCGCCGGTGCCGAGGCCCGGCTGGTGGGCGCACAGCCGGTGCTCATGTGGTGCCTTCGCGCCGAGTCGCACCGCACCCTTGGCGCTCGCGGCACCCGTTGGCGGTCGCCCCGCTCGACGGTACCGTTGGGTGGCGATGAGCGGCCTGGCCATTCCCAAGCGACGCGTTGCCGTGGCGGTCACGCTCGCGGGCGGGCTGCGACGTCACGTGGCGGTCTTCCTCGCCGAGGCGGTCCCGGGGCACGCCGGCAGCGAGCGGCTCTCGGACCTGCTCAACGGGAGCAGCGACTTCATCCCGGCGCTCGAGACCGACAGCCGCGTGATGACGTTCCTCAACCGCGCGGCCGTCATGATCGCGGAGGCCGGCGCGGACGCCGAGCGCACCGGCGCGGACGAGCTGACCATCCCGACCGAGCACGAGGTCGAGGTCACGCTCGACGACGGCCGCTCGCTGCGCGGGCAGGTCACCTACGTCCTTCCCCCCGACCGCGCGCGCCTCGCCGACTTCCTCAACGACGGGACGCTCTTCCTGCCGCTGCATGCCGAAGAGGGCGTCCTGCTCGTCAACAAGCGGCACATCGCTCGCGTCGTCCTTGCCGAACGCTGACCCATGCCCAGGCTCGACTCCTTCATCGACAAGATGTTCTCCTGCCGCGCCTCGCAGCTCGTCTTCGAGACCGGCTCCGGCGCCGTGCTCCAGACGGCGGCGGATCGCGTCCGCCTCGTCCGGCAGCCGCTCACGACGCAGCAGATCGTGAGCGCCTTCGCCGAGATCATCCCGGACCACCTGCAGCACGGCTTTCCGAAGCGCGGCGAGACCGTCTTCGGCTACGTCGCCCCCGCGGGCGCCGTCGAGGTCCGCTTCGACGCGACCGCGGAGAAGGTCACGGCCGTGGTCGTGGCGAACGAGGACGGGCGCCCGCTGCTCGAGCCCGCCGACCCCGCGGCCGCGCGAGCGGAGCCCGCGACCGCGTCGCCGCCGGGCGGCGCGAGCGCCTTCGCCCCGAGGGCCGCCCGGGCCGCCCCCGAAGATCCAGGAGCGGCGATGGAGGAGCTCCTCGC
>Ga0137366_10000396_pt1 | contig 27792 bp, 23 predicted proteins | sample SagtaG_8_FD_104938 | JGI IMG/M metagenome (GOLD analysis project Ga0137366, IMG submission 104938) | Vadose zone soil microbial communities from Sagehorn Ranch, Mendocino, California, USA - Sage1_L_60_16 metaG | ecosystem: Environmental > Terrestrial > Soil > Vadose zone | place: USA...
CCAATTTCAAAAGCTTGCCGATTTTTTAGCGTGCGAGCCACGGTTGCAACCCAGATATTCTGCGCGCCTGCCTTGCGAAGAATACGGGCGCACTCGGAAGCGGTCGTCCCCGTGGTCATAACGTCGTCCACGAGGAGCACGTCACAGCCTCTTACTCTACTTAGATGCGAGACCCGGAATGCGCCGCGGAGGTTCTCGAACCGTTGTGGACGGGTCAGGCCGATCTGCGAAACGGTTGGTCGGATGCGATCGAGTACGTTAATTGCGAGTTGATCATTCGACCACCCCAGTTCTTTCAGCGCTTTACGAGCTAGCAATTCTGCCTGATTAAATCCTCGTTCCCGTCGTTTGTCCCTATAGAGGGGCACTGGAATTACCAGGAGCGACTCAGCCGCTACATTGAGCTTGCGGATGGCTTTGGCAAGCATCGTTCCCAGACCGCCGGCAGCAGGCTCGACCCGGTCGTATTTCAGCAGATGGATCAGTTCACGCAAACCGCCGTCGTAGGCGCCATAGGCGACCGCCGTTGTGAAATGCGGTGCCTCTAGCTGACACGAGGTACAGAGATTCCCACTTCTCGCATAATCGGCGAGAAGTGGGGCACCCCCATTTAGGGCACACACGCCTTCACTCAGAGTAGAAGCCAAACCCTCGCCGCAGATCTCGCAGGTTACTCCAGCAATTGGCCCCATAGCCAAAAGGCATCTGCGACAGACGGGAAGCCGGGAAATATTTTCGAGGGGAGTGTCGCAAAGACGGCAATCAGACGGGAATAGCGCAGCAAACAGACCCTGGGCGACTACGACCGCTCCCGAAACCATTGCATGCAACCCGGTTTGCCCTGCGGGAACAGCCTGGCGAGTTGTGTCTCCGCTACTGCTGAAGACCTAGCCTCCCTCGTACGGCGCCTGGTTAGGCTCCAGCCGAACGAATTGCATCCAGTATAGCTGGGACTCCCCGCGCAGGCAATTGCTCAGGCGGCGACGTGAGGGTGCACCGGCCGGTGCTGGCGCTCGCGCACAGGAGTAAGTGCGGAAGCGTTAATCCGCAAGAAACAATTTGCGCAACGGACTGGTTTTAGCAGGAAGAACGGCAGAATGTACTTTTCCAGCAAAGTGCGGCGCCGGGAACGATATGCTTCCGAACTGCCGCAGTCCGGACACTGAAAACGTACAAACATGACTGAAACACCTCAAATCCTGGCAAGAAGGCGAATCAGACGGTGGCGTACTTCATTATAGCCGCGGCAGCTTGCAAATCCGGCATAGGAATTAGTACATGCACCGGACTTGTAAATCGGCCATGCCCCGTGCTAAGGTGCGGCGCGGCCAGTACAGGTTGTGTAAACCCGCTGCTCGGGAAAAAGTTGCATTGGAGACGCTAGCATTCAGCACTGATGCGGTGAGCGACCGAGTGAGTGCTCGGGCTCATTGCTCTCTGCTCGTTGCTGAGCAGCTGAAATACTAAATGGACTGAAAGGACCCTCATGAGCACACCCGAAAACCCGGCGGCCGGACCACCGAAACACCAGCCGTTTGTCCCAGAAACGATGGAGATGAAGGAGTTCACGTTGCGGGCGGTTCTGCTGGGCCTGGCCATGACGGTGGTGCTGGGGGCGGCGAATGCTTACCTCGGGTTGCGGGCTGGGATCACGATAGCGGCCACTTATCCGGCGGCAGTGATTGGCATGGCGGTGCTGCGCATTTGGAAAGGCTCGGTTCTCGAAGAAAACATTGCTCGAACATCGGGCACGATCGGCGAAGGGATTGCCGCGGGAGCGATCTTCACAATTCCGGCGTTCCTGATGTCCAAAGCATGGCCTTCCTTTGGGTTCGCCGAAGCTTACTGGAAAACGACGGCGCTCATCATGGTGGGAAGTGTTCTGGGCGTGCTTTTCATCTCTCTGGTACGGCGTGGCATGGTCGAAGATCCGGAACTGCCCTTTCCAGAGTCGGTGGCAGCGGGAGAGATTCATAAGGCTGGACGGCGCGGGGCACAGGCCGCGAAGTATCTGTTCTGGAATATTGGTATCGGCGGGCTGACCTACATCCTGGGGAAACTTGGCCTGTTCGCCGCTGATAAGGACATTCAGTATCAAATTGGAAATTTAGGGCGGAGCCAGGTGCGGCTCGGCACGACGGCGGATGCGAAGGTGCTTGCGGCGGGTGGCGCGAGTACGTTTGCGGCGCCCAGCGTGAGTCCCGCTTATCTTGGCGTTGGCTATATCATCGGCGTTCGCCTCGCTTCAATCCAGTTTGCCGGCAGTGTGCTGGCCTGGGGCTTGATCGTGCCTCTTCTCATTTTTCTTATGGGGCCCGAACTCCGCAATTACCTTCCGGCGGACACGCACGACGACTGGGCCGGCATGGCGGTTGCAATTTGGAGATTCATCGTGCGACCCATCGCAGTAGGAGGAATGCTGGTGGGCGCGGCGAACACGCTGCTGGGCATGCGCAAAAGCCTGACGATCGGCCTAGGCAGAGCGTTTGCTGACCTCCGAAAGACGGCGGCGGACCAGGCAAAGTTGTCGCGCACGGAACGCTATATGAGTTCGAAAGTCGTCTTTGGCCTGATTGCTCTGATGTTCGTCCTGATGTGCCTTCTGTACATGCATATCTCTGGGCTCGGGCTGCCGGCAATTTTGGCAGCGGTCGTGATGCTGATTGTTGGATTCTTTTTCGCGACTATCTCAGGAAGTTTGTGCGGGTTCATAGGATCCTCGAACAACCCAGTCTCCGGGTTAACGCTTTCTACGCTGCTTATTGCGGCACTGCTGATGGTGTTTCTGGGTGTTTCAGGACCGCACGGGGTTGCCGTGGTGTTGGGCGTCGCCGCGGTCGTGTGCGTATCGTCCTCGGTCGCCGGCGAACTCCTGCAGGATTTCAAGGTCGGCTACATCCTCGGAGGCACGCCGGCAAAAATTCAGAAAGCGGAGCTGATCGCGGTTGTCGTCGCCAGTCTGGTGATGTACTTCCCGTTGGCGCTTCTTAACACCGCGTTTGGATTTGGTACCCGGCAATTGGCAGCTCCACAAGCAGGATTGATGGCGGCGCTCGCGCAAGGAATCGTCGGCGGCGACATGCCTTGGCCGCTCGTTGGCGTTGGCATTTTCTTTGGCATTGCCATGATCATGATGCAGGTGCGCAGTCCAATGCTGGTAGCCGTCGGGATGTATCTGCCTTTTGAGACGACGTTCGCTATCTTTGTCGGCGGAGCGTTTCGGTCGCTGGGCGATTGGATGGCTAGGCGGCGGGGCTACAACGAAGCGCAACATGCACGAGTGGAGAATGCGGGTGTGCTCACTGCGTCAGGACTGATCGCGGGCGAGTCGCTTCTTGGACTGCTGTGGGCCGCGGTGGTAGCGCTGGCGCTAGCACAGCAACCTTGGTTGCAGGGTGCAGCAGGTCTGGCGAAGCGAATCACGTCTTGGCAGGTCTTTGAACATCCGATGTATGTAATGGGACTGGTGGTAATGGCACTGTTAGCGCTTCTGATGATTGCGCTGCCGCTGACGGCGGCGGGTGATCCGAAAGAGCCGGCACCGCCGAAGTCGATGATGTAAAACCCTTGGATTCTCGTGTGCTGTGGCAGGTAACTTCCTGTGGTTTACTGTTTTTGAGTGTCCATAGCTGCCAACATTGCGCGGCTGCGTAAGGAAATCGCATCGGCCGCCGTCCGTGCCAACCGAAACCCTGCGGAAGTCCGCCTGATGGCGGTGACCAAAACTGTTTCCCCTGATCGCATCCGTGAAGCCTACGAGGCTGGCCTGCGCGTGTTTGGGGAGAACCGCGTGCAGGAATTTGCGACAAAAGCCAATGCATTGCGTGATTTGGCTGGAACTGAGTGGCACATGATTGGCCACCTGCAATCAAACAAAAGCGCAAAAGCGCTGGAATTGTTTGGGCACGTTGATTCGATGGATTCGGTCCGGCTGGCGCACAGACTCAACGTGACAGCATCGGAATTAACCAAGAGAATTTCCGTGTTGATCGAAATCAATATCGGCGGCGAACAAGCGAAGAACGGCGTCGCGCCGGGTTCGGTGGAACTCGAAAATCTATTGAACGCCGCGGCCGAATTCTCCTCGCTCGAATTTCGCGGACTTATGACCGTTCCGCCGTACAACGACGATCCAAAGCAGTCTCGCCCGTATTTCCGCAAGATGCGTGAGCTGTTCAATCAGATTGCGCAGCGAAGCCTTGCCTCCATCCGAATGGACGTTCTCTCGATGGGGATGTCGCACGATTTCGAGGTCGCAATTGAAGAGGGCTCGACTTGTGTGCGGATTGGAACGGCTATCTTCGGCGCAAGGCGAATCTAAGCATGCTTTGTTCCCACGCTCTCTTGCGCATGCATGTTCACGGAGCGGCCAGCACAAGGTCTCTCGACTGCGCGTCGCGTCAGAAAACACGCGCCGCTTCGCTCGAGATGATAGTTGTGTAGTACCTAATCTGGCTTATTTTTGAAGGCGGGTTATACGGCGAGGGTGTCATTCCCCGCTCTTTTGAGTGAGGCAGGAAGAAACCGCGACACGGCGGAAAGCTGGCCCCAGTCTTGCGGAGTCGGGGCGAGGCACCACCAGTTGGCGGGTTGCTCAAGGCTGATGCCGACCAGCCAATACTTACCTGAAGTCTTCAGTGGAATGCTGCTGGCGACGTGCGCTGTGGCGCTGCCCCCACCAGGCAAGTCATCAACACGGACTTGCATCCCGGGTTCAAGCGGATGAGTGAACCGTACACCGCATCCGAGCGGATTCACTACCACGGTGTGGCAATTTTCGGAAAACTTGGTGGCAGGATCAAGGCTTGTGAGGCGCACAGGAATCTGCGCTCGCACTCTTGTGCCGCGCCGACGCTGCGGGCTTCCCGTGCAGGTCCTCATATCTCGACTCGATTCTAAGCGCATGATTGGCGGCGTCCAGCAGGCTATTCGTCCGGAAGCAAAACCGAAGTAACTGGCCGTCAATCAATAAAAAGACAACGTGCCGCATTGTCTGGCGCGGCGGACTGTCCATGTAAAAAAGACCAGGCCTACAGGGAGAAGCACGAGAGAGAAGAGGAGGAGAAGTCCGATTTCACGGAGCAGTGCTGTTGAATCGGCTTCGAAGAGGGCGAGTCTCATGCCGGTGAGCGAGTGAGTGAACGGCAGCAGGTTTGAGAGAACCTGCAACGGTTTCGGAAGGGCATTCACCGGGAAGAGGGTGCCGGCCATCAGCCAAGCGCAGGAGCCAAGCAGCCAAAGCACCGCCGATCCCTTGTGGATGGAAATCTGCAGACCGGCGGCGATGAGTCCAATCGCGGCTGCGATCAGCAAAGACAAGACCATAACTGCAGCTCCGCCAACTGCGTTCAGCTTCACAGCAGGCGCAAACAGAAGCATCCCGGCGCCCACATATAGGACGAACTGCACAGAGTTGCCGGCGAATGACGAAAGTGCGCTCAAGAACAGCAGTTCAGCCGGCGGGGTGGAGGTCATCATGAGGACTTCGAGAGTGCCGCCCTGCTGCGCCTGCTGAATAGTCTGCAGAAAACTGTGAATGTTGGCAATGAGGAACGTATACAACCCAGTTCCGACGATCAGGAACATAACGTATGGCATTCCATCGGGGCGAAACTGCGGTCCGACGGCGCGCGCCAGATAGTAAAAGGTTGCGAGTTGCAGGGCCACCGAGACCAGATTGAAGACAAGGCCGCTGCGATATCTCAGGCTGGTGAGAATATCTTTTTTCATGACTACTGCGGCTTTGTGGAAGATCATGCCGGGACCTCTTCGTTCCAGGCGATCAAATTTTGCTCTCCCATCAAGGTCAGGTAGAACTCGCGGAGTTGGCGGTCGCTCAGGCTGCACGCTCTGGATGTCGCAATTAGCGAACCCTTCTGCAAGACTGCGACACGGTCGCAGACCTCTGCGGCTTCGGCAAAGTTGTGGGTTGCAAGAAGAATCGCGATTCCGCCGTCTGAGAGTTCTTGGATCAGTTCCCGTAATTGCGATGAGGTGGCAAGGTCGAGACTGCGGGAGGGCTCATCCAGCAACAAGACTGACGGTTTCTTGAGCAGGGCACGGGCGATGCCAAGGCGCTGGTGCATGCCTGACGAGAATTTCATAACCTGTTTGTCAGCAGCATCGCACATCGCGACTTGTTGCAAGGCTGACTCAACTCGGTCGCTGCAGTCGCAGCGTGGTACGTCTTCGAGGGCAGCGAAGAATTCGAGATTCTCGCGGGCGGTCAGGCGCGGGAAAAACGACCGCTCGGAGGCAAGGGCGAATCCAACGCACCTGCGAACTTGTTGCCCGTGTGAGCGCGTGTCGAATCCTGCCACGATGACTCGACCGTCATCTGGTAGCAGCACGGTCGAAATCAGCTTTAACGTGGTGCTCTTACCACTTCCGTTCGGGCCGAGCAGTCCCAAGACTTCGCCAGCTGCGACTTCGAGCGAGACATTCTTTAGCGCTTGGGTTTCTTCGTTCACAGCTCTGGAGAAGAAAGCCCTTTGCCGAAAAACTTTGCTGACGGATCCGAACACCACCATGTCCATGGTTGTCGCCGGTGCAATGACAGATACTTATGAAGTGCAAATCTCTATAGGAAGATTTTAAGGACGCCACGCCGGATTGGAAGATGAAGAATGATGGGCGGACATAGTTAGTTCACAGTTACAACATGACAGCCGCGGCAAAAATCGAGATCGCAATGCCTACGCCAGGCGAAACACGCCACTCGCCAGAATTTGAGTTGTTGCTTGCCTGCTGTGCGCACCCGCGGGATAGCGATGGCACAGCGCAGGCGCTCGGATTGCCGATTGACTGGGAAATTGCGTTGCGGCTTGGGGAGCACCATCGTGTACTGCCGGCCTTGCATGCCTCGTTGAATGGGCGGGATGCCGTGCCCGGCAGCATTTCGCTCGCAATAGATTCGCGGTTTCAAAAGAATGGGCTGAAGGCGCTGCGTTTTTCGGCAGAGCTAGCCAGGATCGCACGAGCGTTTGCCGACTGTGGAATTGATGCTCTTGCGCACAAAGGACCGGTGTTGGCGCAGTTTTTGTACGGGGATCCATCCATGCGTCAATTCGGAGATTTGGATTTCCTGGTTCGACCAGCGGACGTGGTGCTGGCCAAGCCGGTGTTGCGGGAATTAGGTTACGAGTCACAGCTGCAGCTTTCGCCACCGCAGGAGCAAGCTTATCTGCGGTCGGGATACGAATACGTATTTGCCCTGGGGAGCCAGCGGAACTTGCTTGAGTTACAGTGGCGGATTGTGCCGAGGTTTTACTCGATCGAGTTCCACTTGGAAGCGGCCTTCGGGCGCGCAGTCGAAATGGAAATCGAAGGATTCCGGGTGCGGACTTTGGGCCACGAAGATCTAATGCTGGCGCTCTGCGTTCACGCCGCGAAACACGGCTGGGCGCAATTAGGCATGCTGCGAGATATCGCTGCGCTGGCGGATTTCGGGCTGGACTGGAATTGGATATGGGCGGAAGCAAGACGCCTGGGCATTTTTAGAATTCTCTTGGTTTCTCTCCTGCTGGCGCGAAATCTCCTAAGTTGTCCTGTTCCCGGAAACATGCCCGCCCTAGGCGAGATTGAAGATGCAGAGAAATTGGCCGAGGCTATCCAGCTGCGACTCTCTACCGGTGAAGAGGCAGATATACGTTCATTGCGCTATTTTCGCGATTTCATGAACACACGAGAACGCTGGCAGGATCGCACGCGGTTTGCCTCTCGGCTGGCGCTGACGCCAAGCCTCAGCGAATGGGAAAGTGTACGAATACCGGACTCGCTGTTTCCGTTGTATCGCATCGTAAGAATGGGAAGGCTGCTGAAGCGGGCAATCGCTATGAACGGTATTCTTCCCAGGAACCGCGCGGCAAGACCTCGCTCGAAGTGTGGCTGTTAGGACGTGTGCCGTCCCTACTCGCCTTGATTTCCGGCTCACCCAGGACTTATGTCCTGGGCTAACATTTGTCGCGCCTTCGGGGCTATAGTTTTGCAGCTTCTGTTCTGCTGGGTTCGCCCGTTGAGCGGTTTCGCGTTGCATCTGGCGAGTAGCAGGCAGATTTCTACGACGGATTTCGTATGCCCATCTGAATCGCTTCGGCGAGGTGAATGGCGTGGCGTCCGGTGCATTGCACTATCTGTTCGCGGCAACTGAAGCCGTCCGCGATGATCAGGCAATCCGCGGACGCTCGGCGGACCGCAGGCAGCAGTTCGAGTTCACCGATTGCAATTGACACATCGTACTTTTCTTTTTCGAATCCGAAGGCCCCCGCCATTCCGCAGCATCCTGGCGCGGGCATTTCATATTCAATGCCCATGCGTTGAAAGACCGATTCTTCATCTGCCATCTTCATTAGGGATTTGTGATGACAATGGCCGTGAACAAGCGCTTTGCGGCGGAGTATGGGCAATTGGAACGCCTGCGCGTTTTTCTCGAGAAACTCGCTCAGCAGAAGCACTTGTTGCGAGAGCTTTATTGCCCGGTCATCATCGGGAACAAGATTGACTAATTCGTCCCGAAATACCGAGGCACAACTCGGCTCCAAGACAACGATCGGAGTCGCACTCGCAATTTCGGATTCCAAGAGGTCGAGTGTTGTGATGAGTAGTTTCTTCGCACGCTTGAGCATGCCGAAATCGTAGAGCGGACGTCCGCAGCAGACGTTTGCTTTCGGTAGTCGCACCCGCCAACCGGCGGCTTCCAAAACTTCGACCGCCGCGATGGCGGTTTCGGGATGGAAGTAATTGTTGAAGGTGTCTGGCCACAGGACCACCGCGGGCGCTCCGATATCCGGCGAATTTCTCTTTGCGAACCATCGGCAAAAGCTTTGCTTCGCCAACGCTGGAATCTTTCGTTTCGGCGAAACTCCCAGTAGCAATTTGGCAATATCCCGCACCAACGGCGCTTGCGTCAGCAAATTTGATAATAAAGGCGAGGCTGACGCAAGCCGCGCCCAGCGGTCAATTTGGCCGAACGCAGAATGGCTGATCGGTCGCGTACGGCCTTCGTAATGGTGAGACAGGAACTCAGCTTTGTAGGTCGCGATATCTACGCCGACTGGGCAATCGCTCTTGCATCCCTTGCAGGAAAGGCACAGGTCGAGAGCGGATTTCACGTGTGGATCGCGCCATTGGTCGCGAACTACGTCACCGCGGGTCATCTCCCAGAGCAAGTGCGCGCGGCCGCGAGTGGAGTGCTCCTCTTCGCGCGTGACGCGGAAGCTGGGGCACATGACGCCGCCTTCGTATTGGCGGCATTTGCCTACACCGACACAACGTAGGGTCGCTTCGGCAAGGCTGCCGTGGTCGTAAGGAAATTTGAAATGCGTTCCGGGCTGCCAAGGCTTGTAGCTGGTACCCAGGCGCAAATCATCGTCCATACGATTGGGCCGGACCAACTTGCCCGGATTCATTTTCCACTCAGGATCCCAGAGTGACTTGAATTCTTGAAACGCTTCTATAAGTTCGGGGCCGAACATCTTGGGCAAAAGCTCAGCGCGCGCTTGGCCGTCGCCGTGTTCTCCAGAAAGTGAACCGCCGTAGGAGACGACCAGGTCAGCCGCTTCTTCCATGAACCCGCGGAACTTTTTGATACCTTCGCCTGACTCGAGATCAAACGTGATGCGGTTGTGCGCGCAGCCGTCGCCGAAATGGCCGTACACGACACAGCCATAGCCGTACGCGTCGGTCAGCTTGCGCAGATTGCGTAAGTAACCGCCCAATTTCTGCGGAGCCACAGCAGAATCTTCCCAGCCTTCCCAAGTTGGAGGCTCTCCGGGTACGCGAGAAACCGCGCCCAGCGCGAATTCGCGCACTTCCCAAACTTTTCGGACTTCGTGTTTGTCGGTGAGCAGACGGAAAGATGGAGCACGTAGGCTGGAGCTCAACGCTTCAATTAGTCCATGGGCGTGTGATTCGGCGGCAGGAATTGTGTCAGCGCCAAACTCAGCAAGCAACCAGCCTCCGCCTTCTGGAAGCAGAGCTAGCCCTTCAGGATTCATCTCTCGGCGGCGCGTGTATTCAATCAGAAGGCTGTCCATGCCTTCGAGACCAATCGGACGATGAGCCAAGACTTCCGGAACAAGGTCGGCGCATTCGAACACGTCGTGACAGCCAATTGCGAGCAGCACTCGCGCTTGGGGGCTCTCGACCAATCGGCAGGTTGCTTCCAGAACCGTGGTGCACGTGCCTTCAGAGCCAACCAGGGCGCGCGCGACATTGAATCCGCTCTCCGGCAAGAGGAAATTCAGGTTGTAGCCGGAGACGCGGCGCGGAATGTTGGGAAACTTCTGGCGAATGAGGTGTGCATACTGGTCGCGAATTGTTTTCAGACCTGCGTAGATCTCACCGCGGCGACCACCTCCGCGAATGATGCTTTCGAGTTCGATGTTGCTCGTTGGACCGACGCGCATGCGAACACCGTCATAGGTGAGGACTTCGAGCGTTTCGATATTTTCATCGGTTTTGCCGGCCATGATTGAGTGCACGCCGCAGGAGTTGTTCCCAACCATGCCGCCGATGGTGCAGCGGCTGTGCGATGCGGGGTCGGGGCCGAAAGTCAGCTTGTGCTCCTCGGCGGCGGAGCGCAGATGATCGAGAATGACGCCGGGTTGGACGCGCGCAAGGCGCTTCTGCGGATCGAGTTCCAGAATTTGCGCCATGTACTTGGAGAAATCCAGAACGACGGCAACATTGCAGCACTGGCCGGCGAGTGAAGTGCCTCCACCGCGACAGAGCAAGGGCGCGGCATGTTCGCGGCAAATGGCAACGGCGGCGATTACGTCGTCGTTGTCGCGTGGAATTACGACGCCGATGGGAATTTGACGATAATTGGAACCGTCGGTGGCGTAGAGAGCGCGGCTGCCATCGTCGAAGCGGACCTCGCCGCGAAGATGGCGGCGGAGATCGGATTCAAGTGCGGCGGAGTCAGGGCCCCCAGGCATGAGTAAAGATAGCATTCAGCACTGACAGCGAGCGGTGAGCAAACAGCGGTGCTCGGCGCTCACGGCTCAGTGCTGCCCAGAGTGACTAGGCCAATCGAGCGCTGATCTCTGATGAAGGGAAGCTGAGCCATCCCTCGGTACGCGACGAGTAATCGGTCAGGCTGAGCACCAGGAGCAGCATGAGCCAGAAAATGGCCGCAAGCAAAATGGCTTTGGTCATCTTCTCGCTGGTGTATTTGACGTGCATGAAGATGAGCACGACCAGCGAAGCCTTGCAGGTCGCAATCGTGAGGGCCACCACGGTGTTGGCGTCAATCCCGTGATAGGTTCCGAGATCGACCCTCGCCACAAGTGCGGTGAGGACGGTCCCGACGATAAGGGCAAAAAAGATGAGGAAGTAAAGCTTGCTGGAGACGATGTGTTCAGAATGGTCAGACATAGTCGCTCAAATTGTCGGCTTGCGGTCGATTAGGTAAAGCAATGGGAACAAGTAAATCCAGACAATATCCACAAAGTGCCAATACAGTCCGGCAATTTCTAAAGGCGTGTGGTATTCGGGCGTAAACCGCCCTTTGTGGGCCATCCACGTGATGCAGATAAAGATGCCGACACCCACGATCATGTGGATCGCGTGCATTCCGGTGAGAGCGAAATAGAGGGAATAGAAAATCTTCGTATGCTGCTGGATTTCCGCTTTCCGAGCTCGCAGCTTCACTGGGTCGTTTTGAACCTTGTCAATCCCCAGCAGGTGCTCATTGCCCTTAATCAAGTCCCCTTCGCCGCTAATGACGTTGTAATCGAACGTCGGGATGTGGTGCTCTTTATATTTGTTACCCCATTCGTAGCTTTTGATCCCCAAGAATGCCAAGCCAAATACCAGCGTAAGCAGAAGCATCCTTACCTGGAGCTTTCGATTGCCAAGTTGTGCTGCGCGAACTGCCTGAGCAACGGTCAGGCTACTGCAGATGAGGACGACTGTATTGAATGAGCCGACGAAGAGATCCAAGCTTCTGCTCGCACTCGCGAACTCCGGAAAGTACCATCGGCGATAAATCAGGTAGGCGCAGAACATGCCGCCGAAGAACATGATTTCTGTGCCCAGGAACCACCACATGCCCAGTGAGGCGGCATTCCGTTGCTGCTCGACGTCCGCGAAGTGATGGCGCAGCTCCGGCCGGTCATGGTGCTCGACATCCAATTGGGCATCGCTCACAAGAGGACTATCGCTCAAGTGTCACCTCTTCGGGCAAGGGCATGTTCTCGTAGTCGTAGGCCTCCTGTGTAACCACAGGAGTTTCATCGAAGTTGAATGTGGGCGGCGGCGAGGAGGTCGTCCACTCAAGGCCAGTGGCTTTCCACGGGTTGTCCTCTGCCGGCTTGCCGTAGCGCAAGGACCACAGCAGATAAACCATCGGCAACAGATATCCAACAGCCAGGATGGTTGCGCCCGCGGTTGAAAGCACATTCAGTACCTGATACTCCGGCGGATACTGCCAGTAGCGGCGCGGCATTCCGAGATATCCGAGAATGAATTGCGGGAAGAAGGTCAGGTTGAACCCGATGAAAACGATCAGAGCCGCGAGGCGCCCCCAGCCTTCGGGATACATCTTCCCCGAAATTTTCGGCCACCAAAAGTGCATGCCACCTAGATAGCCCATGACCGCACCGCCGACCATGACATAGTGAAAATGGGCGATCACAAAATACGTATCGTGTACATGCACGTCCACTCCGAGAGTTGCCAGAAAAAGTCCGGTAAGCCCTCCGATGGTGAACAGCCCGATAAAGCCAAAGGCATACAGCATCGGTGTCGAGAACGAAACCGAGCCCTTGTACATGGTCGCGGTCCAGTTAAAGACTTTGACCGCCGAGGGCACCGCCACCAGAAAGCTCAAGAATGAGAAAACGATCGCCGAATAGAGCGAGATTCCAGCGACGAACATGTGATGTGCCCAAACCACGAAACCGATAGCGGCAATAGCAATACTCGAGATGGCAACAAAGTTATAACCGAAGACGCGCTTGCGCGAGAAACAAGGCACAATCTCGCTGATCACCGCCATCGAAGGCAGAATCATGATGTAAACCGCAGGGTGGGAGTAAAACCAGAACAAGTGCTGGAATAAGACGGGATCACCACCGCGCGTCGGATCGAAGATGCCCAAGTTCAGCGCCCGCTCCAAAACAACCAGCACCAGCGTGATTGCAATTACCGGCGTGCCCAGCAGCATGATGATGCTGGTGGCGTAATGCGACCAGACGAACAGCGGCAGCCGCGACCAAGTCATTCCCGGCGCGCGCATGCGATGCACGGTCACGACAAAGTTCAAGCCAGTGAGGATTGATGAAAATCCAGATATGAAGATTGCCAGCCCGGCTTCGATCACTTTGGTGTTGCTGAACTGTGTAGAAAAGGTCGGATAGAAAGTCCAGCCGGTGTCAACCCCACCAGTAACAAGGCAATGAATGTAGAGGATTCCCGCAATAATGTAGATGTACCAGCTGATCAGATTAATGCGCGGAAAGGCCAGGTCCTTGGCGCCGATCATGATCGGGATGAGGAAATTCCCCAGCACTGCCGGAATCGAGGGGATCAGGAAAAAGAAGACCATCACCTGACCGTGCATAGTGAAGGCCTTGTTGTAGGCATCGGCACTGAGCAGATCGCCGGCCGGCGTCAGCAGTTCCAGCCGAATGAGCAATGCAGCAAAGCCGCCGATAAAGAAAAATGCGGTGATGGAGAGCAAGTACAGCAGGGCAATCCGCTTGTGGTCTGTGGTGAAGAGCCACGAGCGTATGCCGTACTCGGCGTTTATGTAATTTTTCCGTTCTTCGCTTACTGCTAGAGTCGCCATTGCTGTTCCTTCACTTCATTACCTACTTTGTGCTCTGCGGCTGCGTGCCTGCGGGCGCAAGGGCCGGCGTTCCTGCTTGTCCTGCCGGTGCCTGGCTCAACGACTTCACATAAGCCACGAGCGCGTTCAGTTGTTCGTCACTGACCTGCCCTTGAAAAATCGGCATGATCGGTTTGAATCCAGAAACAACCTTCGCCTGAGAATTTACGATTGACTCGCGAACATAGTCTTCGTCGGCAATTACAGTGCGACCATCTTCAAGTTGCACCGGCTTCCCAAAGAGTCCAACGAGATTCGGCCCACGGCCCTGCACGTCAAAGCGGTGGCAAGTCGAACATCCAAGTTGCTGGAACAATGCCTGGCCGTTCTGGGCCAGCGAACCGGCAACGGGACCGCCAGACATCCAAGCCTGGTAATCATTCGGCTCCATTACCACTACCTGGCCGATCATGCCCGAGTGCATGGTGCCGCAATACTGCGCACAGAAAAGATGATAGGTTCCAGCTTTGATTGGCCGGAACCACATGGTCGTATAGCGCCCCGGGACTACATCCATTTTCACGCGAAATGCGGGCACGTAAAAGCTATGGATCACATCCTGCGAGGTCATGATCAATCTGACGTCGCGGCCGACGGGAACATGCAGTTCATTGATCTCGCTCTGGCCTTCCGTGTGCTGCAGCTTCCACATCCATTGTTTTGCCACCACATACACTTCGGCAGCGTCGCGCGGCGGAGTGCGCATGTGGAAGTAAAGTACCGCGCCGCCAACGAACATCACCATCATTATGCCGAGCGGAATCACCGTCCAGCCGATTTCAAGCAGCAGTGAGCCTTCGATCTGTGTGGCCTCGCGCCCATGACGCCGGCGATATTTGGTTGCGAACACGGCTACCACCGTGAAGATCAGGAGGGTCATCACGACGCAGACCACGGCGAGGAAAATGTATAAGGTATCCTCCCAAAACGCGTGCGACGATGCCGCAGCCGGCCAAAGTGGAAAATTATCGAACATATTGATGAGAGCTGCTTTGCCTCCTGGGCTGGTGGTCTGAGTCCGAGCCACGACGGAATAGCACTATTAGCACGGTGCCAAGACCGAGAATGGTCACACCGCCCGAAAGCTGAATGATCCTGCTGATGATCGAGCTGTATTTCCCGGTGTTCGGATCGTAGTGATAGCAGTACAGAACCACCTGATCGGCAAGGGTCCCAATCTTGCTCTCCGAAGCCTGAATCAAACCAAGGCGCAGGTCCTTCGGCGGAAATTCCACGCCGTAGTAGTACTGCGCGATCTTGCCTTCCGGCGTAAGAATCATGATGGCCGTGGTGTGCGCGAATTGATCGGTTTTGGGATCGTACTGATATTGAAAGCCTGCCGCCTTGGTTAGCGCGGTAATGGATTCTTGCGCGCCGGTGAGGAAATGCCAGCCATCGGCGGAACCGGCACGGTTATAACGCTTGAGGATTTCAGCTTTCTTGGAAGTCGCGAGTTCGGGAGTGTCCTTGGGATCGAAGCTGACAGTAAGGACATCGAACTCTTTGCCAACATCAAATTTCACCGCCTTGAGCGCGCTCTCAAGCCCCACGAGCAATTCGCTGCACAACATGGGGCATCGGTAGTACACGAGACTCAAGATCACCGGCTTCTTGCCGACATAGTCGCCGAGATGAACAGCTTTGCCGGTTTCGTCGCGAAAAGTGAGGTCGAGAGGAATCTGCTGGTTGAGATTCTGTTGAATCCCGACGTTCGTCAACCCCGGAGGCTTCACAGCAGCTGATGGGCCGAGAATTCCGCCGGTCATGCTTTGGGCGGCGGCGATGGAACTCAGCGCAGCAACTGCGAGGAATGCACGGGCGAGGATGCCCGTGCATTCCCCAAAAATCTGAGATCTCGAATTGTGGTGACTACTTCTCACTGCCTACTTCCCTTCTTCTTTGACTTGGCACTATTGCTCGTATCTGATTGGACCGCCGCCGCGCGACCTGTCTGCACGATGGAGGGAGGCGGTGTGCCAGCCTGTGGCGTAGTTGGTAATCCCCGCTCCGCGATCAACTGCATGGCGCGCTCAATCGGAATATGCGCTACTCCCGCATTCTGGTCCATCCATCCTGAACTGTTGAGCCGCTGCTCTTCCGCGTAGCGAGTGTCGTTGATCTCAGTGCGCTCGTTGTCTTCCAGGCGAGGCTCAGGGAACGCATTGATTTGTTCGCGCTGCACGGAACGAGTGTCAGTTTGAACTTGCACCAGTGGACTGCGGCTCTGCTCATCCTTGGTGAGTTGCTTGTCCATAAGACGGAACATTCCCCAGGCCGCGTAATACACAAAGACTCCAACCACCACCACAGTGATGATGAAGGCAATGATGGGCTTCGATCCCAGGTCTTCGCGCTCGAAGCCGCCATTCGGCTGCGGGTGGCCCTGACTTCCACGATGAGTCTCAGTCATGTGCTGCCCCCAGGTACTCAAGAAATTCCTGCGCGTGCATGTCGTAAACCGGCAGCAGCGGGCGCGATCTCAAGTTGCGCCAGAACATTGCAAACCAGAACCCGCCGATCGCGATGGGAACGACGAAATCGAGCAAATATCCCCAGCGGAAGGCCAGCGTCTGATTGAAATTCGGTTCGATATACCAGAAAAGATCCACAAAGCGCATGAACAGGAGCCAGCTTGCCAGCCAAACTAACGTCTTCGCGTCGCGCTTGAATGAACGCGAGAGCAGCAGCAGGAATGGGACGGCAAAGTGGAACACCACCAGTGCCAGTGCAACCGCCTGCCAGCCGGAATAAAGACGGCGGGTGAAAAATTTGATCTCCGGCGGCAGGTTCCCGGCCCAGATGATTAGCAACTGCGAGAAGCTGAAATAAGCCCAAAGCATCACGAATGTGAGCATCAGCTTGCCGTGGTCGTGCACTTCCTTGGGTTTGAGCAAGGACGCAGTCGGCTCATAGTTCGAAAGAATCGTCTCGACCACGACCATCACGCACATGGCGGACAGTAACTCACCAACAATAAAGATGAAGCCGTAAATCGTGGAAATCCAGGGCGGGGAAAGAGACATCACCCAGTCAATTACGGCGAATGAAATCGTGAACGCGTAGAGAATCAAGCCTGGAGCAGCGATCCGGCGAAAGCGTGGGCTGAGATTCTGGACGGGCGGATTGTCCTGCTCGGCCGACCAGCGATTCAGAACGAAAGCGAGAAGAAGCCAGATGGCGAAATAAACCACAGCCCTGCCGATGTAGCCGTTCAGGAAAAGGAACTGCCGTGTGCCACCGCGAGTCATGTAATCATGGCTCAATTCGACCAGATGCTTGTTGTTTGGGTCTGGATGTAGCCAGGCACCGTAGAGATACGGCATTCCTGCGATGATCGGGACGAATAACACGGCCATCAGCGGCAGGCATTTCACAGCGGCCTCAAGCTGGCGGCGAATTGCCATCCCCCACTTGCCGCCGGTCATGTGCTGGATCATCAGGATCGCCATGCTGCCCAGCGTGACCCCGAGCCACAGCATGAATCCAAGAAGATAAGAATGGAAAAACTGCGCAGGTTTCAGGTAAGCCGCGAGCAGTGACAAAAATCCGAATAGCAGTCCTACGCCCAACGAGCGCTGAAAGATCGTCTGCGTGACCTCAGGCGCCATGAATTCTGAACCGTTTGTACGCGTCGGGATCATTTCTGTTCTTCTCCTGACTGCGGAACTGGCACGGGCAGGGTCGCGCCGGAACCTGGCTCTTCGAAGTCCGGCGGATTCGATGGAATCGTCTGTCCGGCCGCGTCCGCCTGAGTCGCATTCTGGCTCAACTGCAGGGCGCGGATGTAAGCGACGATTTTCCAGCGATCTTCGGCAGATATTTGCGTTGCATAATCGGGCATTGCGCCAAAGCCGTTGGTCATCACGTCAAAGAAATATCCGAGAGGTGCCTTGCGTAGTCGGTCCTGATGGTACGTCGGCGGCTGCTTGTATCCCCGCTGCGGGACCATGCCGTTGCCGTCTCCGAGGCGCGAATGGCAGGGAGCACAATAAATATTGAAACGCTCGCGCCCGCGGGTAAGAACATTTTCTGTCACGGGAAAAGGCATGTAGTCGCCGGGATTGTCGCCGATTTTCCCGGTATAGAAATATGTGTCCTCATGAAGTTGGCCGCGCGCAACGGTGCCATCAACTGGCGGACGGGCGGAGCGCAAGTCTGCGTAAAAATCGCTCATGGCGTAAGTCTTCATGCGCGGCTGGTCGTGCATGTCTTGCCGGCAGCCGACAAGGAACACGGCACCCGAGAAAACCAGAATCGAAATGATAATGTTTCTGACCCTCCTAAACGTTCCATGGGGGCACGGGCGCCCTCGCCCGTGCATGCGGACGGGCGAGACGCCCGTCGCTCCGCCTCGGACACTGTTGCGGAGTCGCGCCATCAACTGGGCACCTCCGCCACGGAAATCGGATTCAGGCCCTCGAGAAACTGGCGCGTTCGCGCTGCGTCGTAGTTCTTGTCCGACGAAAAGACGATCAGGAAGAAGCGGTCTTTCGACGCGAACTCAAAGCGCGGCACGTTGAACACCGGATGGTATGGCATGGGCAATCCGTTCAGTGCAAGCATGCCGAACACCGCTGACAATCCGGAAAAAAGAATCGTCATTTCAAAAGTTACAATGATGAACGATGGCCAGGAATTGAGCGGCCGCCCGGCAATGTTGATGGGATAGCTGATGGTGTTGATCCACCATTGCAGGATGAACGCACCGGTGCAGCCAAGCAATCCACCGACCAGGCAAACTAACGCCACGCCGTTCTTGTGAAATCCAATCGCCTCTGAAAGTTCCTCGACCGGGAATGGAGAGTAGGCGTCAATCTTGCGGTATCCGGCCGCATACGTGCGCCGCGCGGCAGTGATGGCGTCGTTCACGTTGTCGAATTCAGCGAGCAAGCCGTAGATGCCGGTGTCCTTCATTGATGGACCTCCGCATCCTCGTGCTTGACTTTCACTTCGGCTTCCGGCAACAACGTCTTCAACTCTGAGATCGAGACCGCCGGCAGCAGCCGCATGAACAGGAACATGCAAGCCGAGAAGAACCCTAGTGTGCCGACGAAGATTGCCCAATCCCATTGCGTCGGGTAGTACTGGCCGAAGGAGGAGTTCAGGAAGTCGCGGCTCAAGCTGACAATGACGATGACGAAGCGCTCCAGCCACATTCCTACCAGCACGTCAAGCGAGACGAAAAACAGCAGCAGCGTGTTGTTGCGGACCTTCTTGAACCAGAGGACCTGCGGCACCACAAGGTTCGTAAATAGCAACAGATAGTAGGACCACGCATACGGTCCGTGCAGCCGATTCCAGCGCAGGAAATTTTCGTACGGATCACCACCGAACCAGTTCATGAAAGCTTCGAACGCGTATCCATAAGCGACGATCCAGCCGGTGGCGAGCATCACCATGGCGGAGTTCTCGATGTGGCGCATGGTGATGAGGTCTTCAATCCCATAAAACTTACGAATGGGAATCGCCAGCACCAGCACCATTGCGAATCCGGAATAGATAGCCCCGGCGACGAAGTACGGCGGAAAGATGGTAGTGTGCCAACCGGGCACTATGCCCACCGAAAAGTCGAAGCTCACGACCGTGTGGACGGAGAGGACGAGAGGTGTGGCTAATCCGCCGAGAAGCAGGTACGCAGTTTCGTAGCGGTTCCAGTGGCGAACAGAGTTGCGCCAGCCCATAGCCATCGCTCCGAATACGAACTTCAGAGCTTTGTTCGAGGTCTGGTCGCGCATGCTGGCGAGATCAGGAATCAAGCCGACGAACCAGAAGACCAGCGAGATCGTCAGGTAGGTCGTCACCGCAAATACATCCCACACCAGCGGACTGCGGAAGTTCGGCCAGTACGTCATGGTGTTCGGATACGGGAACAACCAATAGAACAGCCATGGACGGCCCAGGTGGAAGATTGGGAACATGCCGGCACAGGCCACGGCGAACAGCGTCATCGCTTCCGCGAAGCGATTGATGGAGTTTCGCCATTGTTGGCGAAGCAGCAGCAGAATGGCGGAGATCAAAGTTCCAGCGTGACCGATTCCGATCCACCAGACGAAGTTGACAATGGCGAATCCCCAGCCGACGGGAATGTTCACGCCCCAGACGCCCACCCCCTTGTAGAAGAGCCAGCAGACCGCAAGCAGGAACCACTGCAGAATCATGAAGCAGATGAACATGCCGAAGATCCAGCCGCCCTTGATCGGCCGCTTCAGCACAATTCCGCCGATCTTTTCGTTGAGCGAGGCAAACGTATGCCCCGGCTGGATGACCGGTGCTTTCTGTTCGCCGACTTCGACTTCAGTTGGTTTTGCCATGAAAATCAGCTCTAAAAACCAGCTATTAGCTTTTAGCTCTTAGCTACAATCCCAATCGCAATTGCTATCTGTTCCTGCCCTCTCTCGACTTTCACCCTCGGCGTTGGCCTGAGCCTCTTGGTTCAAGCTAAAAGCTTAAGAGCTAACATCTAAGAGCTTTCTTTGATTTCCGGATTCGGATTTCTAATCTCAGCCAAATACGTGGTCCGTGGACGCGTGTTCAGATCGTCCAGCAAACCGTAATTCCGATTTTTTGCTTTCCACTTCGAAACCAGGCTGTTCGGATCGTTGATGTTGCCGAAGACGATTGCGTTCGCCGGACACGATTGCTGGCAGGCAGTCTGCAACTCGCCGTCGGCGATTTGCCGGTTTTCGCGTTCCGAATCAATTCGTTTGTGATTGATGCGCTGGATGCAGTACGTGCACTTTTCCATGACACCGCGGCTGCGCACGGTGACATCAGGATTGCGCATCATCTTGAATTGTGGCGTGTCCCAATCCTGGAACAGCAAGAAGTTGAACCGCCGCACTTTGTAGGGGCAGTTGTTCGAGCAATACCGCGTCCCCACGCAGCGGTTGTAAATCATGTCGTTCAGGCCTTCGGTCGAATGCGTGGTCGCGCCGACCGGGCAAACCAGCTCGCAGGGCGCGTTCTCGCACTGCATGCACGGTACCGGCTGGAAATAGGCTTTCGGATTGTCGCGATCGCCCTGGTAGTACGCGTCCACGCGCAGCCAATGCATGTGGCGGCCCTTATTGACCTGATACTTGCCGACTACAGGAATGTTGTTCTCCGACTGGCAGGCGATGATGCAGTTGTTGCAACCCACGCAGGAATTCAGATCAATCGCCATGCCCCACGCATACGGCTCAGACTTATAGTCATACGGGGGATACAGCGTCTCGTTTTCCTGCGGCTTGCCCTCGTTGAAGTTCGCTTCTTTCTTGTATTCCTCAAGCGTCGCAGTGCGGACGACATCGCGGTGCTCGTCGCCTACATCCATCGTTTGATAGCCCTGTGTGCTGGCGAGGACGTACGTACCCGCGGCTTTTGTGACTTGGACTCCAGATGCAATCCACGGCGTCGCGCTATATCGCAATTGGTAGGTATCGAAGCCAACGTCGTTGCCAACGCGGCCGACACGCTTGCGACCGTAGCCAAGAGAAACAGTGACGGAATTGTCCGGGTGGCCAGTTTGGATCCAAACTGGAAGCTCCGCCCACTTGCCGTTCAACTCGACCCTGACCATGTCTTTGCTTTGAACTTTCAGTTGCTCAGCCATCTTCGGCGACATGAGCAGCGGATTGTCCCAGGTCATCTTGCTCAACGGCTTCGGCAGCTCTTGAAGCCAGGCGTTGTTGGCAAACTGGCCGTCGTAGACGGAAGGATCGCGGCGGAAGTTGAGCTCGACGCCTTGGGTGCTTCCTTGGGCTGGAGCGGGGAAGCTCGTGTTCTTAACTGAAACTTGCTTCGGCTGCGATGTGGTTCCATCAATCCAGCCTTGTTCAAGCGATTTGCGCCACCACGAATCGAAGTCAGCGCCGGTGTGCTTTGTCTTCCAGTAATTTTGGACAAGATCGTGAGCGGTAGCAGCGGGTTGTCCTGCTAGAAGCGCAACCAGTTCGCTCGCAGTCTTTCCGTCATACAGCGGCGCAATCAGCGGTTGCACGATGCTGACAGTTCCATCGTAAGCGCGCGTGTCTCCCCAAGCCTCGAGATAGTGCGCCTCGTTTACGTGCCACTGGCAGAGTTCGGCCGTCTCGTCGTTGTACAGGCCGAGGTGAACGCGAATTGGGATGTTGCTGTTCTTGAGCGCGTCGGCAAAGCCGAAATCAGCAGGCGCATCGTACACGGGATTGCCGCCGAGAAGGATCAGTATGTCAACCTTGCCGGCACGCATATCGGCAACAAGATCCTTCAGCGAATCGTTCTGGTTGGCGGTGCTGGCGAGGACCGGATCGGAGTAGAAGACGGTCTTGCCAACGTTGCCGAGCTCGCGGTTTATACCGTGAACAATGGCGTGCACTTGTGGGGGCTGATGATCCCCTACTATAGCCACGCTTGAGCCGCGATTTGACCTCAGGTCGTCAATTAAGCCTGAAAGAAAGTTCGAATACTTCAGATCAACCACGGACGCGTCCGTTTTCGCGCCGAGCATTCCAATCGTGTCGGCGAATCCCTCAATCTCACTTGCTCTCACGCCCAGACGATGGTCCGCCTTCGCACCCGTCGCACTTGGAGTGCTCTCGATCGCATACAGCCGGCTCATCTTCTCGGAATCGGGATCGCGGCGCTTGGCGAAATCGCGTGCGTAGCGCGTCGTTCCGGGGAATCCCGCAGAAAGGAAATCAGCATCGAGCGACACGATTACATCCGCAGCGTCGAGTTTGTAGATTGTCTCGACCGGCTGGCCGAAGGCCATTCGCGCGCCTTCATAAACATTGTCGCGATTGACCGGCTCGTAGAAGTGCCACTTGGCTTCCGGAAAGGCCTTCTGAAACTGCTGCATCTGGTCGGCAAGCGTCGGAGATGAGAAGGATTTCGAAAGAATACGGATGCCGGAGCCCTTGACCGCGTTCTGCGAATTGAGCGCGCCTTTCAGTTCGGCGACCAGCGTACCCCAACTGCTGATATTGCCCAGATGGATGATGTTCTGCGAGCGGTCGGGGTCGTACATGTCGAGGATGGAAGCCTGCGCAAAGACGTCGGTGCCGCCCTGGCTCGCCGGATGCTTATCGTTGCCCTCGATCTTGGTCGGACGATACATATGGCTTTCGACCAGCAGCGGAGTCGCATATCCGCCGAGCGTGAAAGCGGTGGCGTAGAAAAGCGGGCGCCCGGGAACGATATCTTCCGGCTGGCGAACATAGGGGACGATCGGCTCGAAGGGCTGGCGCGTGCATGCGCTCATGCCGGCTAGAGCGAGCGACGACCCCATCAGCTTGAGGAAGCCGCGGCGCGAGACGGCGTCAATCCATTCGGAAGCGCCCTTAGGGAATTCGCGGTGCATCATTTCCCGAAATTCAGGTTTGCCAGCGAGTTCTTCCAGGCTGCGCCAGAATTCAGGCGAGTTCTTCTTTTCGATGTCGGCCTGTACCTGAACGAGATCCAGTTTGTCCTTCTTGCCGGGACAAACCGCCTCGAGCTTGCCGTTTTGCTTTTCTTCGCTCATCTATGTTGTTCCGTCCCTTACGGGACTCGCGTCATTTCTGTTACGCTCCCGGCACTTCCGTGCCGGGCTTTCACATCTCGCCCCTTCGGGGCTGGAGCACATCTGCTGCAATCTGTCCGAGCATCCCCAAAAAACCCTTGGGCGCCTAGCTACAAGCTAAGAGCTAATAGCTAAAAGCTGCTTTACCTATGACACGTCGAGCAACTCGTAATGTCCATCACTGAGCGCAACTTGTACTTATCAACTAAATGCTTGCCTAACGAAAGCTGGTCCGTAAACGTTGCGCCGTCCATTGCGACTGGCAAGTCTTTCGTCGGCTGCTGATAGCGCATATTGAATACCTGCTCCCGCGGACGCAGGTTCTTTTCCGGAGCCCGGTGGCACTCGATGCACCATTCCATTTGCAGTGATGCATAGTTGTACATCAGCGGCATGCGGTCCACTGGGCCATGGCAGGTGTTGCAGCCTACGCCTTTGTTAACGTGAATGCTGTGGTCAAAATAAACAAAGTCAGGTAAATCATTGACGCGGTTCCATACCAGAGACTTGCCACTGCGAAAGCTTTCGCGCACCGGTTCCAGCAGCGCCGCATTGGTCCAGATTTGCGAGTGGCAGTTCATGCAGGTCTTGGTGGGAGGAATTCCGGCGAAGCTCGAGGTTTCAACCGAAGTGTGGCAATAGCGGCAATCAATCCCGATCGCAGCCACATGGTGCTGGTGACTGAAGGGCGCTGGCTGAGGTCTCGCGATTCCGGCATATGTCACGTAAGGCGAACGCTGAATTTGAATGCAGGTCCACAGCGCAAAGGCAGCAGTAAAAATGCCCGCGTAGATCGAGGCACGGGAGATTACATTAGCGCTGCGATGGAAAATCTGCATCGGTCAGAATTTTTCTCTACCGCGGGATCCGTTGTTCAACCCGATTGTCCAACCTAAGACGAAATTAAGTTGAAAGAAATGCTGCTTGTTTTATAAAACTGGAAATTATAGCAGCTTGCGCGATTTGGGGAATGCGGAAAACTCGTCGTCGGTCATTAGTCGTTGGTCGTTAGCAAAATCCGAGTTGCTAGGTTCCAGCTGGTGGCCACCAGCCAACGGAATCCGGAACTGTCTGCGATCAAATTCCCAAAAGATTTTGACCGCAAAGAACGCAAAGGTCGCAAAGAAACTGTCGTCGCGTGGTGGGTAATGGCCAACGACCAACGACTGCTCACCGCAAATTCATCACTAGCAACCTCGGCTCGGTCATGTCTTCAATGGCATAACGTAAGCCTTCGCGTCCTAGGCCTGAGTCTTTCACGCCACCGTAGGGCATGTGATCAATGCGGAAGCTCGGAACATCTCCCGCAATCACACCACCAACTTCTAATTCCTCGAATGCCTGGAAAATTCGTGTCGCATCACGCGTGAAGACGCCGGCCTGTAATCCGTACGGCGATTCATTGATCAGCTGCAGCGCCTGAGCAAAATCGTCGTAGGCTTCCAGCGTAACCACCGGGCCAAAAATTTCCTGGCAATTGACTTTCATGTCGGGACGAGTACCGGTCAAGACGGTCGGTTCCATCACCGAGCCGCGCCGTTTGCCGCCGCATAGGAGCGTCGCGCCATCCTGCACGGCCTCTTGCACCCATGCCGTGGCGCGGATGGCGTCGCTTTCACGAATGAGCGGGCCAAGGTCAGTGATTTCATCCATGGGATCGCCGACTTGCAACTTGCTTACTCCGGCAAGGAACAGGTCGCGAAATTTCATAAATGCCGGGCGCTCAACCAGAATGCGCTGGACAGAAATGCAGGTTTGGCCAGCGTAGCTGAAACCTCCAGTCACGCAGCGTTCGGCGGCCCAAGCAATATCGGCGTCACCATGAACGACCACTCCAGCATTACCTCCAAGCTCGAGCACAACTTTCTTCTTGCCGGCGCGGCGCTTGATCTCCCAGCCAACCGCCGCGCTGCCGGTGAAGCTGATCAGCTTGATGCGATCGTCGGTGACCAGCATGCCGGCGTCTTCGTTGGAGAGCGGCAGCACGTTAAACGCACCGTCGGGAAGCCCGGCTTGCTCAACTGCCTCGGCAAGAAGAAACGCTGTAAGCGGAGTTTGCGGCGCGGGCTTCAAGATAATGGGGCAACCGCTGGCGATAGCCGGCGCAACTTTGTGGGCAACCAAATTCAACGGAAAATTGAACGGAGTGATTCCGGCGATCGGCCCGATGGGAAATCGGCGAACAATTCCCCAACGTCCGGAGGTGAACTGTTGCCAATCGAGAGAAAGGTATTCGCCGGGAATACGCGTCGTTTCTTCAGCAGCAACAGTAAATGTGAAAATTCCGCGTTCGACCTCTGTGCGCGCTTGTTTCAGCGGCTTGCCGGATTCTTGCGCCAGCGTGCGGGCGAATTCTTCTTTTCTTGATGTAATGTACTGAGCGATGGAGCGCAACACGCGTTGGCGCTCAAACGCAGGCAGGCGGCGCGTGCTTCCGAAGGCGCGCACTGCCCCTTGGATGGCGCGCTCTGCGTGATCGCGCGTGCCCTGAAACACCTGTGCTAGTGGAGTCCCATCGTACGGCCCGCGGATCTCAACCGGGGTGCCTTCCTCGACCCACTTCCCCTGCAGATAGAAGCCTTGCGTGCGAACCGGAGTTGCCGTCAATTGAGCCATCGCGCCCTCCGACGATCTTGATTATAGGGAAGCGCGAGAAACTATGCGCTCGGCACGATAAGATGGCGCGAAATGAGTTTGCGTTCCATTGCGGAACTTTCTGAACCGATCCGGCGGCGAGAGGTCTCGCCCGTCGAATTAGTTCGCGAATGCCTTGAGTGTATCGAACGGCTGAATCCAATACTCAATGCGTTCATCACGGTGATGGCTGAGTCGGCGCTCACTGCGGCAGAACGAGCGGAAAAGGAGATTCAGTCCGGCAGCTGGCGCGGACCGCTACACGGCGTGCCAATCGGACTCAAGGATCTGATTGACACCACCGGCGTGCGCACCACGGCTGGGAGCGCGGTATTCGAATATCGCGTTCCGACCGAAGACGCCGACGTGGTGAAGAGGCTAAAAGCCGCGGGTGCCGTCATCGTCGGCAAACACAACCTGCACGAGTTCGCTTATGGCGGCAGTTCGCTGGTAAGCCATTTCGGTCTAGTACGAAATCCAGTCAACCCTGAGTTCGTTGCGGGTGGTTCCTCGGGCGGATCTGCTGCTGCGGTTGCTTCCGGCATGTGCTATGCCGCGATCGGAACTGATACTGCTGGCTCAATCCGCGAGCCCGCTGCGCTCTGTGGAGTGGTCGGACTTAAGCCTACGTACGATCTCGTGAGCACGCGCGGGATTATTCCGCTTTCTAACTCTCTTGACCATGCCGGGCCGATCACGAGATGCGTGGAGGACGCGGCAATTCTGCTGGACAATATTGCGGACAGGAAGACAAACTACCGCGACGGTCTCAAATCCAACATATCGGGGTTCGTCATTGGAGTTCCGCGAAGATTCTTCTTCGATGACCTGAGCGCTGACGTTGCCCAAAGTGTTGAACAAGCAATTGAGGACTTTCGGCGCATTGGCGCGACGGTGCGTCATCTTGAATTGCCAGTGAGCACTGACCGCACGCTACAGAGTTACGAGTCGTATGCGTACCATCGGGCAACGGTCGCAAGCACTCCGGAGCTCTATCAGCCGGAGACTCTGCGCCGCATCAAGTCTGGCGAGAGAGTCACCGAGGCCCAGTATGAGACCGCGTTGGGAGAATTGCAGAAAAGTCGAGCCGAAATTGCGGACAACTTTCGCGAGATGGACGTTCTGCTGACACCAACTACTCCGGTTCCTGCACCGCGGATCTCCGATCTAATCTCGAATCAAGCCTTGCTTCGCCCCGCAGAGCTTCTACTTTTGCGGAATACCCGGCCGGTCAATGTGTGGGGATTACCAGCGATTTCCGTTCCGTGCGGCTTCACTTCCGCAGGATTGCCGATCGGGCTGCAAATTATTGGGCCGCATCTGGGTGACGTGAAGGTGCTCCAGGCAGCTTACGTTTACGAGCAGCAGGCGGCTAAAGTCAAAAGTGTTTAATCGCAAAGAACGCGAAGGACGCAAAGCGCCCACGTGACTTACGTGGCACAGGCGGCTCGCCCGTGCAGCCCGGGCGAAGTCCGGGACGGATCTCCCGAGCTTCGCTCTGTCAGGACAGGCGAGCCGCCTGTCCCACGTAAGCAACGAAAAAAAATCAATCCACTGAGTGCACGTCTTCCGGCAGTGTCATCGCGAAGTTACATTCGCCGGACTTGCAGGTGAGGACGCCGCGTCGCAGAATTTTGGTTGGTACGTCGTCGGGAAACACGAAATCAATTTTCGCTGCGCGCAGGTTTTCCGTGAGAGGCTTCAGCTTTTCTTCACCGTTGATGAACTTAGCGCCTTGGACCTTGGTGCCCGCGGAGGACGAAGTCATTAGTACAAAGAAGTCAGCGATGCCGTCCGCTGCGGC
>Ga0137366_10000410_pt1 | contig 27626 bp, 30 predicted proteins | sample SagtaG_8_FD_104938 | JGI IMG/M metagenome (GOLD analysis project Ga0137366, IMG submission 104938) | Vadose zone soil microbial communities from Sagehorn Ranch, Mendocino, California, USA - Sage1_L_60_16 metaG | ecosystem: Environmental > Terrestrial > Soil > Vadose zone | place: USA...
CATTTCGTTGTTTTAAGCAGGGGTTTGCGCTAGACTGTCGCGGCATAGCGGAGAACCTCAATGAGCTCGTCGCCGCAGGTGACGCAGCTTCTTCTCGATTGGAAGAATGGTGACGAGCAGGCCGTCGGGCGCCTGACTCCCATCATCTACGACGAACTCCGACGGCTGGCTGCACACTATTTAAACGACGAGCACGCGGCCAACACACTTCAGCCTACGGCGCTGGTTCATGAAGCCTACATCAGGTTGGTTGCGCAGAACATGCCTGACTGGGAATGCCGGTCACACTTCTTCGGGGTGGCGGCGCACCTGATGCGGCAGGTTTTGGTGGACCATGCTCGCAAGCATCGGAGCGCTAAGCGCGGTGACGGCGCGCCAGTATTGCCACTTGAAGAAGGCTTGAGCTTCGCCGTCGGGAAGAGTAATGAAGTCATCGCACTTGACGACGCACTCACGGCGCTGGCCGCCGTTGATCCTCGGAAATCTAAAGTTGTTGAGCTTCGCTACTTCGGTGGCTTCAGCGTGGAAGAGACCGCACAGGCGCTGAATATTTCGGTAGCGACGGTCGGCCGGGAGCAGCGGCTTGCGGAGGCTTGGTTACACCGCGAACTGGCGCGGCCATCATGAATCCCGGACAATGGGAAGCCGTCGGCGAACTCTTCGAGCAGGCGCTCTCGCTGCCTGTGGGCGAGCGCACCGCCTGCATTGACCGAGCGAGCGACGGTGATGACGAACTCCGGCGAGAAGTGATCTCGCTGTTGGCCAGCCACAAGGCCGCACCCGGCGGCTTCGTACAAGAAAAAATTAAAAGCGCTGTCCTCTCATTTCACGAGATGAAACTGGCAGTAACTCAGACGACGCGAGTCGGGCCTTATCGCCTGATTCGTGAACTGGGCCGCGGGGGCATGGGCACGGTTTTCCTTGCCGAGCGTGATGACGATCAGTACAAAGCGAGTGTTGCTATCAAATTGGTCCGCCCCGGCATGGACACGGAATTCATTCTCGCCCGTTTCCGCCGCGAACGTCAGACACTGGCCCGGCTCCAGCATCCCAACATTGCGCGTTTACTTGATGGGGGAAGTACTGGCGACGGACTGCCTTATATCGTGATGGAGTATGTGGATGGACAAGCTATTACCCATCATGTGCAACAGGAGAAATTAGATATCCCGGCGCGAGTCGTTTTGTTTTTGAGCGTGTGTTCGGCTGTTGATTACGCGCACCGTAATTTTGTTATTCATCGCGATCTCAAGCCGGGCAACGTGCTTGTTGACACGCAAGGCGTTCCCAAGCTTCTCGACTTTGGTATTTGCAAGCTCTTGCGCACAGACACGCTGTCCACGGGTTCTGGCGATGAAACCATGCCTGGCATGATGACGCCCAACTATGCCAGTCCAGAACAGATTCGTGGAGAGGCGGTCACCCTGCTTTCCGATGTCTATTCTTTGGGTGTTCTGCTTTATGAATTGCTCACGGACAAGTGTCCTCAGCGCTTTACCAGCTTGACAGAGCAAGGTATCGCCAGGGGTTTGGAAAATCAGATTCCTCCTGCCAGCATGGCGGTCGAAGACAAGACACACGCGCGCCAGCTCTCCGGCGATCTCGACAATATCCTGCTGCGCGCGCTGGAAACCGAACCAGAGCGGCGCTATGAATCAGCAGCGCTGTTCGCCGACGATCTGCGCCGTTATCTTCTACGCGAACCGGTCCTCGCACGTCCACAGACCTGGAGATACCGTGCGCTGAAATTCGTTCAGCGTAACAAGAGTAAAGTTGCCGCAGCTGCAGCGCTGTTCCTTGCCCTGGCCGGAGCTCTTGGGGTTTCGCTATGGGAGTCCTACGTTGCCAATGCGCGACTCGCGCAGGTACGCAGCCTGGCGAACAAGCTGGTTTTCGATGTGCATGACGCGGTCCGCGATCTGCCGGGCGCTACCCATGCGCGCCAAGTGATCGTACAAACCGCGATCACCTACCTTGACTCGATTGCGCCCGCGGTCAAAGGCGATGTGCAAGCCGAGCGGGAATTAGCCAGCGCTTACCGCAAATTGGGTGATGCCCAGGGCAACGTCGTGGGCGCGAATCTCGGAGATCCTGCTGGTGCCCTGGTGAGCTATCAAAAGGCTCTGGCTTTGCTCGAAAACATGGTTCGACAAAAGGCATCCGATTCCGCCGCCCAAACTGAGCGCCTAGTGCTCTATCAGCGCATCGGTGCACTTCAGGCCTACACCGGGAAAATGACGGATGCTGTACAAACCTTCCAGAACGGAATAGGTATTGGAACGCCGTTGGTTGTGTCTGGGGATAATCCGTTCAAGTCAGCGCTAGCGGATCTCTACATCGAATCTTGCGACGCCAAGCGAAACATGGGCAATGACCAAGGCTCGTTCCAAGATGCGACGGAAGCTCTGCGGCTTTACCGGGAAGTTGAAAATTCAGGGACTGCCACGCCCGCAATGCTCCAGTCTTTAGCAACTGCGTACGCAGCAATGGGAATGGCTGAAGGCAAGCGAGGTCGGTTGCAGGACGCTCTGCGCAATCACCGTGAAGGCGCCGATCTGATGGAAAAGCTTGTAGCTTCCGAGCCGCACAATGCCCCGCTTCGCCGAGACCTGATGTTGGCCTATGGTCATATCGCGGACATTTCGGGTAATCCTAATGTGGAAAATCTTGGTGATCGTGCGGGCGCGCTGCAAGCCTACCGCCGGGCGGCGGAAATTGGCAAGGAGCTCTACCAAGCTGATCCGGCGAACGAACAGGCGGGAGCCGACTACGGCATTGTTCTCAGCCGCGTCGCCACGGCAATGGACGACAGCGATCCAAAGGCCAAGGCCGCCGCGTACGAGAAATCGCTTCAGGTACTCAAACAAGTCGCGCATACGAGCCCGAATAATCTCTCGATTCAGCTGTATCTCGCGTACGGATACCAGCAACTGGGCGATTCATTGAAAATGAGTAGTGACCCGGTGGCGGCTGCGAAAGCATATTCAGAGACGGTGGCTATCGCGGATCAGGCCCGGAAGTCAGGTCAGATCTCGTTCGTGACCCTCTTCATTGTAACTAATCTCAAACTAGCACAAGTTTCCGTGGCTCGCGGCTACAGGAGCCAAGCACTAGAGTTTGCTAAACGCGGATTCGAAGCCAGTAGCAACCTGCCACCCGGAGCGGTGTCGCCTTTTTTTGCACCGCGTGGCCTCGGTGCAATGGGCTTAACCTATGCTGCGCTCACTGGCGGCCGGTTGCGTCAAGCCGGTGACCGTGAACAAGCGATTTCCTGGCTGCACAAGAGTCTGGACGCTTGGCGCCAAGTGCAAAAGCTGCCCAGTTTTGGAGGATCCCATCAGCGCGAAATGCATGAGGTCGAAAGTGCGCTCGCCAATCTTGAGAAAAGGTGATCGATTGCAACCAGCAATTACGCCCGACTTGAAGATGACAACGGAACAGCGCCGTCTTGTCCGCGACGGCGTCGATCCTCTTCGCGAGTACGCGGATGCGTTCGCGCTGTTGTTTTACGGCATACTCTTTGAGCTTGATCCGAGCGCCCGCCGCCTGTTCCACAACGATTTGGTAGCTCAGGGCCGCAAAGTCATGGACATGTTAGGTTCGGTGATTGATTCCCTGGACGACTTCCAGCCCATGCGGGTCAGGCTAGCCGAACTGGGTCGTCAGCATGCCGAGTTCGGTGTATGCCCGGAGCAGTACGATACCCTCACCACTGCTCTGCTATGGTCCATTGCGCAAGTCTTGGGACCTAGTTTTGATATCCCCACGCGTGAAGCTTGGCGTGTCGCTATCACCGCTATCTGCGCAGCCATGAAAGCTGGCGTTTCCTAGACCGTCGCCTTCCTCAAAATAAAATTTTGCGTTGTGATCGTTTTCCGAGCTGAATTGCGCCCATATGGATGAAGCAGGATTGACGGTTTGTCCGAGAGCCAAATCTGAGACTGCGGAATTCAAATGGAGGTCAAGAAAATGAAAAACCTGCCTGTATTTACGATTGTGATCGCACTGTCCCTGGGTGCGGCGGTGGCGACGATTCAGAGTGATCGCGTAAGCAATGGATGGCAAAGCTCCAGCATTCAGACCGTGCGCGCAACGAGTGCGCCTTATCGCGACGGCCTTTATTTGGGCAAGCTAACGGCCGCAGGTGGCGGTGAGCCTCATATTTCCAGCGGTCGCTGGGCCACGGAAGCCGACCGCGCGTCTTTCACAGCAGGATTTCAGCAGGGCTACGACGCCGGTCTGGAGCTTCGCGCTTCCAAGGGAAGCACGAATTAAGCCTGATTTGGGGTGGGGAGGGCCTTTGGGCCCGCGTCAACTGCAGAGGAAAGAAGTCGGGGCTTTCAGCCCCTGGGGTAAATGCGCTTTTTGCAACCTGCTAATTTCCAGTTCGCCCAAGCCGACCCGAAAGGGCCGGCTTAATTTTTTTTGCGCTGGACAGAAATCCGTGATCGTTTTCCCTGAGGTTTTGCGCCCTACCTGGTGAAGGAGATTTCAGATGACCCCGCATCAAGTCGAACTCGTGCAAAACAGCTTCAATATGGTCGCACCCCGCCTCGAATCAGCCGCGATGACGTTTTACGACCGGCTCTTCAATCTTGACCCATCGTTGCGCCGCATGTTTCATGGCCCGCAGCAAGAACAGGCCCGCAAACTCGGGCATGTGCTCACGGTCGTGGTGAATGGCCTGAGCTGTCCGCAGCAAATCTTGGGCGCGGTTGAAGAGCTTGGCCGCCGCCATCTGACTTATGGAGTGCGGCAGGAGCACTATGCCACCGTCGGCGCGGCGCTGTTGTGGACTCTCCAGACTGGACTCGGTGATGCGTTTACGTCAGAGGTGCGCGAAGCCTGGACGTGCGCATATCTCTTCCTGTCATCCACCATGCAGCAAGCGGCTGCCAATGCCAAGACCGTACCGGTCCCCTGGGTCCCGACCCCGCGCCAAGCGTGAAGTCACGCAGTTCAAATGTGCTCGCCAGCCCAGCCGAACCCCGGCTGGCCTCTTCGTTTCTACTCTCCTTGCGCATTCCGGGGAGCGAACGGGTTCTTGTATTCAATCGATAAACACGTAGACCTGGACGCCTTCGTCCGGGTGGGCGAGCTTCTCTCGCCAAGAGCTTGCGGAGCGTTGCTCCGCCGGACGGGTGAGGGCGCCGGCCCCTACGTGGGCCCGGTTGAGACGAGACCTGCCGACGGCCGGGCTGACTAGCGTCCTTCAAAAAAATATTGCTGCTGTGATCGATCTCGATCCTGCCTTGCGCCCGTACAAATGAAGCGGATCTTGGTCAGTGATCAATGCTCCGCACCAATCCAAAACTTAAAAAGAGGAAATACGAAAATGACCAAGAGAATTCCTATGTTGCTATTTGCTGTACTGCTGGCGCTTGCTGCCATCGGGCAGGCGTCCGCCCGAGTACGGCCCCAAGATCAGATACAAACCAACAACAAGAACGTGCTGAGCGGACAAACGATTGCGATGCTTGTCCCCCAACGCTGCTTCAGTTCCGGCAGCGGGGCAACATTTCTGAAAATCTGTATCACTGACAACGGCAATATTTCTTGGTTCGAATCGCCTGCTGGGAAAGTGCATCTGCAGAGCCGCGAAGGATATGCTGTCTGCTCAAGTACGAACGGCTCGGGAGTGGTACACGGATTTGACGCTAATGTTGCCGCGAGTGGATGGGGTGTTTCAACCGTTTCAGAGCCGAATGGCGCGGGAACATTTCCGCTAATTGTCACGCGCCACTCACTGGACGGTGTAATCCAGTTTAAGCAAACCTTCACGCTCAACGTGGGGGAACGCGGCATCGACGCCAAGATGGACGTCACGAACACATCTGCGTCGTCCCTGCAGTATGTCTGGATATCGCGCTACTTCGATGGCGATATCGATGGCGTTAGCACGAATGCATATGATAGGACGAGCGATTCGGTATGGGGCAAGGATCCCGCCGACCTCACACGGGGGCTCATGCTCACGGCGGCTCCCTCGGCTACGAATTCTACCTTCCCATCATTGAGTAGTTATAGCGCTTGGAATCCCAATGCGCCGGGATCACAATACGCGCGTGGGTGCAGTAGCAGCAACTACTCTGCTTCAACGGGCGATTATGTTGGTGTTGTGCTGACATACCTGCCAGGGCTAGCTCCGGGTCAAACCAAGTCGTTAACGCTCCGCTATCGGCGCTTCTAGCTCGTACCTGATTGTCGTCCCACATCTCGGTGCCAAGGCCCGCCGGACACTTACTCCGGCTGGCTTTTCGTTTTGCTGCCAGAGTTTCGCAAATCTTCTGGAAAACGTGATCGATTCTTTGCGGTTACACTAGCGCGAACCTACCAACTCCTCCAGGAAAACAATCTCGGAACTATTTGCGATGGGGAGGCGAACATGGAGGCCTGTGCTCATGAGTTCATGCCCGTCAAGGATCTTGTCCGAGGCGGAATGATCGTGGAACCCCACATGGTAGCGGGAAGCCTGCTTCAGGCCATGCAGAAGGAATTTATGCTCGGCTTCGGTCCTAGTCGAGCCTCGAAATGCATACACGACGCCACGACGGGAACGGGGATCAAAGTATTCCATGCCGTCCCACCGCACTCCGTCCGCACGTTCCGAGATGTGATAAAGATCAGCATCACGAATGAGTGGCCGCAACTGCGTCTTGTAAAGCTGCAAGTCTTCTTTCGCAGCGGCATGTTGTTGCGCGTCCCAGGACGTGGTGTCAATCATTACGGTCAGCCAACCCATCATGCCGGCTTTGCCGAAGCTGTCAATGCTTATTGTTAGACAAGAACTGGACCGTTACTCTGAGACCGATGGGTAGCGATTTTGCATTTGGTGCCAAGGAAATTGTGGCCTCTAGAACGTCGCGGTCAGTTTTGTCTGCTGGATCGTCAGCAAAGACGCGCTTCTTGCCCATGACCGCAGAGACACTCGTAACAATGCCGGCTAAGCGCTCTCCGGTCAGTCCTTCCGCATTGATAATTGCATTTTGGCCGGCTGTAATCTTCGAGACATCTCTTTCATCGACTTCCGCTTTCACCCGCCGCCCAGAAACGTCGGCGATGCGGAATAGAGAACGAGGCGTGACCGTGCTAAAAGATTCTCCAGGCCGCGCATTCACTTGCAGAACAGTCCCATCAATCGGCGCCAGAATTGCGCATTTATTGATTCGCTCTTGAGCCTCTCGGACTCGATTCTCCGCCGCCAAGACTTCAGCATCGGCGCGTGCTTTCTCCTCCGGCAACGGAGACGCGGCGATCAGTCGCTGAGTTCGCAATGCCGCCCGGAACTGAGCGGTTGCCACACCAAAGTCGCGATTAGCACGGTCATGATCGACCGCAGAGATTTCACCGCCCTCATACAGGACGCGCTGCCTCTGAAGCTGTGCCTTAGCCTCTACCAGCGTCGCCCGTGCTGATGCGGTTTTTTGGGCAGCTACCTGCCTTTCCTCATCACGCGCGCCCCTTAGAAGGCGCAGCCTGGCCTGACGCGCGGCATCTGTTTCCGCCACATAAGCCTGTAACGCCGCCTCCAAATCTTCACAGGCAATCTCTGCCAGCAACGTGCCTTTTTTTACGAACTGGTCTTCCGTCACGTACACCGCTTTCACAACACCATCGGCTGCCGCTCCCAAGTCAATCGTGTCTGACAGCCCCTCCACTTTTCCAGGTGCGGCGAATATTACATCTGCCGCACCGCCGGACAGTTTGCGGTTGGCCTGGACTGACTTGTGGTCACGCGAGACTTCGTAGAGTAACGCGCTCGCAGCGATGAACACAATCGCCAGAATCCCACCTCTGAGTTTGCCTCTCACGTTCAAATTGCATTGACCTCATTTTCTTGCCGGACTTTTCCATCACTCAGGACCAGCGTACGAGTGGCATATTTCTGCCATCGTGAATCATGGCTCACCACCACAACCGTCTTGCCATTCTGTTCGGCTTGATTGTGGAGAATCTCGCAAATGTTCTTGCCGGCACTGCCGTCCAGCGATGCCGTCGGCTCATCTGCCAGAAGTACGGGCGGGTCGCCCGCCAAAGCGCGTGCAATCGCCACTCGCTGCTTTTCACCAGGGCTGAGTCCGTCTATTTCGTAATTCAGCTTCCCGCCCAATCCCAATAGCAGGAGCAGCTCTTGAGCTCTGTTTCTTGACTGCCGTCGGCCGCAATCGCGAATTTCAAGGCTGAGGGCGACATTGTCGAGTACAGAAAGTGAATGCAGGAGCCGAAACGCCTGGAAGATGAACCCGACCTTCGTTCGACGAAGTGCCGCCTTCTGGACTTCACCTAGGGAGTTCACTGGCACGCCGTCCACAAACACCTTGCCTTCGTCTGGCGACAGCAAACAGCCTAGGAGAGACAATAACGTTGTCTTCCCGCTCCCTGACGGCCCCATGATCAAGGAAAGCGTACCTGGCTTGAACGATGCGGAGACACCTTGCAGGGCGCGAACCTGTGCGTCGCCCTTACCGAAGCAGACCCGGACATCCTCAACAGCCAAGAATTGATCAGGCACGGAACACTCGCCCCGGCTCGATTGCGAGCGAACGTCGAACAGAACTAATGGCTGCGAAGGAGCACATCAGCAAACTGAGCGCAATGGTGGTCATCGGCAACCACCATGGGGTATGGATCCAAGGAATCAGAGACTTGGCGTATCGCATCGCCGGTATGACTGCGAGCAGACCCAACAAGCTGCCTGCGATACCGCAGATTACGGATTGCATAACAACGATACGAGCCACGAAACCTCGCGACGCCCCAAGAGCCTTGAGCGTTGCGTATTCTTCTATGTTCTCGATGGTATGCGCGTAGATGGTTTGTGATACCACTACGAGTCCAATAAGGAATCCCAAAATCGCTGCCGTCAGAATCGCACTCCCTGCGCCGGTCTTAATGACCCAGTACCATCGAGACCTTCGAGCGAATTCTTCGCGAGTAAGGACATCGACTTCTGGCAAACGCTCTTTGAGGTTCCGTTGGACATCCACGACTGAAAAATCTTTTGCAACGCGGGCAAGGACATACATGCCGTCTTCTGCACCGAAAGCCAGGTAACGTGAGGCATTTCGATAGGACGTAAAAAGAGCGGGAACGCCCAAAAATCCTCCAAATCCCTGAATTTCGTGATCGACCCTTGCGCGTTGCCCGTTGATTTCAACCCGCGCAGGAAGCGACACCGTTTCAAGAACAGGCCGGTCACTCTCGTCATAGATCACAGACTCCGGCGAGAGATCTTCCGGCCGTTCGGACAACTCGGGAACTGGAAACTTTTTCCCTATATTGGAATCAGCACCCACCAGGGCAATGAGTTGTTGCTTTCCATCCAACTTGCGAAACACAGCGAAGGCCATACAGGCCCGGCTAGTTTCGTCGACGCCGGGAACTCCGGCGGTCAAGTCTTGTACTCGGGCCGGTAGTGGTGCCCCAAACTCAAACGCTTGTACTCCACGTGCTGTTATCCAAATCTCGAAGTCACTCGCATCGATGAAGCGGGAGGCGGCACGCAAAAAGCCCGCCAGAAGACTACCCTGAAATACCATTAGGAACGCTGCAAACGATACTCCGAGCACTGTCGTCGAGAAACGCGCGCGATCATGGATGACGTTCTGCCAGGCTAGTCTCATTTTTCGATCCGTGGACGACTACCCATTGCCGCTTGCTGCCGAAAAGTGTTTTGGTTTCCAGTGCAGTTGCCCGGTCAACAACGACGCCACTTCCGCTGCAGGCAGCGGTTTCGAGAAGAAAAATCCCTGACCATACTTACAGCGCAACCCCTTCAGCATGGCAAGTTGCTCGCTTGTTTCAATTCCCTCAGCAACTACTTCCAACTGCAGGTTCGATGCCATCGGTAGGATCGTGCGTGCAATTTCGGCACTGTCACTAATATCTTTCGCATCGACGATACCGCTGATAAACGAGCGGTCAATCTTCAACGTGTCCAGTGGAAAGCGATGGAGATAGCTCAAGGAGGAATAACCGGTTCCAAAGTCATCGATTGCCAGACTGATGCCAATAGCCTTCATTTGCTCCAACATGTCAACGGTCGCTTGTGGATCTCCCATGACAGTGCTTTCGGTCAGCTCCAGCCTCAGCGCGGTCGGCGGAAGGCCGAATTCGGCCAGCAAGTCTTTGATACCTTGAATCAGCGTGGGTTCCGAGAATTGCTTAGGGGACAGATTGACGCTGATTGTGAGATTCGCACACGATGGGTAGCGCGATCGCCATTCGCTCATCTGTCGGCATGCCTCGCGCAAGTTCCACCAGCCCAATTCACGAATTAGTCCGGTCTCTTCCGCAACGGGAATAAATTCTTTGGGTGCCAGCTCTCCTCGCGTAGGGTGCTGCCATCGAAGCAGGGCTTCAAGGCCGACAATCTCTCCGGAACTGAGAGAAACGATCGGTTGGTAAAAATTGATAAACTCTCCGTGCTCAATCGCCCGATGCAAGTCCATTTCTAGTTGTAGGCGTGCGATTACGCTGGCGCGCATGTCAGCGTCAAATGTCTCGAACCGCCCTTTGCCCAGAGATTTCGCCCGGTACATTGCCGTGTCTGCATCTCGCAAAATTTCTTCTGGTGATTCGTAGCTAGCTCCGCTACTCAACGCAATGCCAACACTTGCAGTTACGAATACCTCTTTCCCATCCAAAACAAACGGTTCGCTCACCGCCTTTATTAAGCGTTCAGCCGCGTGCTTCGCGTTCTCAGGGTCCTTAAAGTCATCGAGTAAAATAGTGAACTCGTCTCCACCCAAACGCGCGACGATGAACCCCTGGCCCAAGCGAGCGACGGTGTCCGTAGCTCGCAAAGATTTTTCTAGACGGCCTGCCACTTCGACCAGCAACTGATCCCCCACCAGATGGCCCAAGCTATCGTTAATCATCTTGAATCCATCAAGATCGAGGAACAGAACCGCAAATAGATGATCCTTGCGCCGGTTGGAAAGCTTGAATGAGTGCCCAAGTCGGTCTGTAAATAGAAGTCGGTTAGGCAAACCGGTTAGCGGATCTGATACTTTTCCTTCTGTGATGTCAGTTTGCCATCCAGCCATGCGCAGCGCCTTCCCGGAATCGTCGCGCACTGCCAGGCCACGGCTCAGCATCCACCGAAAAGCGGCGTCTTTATGGAGCACTCGATGCTCACTCTCAAATTGCGGACTGGAACCCTCCTGGTGTGTGGCGAGTTCCTGTTTGACTCGTTCTCGATCAGCATCATGGATGCGATTAATCCATTCCTCCGGTTGATCCCCAATCTCGTTCTCCTTGTAACCCAGCATCGTCTTCCAGCGGGGAGAGAAATAGATTTTGCCTTGTTGCAGGTCCCAATCCCAGAGCCCATCATTTGCGCCGCGCGCGGCAAGCGCGTAACGTTCTTCGCTCTCCCTTAGTGCCTCTTGCGCATGCTTGTGAGATAACTGGGTGCTAATACGGGCCAGAATTACGGGAAAGTCGATCGGCTTGGTCACGTAGTCATTGGCTCCCAACTCCAGAGCCTTAACGATATCTTCGCTCTGGTTTCGTGCAGTGACCATGATGATCGGCAGTTCGATTGCGGAATAGGTTTCGCGGAGCGTTTTTAGCGCATCAAGACCACTGATCTCCGGCATTTCGATGTCTAGGAGGACGAGGTCTATCTCTTCATCCAGGACCTGCTGATGCACCTCCCGCGCGCTATCTGCCAGGCTGACCTCATAGCCTATGCGCTGCAGGCGGCGGGCAAGCATATCGCGGTTCATGTCATTGTCGTCAACGATTAGCAAGCGTCCGGTTCGCAAGCTCATAACTCCTTCTTTTCGTGCAGAAAATTCTCGATCTTTCCCATCAGCCGGCTAAAGTCCACCGGCTTCGTGTCGTAGTCATTACAGCCAGCATCGAAAGCTCGTTCGCGATCTCTCACCATTGCGTGAGCAGTGAGAACAATCACCGGGATCTGGCACGTCCTTGGATTTGCCTTCAGCCTCCGGGTTACTTCACAGCCGTCAATAAATGGAAGACTTATATCCATCAAAATCAAATCGGGAACCTCCGCACACGCCATGCTGAGCCCGCGCTCACCATCCTCGGCAATCGCAACAGAGTATCCTTTGCGTTGAAGGCGTCGCGAAAGCATGTCACGATTCATCTCGTTATCTTCGACCAGTAAGATTCTCGGCACGATCAACCTCTCCACGTGATCTCATTTCTACCGTTCTCCTCCCGCGCTCTGCGATCGTGCGGCAGGCACACGGGCGTTTTTCATCGTTTTCCGTCCGGACGATTCATTTATGCGATGCTTCTGTATGAGGGCCACGAGGCGTTCTCGATCAACCGGTTTGATAAGGTAGCTGGAAGCCCCCAAAGTGATGCCCATCGCCTCATTGTCAACAATCGTCACCATGATCACTGGAATGTTCGCCAGTTCCGGATCCGCCTTGAGCTGATTCAGCACCGACCAGCCATCACGGTTAGGCATGATGACGTCGAGCGTGATGATTACCGGACGCACTTCTTTTGCAATGCGTAGACCTTCATCCCCGCTACTCACGGCGACGACATTGAAATCCAGCTTGCTAAGAGAGCGCGACATAAGGTCGCGGACTGCGGGGTCATCATCTATGACTAAAATCGTTTCCCGATCCGACATAGTCACCGGTGCTGGTGCTGGGACATTGATAAGGGCATCGGCGACAGCCGTATCAGCAGCTTCGACCTTAACTTGAGCGGGTAGCTGTACGCTGAATGTTGCACCCTTGCCAAGCTCGCTTACAACTTCAATCCGGCCTTTCATTAATTGCACGAATTTGTAACTGATGGCGAGGCCCAACCCAGTGCCGCCGTACTTGCGGGAAATCGAGGTGTCTGCCTGTGCGAATTCCTTGAAAAGGTTTTCCCTTTGTTTCGCACCAATCCCGATGCCGGTATCCGATACCTCGAAACGAATCCATTCCTCGTTATTTTCCGATCTTCGATCTACATTGACGAGAATGGATCCATGATCGGTAAATTTGCACGCATTGCTGAGCAGATTGAACAGTATCTGACGAACCTTCGTCACGTCGCCATGCATCGTGCTGACCTCGTCTGCCAGGTGTACCTGAAGCGTATTTCTGTTCTTCTCGACTGCCGGCCGCAGAGTAGTGATCATCTCCGTGATCAGCACTCTGACGTCAAAAGTCTCAAGATGAAGCGGCATCTTGCCCGCTTCAATTTTTGAGAGATCGAGCACATCGTTGATCAAGGCAAGCAAGTGTTTACCGGCAAATTGAATCCTTTTAAGATCCTGGACATTCTCTGTGTCCTTCGAATCGCTCGCCTCCTCCTCGAGCATTTCGCTGTATCCAATGATCGCGTTGAGGGGAGTACGCAGTTCGTGGCTCATGTTCGCAAGAAAGATGCTTTTGGCTCGGCTTGCTTCCTCGGCGACCTGCTTGGCCTTGAGTAACTCTTCTTGTGCCTGCTTACGCTGTGACACTTCGCCCTCGAGCTCACGAGTTCTTGTATGCAGCTGCTCATTGGCGCCTCGCAGCGCGGTATCACGTTGTTGAATGTCGCTTAGCATTGCGTTGAATCCATCAATGAGGCTGCCAATTTCGTCAGAATAGGTTTTGACCGCTCGCAGCTCGTAATTCTTCTTCTCGGAAACCATCTTCATCGTGTTCTCCAATTGCATGATCGGTCCGGAAATGACCTTCTGCAGCTTGGAGGACACCAGAAACGCGAGAAATGCCGACATTAGGGCGAAAATCAGACAGATAGTCGCGTAGCGCCGTGCGCGCGCGCTCCACTGGCGCATATCCGACTGTAAGTGCAAGGTTCCGACGTGGTCACCGTTGAGAGTGACTTCATGGCACACTTCCAGGTACTGGCCTTCGAAGCGGTAGGCATTGCCCTGTGCGCAGCTCGGAAGAGTGTCGGGCAGGGTTCGTCGCCCGCGAAAATAGTGAGCAAACAATCGTCCCTTTGGGCTATATAACCCCGCACCCACGATGTCGTTCTTTGCGGTTAGCGCGGAGAGAGTGGCGGAGGCGGCAGGTTCGTCGTTAAATGCAATAGCGGCAGCGCTGTTGTACCCGATGATCTCCGCCTGTGTCGTCAGGTCCTGCGTGAGCAAGTGCCGAAACGACATGAGATCGTAAATCAGAAAGCTGGCGGACGAAAGGAAGAGAGCCATGCTGCTCGTGAGCATAGTCATCAAAATGAGCTTTCGCTTGATGGAAAGGTTTAGAACATTCATTCTGCTTTCCTTCCATCAGGCTCAGGCGGCTGAACAATTCTCGCGAGTGCGAGCAAACGGGAGCTTATGTTGAGATCGGCATCCTTTGCTGCTTTAACGTTCACTTCAAAACGGACGCGGTTGTCCTCCAATACCAGATTTATAATTCCGCCGCTTTTCGCGAAGCCCGGCATTTCTCCGATGGTAAGGATCGGCAATCCCCTAACAGCCTGGATCGCCTCGCTGAGGTGCGACATAGCAGACGCGGTTACGTAGAGAATTTGACATTCCCTCGGGTTGCCAACCGGTTTAACCAACTCGGAAAGCGACCTGAGGCGCTTGATCACAAAAGGACGTCCATCAACTTTCTTGCCCTGCAGTACGCGGTCGAGAGTCGTTCCGAAATGATCCTCTCCGAGGACGGCGATGACAATCGGCGAATCTGCTTGCGAGAAGCTGGCGGATGGCCACTGCACAAGACTGGCAAAGTTGTAGATGAAGCCCGCCTTAATGAGATATTCCGAGGATGTTTCTGTATCCTGCGCATGCGCATCGGTCGCTGCCGCTGCCAATACAACCGGCAGCATCATCAGCGCCACCCTCAGCCACGTAGTTATTGGGCGTGTTCGCATACGTTGCAATCTCAATTCGAATTTCACGATAAAGCAGTTTAGAGTCACTCCGAGTGCCAAGTTATACTTCCATAAATAGAACGTTTCACTTCCGTTGGAGCGGTGCTGATAAAATCCGGAATGAATTCAAGGTGTTGATGGTTTAAAAGGTTTTGACTGCCTACCGATATTTCAAAGCTGCGCGGCAAGGCGTAACCACAATGTGTATCGACAGAGTAATAACTTGGAATATTGATCCCAGATAAGTCATCCACGAATCTGACCGTAAAGTCGTGAGTTAAGTGCCTGAATAAATCCAGAGACGATCTGACATAAAATTGATGACGGGGGCTCGATAGGCCCGGGTCGTCGGGGATGGGATCCATGCTTGTTGTATCTTTGCGGATGTCCATCTGCAAATAACTGTAGGAGCCGGAAAGCTTCCATTTGGGAATAACTTTGTATTCCGTGAACATCTCGGCACCATATGTCCCGCCGTGCATTTTATTGCTGGCGACAAAAGGGACTACCAAGTGCATCGGAGCTGGATTTGTTTCGAGGAATGGGGCACCTGGCTCTGCTGAGCGGAGGTGGGTATAGTTGTTGTAGAAAGTTGCAATGTCTGCCGATACGTTGGTCGCAACCTGTATGCGATAACCAGCTTCATAGGCAAGCAAGTCCTCTGACTGGAATTGGTCGCTCCCGAACACTGCCAACTCTGCTGGCAGCGGTGTCGGATTGCCGGGACCTCCGGGAGGTACCACCTGCGAAATTAGTCTTAGCCCTCGCTCCGTTAAAGCAGGCGTACGGACGGCACGTGATACTGCCGTCCACACAGACTGGTTTGGAGTGATGTTCCAAAGGACCCTGGCGTTCGGTTCGACTTCCAGCCCCGTAAAGTCGTTGTGCTCAAGCTTAGAGCCAATCGTCAACTGCACACGTTTATCAAGGAAGCTGATCTCATCTTGGGCAAATCCGCTGAATTGATTGAGGGTGTTGTGGCTTGGCAGGAGCGAAACGGTGAAGCTGGATCCGTTGTTATCTGCTATTGAGCGGTAACCAACTCCCCAAATGAATGCCTGCGATGCAGTCGGGTGAAACGAGTGCTGAAAGTCTATGTCAAAAATCTTTTGGTGATCCGAGAACAGGAAATTGTCGGAAATGTTTGTATCGTCAAAGTACATCTGCAAGGCTGTAGAGGAGTTTCCGAAATCATGGGTCCAGCGCCCCAGAACGTTTCCCCCGCTGATCCCCCCCAAGTTGGCAAACGTGTTGGAGTAAGGCGCATTCAGTGTGGGTATGGTTAGGGTTTCTCCGTAGTGGCTACGGTATATATCGCCTTGAAATGTGAGTGCGTCCGAGCCCTTGGGTGCCCAGTCACCCCGGAAGCCGGCGCGCAGTGAATCCCAATTGTCGCTGGCATCCGTAACGAATGGATTCGCCGACGCTCCTACATTGAAATACTTTGCGTATCCTCTGTAGTAGGTATCATCGTGTATCGTGCCTCCGTACCGAATACCGCTAAATCCGCGCAACTCTGTTCCTCCCCCCGCTGTGGCCAGGGTTCGTTGCGTGGACTTAGCTGACTTCGTGATGATATTGATAACACCGTTTACCGCATTGGCGCCCCACAGTGTTGCTCCAGGACCCCTTATCACTTCAATCCGGTCCACGTCCTCAAGCATGACGTCCTGCACGTTCCAATACACTCCAGAGAACAGAGGCGTGTATACGCTCCGGCCATCGATCAGCACGAGAAGCTTATTGGCGAACCGTCCGTTTGATCCGCGAGAACTGATCGCCCATTTGTTTTCATCAATGCGTGCTACCTGGACGCCGGGCACGAGCCGCAGCGCTTCCGGAATGTTCGTCGCCCCCGAACGGCGAATGTCCTCTTGCGTGATCACATAAATCGCAGCGGCGGCATCCGCCACTTTCTGAGTTCGTTTAGACACAGACGTGACCTGTATGTTCATCAGGTCTTCAACGCTCATGGCCGTGACGTCAACCACATTGTTTTGGGCTGAGGCTCCCATAACGAATACGGCGATCAACACGGCGATCAACGGAACTAGCCGCGGGCTAGGTGTGTGGTGGTGAATGTTCAGCATATCTGTCTTCCTTAGTTTAAGAATCACGCTCGGTGCGCTTCTTTCCCGTAACCGTAAATACGTTGGAATATGTCAGCGTATCGGGCCGACGAAGATACTCGACGAAACGATGTGCCTGTTCTCTGGCTGCCGACTCACTGCCAAGAATCCGTGCTACCTGGGGAACTGCAATTTCTAACTTGAGTTCCCACTGCTTCAGAATGTTCGGATCGACTTCTCCGGCGATCAGGTGATAACACTCAACCTGCACGCGGATATTGTCGAGACCTGCTTTGTGTGCAAGTGTAAAAAGCTTGCGACCGACAAATGGATCAAACCCTGTGTTCGCTAGACCAGTTATCGCGGCTTCGATGCTGCGCTGCAGTTTAGGATCCTCGGGATAGTTCCAGAGCAGTTGTCCATCCAGATCCTGAATGAGAACGTGACCGCCGGGCTGGCAGACTCGCACAAGTTCCGCCGCCGCGCGTTCTTTGTCTGCCAAGTACTCAAACAGCATCCGCGAATAAACCAAGTCGAAGCTATCCGATGGAAAAGGAATATCGTGAGCATCTGCACATACGAACTTCAAACGCGGATTGGAGTTGTGTTTCTGAATTGCCTGCTCCACGCGTGCGGCACTGACGTCGATTCCCGTGCCATGAATCGAGGGGTGCTTCAGGCACACGGCCTGCAAGATCACTCCGGGTCCGCATCCCACAGAAAGCACATTGGCGCCAGGCGTGAGGTGAGGAACCAGATATTTGTCAACCCAAGTCTGCGGATCTACCTTCAACTCAAGCCTTATGGCCTCACGTGGATCTTCCATGATGTAGGGAGTGGAATGAGATGAACTCATTGTGCCCCCGCCGCTGCACGGGCTTTAACAGGCTGTCTGCTTGCTCGGGCTAAGAGTTTCGTATAGAAACCGTCCACGTGTTGGTAGAAACCTTGATGTCCCGCTTTGAGCCAAATTCCCTGGCAATAATGACGTAGGAATTCCGCTCCTAGCCTGAGCAGGACGCCCGTCGCCATCTCGTCGGTTATCAACGGGATTTCATCGAGTTCAAAGTCCTCATAGGTCGGAAGTACAGCGCTCAAAAGAGAGGAGACGACGTTCGGAAGCTCCACGGCCGGAGTAGTTGGGTGAACCAGGAGGTCGCATCGGTTCTCGAGATAACTGAAATTGATCCCCAATGGACCGCGATATGCAATCGCTGCTCCCACAGGTTCGCTGCGTGTACCCTGATATGCCAGCCACACCGAACGAGTGCGACGCAGGCCAACCGAACGATACAGTTCGTTTACTGAGTGCAACTCAACGTCCCCCAACAAGTCTTCGCCGGCGATGTAGACGCTACCTCGAGTAGCAGACGCAATCGCACCTAAAGCTTGCTTATGGGAAACGTCGTACGGTACAGCCCGGATTCTGGTGTTGTTGTGGAACTTAAAGGTTCGGGGCAAAGCGAAGTAGCTGTGACGCTGTACCGAACAGAGAGATTCGCCAATTGTGGAGACCATTGATCCGAACACCCGCGCCGGGAACCGGTTCTCTGGGCGAAACCAATTTTGGGCGTCGTCGGTCCCTCGGAGGATTTTGCCAGCAGCCGCGGCTAACATGACCGCGCGAGACGCAAACGGGTTGTTATCACTAACCAGGTGTTGCGACATCCAACCATGAGGTACAGTCCGCCAAACAACCAGCGAGGCCATTCCTTTCGTTTCATCACCGGCTGTAAGGATGTAAAGCAGGGACTCCCCTGCACGAAGCATCTTTCTCCAGTTCTTCAGAACGAGCTCTAGATGAGGGCGAAGGCGAGCTGCCTTTTCGGGATAGAGGAAGCCCGTTCGTTCGTACAGCGCAAAGATCTGTTCGACCGACAGAGTATTGATCTCAACTCCGTAGGTCGCATACAGACTCGATAGCTGTGGCACACTGCCCAGGCTTTGCAGATGCTTCGGCTCTGAGGACATCCGGCCTCCGACTCTCCATAGTTGCGCGTTCCTGCCGTTTGGGGAGTCGGACGACTAACGAGGAGTAGCTACAATGCGAGCTCTCTTGCAGTGGTCCGAACTGGCAAGCGTAATCGCATCTTCACAAATCGAAACGTAACAAGACAAGTTACGAACGTAAGTTCATCTCTTCCAAATTGGAACGAAGATGGGAGCTTCTGCACGCCAACAGGTCCGCAACTTCCTTGATGGCCCTGATCTCCAATCATCGCGTCGGTTAGAAGCAGCGAGATGGCTTGCGGGAAACTTCTTCGGATCGGAAGATGATCGGCACGGGCATGTGCCAATGAGAATTGTGAAGGAATACGTGCGGCTTAGAGCGGGAGCCGATCTAGTGAAGGCTGCGCGTCAATATCTTCATCGGAAAAAACTTCGTTGCGTGTACTTCGGAGATCGGATACCGCGCTGCTCGCGGTTTCTCGCTCCGCTAACAGAAGACGCCGTAGCGTTCGAAGATCATTCAGAATTCTACTGCTGTGATGCATGTGGATTTCAAGCTTGCTTACGCTGTATAACGAAATTCGGAGCGCATCCAAGCGGCGGGATACTTCTGACGCAGGTTCTCTCTCCACCAGTGCCTCAAGTTCTTGCTTCGCTTCGTGTACAGCTTTTGTTAACAGCTTCACGAAATCCTGAGCGCTCTCGATTGTCGAGAAGGGATTATCACTCTCGGAGATCAGGTCTAAATCCCTGGGATCGGATGTGGATTTTGATGGAGCCACATGCTCACTCCTTGCGACGGACTATACCGAGAGTGAGCCCCGAGGGAAAAAGTGACAATATGCCTTTGGTAATGGTTCGGTGATTTTAGAACGACCCATCCGATACCGGCATCAACAGCAGCTTCCGCTACTTTAACTAACTCGCTCGAGGTTAAGGGTTCTACCAGAATTGCATCGGGACGAGGTACTGTACGCGACTGGAGAACCTCTAAGAGCGGCTGGCTTTGATTTCCGGGCTCGTTGTTGGCATCGAGTGTTTTGTACTTCAGCACCCGACTCGTCGGCTTTCGTTTTGGCCATCGCACTTGCTCCTGCTGATAGCGGTTTTGGTTCGGCAACGACACGATAAGGCGTATTGCCCATCCGGCCCACGCATGTCCGCCGCCGGGGCAATGCTTGGTGCGATTCTCAGCCATGCAGAACAAAAGCGCACTGATAGCGGACTGGAGACTGGAGAATGAGGCAGTCAGAGCTAAGTTCTTGCCAATCAACTGCAACCAGCCAATCCGGCGAGAAGCCTTCGCGAGAGTGGACTGAGTGCCGACTCGGAAGGACCGAGTCTGCGCTGCTAAGTGTTTGAATGTGGTGGCCAGGGACGGAGTTGAACCGCCGACGCCAGCCTTTTCAGAGTTTACATAAACCGTATTTATAACGTGAGCGTAAGAGGAAGTGCATCGTTGACGAATGTTGCGATTACGTGTGCGGGTTCGCCGGCTCCAATGAGCCTTCGCTTGACAGGCGTCTCTGGGCACTGATATTGCTCTACGCAGTTCCGAGTTGTAATCCATGTCCGAAATACGCCGTGCCGTTCACTCGATTCTGCGAAAACCTGCCTATGCTCTAGCCGCTCTCTTCACGATTGCGTTGGGAATCGGGGCGAACACCGCGGTGTACACGGTTGTGCGTTCCATCCTGCTTGAGCCATTGCCATTCCGCGAGCCTAAGGCTCTTGTTCAGGTTTGGGAGACGCACCCTGAACTTCATAACCTGCAGGTTTCTGTCCCCGACTATCTGGATTGGAAGAAGTCCGTGACGTCTGTTGATCTTGCCGCTTATACGTTCCAGGCAATGAACAAAGCGACGCTGTTAGGCCAAGGCGATCCTCTGGAAGTACAGGCGACGAACGCTTCTTCCGAATTATTTCCACTTCTCGGTATAGAACCCATTCTGGGACGTGCGTACAGCGCCCAACAAGAGAACGCCAAAGTGCCTGTCGTACTAATCAGCGAGCGGTTATGGCGTCGGAAATTCTCCGGCGATCCAACCGTGGTCGGCCGTCCCTTGCGTCTCGATACGACCTCGTTCACTATCTTTGGGGTACTGCCCCAAACTCAGGCTTTTCCTGTCTGGGCGGACGTATGGATACCGTTTTCTTTCGTTGAGTCCGAACTACAATCCACACGCAAATATCATCCGCTAGAGGTGATCGGTCGATTGAAGCCTGGTGTCTCGTTACGACAGGTGGAATTGGAAACTGAGACAGTTTCCCAGGGATTGAGTGCCGCTTACTCGTCTACCAACGGGAGGCTCGGGGCGCTTGTTATGCCCCTGATGAAAGCGGTAACGGGTGAAGTTCGGCCGGCGCTTGTAACGGTGTGGGTTGCGGTCGGACTCGTACTACTAATCGCCTGCGCAAATCTCGCGTGGCTTATGATGGCCCGGTCGCTCGACCGCCGCCGCGATGTCGCCGTTCGTCTTGCTTTGGGTGCGAATAAGCGAACTGCGGTCCGCGAATTCTTTCTCGAAACTCTAATGCTGTCGCTTGCCGGAGGAAGCCTTGGGATATTCGCTGCAGCAGTTGCTCTCCCAGTTCTTAAGAATATGGCGCAAGGACGAATTCCGCGTCTGGATACGGTTGCGCTCGACGGTCCTGCATTGCTGTTTGGGCTGGTCATCTCGTGTTTGGTCGCATTGCTTTTCGCTGTCCCTGCCTGCTGGCAGGTTTCCTATGCGGAATTAAACCAAGCATTAACTTCCACCGACGCTCGCGTCTCCTCTTCTCGCGGGTCTTGGATTAGGTCGCTTTTGATGACTTCTGAGGTCGCACTATCACTCGCTGTGTTGCTTGCCGCCACCATGCTTGTTCGCAGCTTCGCTTTGACGCTGGAGACCGAGCCGGGCTTCCAGCCTAAAGGAGTGCTTGCGGTCAATGTGCCGCTTGCTCAAGAGTGGAGCAAATCTTATGACATGTTCCTCAACCGCATTTTGCCCAGCTTGAAAAGCGTCCCCGGCATTCAGGAAGTAGCAGCCGTAAACTCTCTTCCGATGACTCTTAGCTCGACGGAGCATACTCGTTATGCCACTCGCTTCGGAATCGTGGGCAGAACCATTGCTCCCGGCCAGTTCCCGACAGCACAAATCCGCTGGTGCACTACCAACTACTTCCACGTGTTAGGAATCCCTCTGGAGAGTGGCCGATTCCTCACCGATGCAGACCATGATCGACCGAAGTATTTGGTAAATGATGCTTTCGCACAGCGTTTCTTTCCACACGAGAATGCGGTCGGACAGAAACTGCTGCTTGGTGTGGTCACAACGCAACCGAAGGCGGTCGATGTTGTGGGCGTGGTCGGCAACGTTCGGGAGTTCGGATTGGACGTTGAACCTCAGCCAACTATGTACTCCCTGGATGTATCACCACGAATGGAAGTCGTTGTCAAAACATCCGGGAATTCCATGGCGCTCGCACCTTCCATCGCGGCGGCCGTGCGACAAGTCGCTCCGCAGAATGCCCTCGGGCAAGTGCGCACCCTTGGCGACTACATCGATTCTTCGCTTGCGCGTCAGCGTTTCGTTCTATTGCTCATAGCGATCTTTGCCGGGTTAGCCATGGTTCTTTGCGCCGTCGGTATTTACGGCGTATTCAGCTACTCGGTCAGCCGCCGGCTTCGGGAATTTGGGATTCGGTCCGCTCTTGGTGCTCAAAAGCGAGACCTGCGTGCATTGCTTTTTCGCGAGTGCCTGGTTGTCGTAGTCCCGGGATTGGTTGCAGGAATGCTGATTTCTCTTGGGTCTTCACATTTGCTCCGAGCATTGTTGTACAGAGTTTCTCCAACAGACGCGTTCTCGTACGCAATTGCAGTACTGTCTATTCTTTTCTTGTGTTCAAGCTCGGCACTCCTTCCGGCGAGAGGGGCAGCTGGTGTTGATCTAGTACGAGCTCTCAGAGAGCCGTAGCTCGTTCCGGGATACCATCACAGGCTAAAGCCAGACAACACGTCACTGAGAAAAAACGGGGCTTCCAGTGGACGACTACGCATGCGGTACGACCCAGGCACCAGGAGTAAATTCCGGGAGACTCTGGATGGGGCGATCGGCGAGCCCGGGAAGAACCGCGGCCAGATAGTCGCGCACCGGAAGTTTCAGCCTACGGCAGCTTTCCACGACCGAAAGGATCGCTGCGATCTTCGGTCCCGCCTGTGGACTGCCGACATGGATCCAATTTTTTCGACCAAGAGCTACAGGACGCATCGAGTTCTCCGCCAGGTTATTGCTCAACTCCAGTTCGGGATGTTCCTGGAAGCGCGTGAGCTTTTGCCACAGGGTGAGCGCGTAGTTGCAGGCCTTGGCCAGCGCGCCCCCAGGCAGTGCCATGGAGCGTGCGGCTTCGACCTGCTTCCGGATTCCACCCAGTAGCGGTCGTGATTGTCCCTGACGCAGAGTATGGCGTGCCTCCAGGCTCAGTGCTTGGCGGCGGGCCCCGGCGTCGATGGCAAACAGCTCATCGATCCGGGCTACGATCGCGGTCGCCACCGGATCTTGGGGATTTAACTGCACCGCCTCGGAAAAATATGTTCCGCATGCGACCAGCAGCCCGCGTGAACGATCTTCGGTCCTCCGATCTGATCGTAGGCCGCATAACCATCCGTCTGCAGAAGACCTTCGAACTGTCCCAGAAACTGTTTCGGTCCATCCCGTCCTCGGCCCAGACGGAAGTCGAACACCACCGTTCCTCCCGGTCGACTGTACTGCCACAGATAGGCTTGATGATTCTTCCCGCGGCCCTCATGCATCTGGACGTCTACCGGGGTTTCATCGGCCTGGATGTAAGTGCCGCGGATTAACTCTTGCCTCATCGCTGAGGCCATGGGGACCAGCAACTCGCCCTTTCAGAACCCAACCGTCCAGTGTCGCCCGGCTGATTTCCACACCGCTGTCCCGCTCCAGCATCGCGTTCTGTCGATACAGCGGCTGATGATCGCAATACTTGCTGACCACCATGTCGATCACAATCTGATCACTAGCCAGGCACTTCTCGATGATTCGTGGGGGCAGCGGAGCCGAGACCACACCCTGCTCCTCGCACGACTTGCAGGCGCGCTTCTCGCGTTTGCTGACCAGCACGAAATACTTCGCCGGCTCCACATCCAGTTGGGAGCTCTCCTCGTGGCCGATCACTGTCGTTTGTTTCCCGCAGCCTTTGCAGACACATTGCTCGGGCGTGCACGCCAAGATCCGCTCTACCCGCGGAAGGTTTGCCGGCAGTTCCTGCCGCCCTGGATGCTGGCGCTTCGTCTTCGCCGAGGGCTGGACCGCAGGGCGCCCGCACTCCGCCTGGACTTCCACACTGCTGACTCCCGGCTCCAGTTCCAGCAACTCCAATTGCGCATCCGAAAGCTTTTCGCTGCCTGGCCCGTACTTCGCGATGCGGACCAGTCGCAGTCGTTCCTCCAGCACGCGGATCTTCAGTTCCGCATACTGCAGCTTGTTTTGATACGAGAGGACGGTGCTCTGAAGATTGCTGAACTGATCGCTCACCGCTGTAAACAGCGGCCCAGCAAGTTGTTCCTTCAGTTGTTCGATCAGTTCAAACTCGGAAGACATCGCAGAAGTTGCGGCTCTGGACCTCGACGGTGGATGAGCCGGCTCACTCACGATGAGTTCTCAAATAAACGGAGTGGCTTGTGGATTACAAGTGTTTTATGCGGCAGCATCTCCTTCGGCGTGAACTCTACGGTACCATCGCTTGCTCTTCGTCTGCGCCAGATCGATTCCACCCAATAATAAGGATAGTTCTTCGTGACTCAGCCCTACTTTGCCTTGCGCATCGCCGGACTGCGGCCAACTGAAGCACCCTTTCGGCAATCGCTTCGCGCAGACCCACAGCCCGCTGCCGTCCCAGAGGAGGACCTTCAAGCGATTGCGCTGGGCATTGCAGAACAAGAAAAGGTGCCCGCTCAGAGGCTCACACAACAATCGGTCGCGCACCAGACCGTATAGACCATCGAAGCCCTTGCGCATGTCTGTGGCTCCGGCCGCCAGATAGATCCGTGTGGCTGGGCCCAATGCAAACACGGCTTACACCCGCTCCAGCGCATTCATCAGGCGCTCGAAGCTGTGCACATCAAAATCGCGCTGCACTTCGATCCGGCGCCCGCCCGACAACACCAGGGCCAGCCCGCAGCTCGACTCACTATCCGCTGGTTTCCTGGCGGTTAGTTCTACGGGCACTAACTGGCCACCACCTGGAGCGCTTCTCCTCTTTCTCTTCCATCGCTGCTTCTTCAGATGGCGATCCAAAGTGCTGAGACCCAAACCCCGACTGCGGCAAAACTCCCTCCGGTGCATGCCGCTGCTCACAAACTCCGCCACTAACTGCCGAACCTCAGCTCGTGTTCGTCGTCTCCGTGCCGTTACCTGCTGTTCTCCGTTCATCCATCCACTTAAACACAGAACTCTACCTATCGAACAGGTGCGTTGCTCGGACGCTTATTTTATAACAACTTAGAGGTGCCTCCCGGCGCTGCAAGTTGTTGCAAGTCACCCTTGGAAACGCCAACTGCGGGTAAAACTGCGGGTAACTATTTCGAAATGACAACCCCTGGTCATTCGAACCTCCATGCGACAGCATCAGTCTTACGATGCGCGCCTCCAGGAGCGGTTGAGGTCTGTGGGCACAACAGAAATATCCGAATAAACGTTATCCATTACGGTTCACTCCGGTTAAGTGCCCCAACTGTCGACACTGGAAAATTCTTCGCGAGAGTGGCAGGATTTTGTAGAACATGCCTTCCGGGTCCTTGTTAGAAAAACATCCGCCGCTGTTCTCTGCGGCGGACGCTTGGTTGTCGGAGCAGTTGATACTGTCTTAGTAAATCACCTTCAAACCAAATTGCATGATACGAGGCGAGTTGGCGGTATTCGTTACAAGGCCGAAACCGCCTCCGCTTATATCATTGTTGGGTGTGCCGAAGATGACCTATTAAATAGGTTAAAGGTTTCAGCACGGAACTCCAGCCGTCGATTCTCACTCCACAGTGGAAATTGCCGAAAGATCGAGAAGTCAACGTTCCAATATCGTTGAGACTGAAAACCGTCTGGACGCACATTGCCGAAAGTACCCTTCGCAGGCAATTCAAACGTATCGGTATTGAACCAACAGGTTTGCGTATGAACTTTGGCTCCGCCGGGGCAAGAACCACTGTTGGCATCGCCAACCAGATTGGCCTGCTCAAAGGCCGGCCAGCCTGCATTCCCAGTGTTGGCCTGATCGTTACTGGTGATCACGCTATAGCGTTAGCCGGAACGAATGGTGAAGATACCATTCAACTGCCAGTTTCCGATGATACCGTCAACCACGTTGGTTTCCCGCGGAGAAGCGTTTGCCGCTGCCAAACGGGACTTCATAGTTGCTGTTTACCGTAAGAATTAAGAATATGGGGCAGATCGTAGCCGCTGGGCTCAGACTCGCTCTCGGATTGTACGGATCAGCAACGTTCTTACCCTCGGCCCCGAACCAACCATCATTCTCTGTCAGGGCTTTAGAGAATGTATAGGCAACCTACGAGTGCGCCAGTATTTTATTGCGACCGACAGAAATAACAGTCTATGCCGACATTCTTGAACCAGATCTATTCGAAGCAAACCCGTTGGTCGTGTCTTCCGCGTCCGGATCTCTTGCCTAGCCTGAGCTTCCAGCTGATCAAGCTCTCGTTGCATCTTTCGTATTGCTGCGGGAGTTATATGCGTCATAGCGTATTTGCGATGCTGCCAGACTTGATCAATCGGCGGCTGATGGTCAAACGGATTTGCATTGTGAACCTAGATCGCGAGGATGTTCAGTGGAATGCCCAAGGCTTTTCGCCTCCCCAAGTCGCGTATAGCGATCTGTCCCATAAGGGATGAGGAGCACTGGTCGCGCGATTATCGCAAGGAGAATTGTGAATACGCCAGTGAACTGAAGTTTCCGAGGCAGATTGATCATGCCGTTTATGGTGACTGTGGCAAATGAATGCGGAAGTTGTCTTTGCTTTGTTAGGCACTGCGTCGAAACCCTGGCCGAGCAACTGCGATGAAAGCCTTCAGGCTGGAACCAGGTGAAATGGGTACGACGTGAAAGTCTACCTTCACATTCGGAAACTGCTGAGGAATACTGTCTTCAAGCTCGTAAACAGCATACCGTGCATTGCGGTCGTGATCTCTGATGCCAACCCACACTGAAAGCGTAGTGTCTTCCAAGAAGTGAGCAGACTTCACCGATGGGAGCTGCGACAAACGTCCTCTGAGCTCGGTTAACAGCTTGTCTTCGTCACAACGTGCAGCTGTATTCCTCATTGATTGCACAATCTCAGATCTTCTTGCAGCGAGCGTCGACTCATAGCGATGCGAACCGCACGCGGGCGTCACTTGGTCCCGATCAGATTGAGGAATATACCCTTATGGTTGTACTTCAGGTCGGTCAGGTCGTCGGAGAAGTCGGTGAAGTTGTAACCGACGCCAGCCTTCAGGTTCTTGCCGACATGACGATAGATTGCAGCCAGTGCGCCGCGGCGGCGTTGACTGATATTAGTAAGGTTAAGCGTTCGCACCTCAGCCATGCTGTCCCACTGCTTGAGGAAGCGCCAGTCGACGCGCAAGACGGTGAGCTGCGCTGGGTTGTCGAAGAAATTCGGGTTCACGCGATCGAGGCTCTCCTGTCCTAAGCGGTAGGCGTACTTGCTTCCGACGGACCAATTTGCCGTGAGGTCGTAGGTCAGATCGAGCGCTGCGATGTGACTCTTTTGAA
>Ga0137366_10000412_pt1 | contig 27606 bp, 16 predicted proteins | sample SagtaG_8_FD_104938 | JGI IMG/M metagenome (GOLD analysis project Ga0137366, IMG submission 104938) | Vadose zone soil microbial communities from Sagehorn Ranch, Mendocino, California, USA - Sage1_L_60_16 metaG | ecosystem: Environmental > Terrestrial > Soil > Vadose zone | place: USA...
CAGCCGCTGCAGCAGACGGCATCGGTTACAGCGCCGGCCGCCTCGTGCAGGGCGGGCGGTATAAGCAATGGATCGCCAGTTCGACGGTGAAACGCTGGGATGTAGGCTCCAACCTGAGCCGTCAATCCAGCTCACAAAAAAAATCCGGCGGACTCCTTTTACTCCGCCGCAGCGCCCCGCTCACGCGGCGCACTGTGGCCTATTTTTGCTCCGGCGCGCATACATCTGAATGGAAACAGCCGTTCGGCGCTAAGTAACTGTTCGAACTCAACGATTGTCATAGGTAAAGGTGATCTAGATCACCTACTAGAATCACAGATGCTGGTATGGTGGCATATCTCAAGCGGAGCCATGTCAGTACCTCTGTCCCAGGGGTTCGTCGCTCTGTTCGAAATGTGTACTGATGAGTTGCGTTTGTCACTGAACGAGACAAGCGGCTCGCGTCACGGCCTCTCGTTAAGCACAGACCAATCATAATCTTTCTTCATTTTTGGCTCACGCGCATAAAAAGCGCGTTCGTATAGCTGTCTGGTCCGCGTTGGGCAGTACATACATTTTCTTAGTCCAAAAGAGACCTCATGATTAACGGCTCATTGCAGCTGCACCGTTTCCTTAAAGCCTACTTCCTTCCCATGATTGCTGCACGCGTTGGTTCTTCTCGCAGAGTTGATAGAGTCTCAACGGGCTGGCGGACACTTTTAGCACTGATCTTCGGGGCTGTATTGACTTCGGCGCCCGCATTCGCTCAGATGGTGCTGCCTGGACCCGGCATGATCAACACCGTTGCCGGGAATGGAATCATCTCCTATTCCGGTGATGGTGGGCCGCCGCTTAACGCGCAGCTAAATGGTCCTCAAGGTATCGCGATCGATCCGGCCGGCAATCTGTATATCGCGGACTGGGCGAATCATCGTGTTCGCATGGTATCAACATCAACCGGCATAATAACGACCATAGCTGGAACGGGCATTCAGGGCTACTCCGGCGATGGCGGGCCTGCTGTCAATGCAAATCTTAACCTGCCCAACAGTGTCGCACTCGATAGTTCCGGAAACCTCTACATCTCAGACTCCTATAACAACCGCATCCGCAAAGTGGCGGTCTCAACGGGCATCATCACCACGGTAGCGGGCGGAGGGGGCGGAGGGATGTACGCAGGCGATGGTGGGCCCGCCACGAGTGCAGTCATTCACACTCCGGGTGTCATCGCTCTAGATTCCGCAGGCAATCTCTATTTCGCAGATACGGGGAATAGCCGCGTGCGGATGGTCCACGCGGCTACAGGCATCATCAATACGGTTGCTGGAAATGGCACGGCGGGCTGTACGGGCGACGGTGGGCCAGCTACAATCGCGACGCTCAGTGAAGGCGCTATTGCGCTAGACACGAGTGGCAATCTTTACATTACAGGCTGTAATACGGTTCGTGAGGTGGATGCCTCTACCGGAATTATCACGACAGTAGCCGGCAATGGCATTGCGGGCTATTCCGGCGACGGTGGAGCGGCACTCGATGCTAAGTTTAACGGCACCTCCGGGATTGTTGTGGACTCGGCGGGTAATCTTTACATCGCGGACTACCACAACTACCGGGTTCGCAAGGTCGACGCCAACTCCCGGATCATTACCACGCTCGCCGGAACTGGAGTTTGGGGCTTCTCCGGCGATGGTGGACCGGCGACAGGCGCACGAATGACAACACCCATCGGGCTGACCTTGGATTCGGCGGGCAATCTTTATGTTGCGGTAAATGGCCGTGTGCGCAGGATCTCGGCGAATACGGGAATTATTGGCACAGTCGCAGGAAACGGAGTTATTGGATACAGCGGCGATGGTGTGGGCGCCGGTAGCACGGAGCTCGGCTACCCAATGGGGACTGCCCTGGATTCGGCCGGCAACCTATATATTGCCGGTCTAACGCAGCGTATTCGGAAGGTAACTGCCTCGACCGGCATTATCAGCACAGTTGCCGGAAACGGATCGGACGGTGTTTCCGGTGATGGTGGGCCTGCCACCAATGCACAGCTGTACTATCCCAATGGCGTTTCGGTGGACTTGGCCGGCAATATCTACATCGCGGATGCGATGAACTCCCGCATCCGGGAGGTAACTGCCTCGACAGGTATTATCACGAGTGTGGCCGGAGGAGGCGGCTACTCTGGGGATGGAGTAGCAGCTACCAGCTCACTTCTGAGCAGCCCGAATGACGTAAAGGTAGACTCGTCCGGAAATCTTTACATTGCAGACACGGGGAATAACCGTATTCGGAAAGTGACTGCCTCGACCGGCATTATCACCACGATCGCCGGAAACGGAACGGCAGGCTACTCCGGCGATGGTGGAGCAGCGACGAGTGCTCAGCTGAACAGTCCGTACGGTGTCGCGCTGGACTCGGCTGGGAATCTCTACATCGCGGACAAGAGCAATCACTGCGTACGCAAACTAACGACTTCTACAGGCATCATCACCACGATTGCCGGGAGCGGAACCGCAGGCTATTCCGGAGATGGTGGACTGTCCACCAGCGCCATGCTGAACACTCCCATGTACATCGCGGTGGACTGGGTCGGCAACCTCTATATCTCGGACTCGAATAATAATCGGATTCGAAAGATAACAGCCGCTACAGGAATCATCACAACCATCGGCGGAGCCGGCGTCGCAGGATATGCCGGCGATGGTGGAGTGGCTACCAGTGCTCAGCTCAATGCGTCACGTGGCATTTCGGTCGATGCGTCCGGAACTGTCTACTTTTCTGATTATGCAAACAATCGCGTTCGCGCTATAGGCCCTGTGCGCGCCACTCCGACAATCAGCTGGACTGCCCCCGACGCGATTACCTACGGTACAGGCTTGAGCGCAACGCAACTGAATGCAACAACTTCGGTCCCAGGCACGTTTACCTACTCGCCTGCTTCAGGAGCAGTGCTCGGCGCAGGCACTCAGACTCTCTCAGTCACCTTCACGCCATATGACACCATCGACTACTCCCCGGCCACCGCAGCCGTCACACTATCAGTAAATAAAGCCATCCCAGCCATCGTGTGGGCTCCTCCAGCCGATATCACCTACGGTACCGCCTTGAGTGCGACACAACTGAACGCTACCTCAGGTGTGGAGGGGAGCTTTGCATACTCGCCCGCGGCGGGTGCAGTGCTAGCTATAGGCCCGCAAACTTTGTCGGTTACCTTCACGCCGGCGGATTCAGTCGACTATAGCTCGGCCTCGAGTACTGTCTCACTAATTGTCAGCAGGGCTACACCAATCGTGAACACCTGGCCATCGGCAAGTTCGATCACCTACGGCGATACTCTTGGGTCTTCTACCCTGAGCGGAGGGTCGGCATCAGTATCCGGAAGCTTCGCTTTTACCATGCCGAGTACGGTTCCGCAAGCGGGTGCGGCGACACAGAGCGTGACGTTCACGCCGTCAGACCCGTCGAACTACAACACAGTGACCGGCACCGTAAATGTGAGCGTCAGCCAAGTAACCCCCTCGATCACCTGGCCGACACCAGCTCCAATCCCGCACGGCACAGCCCTGAGTTCAGCGCAACTGAACCCGACCGCATCGGTTCCTGGGAGCTTTACATTTTCGCCGGCCGCAGGCACGGTGCTCCCGCTAGGCACGCAGACGTTGTCCGCGACATTTTCGCCTAATGACTCAAGCAATTATGTTTCTGTCCAACTTTCTGTAGCATTGACGGTCACCCCTGCAACACCCCAATCGTTGAGAGTCAATCTTGCGAGCTCTAACATTCCAGCAGGTGTGACAACGGTGTGCTCTGCAACTGAGACGCTTTCAGATGGAACAACACAAAGTGCCACTTCAGTAGCCTGGAGTTCATCTTCGCCTCAAATCGCGTCAATTGATTCATCGGGCGCTGTAACAACGCATGCGGCGGGGACTACCATCATCCAGGCAACCGTCGACAATCTGAGTTCTTCCGCGACCATGACGGTGTCCCCAGCCGCACTTGTCTCGATCGTTGTTGCTCCTGCCATGGGTGGTACTACAGTCGGGGGCACACAGCAATTCCGCACCCTAGGAAATTATACCGATGGCAGCACTCAAGACGTGACTTCGTCTGCAACCTGGACTTCGTCGAATTCCTCGGTCGCGTCAATCGTTGCAGGTGGCCTGAGCACTGGCATCAGCGTCGGCAGCGCTCAAATTCATGCAACCATCGGTGGCTCGACGGCGTCCGCAGTGATATCTGTTACTGCCATTGCAACCCCGCCTTCTATTGCGGCAGTGCTGTCGCCAGTGGCGAATGCTAACGGATGGAATCATAATAACGTAACTGTTACGTTTACTTGCACGGCCGGTAGCTCCGCTGTGAATCAGTGCCCTGAATCACAAACTGTTTCTTCTGAGGCCACTGGTCAGATTGTCAGCGCCACGGTCACTGATGCAGCAGGAGCAACTGCGACTGCAAGTACAACCGTCAATATCGACAAGACTTCACCAACGGTTACCGTCACAGCACCTGTTGAGGGCACAGAGTTTTCTTCTTCAGCTATCACGGTCTCTGGCACCGTCTCCGATGCTCTCTCAGGTGTTTCAAGGGTAAGCTGTAATGGAATAGCGGCAACGTTAACAGCAGGGAGCTTTACCTGTAATCTGAACCTATATTCTGGCACAAACCTGATTACCGTGCGTGCTGCTGACAATGCTGGCAATGTATCAGGAATAAATCTCCGTGTCGCAGCTCCGGTGGTAGCTCTTCCGGCTCCTCTGTCACTGCAGGTCACACCTGTTAACGTCAGCATGCTCACCGGAGATAGTCGAACGTTTTCGGTTATCGATGAACAAGGGCGTGTTCGGAGTGACGCTTCCTGGTCCAGCAGCGACTCTCAAGTAGCAAGCTTTTCAGCCGATGCTTCTGAAACACTAGTCGGAGTTGCTCCCGGCCAGGTTACTGTGACGGCGAATGTACAAGGGATCACTGCACAGACCAGCGTCGATGTGTTTGGCGGGACATCACTTCCTCAGGGAACCGTTCTGTGGTCCACTCCAAGCATCGCAGGAAATCAGGCAGGCGAAGTTGAGCAATCAGTTCCAGCGAACGGATCATCCACTCTGTATTCGACAGAGGAGGTTGTCGATTCGTTCGGGAATATCCAGGGACTGATGGTGCGGGCCATGGCCTCGAGCGGTCAAGAACTCTGGCGCACCACAGTGCCTGGGAACTGGTATGGCACTGCTTCGGTTCCTGATCAAACCGGTGGATTACTTGTAGTCACCCATCCAGAGCAGGCCGGATACGAACTGTGGACACTTACTGATTTGGATGGACAGACCGGAACTCCGGTGTGGACATATCAGTTGCCGGTCGGGAAATCAGTTCCTTTCGGTACCGCACCAATCGTCGGTCTAGATGGGAAGGTGTACTTCGTGAAAACGTTGGTTTCGGATACTTATGTATATACTCAGACACTTGTTGGGCTGGATGGCAAGACAGGAGCAGAGGTGTTTAATTACACGGGACCGTTGTGGAATTTTACGACGGTAGACACCTGCACAAACACCACCACTGTTGGACACTTCCAGAATCTTTGGAATCCTGGTAATGGCCTATCCCCTGGCCGTACTGCAACAATCTCAAACCCAACTGTTGGACCAGACGGTTCGATTTATGCATTAACCCTGGATGCCGATCTTACGGAAACGCTTGTCCCATACATCACCTGTCCCGGCATGGTTAGCACTTATCAGCCAGACTACAAGCTTTCCGTTCTCACCGTGGGAACTGATGGGTCTGTAGGTACAACTCTGATAAAGCAGTTCACCTCTGCGACACTTGCTCAGAATCAGCTGCCGCGTATTGCTCCTTTGTATGCGATTCCTGATGGCGAAGGCGGAACACTCGCCACGTGGGCAATACAAAATCCATCTACCTACTCCTATGAATCGCATGTGAGTCACGGGACGAGCGAGTTTATTCCGTATCCGCAAAATACCGTTGCCAAGATGGTTCTCGGAGAAAACCGAACGGTATTCGCAACTGATATGTTTGCTACTAAGGTGTTTTCGTTCGGCATGGACGGTGGATTAAACTGGAGTACGAGCATTCCCGCTGCCAATCTCATGATGGCAACAGCGGGCGGGGGCGTAATGGTAAGGAGCGGTTCCGACGTCGTCGCAATTGACTCAACCGGAAATGCCGCCAATTTTGATTCAGGCATCACTGGCATTCAGTACGCGCAAGAATTCAACGCGTTCCTTGGCAGACTGATTAGCACCAGTGCTCCTGCAATGGTAATGGCCGCGCCGGGTGTGTCGAGTGCGGATACGGTGTGGGCGTATACTGGCGGAAATGTGGAGGGGCAAGGTCAGACCAGCGGGCTGTGCCCGAGCTCTGTATCGCTACAATCTAAAACTCCGTTTGCTCTAGGAGCCTATTTCCCAAAATATAAGACTGGGATGGGAATTGTGACGAGTATGCTAGTTTCGCCTCAGGAGTCCTCACTAAACGGATGGGGGAATGCAGAGATCTACGAGGTCTTGAGGAGCGACTTAGCAACCAGCTCTTGCAAGACGCTGGAGATAATCGATAATCCAGGAGGGCGTATGCGGGTCGAGCAGGATGTCAACGTGTACGGGGTAAAGTTTTCATCTCTGCCTAATGTGTTTTATGACACGCATATGATTGTAAGAAAGATCAGTCTCCTAGATCAGCCTGGCGCATTGGAAATAAGTGGGTGCACGTATAACGTATATCAAACCTACACATGCGGGGGGCGCACGCTGGGAAGGTTTACAATCAATAAGATGTTGAGTAGGGGACTAATTGGATACACGCCGGTTAGCGGATACACGCCGGTTACCGTTGTCACCATAGACAAGACTGAGACTCAGTGACCGTGCTCGATTGAGGAACTAAAACAATGAAGCTGGTGGCTGCTATCCTGCCATGCGTTATGGCTGTCGCGTTTGCAGGTCAAGTTTTGGCCTTTTCAACTGACAAAGACGCTTCGCCCCGAAGTCCCGTCATTGCTGAATCCGAGGAGACGGAAATCTCTACGGCTGAAATGCAGTTGCAGGAACACCATATTCTATTGACAATTCCGGCGCTGGTAAGTGCCCTGAAAAATAGTGACCCTCTAATAAGGGGTCTCGCCGCGTTCGAATTGTCCCAATTGAAAGCGGTGAATGCGATCCCGAGCCTCAGGAGCGCACTCACCGCAGAGACGGAACCACGTGCTCGAATGGATATTGCGTACTCACTTATCTTGCTCGGGGATGTTTCCGGCCTGCCTGCTCTAGAGCAAGCGTGCGACAATTCGAGTATGGCCTACTGGTTGAGGGTACAAGCAGCTGATTACATGCTCCGGGCCAACTATCCCACTGAGAGCTGCCGGAAATCGCTTCTGGCCCTACTTCAATCTCGTGTTGATTCTGATTCTGAGGCGGAGGTCATTCAATTTCTTCCTAATTACAGAGGACTATCCGAAGGGGAAACACAGAAAATGATCGAGGTTGTAAAAGAGTTCTTAACTGACCCTGTGTTGCGCGTTAGGTCATTGGCAAGCCACAGCTTGGCCGAACTGGGTGATAAGTCAGTAATCCCGTACCTTGAGGAGATGGCCGCAAGGAAGGAAAATCAGCCGTTTCGTCGAGAAATAGAGGCGGACATAAAGTGGCTGCAGAAGAAAGAAATGCAATCACCGGTTCCTCAGGATCATTGAGTCCAAATTGCGTGTCCTCGGCCCCTAGCCAGTAGGTGTACAGCAGAAACGGAAAGAGCTGCTCATTGAGGGGCAAAAGCGTCAACTGATAGAATCGATTACGGGCCCCAGTTGTAACTTCCGCCGCCTCTGGGAAACACTTCCGAATTGCCCGTCATCTGGAATAATGCAGTGCGGCTTGGACCAGTGCTTCCGGTTGTTCGATGGCTTGATCAGCAACAGGTCAGCACGAGCTCGTCGCTGGTTCGTCCAATGCCGAGCAGTCCGAGAGCTCGACCGTGATTCACAAGTGGAATCAAGCAATGGCTCTCAGTGGCGCTCGCCGAGATTACTTTCGAATGCTCGTGGACATGATCCCTCCTCGCGAATGGCGCTTAAACGTAGCAATCACTCGCGCACGCGTTGCACTTCACGTCTTGTGTAGCCTGGGCCCGGAGCACATCGATCTGTCGAAGACGCGGAGCCAAGGCGTTGCGGATCTAAAGAATTTCTTAGAATATCCGCAACGTAAGCACCCGGTTGTTACCGTCTGGGACGGGGTGTAATAAGTGTCCACCTATTTTTAAGTGGACACTTACGGGGATTCGGACTGGTTAGAGACTGGAAGCTGACGGTGTGGTGTCAGCGCCAATGTTCCAGGGCAGGAGCTCTGCGATGCGGTTGACCGGGTAGTCGGCGATGCGCGTCAGCACCTGCCGAAGATAGGCTTCGGGATCGAGTCCGTTCAGCTTCGCCGTCCCGATCAGGCTATAGAACGTTGCGGCGCGTTCGCCGCCGCGATCCGATCCGGCGAAAAGGTAGTTCTTGCGACCGATCGCCACAGTGCGCAGGGCGCGCTCGGCACTGTTGTTGTCGATCTCAATGCGGCCATCGTCACAGAACCGCATCAGGGCGTCCCAGCGGGCGAGCGCATAGCGGATCGCCGCCGAGGTGTCGGACTTCTTTTCGACGTACCCTTCGGTTGCTATGACAGCGAGCGAACAAGACGCAACCCTGTTGTCGCGCAATCATTTCCTGTCGAGATTTCGTGGATCTGACTTTTTGCTGCGCACAACTGACATTATCTGGAACCCGAGTGCGTAACAGGTGAGCACTCCCTGCATCCATATCCCTCTAACGGTCGGATCCCGATGATGTCTTGGAAGACCAGCGCCAGGCAGCTTCTCGGCGCCGACCAGTACATACTGCAAGCTACCGAACTTCTCCGGGGAGCAGCGCCGCATGTAGGCCTGCAGGAACGTCGGCGTGGCAACCAGGAACGTAACCTTGTATTTGCCCACAAGCGCATCGATACCGCGTGTGTCCAGGATTGGGAAGATAGACCACCCCAATTCCGTTCACTGCTGTCATCGCCGCCAACGCACTCGAAATGGCCTATTTCACTCCGCTACAGTGGTCACTTTTAGTCCGCCCTTGACAGCTAGAGTGGGCCAAGATCCGAGCGGCGAACGATAAGGTAGTCGCGCTCCATCTGCGGAGGCACCTTTGTTTTGATTCCGGTAATGATCTCGGCTTTCTGTTTTTGCAGCCGGGAGACTTCGCGCTGCAGCCGCAGCTGCTGAGTTTCTGATAATTCGGCGACGTCTTTAACATCCACGGTGCGCCCATTCGGCCGGATGCCATCGGGAATGGTGGTCGCGTATTCCCCGGTCTTCGGATCACGAACGGTGAATTGCTTCTTCGTTCCCCACAGGCCTTCTTCTTTGAGTACCCGCAATTCGTTTGCCACCCCGCGTAAAGTCGGCTTTAACTCCAGCTCCGGCCGGGACAATTTCTCCTTCTCCCACTTGTTATTGCGGATCTGCTCGTAACGGGCATCCTGCTGGAACTTGAGGCTGCCGTACTCGGCTCCGATTCGGGCCCGCTCCTTCTTGGCCTCGCGTAGACGTTTACGCAGCTGTTGTACGCGAGAGTATTCCTGCTGCATTTGCGGGTGCTTCTCGACGGCTTCCTTCGTGTATGCCTTCTTTCCAGTAACCTCGTTTTCCAGCTTTTCGATCTCGCGGTCTGCCGCACCGATCCTGCGTTTCAACTCCTGCAGTTTCGGCTCTGCCGCCTTCGCCTCGTTCGACAGCCGCTCGGTACTCTCTTGCAACTGCCGGATCGGTTCGCTAACAGGAGCTTGGGGCAGTTCGGCAAGCCTCGGCTCCGCAGTTACGCGCCCCGGCTCAGGCTCGCCGGCGGCAGTTCGACCGGGCTCTCCTACAGTGGCCGCAGCTTCTTCCTCCCGCAAAGGCAGCTGCTCGCGCGCGCTTTTGCGCAAGGCCTGATCGACCTCTGAGTCAAGCTCACCGGGAACTGGTACACCGCAATCACCTGGCGGTTCCGAGAACCGGCACCAACGTTTCGTGCCGTACCGCTCACGTTCGTAGGTGTGCGTCTCGCCATGTTCTGTGGTCGTCATCTCGGCGTCGTACTTGGCCTCGGCTGGGATCCGCACGTTGGCTGGTTCAGCGGCCTCACGCACAAGGGCGGAGACTTCCGCCTGGAGGTGCCGTGGGTTGATTTTTTGGCCCGCGAATTTACGAATATCCTCCAGGGTGCTCGGGGACAGTGGTTTTGCCTTGGATGGCGCGGGTTTGGGCGGGGCGATTTCCTCGTGTGCTTTCGGCTTCTCCAGCGCCTTCCCGATGTCGATATCTCCAGGCCGGCGGCGGCCGATGGCCTCGCGGATCGCCGATTCTTCGAGCTCGGCCTTTGCGATCGGGGCTCTGCGTGCTGCCCCGCCGGCTGCTACGCCCTTAAACTCGCGGGTTTCCAGCTTCCCGAGCCCTTCCTCGACTAAGCCAACGGAGAGGGCGGCAATGCTGCCGCAGGCCTCGGCATTTCCGTTCAAGCACTCCCGTCCTTGGCGATAGAGCGGCACAACGATGGTCGCCTGCTCGACGGCTTCCTTATATGCCTCCGACTTACAATGCTCTGTGGACTTGTTACTTTCTTCCGCGTCTTTCACGCACGAGCTGTAGTTGCGGCAGGTCGAACTGAGGCAGGTGTAGCGAATCTGTCGGCCAGTTAGGCCTTTGACTCCCGCAGCAACGGCCATGGTGCTCATGTCGATGATCTTTGCGGCTGTGTCAGCCAGGGCTATCACTGGCGAGGCAAGGGCATCCAGAAAGCCCTTTATAAAATTGCCGACCGTGCGAAGGAGCGCGGTCCCCTTGGTGACCTCGGTGGCTATGCCGCCGACGTAAGGCTGGGTGGCGCGAAAATCCGACGGGCTAATTTCGAAGTAAATGCCTTCGTGGCCAGTCACCTCAAAGTACAATGCTGCAGGGGTCACGGAGACCAACCGCTTGCCATTCCACTCAAACCCCACAGTGGCCGTAGCGGTGGGATCGTCGAGCCTGACGCGTCCTTGCTCGCGCGACTCCGCCTTCTGAAAGATCTTCGGATCAGTCACCAGAGTCGCGCCTCGGGACACGTGGCCTGAAAGCAGAGTGGCTTTGATCTCCTGAACAAGCATGTTGACGGCCTTGTGGTCCAGAGTGTCGATCAGGCCCTTATAGTTATTCACCAGATAAGCAGCAAACCGACTGCGAGCAGAATCGGATCCGCTGAATACCGGCGCTTTATCGACCTGTGCGGAAGCTACCGTTGCAATCACTCCATCCAGGTAGCTATCCCACTTGGCATGCAGGGCTTTGTCGTTGCGACTTTGCAGCAGGCTGAAGACGGTATTCTTCCCCTCGTAGCCCACGATCAGCTCGATCACCTGATCCACGGCCCAATTGAACAGCTCCCATGCAAGTACGCGGTGGCGGGAGGGCAGCTTGTGGGTGGGGAACTTCTCCTGTTGTGCCTTCTGGTGACAGTTGTTGCAAATAACCGGAGTTGGACCGAAATAGAGAGGATCGTGATCGTCCAATCCGACAGCTGACACATTGGCGCTGGTGAACGACGGACCTAAGGGCTGAAGTGTAGGCTTCGAACAAAGAGTGCATTCTGACAACTGGTCCGGACTGCGGTGCACGACTGCGGTGTTGCTTTCCTCCTGTTGGATTACGTGGGTCAATTCGTGTGCGAGTAGATGCCGGCCCTCCTGTGTCTGCGGGGCGAAGCGGCCGGGTGCGAAAACTATGTGAGGTCCGACAGTGTAGGCAAGCGCATTCAGTTCCCGCGCGGACTGTGCCGCCGATGAGGTGGAATGAACTCGTACTGCGCTGAAATCGCGCCCAAATCGAGGTTCCATGTAAGCGCGGGTTGCGCCATCCAGCGGAGTGCTGAAGGAGCGTAACGCCTCGTGCATGCTCGCTGGGGCTGTGAATCCTGAATTGCCGGAGCCAGCACGCTGAATTCGTAGCTCCTCTTCTTCGGCAGCCTTGCAGCTGTCGCACCTTCCGCCACAGGAGCACTTTCGGCTGAGCCGCGGCACCGCCCGTCTTCTTATGAATCGAGCAAACATGCCCGGTTCGCGTGCGCGCACAACCTGATCGGCCACACGATCGGCGGCTTGCTCGTCGGCATCGCCGGGCTGGCTTACCTGCAATTTCGCCTGCAGGAAACCGCCCTGAAACAGTCGCGCTGTCGCCTGATTCCCAATATTGCGTTGCAGGCGAAACAGAGGATTGGCGCCGAAACTGCGGAGCAGCAATGGGTGGTTAGGGCCCTGCGCAAGTTTCTTGCCTGCTGTCGCGTACACTTGAGTTGCTCTCGCCATGCTTTATCCCGTAGGCCACAATCTCCTTCGAGTTCGTTTCATCGCTTGAGGACTGAGGTCATCGCTTGCTCAGCGAGACAGCGGCGGTATCCAACAGCCGATCCGGGTGGCGAATGTCAAAGAACGCTGTCTCTCCTAACATGCGGATGACGGCGCGCTGCTGCTCGAGGGCGCCGGACGTCATGCTCTCTTCCGGGCTCTTCCCGAAGCGCAGACAGACACAACCTGCCACGAAGTCCATTTCCGCATGCTCCGCAAGAGCTGCAACCTTCTCTTCACCGAAATATGCGATATACATCGATCCGAAAAAATTGATCCAATACAAACCTGGAAGCCCCTGTTCCGGGTTATCGCCGATGTACTGCTGGATGACAGAATTGTCCTTTTGGACCGACTGATAGTGCTTCGCCCGGTGGTCCTCATCGCAGGCGACGAAGCTGTAGTCAGCATCTGCGACCTGGCAGCAGTCCAAGAGAGCTTGCTTGAGAAAGTTCGGTCCATGCAGGGCGATGATCTCCGGAGCCATTCGCAGCCTCCAGCGAGTGCAGAAAACCGGCGAAACCATGTTGGGCATGGGCTTGATCTCAGGCGAATCCTCGCTTACCAGGACTTTCGGTAACAAGAGGTTGGCTATGCTCCCTTCCATGGCCAACGGGCCCGTATCGCGCCGAAAGCCGAATGTGCCACCGGCATTGACGAGCCAGGAGATATATCGGTCCAAAGCGGAGGTCGCAAAGGTTTCAAACGGCTCGTAGACTCCGCACTCCTGCGGTCGAAAGATGCCGTCGCGATAATTAAGCACGAACGTGAGCGTCTCCGCGGCGGTGCGATGGTCGAGTTGCTTTCTGGAGAACAGTTCCAGCAATAGCCATTTCCCGTTCATAGCTCGCTATCTCGGCCCCAGGCCGGGACGATGCACGATCCCCATGCCCGGCGTTTTTAGCTTGGTCTTAGTTCCGGTGATGACAATTCGGCGACATATTCGATATCGACGGTTCGTCCGTTCGGCCTCACGCCATCGGGAATCGTGGTTGCGCGCCCTGCCCGCGCGCGGTTCGCAGCCAACTCGGGCCTTCGAGGATCTCTTTTTCGAAGTTGCTCTTGCGGATCTGGGAGTAACGAGCATCATGCTACGATTTTCAGCTTTCATAACTGGCTTTTGGTATTCGTAAGTTGTCGATTATGCGTTTCGAAAAGCAAATGGTAGACGCCTGAGTTAGCGGGTAGCAATTCGAAGTGGTTTCCATTGTGATGCAGGCGGGCGATCAGAATTCCCAGCAAGCGCGCCGAATCAACACTGAGGCAGCCAGCCTGGTTCGAAAGCGTATAGTGGCGAATTTTCCTCCTTCCTTGGAAGATGTCGCCTGAAGTAAGTCGAACGCCCAGCGAGGTCTGGGCGAGATGAATCACCTGCGCTCCTGGAGTCGGCAGCAAAAGATTCGCTCCGGCGGAAGCCTTGGCACCGCACGCCACTACAAGCGCCTCTGCGAGTTCGCGAATGTGGCGTGGGTGAAGCAAGTCATATCGCGATGTTCTTGCCCAGAGTCTCTTCAGACCAATCAGAAGGGGCGAAGCAAGCAAGATAAGCGGTACAGCACTGTGCCAGCGATAACGCGGGATGAGGTTGGCGTACGCCGCACACACTTCGCCAATGGCCACAGCTAAAGAAGTCCATTGCGCCTCAGAGAAACCCCAAAAGTAGGGCCGCACGGCGTCGCCACGGGCAAACTCGAAGCAGAATCGGCCGAGAGCATAGAGCAGCAGATATAAGGCGAGTGCCGTGCCCGGCGGGTATCCATTGATGATCGTAGCCAGCCCCGACACTACGAGACCGAGAGCGAATAACGATTCCACAGCCTGAATGGGAAATAGCCGCACGCCCACCAGATAGGAAGGGAATCCCGCCTGGGCGTGCTCTTCGCTGTAGGTGATGCCCCAGCTCCATGGCCGTCCGTGGCAGCAGCCCACCATCAAGCAGCCCAGCCGTCCGCAGCTGAGAAACAGACCAATTCCTAAGACCGTGATGTCGAGGTAGGGCAGCACAGGCTGGTCTGCCAGCCGAAGAAATAGCGCAGTTGTGGCAATGACAGCGATTTCGTGGTGGTAGTAGATTAGGAGTTCCCTTCCGACGACGATCTTGGTGATCATTGCCAATGCCAAGAAAGTCAGGATTGCAATTCCGGTGGTCCCCAGCAGCAGAGGTTGGGAGAGACCCAGGCGGTGTACCAGGATCGAGGATTGTACGAAGGCCAAAAGCAGTCCGGCGTGGCCGCAGACTCGGAACATCGGCCACTGTCGGGTTTTGCTGACATAACTCCGAAGATTCCTCATCGCACTGAACATCGCAACGTGCCGCATAGACCAGGAAATCACTTCAACTTCTTAAGCTCTGCTATTATGCGAAGGTGATCTATGAGGACTTGTTGAAAGTAGTCGGAAATATGATCCCACGCCTGTGAAGGAACCTTCCCCTCGATGAAATGCGTTACCGGGGGATCCGGATCAAAGTGGTTGGTCCGAAAATACAGAAACTGATAACCCTGATGCATGAGGAACACGAACGCATCTTGCGGTAAGGTAAACTTGCCTCCTGCTTCAGCGAGAAGTTCCTCCGCACCTTCACGCAACTCCAATAGGGCTGGGAAGAATGCATCTGACCCTTTCAAGAATTGACCGGCGCCATGTCCCATAATGGTCAGCCATTCCACATATAGCTGAGGAAGCGTGATCGCAAACTTCTCCTGAAGGGCGTCGATTTCAGCCCTTGAACATCCCCTAAGATCTTCTGGGGACGCAAAGCCTGCTGCCACGATGTCGTGAGCAAGTTGTTGCATGCGAGAAACGGTCATAATGAGTCCTCCGCTACTTCTTCCCTGAGACCACTGTCACAGCGATTTTCGGATACTTCGCCTGGAATTTTGCTATGGCCAAATCGCAACCTGCACAGACGTCCTTTTCGGAGAATAAATATACTGTGCCGCTGGCGTCCGAATTGTCGCCGATCATCGTCGCCAAGCGCTCCAGTATCTTTTTTTCCGAATCGAATTCCCGAGTGTGCCCTACGATCAGCGTGGGAAATTCCGGGGATGTTGGCACAGGGACGGTACCTTCTCGCTCAGCCTCACCGCTGACGCCAACTAACGTACCCTTCTTGCCTACGACGTTATAATCCGCAAACGCGACATTCCTTCTTTTTCCAACATTGAACCTCTCGCGGTAATCGGCGGCACGCGCATTGCCGACGGCAACATCGACACCGAGATCCGCAGTAATTGTTGTCTTCGGCTTGGCAGTGGGCTCTTCAACCATCGAGGGCTTACCTGGAATGGGCTTGCCCGTAACTGGATCCACTTGCGGCTTTGCCTTGGCTTTAGCAGCGGCTACTACGTCTGCAAGCGGGCCGACGATGTCCGTCATCTCGAAGTCGGTCGGTTTTAACGGCGCGTCGGAGATTTTCTTTCCTTCAAAGTTCAGTGGGAAGCAACCGCAATAGGCCTGCTCACCCAATGGCGTCATCGCGGCACCATAGCCGGTTTTCGTGTAGTCAGGCCCCAACTCTTCTTTGCGCTTGCCGGTGTCGCAATAGTAATTAGGATCACAAGCTATGGTCGTTTGCGGAGTGTAGGCTACAGTCCTCGGATCTTCGCCAGGCATGCACTTCCAGTGACATAGGCAGCCGAACGATCCAATACCAGTCGTGCTTTGGACGCGCCAAGAATAACCTTTCGGGCAGACCTTCTCCACTTCTTGGCAACGCTGTAATCTAAGGCCGGATTTCAACTGCGGGGTTGCGTTTCGCCCGATGTCGGCAAGCTTACGCTTCCCGCCCGCCCACAGCGGAGCCACTGCTCCAATTGCGGACACATCCGCATCGGATTCCAGCGCGTCGTAGTCGGCTCCTCCCTTCAGCATGGGTCCCGATTGACTCGCGGTGCCCTGCTGCACCACGTGCGCCAGTTCGTGCGCGATCAGGGCGTCTCCCACCAGCGTCCCTGGTTTGTATTCACCCGCGCCGAATGCGATGTTGTTGCCGACCGTGAAGGCACGGGCATTCAACTGCGAGGAAAGGCCGGACGCCACACTGTCGTCGTGGATTCGGACCGAGGAAAAATCGCTGCCGAAAGCGGATTCCATGTGCCCGCGAATCCGCGGGTCCAACGCACGTCCATGGCCCAGTTGGTCGCGAACAGTTTCCGCATCGGTGGGCTGAGCGGTGGCCCCTTCGCGCTCCTTTAACTGCGCTCGACTCACACCCGCGATCGCCCGCAGCATCCCCGTCCCGAAGCCTTCGTCCTTGTTGGTTTCCGCATTTCCGGCGGCAGGCATGAGCCCAACCCCGGGCGGAATTCCCGTGACTCGCCCGGTCCTGGCCCAAATTGCGACCGCTCGCCGAACCCGCTGGCGAATTGCGCGGATGTAATCCAGGGCCGAGATAGCATCGGCCGCTTCCGGCGCGTACTTGAGAATGGCACGCTCGACGTGCTGTGCGCCTTGTTCACGATAGAAGGCCAACCAGTTTTCGATGTAAGGGCAGCTTTTGCTGGAACGGCCGACGGCGGCCAGTTCCGCATCGGCGGTCGCACAGACATCATGCTCCAGCACACTGAAGAAGGTCGCCTTCTTCATCTGGCCCGGGCGGGTTATTAGGGCTTCGTCTTCGACGATCAGTCCGCGAGTGGTGGTGCGATCGCCCTCAGGCAGGTCTCTTGCGGCCCGGGTAGCAGCTCCAGTACCGGCACGCTGCACACGGGACGAAATCGGCGAGAGTTGCAGTCGAGGGGCTTGCCGTCCTTCTTCTTCTTCTGAACACTTCGAACAGGTCCCACCACAGGCGCATTTGCGCTGGATTACGGCTGTGCTTGCGAAATTACCCACCCGTTCCGCAGCGCGGTCGGCCTCTTGTTCGTAAGGGTCCCCCGGTTGGCTGACGGCGAGCTTTGCTTGCAGGCCTCCATCTTGAAATAAGCGCAGCATGGCCTGGTTGCCCAGGTTTCGCTGCAACTGCAGCAAGGGGTTTATCGTGAACTGGGCAGCCGGAGCGGGACCAAGCGAAGCCGGAGCGGACTGCTTTGCATCGATTGGACGCTTTGCTGTTTGCTTACCCATGCAAGTTCACTCCGTTCGGACCGCATGCTCACAGGTCAGGGGTGCTTCTTGATCGGTTTCCTGGCCGGAGCTGTACTTCCTGTAGCCTTGGCGCTTCCGGGCGGCGGAGTCACCACTTTGATAGTCCCATTCTTCACAGAAGACGTGCCGTCCAGGTTCTTGACCTTTACGGCGTAGGATCCCTCTTTGGTGTCAACGGCTGCATTGAGCGTAACGGCCAGAGTCTGCGAGTCACGCAGCTCTGTATGGGTGACGATCACGGGGTCGGCGGTGACATTAGCGCCACATCGAAAGTTCTGACCTGAAACTGTTACCCGTGCATCAGTGCCGTCGGCTGTGACGGTGTTGGGATCGACGTTGGTGACCGCCGGTTGCGAACCCACACAGCGCCACCAGAATTGGTTGAACGAGAGGACGAGGCGCCGGCACGAGCAGTTATCGATCAGCTTGATGCTGCCATCCGGATTCACCATCACGCAGGCCAATCCGACCCATGGTCCACATGAGCAGTCAGGGCAATCGGGGATGTCGCCCTGGGCCAGGAGGTTCAGGTCGGGCTTGTCGCCGTCATAGCCGGCCGTGGGCTTGTTGGCGTTGTCGCTGCAAGGCGGACACTGCTGCAGCACGCCGATCTCATAGCCATCGCGCCAGCGGGAATATTCGCAGCTGCTGTCACTGCAGCCGCAGCCCACGGGCTGCACGCGGACGGGGCGCGTCATACATTGTTTGTATTTGGCGGCGATGTACAGCGTGGTGGCTGCGGGTGGAGTGAAGACCTGGCTGCACCAGGGATCCACGGGCTCGACACAGGGATCGCCGGTGATGCCGCTGACTCCGCCGGTGCGCAAGTCCACAATGCGCGGGCAGTCAAGAATGATCTCATCGCCATACGGTCCAAGGATGTAGCCGCTTTGCACCTGCACCTGCCAGGGAACGAAGGGTGCATCGCAGTCGGAGTTCGGAGGAGTCGGCACCGGGCACACCAAGGCACCGCAAACCACACCCCAGCCATGCAGCAACCGGTTGTGCCGGCGCATGCGGTCGCGGAAATAGTTCTGTTCCAGCGTCAAGTCGTCGGGCGTGATGAGCTGGCGCGGATAATAGCGAGGTAGTTCCGCAATGCTGCTGTCGCACGAGGTATCCGGACAGGTACAGCTGCAAGGTGAATTGGTTTTCATGCGTCTCCTCCTAACGGATTAGGGCTTTCCGCCCCGCGCCTGGTTCTGTCCCTGATTCATGAAGGCCAGGATCAGTTCATACAGCAGATCGTTGGTGTAGACGATCGGGCGAATGCCGATGTCAATGCTGGTCGGCTCGTAGCTTCCACCGGGCTCCGGAATGCGAATGTTCGCGAGGGGAATACAACAATCCTCCCCCCGGCACGGACAGGGATTGCTGACATAGGCGGCCAGCGCGCCATAGTTGATCTGGCCTCCGCAAATCACATCCTGGATACGCGAATTGGTGTAGGCGGGCGCCAGCTTCCCTTCTTCGACTTCAATGGTATAGCGTTCGCGGATGGAGCCGGGCGAACACATCCCATGCTCATCACAATCCCCTCCCATGGCGGGGACCGGATCGGAGGGGCACTCGTGATAGCAGAGCGAAAGGTGGACGTAGTTGTCCTCACAGCAATCCTGACCATTGTGTGTCGGAGTGCCATTCGTAGCCGGCGCTGCACCCACCGTGCCGGCAGGAGCGGTCGGGGTCGGCTCCGGAGGTTGGGGCAGCGACACCTCGTAAGGCGAACACACCATGATTTCGCGGCCGCACTTGTCGATGGCAACCCCGGGCAGGACGATCACCTTCTGCGCGCCCGGCGCCAGTTGCACGCCCAACCCGCACACCACGCCGTAGCCGCTAACCAGGCGGTTCAACATCCATCGCTTTCCGTTGAAGTAGTTCTGCTCCAGTTCGAAATGCATTACGTCGAGGAGCTTGCCATAGAAGTACCGGTTGCGAACCGGGGGACAGATCTCGACGCAGTCACAGTGCTGTGAACTTATTGCCATCGTTCGTCTCCTTCGCCTTGCCGCGAACAGGTTTCACCCCACGCGCGTGGTAACGCCCAACCGGCTTTGCCCGAGGCGCGTCGCGACTGGCCCAGCCAATACCGTGTCTTCGCCCAACACCTGCTCGGAGCCCAATGCCAAACTGCGCGACGGACCTCCGATGACCGTGTCAATGCCCACCCGGCTCTGATAGCCGACGCGCATGCGGGGCTCAATGACGCACAATTGCCAGACGGTGTGAGCGGGCTTTTCCTGATCGATGAGCGCACGAACCCGCGGTAAAACTTGCGCGCACATCAGTTGCCCGCGATACAACTGGACCGTGAACTGGTAGGCAACGTCGCGGAACAGCGGCGCCCCAAACTCGTCGACGGTGATCAGATGCGATTGATCCAGGACTGCGCTGGTGCCGACCACCGCCCCCTGCGGCTGCGCCGGAGCCAACATGGTCGTGAATCCCAGGATCGAATTCTCGGTTTCCTGCCAAACCTCGGGATTTCCCTGTGCCTCAGCCGCGCACGATGAGCAGCAACTCTCGGAAGTCGAGGGCAGCGCCCACCAGGCAGCATTCATGATCGGCTCCTCGATCACAGCATCCACGCCGGCAAGCAGCTTCAGGATTCGCCGCAGACCATCCGCAGTGCCGCGCTCAGCGTGGAGCCGGAAGATCGCGCCCAGAATTTGGCGTTGCTTCTCCTCGCTCCAGGCCTCGTCCAGTTCCAGCCCAAGCCATTCGGCGAGCCAGCCGAGAAATTCCGGAGGTGTGGCCTTGGGATCGAAGAGGGCGGGCAATGACGAGATCTCGCCTTCCACGTCCTGATACATGCTTTCGAACAAGGAAAGAAAGCGCAGCAGGAAATGGCCACAAAGAGCGTTGCAGTTCGGATCGGCCTTAGCTTCCTCGCGATAGATGGCGGGCAGGTAGTCGAGATAGGAATCGCGATCGAACTGGACGCGCATCTGCGACAGAGTCGGAGTGCCGCGGCCATCGCCCGAGAACAGTGCGGCAAGCCACAAGTAGGTTGAGGGCTTCCCGCCAATATAGACGTCGTCGAGGTCGGCTCCGGGAGGGTGTGCCGCCTGTCGCCACCTGGGATCGTCAAGCGGATCATCGGCCGTGCCCACCGGGCCGCTGCCGGCGTCGTTCGAGGTGTAGACAAAAAACTCCAGGTGGGTATTGGCCGGCAGCGGCTTGACTTCCGCTTGCAGGCGCTGCCATTCGACATTGCTCTCATCCGTACGAATCGGTTTCTCGCTCCACAGCACGCCCCGGCTCGCGTAAGCCGCGTTGGCCGCGAGCTTCAGCGGCGGATCAGCTGTGCCGGCATGCACCCAGAGATTGCTGTTCGCATCGATGCAGAGGGCGGCTACAGGACCGTCATATCCGCGAGCTTCGCCCACGAAGGAAGGCGAGGCACCCACATGGAACTGCAGGACCCGCCGTGACCTGTTATCGCCGACATACACAACGTTGTCCCGCGCGGCAAGGCCGAGCGGTGACTGCAGCATTCCCTTTCCGATGACGAGAGCTTCGCCGTCCTGTCCCGTCACAGGATTGCCGCTGCTATCGAAGACGTAAATCCGCGGCGGCGATGAGCCTTCGGCGATGAACACGCGGATTTCACTGTCGACGTCAGCGGCGGAGACATCAAGCGGCTGGCTGAGCAGCTTGGAGGCACGGATGTTTTCCCAAAAATCCGGTGCCAGGTCTCCGAGCGCATTCCACTTCTGCACGCGCGCGTTTCCGTAATCGAGCACATACACGCTGCCTTCGGAGTCACCGGCCAAACCCCATGGCGTGTTGAGTCGTCCAGGAGCGGAGCCGGGATTGGGAGGGGCGCCGGGATTAGGCTGACCGAGAACGGAAAGCAGTTGGCCGGTATCGGGATTCAAAAGTTGGACGCGATGGTTGCCGCTGTCGCTAGCGAGCAAAACGCGACGGCCGCTCGGAACCAGCAGGCCGCGCGGCGTGTTGAATCGGCTGGAACGCTGATGATCTCCTCCCAGGCAGACGAGCGGGCAGATGTTGCCATCGCAAGCGGATATCTGACGAATGCGGCCCGTGGCAGGATCGCTGAAGTACACCGTGCCATCCGAGTTCACGGCAACGCCGGCGGCACCGCTGGGATCGCCAGCCTCCTTGAGACTTTGCGGCATGCTGCCCTGGAGCAGAGGTAGGGGCAAAAGCTCCAGCGCCCCGTCGGCGGTCCTCTGCAGTCCCTGCGATCGGAAGCCGGTCCAGCGGCCGTCCCGATTCAGATACGAGTACTTCGGCTTGGGCTCCTGGCTCATGGTGATCAACTCTCAACTCCCATCCAACCGATCTGCCATCCTTGAAACAACGTCGGCTTGATTGGTAGCTGCTCCGAGCCGCTGCTGCGGACGGTCCAGAAGAAAGGAAAGATTTCGACATAGAAAGAAGTAGGGGTCGGGAGTTCAGGTTTGGAGGCCACATCGATGAGCCCGTCCATCAAGTAGCTGTTGTGATGAGAGCTCTCATGAGGACGCTGCCCGATCAGACGGACGGTGTATTCCGGCGTGGCCTGAAAACCTCCCGATGTTGTGTCGATCTTCGTGAATATGCGCACCGGCGGGAATTGCAAGATTTGTTCGCTAAGATCCACCGTAACGGAGCCGGATCCACCGAGATTTTCCATCTTCCACTCTGAGGCGGCGGGCGTGTATTGCCCACAGGCAATGTAAGGCTGCTTGGCGGGGCGCGCATTACGACGCTGAGTGACAGAGACCGGCGACTTTAACTGGCAATTGAAGACCTCAATGCGTGCGAGAACAATGAACAGCCCTTTCTGGATACGGTCCTTGAGCTGCGCATCGACGGGTTGCACGCCATCGTCGGTCAGGCGGACCCAGCAGAATACGGGCTCTTCCCGCAGCCGGACGGCCCCGGCGGGCAGGCAGATTCCGTCGCGCGTCTCCGAGGTCTTCAGGGCGCTGTCATCGGGATAGGAGACGGTGAGGTTATAAAACACCGATGCGCCCGCTCCGTTGTCAGCCACAGGGGGAATAGGCTCGGTGTGCGTTTCAGTTAGGATGCTCTCCTGCCCCAGCGAATTGAGTGCATAGCCGGGAGTGATAGTTACCTGCCGGTCCCCGCGGTTCCCCGTAACCGCGTAGCCGCTGCCCACCCCGGGCTGGTGCAGGCTCTGATTGTGCAACCAGCGCATCTCGCGGTTGAAGGCTTCCAGCGCCTGTAGGTCGGAGGCAAAGAGGCGCTGGCCGTTGAAGAACTGTATCCGTTCCAGAAACTGTGTCCCGTAGATCGCCATGACCTCGCCTCTCACTTGATCAAATTGCGAAGAAAGTCCTTCTGCAACACCTGGGGGAGCAGCGATTGATTCAGCAGCCGCAGCCGCAATGGAAGATAGGGCAGTGCAGCCGGCATCTGGCAGGCCAGCCATTGAATGTAGAGCTTCTGTTGCCTGGCAAACCTGGCGAAATTGCCGAATGCCTCGCCCCACAAAGGTGCGGAAATTACCGTAACGCCATCGCTCGCCAAGGCTGTCGCGCCGATCTCTCGGGCAAGCATCTGCCTCGATGGTGGAAACCACATGCGGAAGGTGAAGCCTGTGGCGGATTCTTCATCCACGCTGGCGAACATATTCGGCAGGAGCAGCTTCTTGTCGCGATTGAAGAGCGGCCCCGCGAGCCAGGCGAAATAGCACGGCGTGCCGCTAAATCCGGCCTCGGAGGTGTCCACCCGGGTACGGACTCCCACAATCGGCACCCGCTCGCTGGGAAGGTTTGTGCTGTCGATAGTCCACGGCATCCAAACTGTGGTTTCGGGCAAAGTTGCACCGCTGGCGATTGCGGCGCGCGCGATGGGCCGGGCGCCGGGCGGCACGAATTCGTGTTTCAGCATGCGCCCGCCACTTTGCTGGTACATCACTTGCGCCAGCGGGACGCCATCGCGCACCGTCACCTGATCGGCCGGCTTCCAAAAGAACTCAACCGTTCCCGATGGTTGCGAGCCCATCGTCGTCCAGCAGATCTCATCGTTGCTGTGAGGTCGGCAATCCTGGCCGGCGGAGTAACCAATCAGAAGAGCCATTGTCACCGGTTGCGCGGGGACGTTGGTGGGGAGAGCCACCGTCTGCTGACTCTCCAGAAGGAGCTCGCGCCCAAAGCAGTCGTAAGCCAGTCCTGGCGCGACGCTGATCGCCGACAGCGCCCCCCCGGCGTTCACGGCGGAGACGGTCAGGCCCTGGTAGACGCCGTAAGCGTCATGCAGGGCGCGGTTGTGCCACCAGCGATGTTGGGCAGTGTCGGCGTTCTGGTCGCGAAAGTCGGTCGAGCGCAACATCTGCCCCTGCCAGTAGCGCACCCGCTGCAATCGACGTTTTTCAAATGCATCCATAGAATTCTCAAACCACCTGCACCTGATGCTCTCCTGGCGACACCAGCCAGGTCGGGCCAAGACAGACGTTGCCGCACTGCGGCCGGCAAGCGTCGGTAACCAACTCCAGCGAAACCACGTGATCGACACCGGCAACGCGGTCGATAATCTGCATGATCTCGGCGTGGTAAACGTCGCGCCCAAACGGCCAACCGTTTCCATCGGGTCCTCCGGCAAGCGGATCGAAGAACCGGTTCAGAGCGTCCACGATGCGCTGCTGCAGAGCTGGTTTGCTAACCTTGGCTGCGGCTTGCACGGTGGCATGGACCGCAACCTCGAGATAGGTGGGTCCGACGACCTCCACGCGGGTACCGATGACACGCCTCGGACGCAGATAGCGCAGGACTGCCCGTTGCAGGCCCATGCTGGGAGAAGGTCGGCCTTGCGGCAGATGCGGCACGACGATCACGGTGATCATCCCCGGCGCTTCGAAACAGGGAAAGCTGGGGTGCAGGTTGGCCAGCGCCTTCACGCGGGCAATGAGCGTGCCCGGAGTCTCGAGGGCGAGTCGCTCGTAGTCGGCGAGGGTGACAGCGCGACCGCTATTCTCGACCAGAGCCGTGGCGCGACCGGCGGCCCTGGCAACCGTATCCGCCGCTGCTCCGCCTTGTGCCGGGAGTGTATTCCTGACCGTCTCGATTTGTTTATTGACGGCAGTCCAGCCGTCGGGGGAGGCTGATGCGTCGTAGAGAAGCGCACGGTTGTGAGCGGAGTCGGCAAGCCGATTTACGATGCCCGCCGCAACATTGCCCAAGTCGGCGCGCGTGGCGCGATAGCGCACAAATATTTTCGAATTCTCGCGGGGAACATTGGTCTTCTCCCGGCTGCTAAAGCTGACGAGTCCGGCGGTTGAATCGAGCAAGTACGGGAAGTCGGCCCAGGCGGATGAATCGAAGTCCTCCACCCTTGCCCAGCTTTGCCACTTCTCTGCCTGATGGGAGAACAGATCGAAGCTAGACGCTTGCGCGAGCAACTCGGGCACTACGAATTGTTGTTCTGGTGTGCCACTGCCGCTGCCGAGCAGGACGGCCTCGATTCCCAGCTTTCCCACGCTGGTCTTCGATGGCGCTCGATACTCCTGCACGAAGTATTGCGGATCGTCAGGATTATCCGCTCCGAAGGTGAGCGAGGCCACTTGGCCCTTGGCATCGAACCCCAACTGCAGTTGGGTTGTGTCTCCTGCCTTGGGTGGTCCCGAAGGTAAATATTGGATCGTCGCGGTTGGCGAAATTGCGAAGCTACTGCCCACCGGCACCGCCTGCTGTGCGGGCACGCCGTTGAAGGTGATTCCGCCGAGCTGCGGCGGAGCATCGTACGCACCTGCCTGAAAGCGGCAACGCAAATAGAAGTACGCCGCGGGGACGGCTCCAATTTGCTTTTGCGCCATCGCTACCGGCAAGGTGAAGACGACGGAACCATCGAGGGTAAAGGCACGAGTGCAGTCCTCGACCTGATTCTTGCCTGCATCGAGAGCAACCCATTGATCGCCCAGGGCAAAGAACTCCCATGCGGTGCGCACGCCGTAGTGGGCTGGAATAGCCGTCGGAGGCGCCGGTGCGGGCGAAGCGGAGCCCTTCGCGCAAGGATTTTCCGGCCGGTGATGGCAGTGCTCCCACTGCTGTCGCGACTCTTCCAGCAGACGTTTCCTTTCCGCGCAACCGGAGCGTCCATCGGCACAATTGAAGAACAGGCGAACCGGAACATTGGGCGGTAAGGCTGCACTCAGGCCGATGTAAAACTCGGCGCCAGGCTGCGGTGTAGGACCGAACACCTGTATCGAATCGCCTCGCCGCATCGCGGGGGTGAGATCGTGGAAGCCTGCGGCATCCTGCGATTGAAGCGCGGCCACGCTGCCCGCGACGGCCGTGATCGGCGCCAGGATGCGGAATCTGGTCTCGCTTCCAGACAGATCGTTTCCGGCGAACTCGAGTCCAGCCGGCAAAGCCAGTGGTTGTCCTCCGTTCTTCAGGGCGATGCCGATTACCGTGCGAGCTGCGATCGCGGGCTGCGGAACTACTCCTATCAATTCCAGGAATTTTTTCTTGTGCCTGTCAGGTACCTGGTTCAGCTGGTAGATGTCCATCTCCGCGACCCAGGCCAGCAATTCCATCAACGTGATTCCCGGATCGTGGATGTTATGGTCGGTCCACTCCGCGCCATAGACGGGGATTAACGCGCGGCCCTGTTCGACCAGATCGGCCCAACGGCAATCATCGAGATTTGGCAGCACGAGCGGCATTTCCCTTCTTATGCGAGCAGCTGGGCTTCGGTCAGCGTTGAGACGGTCTTCACAAAATGAACGTAGAGCGGCAAGTCAGCAGCCGTGCCGGCCCCAGCCCACGGGTTCTGGCCGTGCTTAATCAGATAGAAGTCCTGGACGATTTGCGCCTGCTCCTCGCGATTGAAGCTGGTCAGGCACATCCCCTTGGCGCGGGCCTGTCGCAAGCCATCGGCACCACCGTAGTCATAGGAGCCCAGGCCGCGCTTGATCTGCGCATGCAGCGCCTGCGCCATGTAAATTGCACTGGCTTTTTCGTATTGCCAGACGTGAGTGAGTTCATGGATGAGCACGCTGTCTTCCAGTCTGCCCCAGGCATTGATCGTGTGGAAAGAGGTAAAGGCGCGCTTGGTGAAAGCCGGCCCGAGCAAAGCCCGCTCGTCGATGCGAACCAGGTTGAGATCGATTGACCTGCCAAACACCTTGTGAGCAATTGCTGCTTCACGGCTATTGAACGCGCGGGTATTGAATTTAACGAACTCGTTGACGGTTTCCGCAACTTCGCCGATGCCGGCAATCTCCAGCAGATCAATGAGGCGGCTTCCAATCCAGGCGAGAAAGTGCTCCCAGGTGCTGACATGCAGCAGCGACTCCCACCATGCGAGCGACCAGGGGCGAATGCTTGCGATGCCATAGATCAATCCCATGACCAGACGTCCGACCCGCTGCGGAAGCCGCGTCACCCAATGTGCAATGCGGGCAGCCGCACCCGTCAGTTTGTCCCAGAGCTGAGTGCCAAGCCACTTGATACCGCTCCACACCGCGCTGGCAGCGCTTGCGATGCCGTGCCCTAGGCCTTTGATCCCGCTCCATAGCGCACTGCCAACGGAGTGAAAAAAGCCCTCGCCCTCCTTGCTTGGCTTTTCCTTGCCGGGCTCTTCCTTTCCCTGGACGCGAGCGCCGCCCGCGGAAGAAAGATGAACTGGCGCATTGCCGCTCACGGCAGACTCGGCGTGATTGGCCTCCGACTCCAGTACCGTGTCGGGGACATTGCCGCCCGACGACGACCGCTGCTGAGCTACGTGAGCCAGTTCGTGGCTGAGCAAGCGCAATCCTGCGGAGGAATCGGGCTGGAACTTGCCGGCTCCAAAGAAGACATCATTGCCCACGGTAAAGGCCTGCACGCCGAGCGCTTTGGCCGCGCCCGCAGCTTGCGATCCAGCGTGGACGCGTACGTCCTCAAAGGAAGTTTGCAGCGCAGGCTGTACCGCTTTTCGCGCGCCGGCATCGAGAGGCTGTCCGCCTTCTGCCGCGGAATCATCTTGCAGCATCTGCCCCACGGCCTGATTACCGACAAGGCGCTGCATGGCAACCACGTCCTGGGGCGAGAGCGGCAGCCGGTTTCCCCAGCCATCGGGCACGGATTGTGAGTGCAATTTCATCTCCTGCTCCGGCGCGGGCGTAACCGCCGGCTCGGGAGCTTCATCGCGTTTCTTGCCCACCCACCAC
>Ga0137366_10000420_pt1 | contig 27519 bp, 29 predicted proteins | sample SagtaG_8_FD_104938 | JGI IMG/M metagenome (GOLD analysis project Ga0137366, IMG submission 104938) | Vadose zone soil microbial communities from Sagehorn Ranch, Mendocino, California, USA - Sage1_L_60_16 metaG | ecosystem: Environmental > Terrestrial > Soil > Vadose zone | place: USA...
ATCACCAGCGCGCTCACGGCGCTCTTGAGGATCATGCGCCGCTGCTCCCAGATCGCCTCCAGAGGTTCGAGCCAATCTAGGGAGGGCGTTAGCTCCGGCAATAGCGCGGCTTCGACCAAATCGGCATCCCCAATGGGTTCGACATCCGATATTGCGATTTCTCTTAGAGTTTCCACTGTTTGTCTCGCATCACTAGATTCCACGCATAGCGAAAGCAGAAGTGTGAAGTAACACAGCCAAGTCCATGAAAAAGTTGCTGTGCCGGATATAGTACAGGTCGTACTCGATATTTTCGTGGATCAGAAATGCGCGGTCTCCGCTCAACTGCCACAAACCCGTCAGACCCGGTTTTACCTGCAAACGTTGGCGGTGTCGCTCCGAGTACCGGTCCACGATAAAGGGCATTTCAGGGCGTGGCCCGACTAAGGACATATTGCCTTGCACCACGTTAAACAACTGGGGTACTTCATCAAGGCTGGTTCTTCGCAGAAACCTTCCTATGCGTGTGATTCTTGGATCGCAAGATTCCCGGGGAGAATAATCGTAAGGTAAGGCGCTGGTCTGCATCGTGCGAAACTTCCACATCTCGAAAGGGTTACCCTCGCGACCGATGCGGGTTTGCCGAAACAACACCGGACCACGCGAGTCCAGTTTTACCATCAGCGCCAAAAAAAGAAGCAGGGGCGCGCCGAGCACAATTAAGGCCAGAGAACCCCAAAAGTCGAGGATCCGCTTCGCAAGTTGGTAGGCGAAGCGAGGTGCGGGTTTTCCGAAGGAAGCCAGAAGGATTCCGTCCACGTCGCGATAATCAAGCCACGAGTCTGACGAAAGTAGATGGTTCGGCACGAACGAGACCCTGGCGTTGCCCGCCAATGCTTCCTCGACCGTATTGATAAACTGATCCCGTCCAATGGAGGGGATCGCGATGATGACTAAGTCGATCGCATGCGAAGAAACTAGCTCTCGGGTGACCGGGCCCTGAATAATCTGGCCTGAGCGCCGACGTTCATATGCCATTTCGAACAAGGTACCCCCCACCTTGGCTGGGTTGTTATCCACCACAGCCACCGGCACAAGTCCGAGCTTAGGAGATGCCCTCAGTACCGAAAATACTCGTCTCCCTGTCTCCCCCGCGCCATAAATGAGGACTCTCTCATTTCCATAACCGCGCGAATGGAATCTACGAAACACTACATAAAGTAAGTTCTTCTGCAAGAAGAGGAACAGCGGAACCAAGCTCAAACAGAGCACCAACAACCAGCGGGGGATCAGCACGTGGCTGAAAAAACTGATTGTCAGTATTGCCAGGAGTGCCTGCACAGATACCCGGATAACCTGCTCAGTTTCACGTACTCGCAAGAGGCTATTCCCCTTTCGGTACGCGCCCATCCGATCTAGCATCAGCGTCATTACCAATGCGAAGAGAGTACCCGCTGCCCACACTAGCCGCGAAGGGATGTAGACGTGCTTGCCAAACGCGGTCACTCCGTAGAGGAAATAGCCCAACCTGATTGCGAGGACGATGATCAACAAATCTGCGGCAATTTCACAGGCGATCATGGTACGCCGAAAATTAGTTGCCACCCGTGCCTTGCTGGTCGGGTTCGCCGAAAAAAGCGTGGCCGCAGGAGACCGGTCCGAGAGTACCGGTGGCGAGTTCGGCAGTTCAACAGAAGAATATATACTCATCGTCAATATTCAATAGGCTGAAAAAGCAATAGTGAAAAACAGTCCAACGTAATTTGGGGTCCGCACGTTTTATTGGTGGGCGTGAAGCTTTGGACGCAAGGTCACCTGAAATCCGGCGGTTACATCAGACTGCGTTGTGGGTGAGAGCACGGGAAACCTCCAGCGCTCGTATTGCATAAAGCCCAGGAAAGAGACTTCGCTTGAGAAACTAACGTCAACAGCTACCGAATAGTCCGCTGTTCGTCCACCTTCAATGAACTGGTGCGAGACCTCTTGCAGGCGATAGCCGCATTCAATCTTGGTTAACGGTGATAACGAATAGCTCAGCCACCCCTGTCCGCCTCGGCCCGCGCGTCCCGTCCAGATTCCCATCAGATTTCCGTCATTGGTATAACCCGAGCGGTAGCGCCGAACCCCGTAGTAAACAAACCCGGGAGCAAACTCACTGGTCAAGGGCTCGTGTATTCCTTCAGCGCGGAGTTGCAGATTGTGCAGTTTGGGAAATTGCGGGATGTAAATGCCAGGATTCACCGTGGCACGAGTTGAACCAATGGGTGATGCCTCATCCACCGCCAAGGCGTCGCCATAAACCGTCAGCCATTTGCGAATACCAGGGACCCGATAGCTGAAATCAATGCTCGTAGATCGTTTTGCAGGATTCCTGCCACCCGTCGTGGGATCGCTCTCAATGTGAACGTAGAAAGTCCGAAAAAATTCGCCGAGGGTCACAGGCAAGCCGGGGCCGCCGAAAAGAGCCGTGAATCCCACCCCAATTTCGAGGTCTGAGACAGGCTTGAAACTGAACTTTCCTCCGTCAAGAAAGGGTTGAGGTGTAATGTGGCCCGGCCCGAGGAGCTGATTTCCGTTGTACTCAAATCTGTGGCCGGAAAGCTGTCCCAGAAAATATTCCGAGCGCACCGGCCCAAGGATGTTCGACAGCACCGGAACGCGATACGCCGAAACGGTATCGAGCTTAAGCATTAACACAGGCTCGGCGTTATTGCTCATCAGCAGTGAACCCGAAGAACCAGGTCCCAACCATTGATTTTGTTTGCCGAACGACAGCCTCACATTGCGCATCGTTGCGGATACTGAAGCTTCGATGAAATCCACCCGGTTCACGGCCAGACCGCCGTCAGGCAGCGGAGTTGTGAAGTCTGCGTTGGCGATGGCCTGAAGTACGCCGGAGGAGTGGGAAGGCGATGACGGAGAATGTTGATACTCACCCTGAATATCAAAGGCGAGTGGTCCTGCAACGGCATGAGCAGTTAAACCATCGACGGAATTGAACCCGGCTCCGTATGGACGGCCATAGTCGTTCACAAGCGTCTGACCAAAGTGATAGCCGTCACGGAGCGGCGTTCCGGAAATGTACGCCGCGCGCGCATAGACGGAATCCAGACTCGCGGCAAGATTCGCTGCTCCATTGAGACGTGCGGTTTCTTCAGACAGCTCCTTCGCGAGTGCATGAACAATCCGTGACACGTCTCCCACACCTTCATCTTCGTCGTCTAGGCTTTGTTCTGATTCGCCCAATAGACGGGCGCATTCGAGCCTGGTCCATGGGCGAATGCCAAGGTAAGCTGCCTTTACGTATCCGAGGGCTACCAGACGTTCCATGGCGGGATAAATCCAGCTATCGAGTGGGACGTAAGGAGAGCCCATATTTGCGGGATCGCGAATAGCCTCTGTAGATATTTCTGGAAGCGCATCACCCCATGGCGCGCCGCCCAAATTGCTGTCGTGATGCGCGCGATAAGCTTGCCGTCCGAAATACCACCCCAACGCACTGCCAATGATGACATCCGAAGCGAAATGTTGTTGACCGCTGACCCGGGTTGCGCTCACGCTGGTCGCGAGTCCGTAAGCAAGAACTTTCGTGAGCGTTCCCGGATACTCATGAGCCATTACGCTGGCCACCGACCATGCGATGGCGGCGTGTTCGGAAGGGAAGGAACTACCTCCTTGAAAAAACCCCCCGCCTCCGCTGGCTTGATATGGGCGAAGCCGGTGTGTGGCATTTTTCAGGAGATAAGCAATCGCCGTGCTATTGATCGCGGCCTCGCCGCTCAATAATCCCGATTCCGCCATCTGGTCGTTCCCGCCGATATGGCCCAACAAAAACGAGCCAGCTCCTGCACCCACCAAGGAGTAAGCAGCGAAATTGGAGATTGTTTTGCTGGTTTGCACTTTGCCGAGGGGAACTTGCTTTGAAATCCAACGATCACCTGCGATGAATCCGGCCGTCACTCCAGCGAATGGTCCGATCCATTCGAGATCTCGCGTTTGGAAGTGCACGAGCCCTGTCCAAAAGGCCCGCTGGTCATTTGCGAGATGCTTCACAAACGGCAGCGCCAGGTGGTTCTCGGGGTCTTCTTCGGGCGCCAATTCGTACTTGGAATCCCTCGGGTCCCGGCTCATCCCTCGAGCCGTGCCGCCTCTCACCCTGGCGTTTGGAATGACTGGGACTTCATCACTCGACGATAGTGCTGGCCGCGATGACGGATTGATTTCCCCGGGGTTACTCACCTGGGCGCATACAAGCAGTTGGAACGCGCTGCTCAGAGCCAATCCCAATATGACCTTGCAAATTAGCGGCATGAGACTGACTGGTTCCTAGAAGCTCCGGGCAACCTGAATCGCTATGCCGACCGCGTAAGCGAGCTGCGCTGATTGCAGAGTCGTCTTCCACTTGGTGGTTCCGCTGAATGCCTTTTCGGGTACCATGACTAAGTCGCCGGGATGCAGGGCTGCCCGATCCACCCCGCCGCTGAACAGGCCGCCCGCTCCGCCCGCCACGGAGCCGTCGGCCCGAATTACAAAAACCGCCTTCTTGTTTGCGGTGTTGGTTGGTCCGCCAGCCTGTTTGAGGTACCAACCCGCGTCCTTTCCAGGCTTGTAGGTGACCGCAGTCGGGTTATAAACCGAGCCTTCCACCATCACGAAGTTTGGTTTCTTGGGGACATAGACCACGTCTCCGGCTCGCACCTGGATATCGGTGACGGTATTTTCCCAATGTTTGACTTCCTTTGTGATATGGATGACGAGCCGCCCAGAAGGGGGTGCATTCTGCAACTTCTGCAATGCCGATTGCCACTGGTTGACGGCAGCGTCTTTGGCCATCTTCTCATCAGAGTCTTGTCCCGGAATCAAGGTCAGGTTTGCGCCGTCCATTCGAACCTGCCGAATCAGTTGCTCTCGGTTCTCCTCCTCCAACTGGCGGACCTGCTTGCGTTCGAAGATAAGGCCGTAAGGATAAGCGTCGCTGCGGAACCCGCCGGAGCGCTGCAGGATTGAGCTCAAACGTTCACCTTCCTGAATTCCATAGGTACCCGGATGGATGACCTCACCCTTAACCGCGATACTGCCACCGACATCGTTCCAACCAGCCACCTGTGCGACGGTAAGGACATCCCCGTCGTGCAGGCGAACATCGCTATCCGGTTCGCCGGCCATTGCTTTTGCGAGCGGTACGGTGACAGTCTCGCCGGCCACACCTGTGCCTTGAACGAGTTCGTAACGCGTCAGGTCGGCGGTTTCTTTGTAAGCGCCGCGCTTTAACCCACCGGAGATACGCACGAGGTCTGCGGCAGTCATATCTTCGCCAAGCGGATACTTTCCGGGTCGTGCAACTTCACCTTGGATTACGACGGTCGCCGGGTCCTCTTTGCTCAAGCTGCGATGAATGAAAACACGATCTTTGGGTTGGAGAATGATGTTGTCGTTGGAATCATTGGCGAGTGCCTTACGCAGATCAACACTCATAACCTTCAGCTTGCCATCCGGGGTGCGGCGAAAAACTTGAGCGTTGTCGAGTTCCGCCTCGGGAGTTGGGCCACCTGCGAGATAAACGGCATCGGACAGATGGGCGATACCACTTGCGAAGTGGTCTCCGGGAGCACGCACCTCGCCGCTGATGGTTATCACCGGCCAGTCTTCGAAGTCGTATCTGCCAAAGACACGCACGGTATCGAACGGCTGCAGGATCAGGTCCTGTTCGTTCCCTTGAAGGGCATCGCCCAAATTGAAGTTCAATACAACAGGCATGTAATCCGGAGGCTGGAGACGAATAATCTCGGCATGACGACGGGACGGCTCCGGTAAAAGATCTCTATACGAGTGAATCAGGTCAGCCACTTTCATCCCCTCGCGATATGCGTATTTGCCGGGACGAAAAACATGGCCATCCAGATATACGGTTTTCTCAGAGTAAGGCAGGATCGGGGAAATTCTAATTCTGTCCCCGTCCTGGACCTTGAAGTCATCTAGGCTCTTACTGACCGCCTGCGCATCATCGGTGTCGGGAATGTCGAGTTGGAGCATCGTGTGGTTCTGATGCGCGATGATGCGCTCGACTTCGATGTGACGGAAGGTTCCTGAGGGGAGAACACCGCCTGCGAGTTCCAGGGCGTCCCCTAAGGTTTTTTCGTTCCCCAGCTCATAAATCGCCGGGTGCATGACCATTCCCTGAATAGTAACTTCTGCACCTACCGGGGGCACCTGGATGGTGTCGCCCGACTGAATTCTCGCGAGTTCGTTGTGAACACCATGAAGCAGCAGATCGTAAGCGTCGACCTCCTGAACGAGTTGTTTGCCTCGGTATAGCTTCAAGTGCCGCATCGAGCCCCGCGAAGTCGGACCTCCTGCCGCATAGAGAGCATTCAGGGGAGTCGAAAGCGAGCTGATGTCGTAAGGGCCTGGATTTTCAACCTCTCCCACCACGTAGGTTCTTACTGTGCGGATACGCGATAGCGAAACATCAGCTTCGACATCATGAAACTGTGTTCGCAATGCGGCCTGCACAATGCGCTGCACGTCGCCCAATGTACGTCCAGTGACTTGTACGGTTCCGACCTCAGGCAAGGCGAGGCGACCGGAGGTATCCACAACTCGCTGTAAGCGCTGTGCAACGCCGCCCCAGATATCGATGCCGACCCCATCTCCAGGGCCGAGTACGTAATCAGGACCGGCAGGAAGATCCATCGGTAGCTTGTCGAGGTTTCCCGTCCCATTGCGAAAAATGTTAGCGCCAAAATGCTCGATTATCGCTGGCCGCGGCGAGACCTGCGAATACAAATCGTAGAGCGATGGGATGTCCGCGTAAGGATTGCTTTTTCTTCGAATTCTAGGGCGATCCAGATTCAAATCTTGCGGAGAAAGACTCCGCCGTCCCGGGCTCTCGATACCGGCCCTTTGATTCAAGTCAGCACCGTGAGCCAGATCTGTCCAAGGTCGCTGGGATGGAGCCACTGAACCCGCTACCGGACTTGAACCACGTCCAGGATTGCCATAGGCAGAAGCTTGCGAAACAACAGGGCGGCTCTGCGTAACGATCATTCCGCCAACTTTTCCCATTACCGGAGCCGAGACTGCGCTTGCGTTCAGAAGCCCAGGAAGTTGCTCAGGCGTAATGGCACTCATCTGTGCAGACTCGAGCGTTGTGCCCGACTCCTGGTTCATCGCCTCATAAACATCCTCGTTCTCGGGAAACGCTGTCAGTTCGAATTGGCGCGCCGGATTATCATTTGTTGGAGCAGCATGCGGAGTGGCCGGGACTGGCATGGTGCGATTCGGAACCGTTTCTGTTTCCGGAACTGCATTAGGAGCAAGGTCGTTCTCCTGCTTTCCCCAGTACGCATCTTCTTGATTTGCGCCCATCTGCTGGCCCTTGTTCTCGGATGGGCGTTGGGCCTGTGCTGCTGTATTACGCGAGACTCCCAGTTGCGCTCTCAATCCCCACTCTCGTTCAATTTCTTTTTGCGTTGGCTTAGCTTTGATGTAAGCGCGGTCCTCGATTTCGCGAGTCGCCAGGACGCAGATGGTGTGATCTTCGTGCAATAACTGAAACAGCGCATCATCTGTCAACTCTTCAGCATCAAGGATCCTTCCCTGCTCGTATGCCTTACGTACCAGCATCTTTTTAACTTCCAACAAAAGCCCCGGTTCACGCTGGAGGAGTTCAATGATCTTGTCTGGAGAGAGAGCCACGTTCTGAGCCGCCTCCTGGTCCGAGCGCGACTGGGCTTCCGCAGGCCAGCCTGCCCCGAATGAGGCGAACGCAAGTACAAACACGACGCTAAGACCTGTTGCTCTATACAACGGGTTTGCTAATCCCATTCTTATTGGCCTCCAAATGAAAAGCTGACGCCGGTTCGCTGGGGATCGAGTCGCCGTTGCCTGGGCTTCTGAGGCAGATGCCTCCTGCTGAAAAGCAAATGCCTCTTCGCACGATTGTTGCACCGGGCAATACTCAGCGCCGAAGCTCAGGAACTAAGCGCTTACAACGGACAGCGGGACCCTGAGGGATGCTCGCGCGTGAGCTATGCGTCGGCCGAGCCCGATTAGTGGCCGCTCGATGACAAGGTATAGAAAGGAGGCAACGGCAACGGACAACAAGCAGGTTATGACATAGGCACCCAAAGCATTGCTACTGATGCGCTCCGCGACCCGCACGCACAGCATGTGGATCAGATAGATCCCATATGACACTCGCCCCACCCACACCAGCGGCTTGGATTCCAACACTTGATGTAACAATGTGCGACTATCTGCCAGCACTCCGATCAGAACAGAAGTCAATGCTGCGTAAGCGACAAAAAGAACGGTAGACGGATGTCTCGGCATCACGAGCATATGGAAGGTCAAGAGTGTTATGGTCAAGGGAATCCACAATAGTCGAAGCTTATTAAATGAGAACCGGGCCGCCGCGATCGCAACAACACATCCAGCCGGAATGGCGCTGCTCATCGTCACCATGTCGCCCACCGCCGAATGCCGGAATGCGAAGCCCGCACAGAGAAGGAAAAGGGTGATCCCAATCGCGGCGCGGAATTTTGGCGCCAGCACGAACGCTAGCAATGGCCATAACAGGTAGAACTTCTCCTCAACACCGAGCGACCACGTTTGGTAGAGGGGAACAGATGTTTGCCCATTCACGAGGGTGTATGGAACATCCTGCATATAGGTGAGGTAATACGGCAAAGCCCGTCGCATAGCGGAGGCATATGAATGTCCGAGGGGAAACCCGAAGATCACGACGCAATAGGCACCCAAGACAATGTAATAGAGTGGCAGAATGCGAAATGCCCGCCGGATGTAAAAGGCGGGAAGGTCGAGACGGCCCGTTTGCTTCTCTTCGGCCAAAGCCAGACTGGAAATCAGATAACCGCTAAGGGCAAAAAATACGATAACTCCCAAAATGCCGTTGGCCCCGTTCCACACCTGTTGATGCATGTGCACAGTGATGACGGCGAGCACGCTCAGCGCCCGCATGCCGTCTAATGCGGGCAGGTACTTCCGCGCCTGTACTGCGTCTCTTCCTTGCGCCGGGAGGGTAGAATCTCTCAATTGGCAAATCGCACCCATGAGTTGCAGCTTGGGATCACTCCCTGGGCCGCCGTATTCTGCCACACCGCATGGTTGCGTCATGAACTAATCGCTTCCAAGTCGGATGCTTCCAGTTCGACCGCAACAGACCGCATCAGTGCATCAATAGAAATCACCACGCGGCTTTTGTCCTTCTTACGCGAAAGGATGCCCTCGATACCCGCCATTGGACCATGCATAACGCGTACTCTGCGTCCCACTCGCAAGTAAGGATGCGGCTCGGCATATATCCGATTTTCCAGCCCCTTGCGAAGCGCATCAATTTCTTGCTCGGGCAGGAGGGCGGGCTGTCCATTGAAGCTCACTAGGCTGACAATGCCCGCGACCTGGAGCATCCGGAGCTTTTCCTGGGCCCGAATTCTCACGAAGACATAACTGGGAAACAAAGGAAGCTCAATCAGCTTGCGGCGATCCTTCCACCGGCGCAAGGTGCGATACAGCGGCAGGAAAGCCTCGATATCGCGCTCTTCCAATTGCCGAGCAACAACTTTTTCGTGGTGAGACGCGGTGTAGACCACATGCCAGTGGGCCGTCTGTGTTTCAACATGCGTGACGTCGGATAACACTGCTACATTTCCCCTATTGTCGACGCTCATTTTCTGGATCCTGCCTACAGCTTCGCCCCCTCACTTACATCGGGCTGTTGTGAGATGGCCCCCGTCAACCTTTTGGTAATCAATGCTTACCGCAACGGCCCGACACAACTCCTCGAACACTGGCACAACTACATGATCCGCAGGTATCGCGGGGTCATCTTGCCGCGAATAGTGTTCAGGATTCCCTCTTCCGAGCTCTCAATCACGGCAGACTGGATATCCGACCAAAAAAAAACGCTATTTTCGTGCCCAGAAGCCACGGCTAGCACTTTCACCAAGGGATGGTGGACAAGCAAGTAGTCGCAAATCGCGGGACGCCGATCCGGCTTATCCAACCCGATTATCACGAAATCGGGCTCCGTTTCGGCTACTGCCTGTGCAATCTTCGTGTCATCCTCAACCTCGCCCAGAACTTCAATGTCTGCCTGGTCGGATATTGTCGCGCGGACCAGGTCCCGCATAAGCCGAGGCTGATTGGCCACCAACACTCGGATTTTTGGCATCTGTGTCCTCAGCCCCACAATATGAATTTGAAAGAGTATGGTCGCTCTTGCGGGAAAACATAAGGGTCAAATCTGTACCCCGGAAAAGTGAGGTGGGTGTACCGAAGTCGGTACAAATGCGGATCCTGCAGTACCAATATATGTGGTACTGCATACCAACAACGTACCTAATGAATATGCTGCCTCGACTTGGGTGGTTGGCGCCACCACATCACCAACAGGCACACACGACGTAAACACCAGGCAACTTACGGGGCTTCTAAGGAGGCGGGAAGCTAGTCAGGAATGGCGCTAGACAGATGATTGCTGACGACTCGCGTGCTTTATTGTCAGATTGGTAGCCCCTGAACACGGCACATGTCGACCATCGCTAGACGATGAGGGGCTCCAACCTTCCGCAGCATGCGATGCACATGATTGCGCACTGTCTGTTCGGCAAGCCGCAATTGTGCGGCTATCTCTTTGTTAGTAAGGCCACGAGAAATCAGCGAAACCAGCTGTTGCTCCCGATTCGTCAAACCCAGGCTGTTACACAAACGGAAGTTCGGCAGCTGGCATTTTTGTGCAAGGTATCGAAAGAGGAAAGCACAAAATCTTGGCGGGCAAACTCCGTCACCATCGGCCACGGCGCGTATCGCACTCACTACCTCAAGGGCCGAGGCGTCTTTCAATACGTATCCCAGTGCACCCTCCCGAACGGCTTGCAGAAAATTTGATTCCTCGAAGTCCATGCCGATCATCACCAGCTTGACGCCTGGCAGACTCTGCTGTACCGCGCGAAGGAATTCAATGTGCGCCAGATTGACGGTAAAAGAATCCAGCACCAATACCTGCGGATTAGCAGCCACAATCTCTTCCATGGAAGCCGGAGACAGAGCGCAGGAACCGACCACCGCAAGATCATTTTTGTTAGAGAGAATTTTGGTCAGCGCTTCCCGAAGAAGCCGGTTCTGGGCCAGCAGAAACACACTAGAACCTGTTACATCATCCACGTGACGTACCCCCGAACGCGATGTGATGTGGCTGTTGTGAACACCGTGCCACAAATTGAATGGGCAAACGGAAGCTCTTGAGTTTTGTTACGAAATCGGAACAAGTTTTTTCCTGGGGAACTCGCCTACCGAAATACCCCTTTCGGTTGCCGCTGCCCATGGAATCATGCCGGATAATTCACTCGAACCGAAACTTGGTGCTTGCATTATGGCTTCTCCAAAAATCCCTTTCGCCCATCCAGGCCGCAGCGAGGGCCGTGGTGCGAATGCTGCCGACAGGTGACGAAGTCAAAATCGAGCAACGTGAAGCCATCGGCTTGTGCAAACAATTGCGCCCTTTGATCCCGGTGATCCGGCTGTTCTTCCGATTTCTTACTGTAACCAAACCAGTAAACCAAATGTATTCCGGTTGATGGCTTGGAGCGATTCTTGAGGAAAGATGAATGATACTTCACGGGCCTTGGGGGCTTGGAGCATTTCTCGAATCGCCTCTGATCCTCGGCCCGTACCCTGTTCGCGGTTGCCTGAAACTAGCGTATTACAGCGCTTCCTGAGCGGCTCGGGCGTCCCTCTTTGTTGAGGAGCGCCGAGAGTTACGCGCTTCGCGACAATGGAATTCTTGTTCGGATTTCGTAACGAGGGTCAACGGCTGACTGCATGAGTGTCCCAGCGCACATTACTTCCGATTCGGGACGAATGCATACACAGACTAGCTCCTTGCCTGTGAGTGTTTCTATGTTCGTACAATGTTTTTAGGCCTTATCGCGAGCATCCTGGCATCGAAATGGGTTTTGGTAGCCATACGGCGGGCGCCCGTCGCGCGCAATCCCGCACATCGAATCAGGATCACTTGCGAGAAGACGGAGGTATTCAGCCAAAGCAACACACCCGCGGCAACAACATTGATATTCGGCGTCCCCGAAACGCAAAAGTGTTGGGGCGCCACTGACAAAGCAAATCCTTCATGTTTGTACGCTAGCATTGGACAAAGTCGTAGTCCGAAACGCGGAGTCAGGACAAACGATTGACCGATGCCTTACTCGGCTGCGCCGAAATGCCGCTTTTCACAAAGTGACCAGTGCAATCAGGCTTGCCGCGCTGCCATTTATGTAAATCGATTGAGCAACTGGGTCAGCATTACCCATTCTGGTTCGGGATAGGTGCCGATCCTTCGGCGATTGCCGCTATTTCGGCAGCGCTCCCGATCAGCACAGACCCAACCGTGCCGTTCCTTCTATTGAATAGGGCATTCTGCCAAAGCATGCGTGGGTTAGACGACCATGCGCATCAATAGAACAATTCTGTTCCGATTTCGTAACAAACTCCAAGTAGTACCTACGTTGTCTGAACAATTTGGGTAACTTGGTGCAGAAGTAATTTCACAGCCTCAGATGAAACGAACATCAGAAATCATGATATGAACACATTGACCCTGTCTCTACGACGCTCTGAGAGATTTGCAGTTTGGCTGCGAAGTCTGACCAGCGGGCAAATAGAGGACGTCGCCAAGATAATGACTGCCTGGCGCATCAAGGAAAACGAAATATTGCCGATCTACGAGGTCGAACAGCGCGAAGTCATTCGGGCCATCACGGTTTGTGGTGGAGATGTCCTGAAAGCCGCAGAGGCGCTTTAAAGGATGGGAAGGACGACAATTTACCGAAAACCAAGACAATGGAGTTGCACCATCGAAAATAGGCTCTTGATTAACCAGGCTTCCGTCCTGGGGATGGCACCGCCGGCAACACGGGGAAACATTTCGCTTGAACCGGCCAAGTCATGATCACAAGGGTAGTTCCCCGCCAACTTGGGCGGGAACTATGCGATTCTGCTAAGAGCAATCGAAAGCTGAATGTTCGTGGTCTATGAGGCGACAAAGCGGGCAACCCGCGATGACATGTTCCCGAGCGACAATGGGAATAGGCAGGTTGGCGCTCCCGAAGCAAAGGCGTGCGAGATACTGGGACTCCTTGAACATCCACATAGGACACCTGATGCACTCCTTTGGTGCCGGATCTTGTTCGGTCTTGCCCGCCTGAACTGCCTGTTTCAAATCCTCTGGTTGTGGCGCCACACCAGACACTCCATCAACATTGACGCGAATCTCAAGTCAGCCAGTTTTTCGACCGAAAGTACATCCGGGAGCACATATTGCACCGAGCCAAATTATCTTTTCATGACACCATGTTCCTGATCGCTAGATGTGCGACATCGAACATGCCGCTAGAACAGTGCCGCCAGCTTTCTCTTCGCAAGCGAGGGTGTGTTTCTCCAACCTCAGTAAAAATCGTCAAGTTTCCTTGGGGCCCTGCCCTCTTCGGAAGAATGCAGGTACATCGCGCTTGACCTCATCCACAAGGCGCATTCTAAAGTCGTGGCTTCCTTCTGCACTTTGGCTCGCGGTGATCGTGCTCGAATCGACAAACCTGGGTTCGTCGGAGAATACCAGCCGTATTCTGTATCCAATATTTCATTTTCTTGTCTCCATGGATCCAGTTCGGTTCGCGGCATGGCATCACGTGCTGCGTAAGATTGGGCACTTCGTTGGTTATTTCGCCTTAAGCCTTCTCTTGTTTCGCGCTTGGCGCGGTAGCTTTCCCAGGCTTAGCACGTCATGGTGCCTGCAATGGGCCTCTCTTGCTTTCTCTAACACCGCCCTGGTGGCCTCGCTCGATGAATGGCATCAGACCTTTATCCCCTCGCGGACTGGAGTGCTGAGCGATGTAGTTCTCGACAGTTGTGCAGCATTCGCTGCCCAAATTGCAATCGTTTTGATCCTTCGCGCCCGAGCGTCCAGGATATACGCGCAAGTCATTGATGGGTAAAGTCCAATTGCGCGCGGAGCACAACTGGAGAGCATACCAACGCTCTGATCGAGTCTTCAGAACAGAGACCGGGAGTTCCGCTACCTGCTGGTGGAAGCACCAGGACAGGTCAACGGTGCGGCAGCCACTCCATGCGCGGCAAGTTCTTCTATCTCGCCATGCGACGAGGACGCAAGGTCGCGAAGATTGCGATGGGCCCGGAAACTTGCGGTCCATCTGTAATGGATGTGCCGCCAGGGATGGGACTACGAAGGTGGGCAAAATTTGGTTGAGTGCTTGCGCTTCATAAAAGGGAGAGCGCAACAGCACTGAGATCGACGCCGCCTGAGCGTCATCGCCGAGCTTTTCCTGCGCGGGTTCGCAAAACTCGCATTTTCTCTTCCGTCGTTGGACATGTTTGGGGCCGGACTGCGGCTTACCTGTCTGCCCCGGCGAAAAAGGTGCCGCCTGCACAGTGGGCCGTTTGTCCGAACGCATTCCAGCCACTTATTAGCGTGGAACTATTCGAGCGTGTTCAACAAAGACTCGCTGATATCAGCTATCGCATATCGAATGAAGGGTTATTGGCGCGACTAAAACCCTTACTAAAAAAGCACGGAAAGCTGACGGCCCGCATCATTCAGAACTCTCGGCTGTGCCCCGGTGTACCTACGTATGTCCGGCGTTTTGGAGGACTTTTAAGCCTGTACTCGCGCCTCGGTTACGACACATCCGAGCTGATTGCTCAGGCTACGAGTCGCCCGAGAGGGATGCTCGTCCGGCGGGCGTTCCTCCAGAGTTTCATCGATGGATTTCCGTCGCAATTACAGGAGGTGCGTGCAACAAGAAGATTCCGAGCACTGCTGAAGTACAGGAAGACAGGCCTGCTGATTTCTATCATAGTGGCGAGGTATCACCCCACCCAGACGGGCAAACCTCGCTGGTTCATCGAACCTCCAAAGAACGAAAGACGACGCGTGACGATTCTCGGTCTGATGGACAAGGACAACGCCTCCGTCACCACTATGCGGGTGTTCCGAACCATGAACTATCCGAACGCAACGAATCTCAAGTTTGCCCAAAGCGATGAGTGGTGGCAAAAGGGCGAACGACTTAAGACCGTTTCTGAGCTGCTACACATATTGGCCCTTGTTCGCGCGATCCCGGTAGCGAGTTCCTAGGACAGGACCTGGTGATGCGCTGGGGTTTTGCGCTTCTGTTCCATTTTCGTAACAGAAGCAAGTTAGTAAAAGCCCAACCCAACACTAGTGACATAGTCGGGCTGTCAGGAGTCGTTTCATGCCAGCTGACATGGTTCTTGTTGTGCGCTGCCCATACTGCGTATCAGGCATTGAGTTCCGCCCGATGATTGCCTATGAAGATGGGCGGTTCGTGTGCCGCGAGTGCGGACACACGGCGCGACCGGGAGACCCAGATTACCGGTGCAGTTGTCGCAAGTGCATTGAGCGATGCCGGCATGGGCGGTTCGTCGTTCCTACTTCGTAAACAGAATGCTTAATCGCCGAAACGACCGGTTTTGTCACAGAGCATCGCAAATTAGCGGAACGAGTTGCCATTGCGCGGAGCACCATCCTTAACCACATCGAGGAGAGCATTCGGAATCCAGCCATAGGCGTACCGGAAAGCACACTCACCGGACGCGCATTAATTTCACCATTGGAAGGGTGCTTTCGCGAGTTTGCCACTTTTCAGGCGCTGCTCTTTCTCATCCAGCATTCGATTGATTTCCGTTATCAGCGCCATCAGCTTTTCAGAGTCCTGTTTAATCGCGGCCGGTTCGCACATTTGCATCCATGCTTCTTTCACTTTCCCTTGCATCACGCGTACTCCAATCTGGCAAGCGTTGCACGGAGATTGCGAGGCATAGGTTATTGCAAACATTCGACCAAGTTTGGAGAGCCCCTTAAGCGGAACAATAACCCACTTGACGAGAACCCCGGCTTGCGAACCCGAGGCTCGCAAGACCTCTGGCGCCTTCGCGCCCTGACTGGCGCGCCCATAAAACCGCTTCCCGGGGTTGCGACAGCCGATCCGCCGGAAAATAGGGAATGCGATAAACACCGCGCCACACGTTCCAGTTTGCCTCGCAGTGTTAAGCGGGCCAGAACCGAATCTGCGATGACTAGCCACCAACCTGAGTCGCCGTCGCCCGACCCCTAATCTGCTCGGCTAAGGGAGCAATTCTTCTAACCGAGAACGCATGTTTTCAGTAGGGTCCCTCGGTCGTATGTCAACATAGTTCCATTATGGAACTATGCTGCCAGTACGTCCCTCGCGCACTATGCTGGCGCCGACCCACTCGCATGTTCACGCGGGAAATGCAAAAGCAAAGTTATCCTCTCGCACTTACGGCGAGAGGATAACCTGCGCTTACTAGTTGATAGTCATGGTTGTTGTTCCGGAGACGCCATTCAATGTCGCCGTGATTGTGACATTCCCAACTGCTTTTGCGGTGGCGAGTCCACCCCCGTTTTGGCCGCTGTTAATGGTGGCCAAGTTGGCAGAGGATGTGCTCCAATGCGCGGAGGCGGTTATGTCTTGGCTCGTGCCATCGTCGAAGAACGCGGTGGCTGTGAACTGGAATTTCGAACCACTTGTGACGCTCGGATTCGCGGGGGTCACGACGATCGACTGTACGATGTGACCAGAAACCGTTACGGTTACGGAACCCGTTACGGTTCCGACGGTTGCGCTGACCGTTGCTGTACCGATTTTGCGTGCCGTGACTAGGCCTGCAACATCAATGGAAGCGACGCCACCGATGCTTGATGCCCATCCAGCCACGCTTGTCACGTCCTGCGTGCTGCCATCACTATAGCTTCCTGTTGCTGTGAGTTGAACAGTAGTGCCGACGGCGAGTGTCGGGTTCACAGGCGTGACTGTAATCGACTGCAGCACCGCGGAGGTAACTACCAAGCTTGCCGACCTCGAAAGGGATGCGAGGCTCGCCGAGATGGTCGCACTACCTGGTGCAGCGCCGTTTGCCAAACCGCTATTGCTAATGGTTGCGACTGTGCCGTCGGACGAAATCCACGTAACTGTGCTGGTAATGTCTTGGCTGGATCCATCGCTGAACGTGCCCGTTGCAGTGAATTGCTGGGGGACTCCCGCCGGAACAGTCGCGTTGTTGGGACTAACGGCGATCGCAGTGAGAACGGCATTAGTTATGGTGACTGTTTTGCTGCTGCTGATAGTCGCTGTGTTGGCGGAGATGGTTACACTACCAAGGCCGACAGAAATAACCAAACCCGTACTGTCAATCGTTGCAATATTCGGGTCGGACGAGGTCCACGTCACCGAAGAGAGAGTCTGCGTACTGCCGTCAGTGAATAAACCTACCGCCGCCATCTGGGTACTCGTTCCCAGCGCAAGTGATGGGGAGGGAGGGATGAATGAAATCGATACCAGGGCCGCTGGCAACACAGTAAGAATTGTTGTCCCCGTCACCGAGCCTGACAGCGCTGTAATCGTAACGGCGCCCGTGCCCACGGTTGTCGCGATCCCCGAGTTGTCAATCGTTGCCACCGCGGGATCGGAGGAACTCCACGTCACTGCTGCCAGGTTCGCAGAGGACCCGTCACTAAACAAACCAGTTGCACTGAAAGCTTGCGTCAACCCCAGAGGAATCGAAGGTTGATCGGGCGACACATTTATAGAGCTTAAGACTGGAGCCGTAACGGTTAGTCCCGTGGTACCGGAGATGGTTCCCAAGGTCGCGTTGATCGTCGTACTACCGCTGGCGATTGCGGTTGCAACGCCCACGGCATCAATGGATGCGATCGTGGTGTCGGATGACGACCACGTCACCTGGCCTGATAGGTCCTGAGCGCTGCCGTCACTCCAAATCCCCGTTGCGGTGTACTCTAGCGTGCTGTTGATGACCATCGAAGAATTGGTGGGCGTAACCGAGATCGATGAAAGGATAGGTGTAACCGTCAGTAGCTTGGACCCGCTCACATTAGCCATCGTGGCCGTGATGTTTGTACTACCAGCGGCGACGGCCGTCGCCAAGCCCGAATCACTTACGTTGGCAACAGACGGGGAACTCGAAGTCCAGGTCACCAGTGAACTTAGATCCTTGCTGGAACCATTACTGTACGACCCTGTTGCAGTGAACTACTGGGCTCCGTTCAGCGGAATCGACAGTTGGCTCGCCGCTACTGTAATTGAACCAAGAACAGGCTGAGAATTCCCTCCCCCGCTGCCACTTCCATTTGTGCTGCCGGATCCGGTCCCGCAGCCAGCAGCGCACACACACGCCAGAAGAATCGCGATTGCAGGGGCTGTGTGCCTCCGGCGTAGAAATCGCCTTTGCCAAATAAGACTTACTTTCAACATTTCCTCTTTATCGCCCGCAGGTTCTTTGCCCTTTAGACACGCGCGGTCGAGCATTCTGAGCCTCGTGATGAGTACTCGTTTGCGTCAGCCCAGAATATTGTTGCTGCGACGGTTCAGATCACCGATAGCGGGTTCGGACGTTACCGTAGAATGGCCCTGGATTTCAGAATGGAACTTTTCATTTTTGGGAATGGAAGAAGGACAACAGTTTGGGCTGGCCCGTTAGCCGCCGGCGTCATTATGGCGGTTTGGGTGATGGCGAATGAAATCAACGCAAGGGTTCACGATGATCGATTCATGGCGACCTCCCGTTGCGGGTGATGCGCCAGATCATCGCCGATTACCCGTTTGGTTCTTGAGTCACAACCGGAGAGTTAGGTCCTGAGGCGTCTGCGGCTAAAGCGGCCGCCTGCGAAAGCAGTTTTGGGTGCTCCCCCCAAACATGCAGCTTGCGGTATATCGTCGTCTTGCTCATACCCAATGCATTTGCTGCTCGGATAATGTCACCATCGCAGAGACTTACAGCTCGGTGAATCAGTTCGCGCTCGACTTCCTTCAGCTTTGGGATACCGAGAGCTCGGTCCTGATCGGCAGACCGCACTGCGGAAGGAGGGTTCTTCCAGTCCGCCATTAATCTCGCGATGTCCCGCAACTGCCCAGGCGTAAGTCGGCGGTACCAAGCCGGCAGATCCCGGAGTACTGTGTAAACATGAGCCAAAGCCTCCATGTGTCCATTACTTCTCTGCTCGGCCCAGGGCATTGACCTAGAACTCCCATCGTTAGTGTGCTGGTTTCGCATTTTGGGGACCATTATTTCGCCAACTCTGCTCAATACCGACTCCTCCGGTCTCCGTTTTGTGAAACTAAATCAACACCAACACCACTCCCGCGATGTTTGCCGTTCCCCGCATGAGAACACGATGGGGGTCATTAATGTTTTTCAACTCCGGTATTTCAAAGCTCAAATTCAACCGTTGTGCCAGGACGATCCGCGAATCGCATTTCATGACATCCTTGTGCCGACTGACAATGTGCTGGCTTGTCGCTCTCTCAGTTCCATGCGCAATCGCGGTGGAGCAACGGCCTAGGCGAGGAACCTCCGAGCTGGAAATTGCGAATATGCCACGAAATTCAGGTGAAGGTGTTTACTATTGCGTTCTTGTTACGAAATCAGAACAGCCACAGCAGATTTCCTGATGAGAATTGCCCACCAGTGCTTGACTGGTCTTCTTGTGGCGTTGCCAGATCAAGGCCCCTCTGCAATCGCGGTGATCACGGCCGAATTCCGCCTCGATGCTTGCTGCATCCTTCCTCCGGCAGCCCAGTTCGTCGGCTAGACTCTCGAGTTCGCGTCCCCACTCTGCGGGAAGCGCCAAACCTGCCTTTCAGATTCGCCTCTGGCCCGCTGTTTCACAGAAAGGGTTACTGCGATAGTGGATCCCCAGCCTCAACAGATCCTCTACAATAGCGAGGCTGTTTTAATCTACGAGGGAACATAATGGCTAACTTAACGGTTGCGCTCCAGAAACTACGACAAGAGCGCGAGCGGGCGCAGTCGGAGGTGGAGAAGTTGGACTCTGCAATTTCTGTACTCCAAGACTTGGTTGGAGGGAACGGATCGAGGACGGTGCCTTCCAGAGCTCGAAGTGGACGCGTGGCCTCGGCTGCAGCACGCAGGCGCATGGCAGCAGCTCAGACGGCACGGTGGGCGAAGGTGCGCACCCAATCCCAGACCAATGGGGGCCGGAAATCCAGCGGCACAGCTAACGTGAAGCGCACTTTATCCGCTGCAACCCGCCGCAAGATTGCGGCAGCGCAGAGAGCAAGATGGGCGCGCGTCAAGGTACAAGGCAAGAAGGCAGCCTAAGCGGAATTACGACAAAGCTGTAACGTGTGCCGCAATAACTAGCAACATACGACCAACAGCTACAAACTGACGTAATCCTCTCAGCGGGGGACTACACAGGAGCAGCGTCCCTCCAAGGGCGGGATTTTTGAAAGACACCCTGAGCTTTTCTGCGGTGGGCGTTTGGCGCCGAGTCCAGAACCAACCAAGGATTTCCATCATCATGCCAACCTTTGCTCCGAGATGCTTCTCGCAGTACCGGAAGGCCCCCGCGCAGGTGCCATAAAATTCACATAAGTGTTCATCCTCATGAACTCAATCTCCTGAAGTACGGTTTCGCCATCTTCTAATATTCCTTCAATCTGAAGGAGCAAGCCTCGACTGGTCATAGGTGTCTGGTGCCAGACTTTTCTTTGGCGATTGGTTTGGGTGGTTGAACGTCGCTGGGAGGGCGGGCCCGATCGCAGGATTGTCCTCGCGGGTGGTGCTATACTCTTCCGGCATTTGAAAATGTTCGCCGGTCCCCACCTGAGATGTGGCCAATATGCGAGCGCGCTTCCGCTGCCTGACACCTACATTCAAATAGCCCACTTTAAGAGGAGATCTCGTGAAAAACATCTTTGTCGGGAACCTCGACTTCAGAACTGGCGAAGACGAGCTGCGTCAGCTGTTTGAACCGTTCGGGCAAGTTGACCGGGTGTCTCTCGTGACAGATCGTGATACAGGGCGTTCTCGCGGCTTTGGGTTTGTCGAGATGGCAAATGCAAACGAGGCCGAGAAGGCCATTGCCGAATTGAACGGCAGAGAACTGGGTGGTCGAGCGATCAATGTAAACGAAGCTCGTCCAAAACCGGAGCACAGCACAAGAAGTGGGGGCCGTGAGAGAGGCGGCAGCCCGAGAGGGCGTGGCCGCTGGTGAACTATTGGGAAATTGCGAGCTGCTTGCATTCTCGGGGACAACCAAAACCCCGCCCGAAGCCATGAATTGGGGTGTCGTGAATGTGAACTCCAGAGACCCGCTCGCTCAGTTTCTTCAACAAACCAAGCGCGAAGTGCCGGCGCCTGCGTGTTTGAGTTTCTGTCCTAGACCCTGGGATGTCTAAAACCCAAAATAACAAAGCCGAATACCGGACCGCAAACAGGGCATGCGCGGTGTACCTCCGCGTGCGGCCCAAAAATCTTTACGGTCAAAGTCGTCTTCTTACAATTAGAGATCCTGCCATAGGTAGCCTTGGTTGTTCGAAGGGGTATTATTCGTTCCAACCATGAAGTAGTCGTAATTGAAGTTCGTCCCGATTCCGAAAGCCCGGGAAGTGGAATCGCTTTGGCGATAAGTCCGCGTGAGGACGAGCGGGATCGTATCGTTTACGACCAAGTCCGTTTTCGTGTAAATGAACAGCCCAGTACCCGGATCCACTGGATCGGCGACGCGGGCGATTCGGTACGGGGTGACGCGCGAAGAGTTCTTCGAGTTCCTGAGGTCTCCCAATGCAGCCGACGGTCGCTAGTTCGCTCTCACAAAATATAGTTCGCGAAGCCAATTTAGTTCCCTTCAAGTTCCGTCAGGCCTTATCCACCGGCCTTTTTCCACAGCACACGACTTTACTCAGAAGTACATCCTCCGTTGCCAAACGTGCGATCGCGCAAGTAGCATGATCCGCGTTCACCCTGCTTACAGCTTTCCAGGTTAACTCGGAGTTTCGCTGTTCGCATTACCTTTCAGTCGGGTCAGCTCGTAGCTATTAGCTATTAGCTATTAGGCTCTTGATCGCTTATGCGCACCGCACCGTGACTACGATTCGGGAAGGCTCAGGAGAACTTGTACCTCGGTAACCTTACCGGGCTGAGGAAATAAATCCAAACTGTTACATAAGTACCCCATGGCCGTACTCGATGTTCGCGTGGCAGGTTCGATTCCCGCTGTCGAGAGGCATAGCAAGTGGCGAATTTCACATCCCCGAACCACTCTATTGTTCTAACCAGGTCGTTCGCTCTTTTCTTCATTGTCGCAACTGCTGCAGCACGCGCCAGCAATAATAATGTCGTCCTATACGCGTCAAAAGCCCCGGTCAGGGCCGGTTCCTGGACAGTGGTCGCGGATTCCACTGCTGCCGGCGGATACGCCATGTTGAACCCTAACAAGGGAGCGCCGACGATAACTGCGCCACTTGCTCAGCCGGCCAACTACTTCCAACTAAGCTTTCCTGCGTATTCCGGCACGGCGTATCACCTCTGGATTCGTGGAAAGGCTACATGGAATTCGCTGAACAACGATTCGGTGTACGTTCAGTTTTCCGATAGCGTCACCAGCACTGGTTCTGCTATCAACCGGATCGGGACAACCTCAGCAATGACGGTAGTACTGCAGTCCTGCACCAGTTCTCTGGTTCAACGCTGGGGCTGGACAGATAACGGCTGGTGCAGTCTAGGCGCGCATATACGCTTTAAGAACACTGGAACTCATACGATTCGAATTCAAGTGCGGCAGGATGGTCTCTCGATTGACCAGATCGTGCTTTCTCCGCAGACCTATCTGACAACAGCCCCCGGCAAGACCGCGAATGATACAGCGATCCTGGCGGCGAACCTGCCGGTGCTCACGTCGACGGCCCAAGTGAGCGTCAGCGCAAACCCATCCTCGGGTGCGGCCCCGCTCAGCGTCAATCTCACGCCGACTGTGAAGCTGTCGAGCGGCTACGTAACTGGGTACTCTTGGAATTTCGGCGATGGGCAGACGTCGACCTCGGCGCTCCCGAGTCACGTCTATCAAAATACGGGAAATTACACTGCAAGCGTGACCGTCACTACCAGTACCGGCACACAGAGCAGCGCCTATGCTCTCGTCAGCGTCAGCGGGCTTGGCTCGTTCAGCGACACCTTCAGTACAGGGGCGCTCGATGCCTCGAAGTGGCTCGCGTCCAACGGATTCGCGCCGGGGAGCATCTCGGGTGTGAACTATGGTTCGTTCGTTCCCGGCAACGTTGATCTCTCAAAGGGAATGCTTTGTCTGAAGCTTCAACAGCAGCAAGGCAGCTCGGGCGTCATGTCGGTCGGCGGCGAACTTCAATCTCTGACTACGTACGGGTACGGAACCTACGAATGGGTGATGCGGGCAAGTTCTACATCGTCCACTCCTACGGGAGCAGGCACGGTGGTGTCAGGGCAGATTTCCGCCGGATTCAGTTTTGTAAACAACTCCCAAACCGAAATCGATTTCGAGATCGAAGGCCAGAACCCGAATACGGTGTGGATGACAAACTGGATCAGCACCAGCCAGAAGCAATACAGCAGCGTGTTCCTCGCGTCCCCCGATGCGAATTTTCACGATTACAAGTTCGTCTGGGTGCCGGGAAAGATCGACTACTACATCGACGGCAAGTTGGTTTCGACGCATACGTCGAACATACCCAGCGCTTCCGCATACATCATGATCAACCACTGGGGAACGAACAGCACCGGATGGGGTGGGCTGGCCATGATCGGGGTCCAGCGGTATTTGTGGGTGTCGAGTTTTACTTATACTCCCTACCAATGAGCATTGAGCGGTGAGCTTGAGCAAGCCGAGCTTTGCGATTGCTCACGGCTCGCAGCTCATAGCCAACGGTGATTCACTGCTCATACACCCTGTGACGCACCGACACTATTTGAGATCAGCGGTCTCGGTTGGAGGAGGCGCAAGCCGCGTCAGGAACGGGAAAACCGGCGTGACCTCAAACGGCATCTTCTCCTGCGCTGAAAGGAGCGCAACCGGGCGAGACTTCATCATTTTCAACTGATTGCTCCACGGATCGACGTTGATTCTGCCGCCCAGCGGCAATGCGGCGATCTGCTCCACTTTGTCCATTTGCAACTCAGGCGCGGCCCCCGCGAGCGTGGCCATGCGAGTATTCTTGCCGTTACCCAAACTGTTGCCCAGGTGCGGACGGATCAGGCTTGTCAGCTCGGGTGCGCGTACCTGTAAGGCCTTAAGGAACAAGCCGGCATTGCTCAGCTTGTCGGTATAGGGAGACTTCCCCAGCAGCTCCAGAGCTTTTGCATCCGCCGCGAGTTCGTCGGCTGGGTTGCGTTCAAAATCCATGCGCTGAAACGTGTTCTGGTCAGGGAAGAAGAACCGGTCAGTGAAGGCGAATTTTGTATTGATACGGTGACCCAATGCGATGTGCCCGAGTTCATGCGCCAGCATCATTGCGAGGGAAGCCTCGTCTGGCAGCACGTCCAGCAAACCGCGACTCACCACAATGGTGTGCCCGATGGTGAAGGACTCGAGCGGCGATGTCAACAGAACGCGGCAACGCACGTCGGGAACGATCTCGAGTTTATTGGTGATGATCAGATTGTTGACGACGGTTTGCAGAATCCTGTCCACCTCGCCTTGCGGTGCAATCAGACCGACTTTCTGCAAATGGTCCACGGCATTGTCTTCCGCGAGCCGTTCCCACATCCGCTGCGCTTCGACCGGGCCCGCATCGGCAGTCGCGGTGCTCTGATCTTCTACAGAATCAACCCGAATTTCTGAAAATTCTTGTTCATGTTTGAGCGCTTCTATGTCGTAGCCCCAGAGCCGCGTTTGGGCTTTGAGATAGAGACCATGGAAGGGCGCCAGGGTGCGCTTATCGTCTGACTCCTCGATATAGACGTAAGCCGGCAACCACAATCCGGGTTGCAGGTTCGATCGCCAACTGTCGAAATGCAAGTAATACGAATAACGAGAATGGGGCGTGTATGTCCCGTTGAAGCGGACGATATCAAAATGGCGATCTTCCACCCAGATCCTTCCGGTGAATAGTCCCTTAGGCGCAGATTCTTTGGGTTGAACATCTATGACGACGCAGCGCACCTCCCCCAGGAACTCGCGGCGAACGAAAGTAAAGGAGTAGTTGTTCTTCTGGAAGTCGGAATCGAGCATGACCATTTGCGCGAACCCGCGGGGCATGAACTTGCGCGAGAAAATTCCGGCAAACGGGTTGAGGAAATGGCCTCCGAGATTCAAGCCTGAATGCTGATTCTGGAACAGCTCGTCTTCGGGGCCATCACTCAGATCGAGCCGGCCCAGGAAGTATTGGTCGCTTGTGGGCGCGACCTTGTGGTCCTTCTCCTCATGTAGATTCTGGATATAGGTTTCGGCAAGCGGGTGCATTCGTTTCATGGAAGCTACAAAGCTGCGCTCCCGTTCCACGAGACGATCCACGGTCTGCGCGAAGGAAACGGGCACCAATGCCTGGAAGGAGGCATGTTGCGTCACACCGTAATTCCCGTAGATGGTCACATTGGCGTCGCCTTCCCCCCTCGCAAATTTGGGAAGCGCTGTGCTGATGAGGAAAGTGGCGCTGGTCGCGCCCGCTGGCACCACGACCCTGGCCGGAACTTTCGCAGCGTTCGCCGGATCGGCGGCAAGCGAAACTTCAACGTCGACAGCAGCGGGCATGTTGAGAGTTACGGAGCCCTCTACAGGATTGCCGGCTACCACGCTGCTTGTCTTCAAGACAATCGACGACAGCGCTGGGTTTTCGGCAAGGCCGGTCGCGGTAATGAGCAAGCACGACAATCCAACCAAGACAATCGCTTTTGTTTGACGCATAATGTTCCCCTTCGACGAAACAAAATCTGAAATCATCGGCACAACCACACGACTACCATGCACACCACTGCAGTCTTCGCGGCAAAAGGCAATCTGGCGAGAATGTGAATGATGCTCGAAATGCTTCCTAGGCCGAGATACATCACTTCTACCTCCCCACGCTTCTACTCAGGAGATTCCAGCCAAACGAGGCATTCATGAACAGAGTTAGTCCGCCGGCGGAGCGTCCCGAATCCAACCGGTTCTCGCGCAAGTAAGCCGCACCCAATTCGGTGTACAGATCGCCATGCGGAAACACGGCTTTAATACCCGCGCCGGAGACGACTTTATTGTCCCAGTCAAAGTGTTTGCTATCTCGCGAGAACGTCATCTCGGCATAGGGAACCAGCGTTGTTCTTGTAAATCGTTTAGCGACGATTCCCTGCGACAAATAAGCCTGGCCAATAATGTTTCCGTGTTCGACAGGCGAGATATTTCCGATTGCCGCCCAGGAAGAGCCAGGAAAGCGGTTGCCTTTGCTGGTCACGGGCTGCCAGCCGAACCAATCTTGCGCATACAAAATCAGCCCGGAATTGACGATGCTGTTGAATCGGTCTTCATACGCGTAAGCCGAGACGAGGCTTACAACACCAGAGCGGAACATCTTGTTCGCTTTTATTCCGAATCGAGGCTCGACTTTGTTGTTCCAGGCATAACCCTTGGTGTCGAGAACCAGGCCGAGAGAGACGTAAGGAGTTAAAGTGATCGAACCAGAATTGGTCGCGAACACGGCCGCGCTCTGCTCCATATACGACTGGCTATAGCCATTGTTGTGCTCGATTGGGCTCAGGTTTCCGAGCGAGGTCCAAGCTTGTCCAGGCAAGCCGGTACCATCGAGAATTGTTCCCTGCAAGGCGGGTGCTGCTCCCTGTTGCGCGGCTGAGGAGCCGACCAGAGCTACAACCGTCAGCAATGTAAATACAAATGTGAATTTCACAGTCGTCCTTCTCTCATTAATAACGTTTGACCGCGAACCAGCCTCGCACCTGCTTGCGTTGAATTACCGTCCTCCAGAAGCTGTACAGGAACACTGAGCAATCCACGAACCGTAGTACTTCATAGGTTGGCAGCGCGGTAATGACATCCGAGCGCCGCTCGCGCACTGCGCAAACCAACGCCAGGGCCACAAGCACAGCGAAATCCATTCCAGCCCCGTAGGCCGCGATTTTTGGGCGGACAAGCAATACGACGGGAAGCAGCAAATAGAGGGCGGAAAAAATCAGACCCTCGCCCATGAGGAGTTTGAACTCCCAATCAATTTTGCTCAGGCCTGTTGCCATGCCGTACTTTTGCCCAACCTGCCAGGTACCGCTGTCCCAGCGGTAGATCTGCTTGATGTAATCCCGCACCGTTCGCGGGTCTTGCGTCGAAACCACCGCGTCTCTTTGATAGAGGATCTTGCCCAATTTCTTGCGATGGATTTGAATCGTGCAGTCCATGTCTTCGACGATCGTGTCGCTGTTCCAATCGAGCTGGCTGAATACGTCGGCGCGAAAACTTGAAGCGCAGCCGGGAGTAACCGTAATCACTCCCATGTTGCTCTGCCCGCCTTTGTAGATAGCATGAGACATCCAGTACGCCAGGCAGCGATAAGCCGTGAGCCAGTTGTGCGGCGTGCTTTTTGCGCGCCCGCACACGGCAGCGACACTCTTACTGCTGAAAGCCCGCTTGACCACATCGAAGTAGCCTTCGCAAACTTCGGTGTCAGCATCCATCAGGCATATGTA
>Ga0137366_10000422_pt1 | contig 27444 bp, 20 predicted proteins | sample SagtaG_8_FD_104938 | JGI IMG/M metagenome (GOLD analysis project Ga0137366, IMG submission 104938) | Vadose zone soil microbial communities from Sagehorn Ranch, Mendocino, California, USA - Sage1_L_60_16 metaG | ecosystem: Environmental > Terrestrial > Soil > Vadose zone | place: USA...
CGTTGTCTTTGTTCTCAAACACCGACTTCAGACGGCCGGTTCCGGTCGATTGGTCAATCTGATTGTCGATGGTCACCAGCTTGCCGGCGGCAATCTTGGTTTGATCATCGCGACTGTAGGCCTCGACCTCGAGGCTTGCCCCGTGCATGTGCCGCGCCACATTAGGAAGCTGGTCCTCCGGTAAGGTAAAGATCACGGACACAGGCTGCAACTGCGTGATCACCAACAGCGGGTTGGCATCGCTGGCGTGGACCATGTTGCCCCTATCGACCAGGCGCAACCCAATACGCCCGCTGATGGGAGCAGTCACATGGCAATAAACAAGGTTCAGTTTGGCGCTGTCAATTGCGGCTTGGTCCGAACGTACCGCACCCTCCAGTTGATCGGCGCTGGCACGCTGGCTATCCACCTGCTGCTGGGACATAGCCCCGGATTGCTGGAGCAGGTCTTTGTAGCGTTGATAATTCAACTGCGCGTCCCGCCGCTGGGCCTGATCGCGGAACAACGCCGCCTGCGCCTGACTCAGCGCCACTTCATACGGGCGCGGATCAATCACCAGCAGCAAATCACCCTGATTTACGTGCTGGCCTTCTTTGAAATTCACTTCGAGCAACTGGCCATCCACCCGCGGCCGGACGCTTACCGTGTTGAACGCAGTCACCGATCCCAACCCGGAAAGATAAACCGGCATATCCCGCTTTTCGGCAGTCGCAATTCCAACTGGAATGCTTTGCGGTCCGGTGGAAGCCCGCGCGGTAGGGGGATCATTGCGCGAGCAATTCACAAGGAAAAAGCAGCAAGAGAATAAAATGAGTATGAGTACGGACTTCGAGTTGTGTCTTCGCGCCGGGTTCGCCGGTGGAATGTTGGCAGGCATAAGATGAGTCAACATCACACCCCTATTCGATTTTATTGCCGACTTCTATTTGAACATAGATTCGACGCTGCCGAGTATCCAGATACGACTCAACTCACTTCTTTACAATAAATTACAGTAACCACGAACTGCTTCACAGAACCCGCCGGGGAACAGGAATGAACCAATCCATACATCGCTTCGAGATTGAGATTCTGTGGTCTGGATTGTCAGCAGAAACTATCACTGCTGAACTACTTGTTTCAGACCGGGCTTCACTCCGACCGAGGCAATGCTTGAGCTATCCCAGCCGCCACCGAGCGCTTTAATCAGCAGGACGGAAGTGACCAGACGCTGGCCTTGGATCTGGGCGGCCAAGCGCTCGTTGTTAAGAACCTGCTCCTGCGCAGTAATGACGTCGAGGTATGTGACCAATCCGCCGGTGTAACGCGCATTGGCCAGATTCAAGGAACGTCCCGCGTCTGTAACAGCACGCTGCTGAGAATCGGATGCCGACGCCAGCGCGGTCAATCCAGAAAGGGCATCTTCGACCTGCTGAAACGCGACCAAGGAAGTCTCGCGATAATTGGCAACATTTTCATCGTAAGAAGCTCTTGCGCCTTCCAGCCGCGCACGATTCCGTCCCCCCGCCAGGATAGGCTCGAAGGCTGATAGACCGATGGACCAGATGGCGCTGGGCGCATCGAGTAACTTGCCGATATCACGGCTCTGGAAGCCTCCTGTGGCGCCCAGAAGAATGCTGGGATAAAAAGCCGATCTCGCGACGCCGATCTGAGCGTTCGCCGCCGCCACTTCTCGTTCTGCAATCGCAATATCCGGACGGCGTTGCAACAATTCGGAGGGCAACGCCAAGGGGATGGGAGGCGGCTCCACGTCCAGAGCGTGAACCGGCGCTTTGAATTCTGAAGCTGGCATCCCCTGTAAGACTGCGATGGCATGTTCAAATTGTGCGCGCTGCTGTTGCAGCAACGCAAATTGAGTGTAGGAAGAATCGAGGACGGTTTGCTGCTGAGCTACATCCAGCCCGGAGACCGCCCCGCCCTGATGCCTTTTATCTACAAGCGCCAAGCCTTGTTTTTCAAAATCAATGGCCCTTTGCACCACTGCCAGCTCCGCATCCAGTTCACGCAGCTGAAAATAGTCGGCCGCCAGTTCGGAGCTGACCAGCAAGCGGACATTTTCCAGATCAGCAGCGGACCCTTGCAGAGCGGCGTTCGCCGCCTCCAGACTATGACGAATGCGGCCAAACAAATCCACTTCATAGCTCAGCGTGAAGGGTATGCTGAAGACGTTCTGTGAAACCGAATTCGGAACAATGCTCGCGCCGTTGGTCGGACGGTTGGCGGAAAGGCGCTGCCGCTGACCACTTGCGCTTACATCAAGTTCCGGATACAAGCCGGAACCGGTGACTCTGGCAAAGGCGCGCGCCTGCGTCAGCCGGGACGTGGCCGCTTTCAAGGTCTGGTTGTTGGCCATGGCCCGATCTTCATACTGGTCTAGTTCGCTGTTGTTGAAGATCTTCCACCAGGCGTTTTTGGGGAGCGCGTCGAGCGGAGTTGCCGGCTGCCAGGGCACGGGCGATTGCCAGTTCTGCGGAATTTCAACGTCCGGTTTCTTATATTTCGGACCACCAGCGAACGCAGCGATACTACAAAAGCAGAACGCAGCGGCGATTAACATGCGCGACGTCATGAATGGCCGCCCGCCTTCTCCACGTTCACTTGCTGCCCTTCTTCCAGCGAGTCATTGGGATTCAGCACAATGGCGTCGTTCGGTTCCAATCCGCCAAGGATTTCGACATCTGTCCCATAGTCCTGGCCAATGGTAACTGGCTTCAAATGCACTTTGCCGTCGCTGCCCACCACCGCGGCGCGTGGGCCCTCGGCGCGGAACAACAAGGCATTGACCGGAATGGACATGCGGGCGGTGGTGGCGTCGACGCCAAAATGCACCTGGCCGTAGGAACCGGGAAACAACTTCCCTTCGCGGTTGGGAACATCAATCTCTGTGCGCAAGGTGCGCGTCGCTGGGTCGATGGCTTGTGCCGTACGCGCGACTTTCCCCGTGAAGCGTTGCCCTGGAAACGAAGGCAATTCGATGGTAGCGGTCAGGCCCTGCCGCACAGAGGGCGCGTAAATTTCCGGAACCGCCACGTACACCCGGATTGGATCGAGTAGGGCCACCACAAACAGTTCCTGGTTCGAACCGCTGTTACCCGCGTTGATGAGTGCGCCAATGTCAGTATTCCGTCGCGTCACCACCCCGCCAAAGGGCGCATAAATGTGCTTGAACGATTCAAGTTGCTCGAGGCGCCGCACATTGGCGCTGGCCGACGCCAGAGCTGCTTCTCCCTGGGTGTAGCCGCTGGCCTTTTCGTCGGTTTCCTGTTGCGCGACTGCATCCATTTTGCGCAGCGTTTCCCAGCGCGCCGCCGACGACTTCGCCAGGCTAAGCTGGGCCTGCGCCTGGTCACAGGCGGCTCGCGCTTGCAGGAGCTCCTGATCGATCTCCGGCGTGTCGATGTCAGCCAGCAATTGGCCTTTTCCCACTTTGCTACCGATATCTTTGTACCAGCGCGCCAGATATCCATTGGTGCGCGCGTAGATGGGAGACTCGGTGTAAGCCTCCAAGGTGGAAGGCAAAATCACTTCATGTTGAGGCGGTTCAGGCTTCGGCTGGATGACAATCACGCTGGGGACTGCGAGCCTCTCCGTCTCTTTGGCCAGAGCTCGACGCTCGCCAAGACGAAGCACTATGGTGATCACCGCGCCGGCGATCAGCAGGATTGCGAGAGCCACCAGCACCGCGTAACTCGGTTTCTTTGGCGTCTCCAGTTTCGCCTCCGGAGATCCTGTTTCGTTTTCCATGATCGCGGTTCTTTCGTTAGCCATAGTTAGTCCTCGCCACATCCCATCAAGATTCAGATAACGATATCGTCGCCTGTTTCACGCGACGCTCATGAAAAATGCTGAACACTACTGGAACAAAGAAAAGTGTGGCCACAGTCGCGACGGAAAGTCCGCCGATGACCGCCCGGCCAAGAGGGGCATTCTGCTCGCCGCCTTCACCCATGCCCAGCGCCATGGGCAGCATGCCGATGATCATGGCCAGCGCGGTCATTACCACCGGACGCATGCGCGTGTATCCCGCTTCCACGGCCGCGCGGACTGGATCCATGCCTTCGTCCATGCGCTCGCGGGCAAAAGAAATCATTAGAATGCTGTTGGCGGTGGCCACGCCCATGCACATGACTGCTCCAGTAAGGGCAGGAACGCTCATCGTCGTGTGAGTCAAGAACAGAATCCAGAGGATCCCGGCCAACGCTCCCGGCAACGCGGTAATAATGATGAAGGGATCAAGCCAGGACTGGAAGTTGACTACGATCAGCAGGTAGACCAACACGATCGACATCACCAGGCCGATGGTCAAACCCAGATAGGATGACTGCATGGTCTCAACCTGTCCTCGCAGATGCATCTGGGTCCCGCGTGGCAGTTGTTTTTCAAACGATGCCAACACTTTTGAAGTATCATCCGCCACCCCGCCTAAGTCACGTCCATCGACGCTGGCAAAAACGTCCACGGTAGGCGCCACGTTGTAATGGCTCACCACCGCAGGAGTCGTTTTCGCGGTCACGCTGGCCAGGTTCGTCAGCACTTGCGGACTTGTCCCGCTCGAGCCGCTGATAGGCGTATTCATCAGCGCCTCAAGTGAATCCACTTTGTATTGCGGCGACATCACCGACAGGTTATAGCTGACCCCGTTTTTTGGATTCAGCCAGAACGTCGGCGCGGTCTGGAAGCTCGAACTGAGCGAGACCAGCAGATTCTGGGCCACGTCGCGCTCGGTTAGTCCAACCTGCTGGGCGCGCACCCGGTCCACATCCAGATGCAGCGTAGGATTATTCATCAGCTGCTGTACATGAACATCCACCGCTCCCGGAACATGCCGCAAGCGGTTGGCGATTTGCCCGGCTATCTGATAGTTCTGTGCATAATTCTGGCCAGAAAGCTGAATGTCAATCGGGGAGGGCTGGCCGAAGTTCAGGATCTGGCTGACAATGTCGGCCGGCTGAAAGAAAAATTCCGTGCCGGGGAAAGCTGCCGGCAACCCCTCGCGCAATTGATGCACATATTCCCCGGTGGGCCGATGGTTTGGGTTGAGGGATACCAGGATTTCCGCATCAGACGTGCCGATAGTTCCGCTATTGCTGTAACTCAGATTGATGCCGCTATAGGGCAGGCCGATGTTATCGAGGATCGTATTTATCTCGTGAGGTGGAACATCCTGGCGAATCTTCTGCTCCACCAGATCGACCAGCCGCGCCGTCTCTTCGATTCTCAGGCCGGCCCGGCCACGAAGATGCAGGCGAAACTGACCGGCATCGACGCTGGGAAAAAAGTCACGGCCCAGAAAGAAAACCAAACCACCCGATAAAACGCAAAATGCGAGAAAACTGGTGACGAATACGCGCCGATGCCGCATGACGGACTCCAACCCGGCGCGATAAGACTCCCGCACATTTGCAAACCATCGTTCAAATCGCGCCTGCAAGCGCCCTGCGATCGTGGCAGGCGCGCGATGCGAATCTTCCTCATGCCCACGCAACAAATACATAACCAGGGTTGGCACCAGGGTTCGCGAAAGCAGGTAAGAAGCCAGCATGGCAAAGACCACGGCTTCCGCCAACGGTACGAACAGGTACCGGGCCACGCCGGTCAGAAAGAACATGGGAACAAACACGATGCAAATTGCGAGCGTGGAAACGAATGCCGGCACGGCGATTTGCTGCGCGCCATCCAGGATGGCCTGCTTCAGCTCCTTCTTCATCCCGAGATTGCGCTCGATGTTTTCAATTTCCACCGTGGCATCGTCCACCAGTACTCCCACCGCCAGTGCCAAGCCGCCGAGGGTCATGATGTTGAAAGTCTCGCCCAGCGCGCTCAATACGATCACCGAAGTGAGAATCGAGAGTGGAATGGAGATGGCGATGATCAGCGTGCTGCGCCAGTTCCCGAGAAAAAGCAAAATCATTCCCGCCGTCAGGCACGCCGCGGTCAGGGCCTCGCGCAACACCCCCTGAATGGCTGCGCGTACAAATAGCGACTGGTCGAACAGAGGAGAAAGCTTCAGATCTTCCGGCAGGGTTTGCGCCACCTGCGGGAGCATGGCCCGCACATTCTTGACGATGTCAATGGTGGAGGCGCCACCGTTCTTCATCACGCTTAACAGCGTCCCGCGAATTCCGTCCTGGCGAACAATATTCAGCTGCGGCGAAAAACCGTCGCGGACGTGGGCCACGTCATGGATGTAAATGGTGGTGCCATCGACAGTTTTTATAGGGAGGTCATTCAACTCCGCAATGGTTTGCGGACTGGCATTCAGCTCGACCTGGTGTTCCAGCGTCCCAAATTTTGCGGTGCCGGAAGGAAGAATCAGATTCTGGGCGCTGATGGCGTTGACCACATCTACGGGAGCAAGGTGTTTCGCTTGCAATGCCGCAGTGTCCAAATCAACCGAAACCAGCCTCTGCTTGCCACCGTAAGGGAATGGGATGGCCGCCCCCTCCACGGTAATCAGCTGGGTGCGGACAAAATTAAGTGCGTAATCGTTTAGCGCCTGCTCGGGCAGAGTCTTGCTGTTCATACCGACCTGCAGGATGGGAACACTGGACGCTGAATACTGAATGACCAACGGTGGAGTCGACCCCGGGGGAAGAAACCGCAAGCCAGTCTGCGAGATTGCCGTGACCTGGGCCAACGCCGTCTGAATATTGGCGCGGGGGCGAAAGTAGAGCTTCACCACGGCGACGCCATTGAGCGACTGCGACTCGATGTGCTCGATATCGTCCACCAGAGTGGTCAGCGCGCGTTCGGTAACCGTGGTGATGCGGTCGGACATATCCTTGGGCGGCAATCCCTGATAGCTCCAGACAATGCTGATGACCGGGATATTGATCTCGGGAAAAATATCGGTCGGCGTGCGCAGGACGACTACCGGGGTAAGAAGCAGAATCAGCAGTGCCATCACGATGAACGTGTACGGCCTGCGCAAGGCTAGTGCGACAATCCACATCGACTCTATCCCTCTGTTTTGTTACGGAAAAATCAGCGCCGCAAACCCGAAGAATTCCGCAGCCAATATATCCGATCAGATGCGATACGCTGCGTATCGGATTTATTTTTGCTAAGGTAGATCTCAGCATGGGCAAATACGCGACTACAGCGGAGACTCGCGGCCCTGGCCGGCCGCGCAGTGAGAAGGCTCGAAAGGCGGTCATTCGCAGCACCCTGAAATTGCTGGAACGTGTTGGATTTAATGAACTTAACATCGAGGCAGTGGCCGCCCGCGCGGGCGTGGGCAAGGCTACGGTTTACCGTTGGTGGCCGAATAAAGCTGAGTTAGTGATCGCAGCCTTCGCTTCGGCTGTGGAAAACGAGCTGCGTTTCCCCGCCACCGGGCCAGTCCTGGAATCGATTCACCAACAGATGAAAAGCTGGGTTGGGATCTTCCGGAGCCCACTCGGCCAGATCGTTGCCGCCGTCATCGGCGCCGGTCAATCGGACCCAGAAATGTTGCAGGCGTTTCGGACCCATTGGGTTGAGCCCAGGCGAGTGGAAGCTCGGCATTTGTTGCGGCAGGCGATCAAGAATGGCGTGATCCGCGCCGACCTTGACCCAGATCTTGTGCTCGATTTGTTTTACGGTCCGCTCTACTTGCGGCTGCTGCTTCGACACGCGCCGCTGGATGAGACTTTTGTGAATACCGTATTTAAAGTCGCAAGTTCCACCCTTTTGACTTCTTCCCAACGGAAGAGTTAAGGACGATGCACTTCAGTTCTCTATCCTGAACTTCTCTAAGCACGTATTCTCCTTGTAAATACTCACTTCGTTTCTTTTGTGCGAATCTTCGACCGGGATCGAAATCTTGTCTTGGGTTAGCGAAAAACGGAACGTTGCCATCAGAACCCTGATTCCATCACTCCTGCGCTCGTCAACATTGGTTTGTGCCGCATGGTTGCTGCTGGGACATGCTTCCGCGCAGATTTCCCCCGGGCCATTGGCGCGCGGCCATCAATCGCTTGACGGCGCTACCCAATGCGCCAGTTGTCACAAGTTCGGCGGGGGCGAAGCGGCTTTCAAATGCCTCGAATGTCATAGCGAAATCGCCGAGCGGGTAACAGCGCGGCGCGGTCTCCATGCGACCTTCGGCATGAAGCCAGGATCGAGCCAGCAGTGTGCGCGCTGTCATTCCGATCACAATGGACGCGATTTTCCCCTGATCAAGTTTGATCTCAAATCGTTTGATCACAAACAAACCGGCTTTGGGCTGGAGGGAAAGCACGCAGGGCTCACTTGCAATCGCTGCCATTCGCTTGAGAAAATTGCGCTCTCGCAAAAACCATCCATCAAAGTTCGCGATTTGAGCAGGACCTACCTCGGGCTGACTTCAGCCTGCACGACGTGCCACCAGGACGTGCACAATGGCCGCCTGGGTAACAACTGCGCGCAGTGCCACAACAGTACGGACTGGAAAAATACGTCCGGAAAATTCGACCATTCCAAGACCCAGTTCCCGCTCACCGGCCTGCATGCACAGGTGAAATGCGAGCAGTGCCACACGCCGGGCACGGATCAACAGCCGCGTTTTAAGGGGTTCCCTTTCGGCAAATGTTCCGATTGCCATGCCGATCCGCACAAAGGCAGCTTTACCCAAACCTGTGCTTCCTGCCACAACACAAGTGGATGGAAGATCGTCTCCACGTCCACGTTGAACAGGAGTTTTGACCACTCCAAGACGAAATACCCATTGCTGGGAAAGCACCTGCAAGTCGACTGCGCCTCCTGCCATCGCAAAGGCAACTTCAAACAACCACTCGCCTTCGCCAACTGCACGGATTGCCATGCCGACCAGCATCAGGGACAGTTTGCGAAACGCGCCAGCGGAATCGAATGCTCTTCCTGCCACACTGTGGAGGGATTCCGACAGACTACTTTCGGCCTGAAAGAGCATCAGGCTTCGGCTTATCCCCTACAGGGCAAGCACGCCTCACTGGAATGCGCACAATGCCACGTTCCGAAAGGAAAAGAAACGGTCTTCACGCTCAAATTTGAGCGCTGCCTCGACTGCCATAGAGATGAACATCAGGGACAGTTCGCGGCAGCGCCTTACCTGAATCGCTGCGAGCAGTGCCACACGCTGGATGGCTATAAACCTTCGACATTTGGGCTGGCAAGACATAAACAGTCGCGGTTTCTGCTGACCGGAGCCCATCTGGCGGTGACCTGCCTCGAGTGTCATAAGGTCCCTGCCAATGCATCCACCCAGGCCAAGACTGCGGCGCTCTATCATTTTCAAAACCTGACCTGCACGACCTGTCACGAAGACCCGCATCAAGGGCAATTCCGCGAACGCATGCAACGTGTGGTCAACGGACAGTCCGGCGGGTGCGAGACTTGCCATACCACCAAGACATGGAAGGAACTCAATAAGTTCGATCATTCCCAAACCGAATTTCCACTGGCAGGCGCGCACCGGGCAGTAGCCTGCATAGACTGCCACAAGCCTCTCAATATGGAAACCAAGCTCATCCATGTGGATTTCCATGCGGCTCCAAGAGAATGTCAGGATTGCCACGAGGACATTCATGGCGCTCAATTTGCTAAAGCGGGTGGGGTCACGCTGTGCGCGGATTGCCACAACAGCGGGCGTTGGAAACCTTCCCTGTTCGATCACGACAAAAGAACCACGTTCTCACTGCAAGGGGCCCATCGCAACGTACGTTGCAGCGACTGCCACAAATTGGGCCGTGTAATAAATGGAAAATTGACACTTTTTTACAAACCGACCCCCAAAGAATGCTCCGATTGTCATGGAACCAACGTTCCCGTCAGCAGAAAAGGAGCACTCTGACCGCAGGTTTCAAGCCCAAAAGTATTGAATTTTTCAACAATTAATTTCTCGCCCGCCCTCCTAACGCACCATTGTCCGCTTTCCTTCTACCCCAATGACACCTATGTAATGTATCTCTAACGCAGTAGTACAGATAACCTCCGTATTGGATACTCGGTTGCTGTCGACCGGGGTGGGCTTCAGCGCTTTTCCAGGCGCATCGGTAATAGCCGTTTACTCCAAAACGGGGTGGGGAAAACGTGGTTTCGGCGGTGGTTATCCATATCCTTTTCTGGTTCATGCTGCCCTTGCCGGCAGGAAGCCAGGGGTCCGCTTCGACGAGCAGTAGGAGTCCGCATGGACCGCTAGCCATTCCCTGCCAGAACTGCCATACCGTCAGCGGCTGGAAACCGATCCGGGCGGTCCCGGAATTCAACCACAATCAGACTCGCTTCCCTTTGCGCGGGATGCACCAGAGTGTGGCTTGTACGCAGTGCCACACCAAACCCGTGTTCAGCAATGTGGGCCAAAGATGCGCGGACTGTCACGCGGACATTCACAAGCGTCAATTCGGGGCATCCTGCGAGCAGTGCCACACGGTCAAGGGATGGCAGGTCTCCGTCCAGCAAATCAAGCAGCACCAGAATCGTTTTCCACTGCTCGGAGCGCACGCAGCGCTCGATTGCGCCGCTTGCCACAAGGGCGCGGCAGTTGGCCAATTCCAGGGGCTGGCAACGCAGTGCTATGCGTGTCACGGCAAGGATTATCAGTCGGCACAGCCCAGCCACTTGGCCAGCGGTTTTCCCACGACCTGTGAGAATTGCCACAGCATGAACAGCTGGATGGGAGCAAAGTTTGACCATCTGGCATCCACCGGCTTCGCCTTGACCGGCGCGCATGCGACCGTGGACTGCACCGCCTGCCACATCGGCGGAAGATTTAAAGGGACACCGGCAACTTGTTCTGGGTGCCATCTCCCGGACTTTCAAAAGACAACAAACCCGAATCATGTGGCCGGCAACTTCCCGCAAACTTGCCAGACTTGCCATACCACGACCGCCTGGGCGCCAGCTAGGTTTGACCACTCGCTGGTGGGATTCCCGCTCAACGGCGCGCACGCGAACCTGCAATGTACGCAATGCCACACCAATGGAAACTACAGCCTCACCAGCACGGATTGCGTTTCGTGCCACATGAAGGATTACCAGGGAACGACCAATCCCAATCATGCACAGGCAGGAATGCCAACCACGTGCGCGACCTGTCACAACACGACCTCGTGGGCAAATGCGACCTTCAATCACTCCAGCACAGGCTTCCCGTTGACTGGAGTCCACGCGACTACGCCTTGTGCCCAGTGCCACATCAACGGGAATTACAACCTGACCGACACCTCGTGTGTGTCCTGTCACCTGAAGGATTTCCAGGGAACGAGTAACCCGAACCACGTGCAGGCCGGGTTCCCGCAGACCTGTCAGAGTTGCCACGCTACAACTTCCTGGAACACAACCTTCAACCACACGACCACAGGTTTTGCCCTGACCGGCGCACACGTCCCGCTGCAATGTTCGCAGTGCCACATCAATGGAAACTACAGCCTGACGACCGGCGCTTGCTCGTCGTGCCATATGAAGGACTATCAAGCGACGACCGATCCAAACCACGCGCAGGCCAGCTTTCCTACCACCTGTGATTCATGCCATACCACCACCACCTGGGCCGGGGCAACCTTCAACCACAATTCCACAGGATTCCCCTTGACCGGAGCGCACACCAACTTGCAGTGCGTCCAGTGTCACGTCAACGGCAACTACAGCCTGACCAATACGGCCTGCGTTTCCTGCCACCTGGCGAACTTCAACGCCACGACCAACCCGAACCACGTGACCGCCGGCTTCCCGCAGCAGTGCGAGTTGTGCCACAACAGCAGCGCGTGGCAGCCGTCTTCGTTCAATCACAACAACACTACGTTCCCATTGACCGGCGCTCACACCACCGTGGCTTGCGCGAAGTGCCATGTGAACAACAATTACACGACCCTTCCCACCGATTGTTATTCATGCCATAAAGCCGACTACCAGACCACGACCAACCCGAACCATGCCGCCGCCGGTTTCCCGACGACGTGCCAGACATGCCATTCGACCGCGTCGTGGCTCAATGCCACCTTCAACCACACCTGGTTCCCGACCAACCATGGTGGGGCCAACGGTGTTTGCGCGACTTGTCATACCAATTCATCCAACTACGCTATCTTCCAGTGCACAAATTGCCATACTCAGACACAAACCGACTCCAACCATCGCGGTGTACGGAACTACGTGTATAGCAGCCCCAGCTGCTATTCATGCCATCCCTCAGGACGAGGGGGATAGGACGAACCGCAGCAGCCACGAGTGAAATCCCCCGATGAGGTCGGCCCTAATACATCCCGTTTGGCTGGTTCTGTTGGCATCTTTTGCCATGTCTCAGACCGCACCCATCTCTTTGAGTGCGGTGAAGGCAACGCACACCCGTGATTCGGTACAGATCGAGGTCATGCTGTCTGCCCCGGTAAAACCGTCGGCCTCGGTTACAAGCGACCCCGCCCGATTGATTCTCGATTTTCCCAGCACGACTGCAAGCACAACCCAGCAGCATGTCGTGGTCAATGCCAACGGCATACGTCAGGTTCGCTACGCCCTGTACAAATCCGATCCGCCCGTCACGCGGGTGGTCGTGGACATGGATCGCCCTTACCCGTACGAGGTGCGAAGCGACGGCAACCGTGTCACGCTGGAGGTCAAGGGATCAACCGAGGCCCGGGGCGGCAAGCGGCAAGTCCCAGCGACAGCGGCTTCGGGGAGTCTGCTCGACATCTTCCGGCGACGCGGGCCATCTTCTCCGCAATACAGTTCCGGAGAAGAAAACTTGAAACGGCCGATTCCTGGATCCGCTCCGAGCGCTGCCCATCCCAATGTCGGGAGCTTGCAGCAAGGAACGGTATACCCAGGGTCGGGTACACCCGGGACAGGCAACGTTCCGGCAGGAAACGCCTCCGCGGCGGCGTCAAGTCCGACTACGACCGCCACGGTACCGTCAACGAGTAAACCATCCATGACGGTTTTGCCGGGCGCGACCGTTCCATCGACCCCAGTGCCGGCCACGAGTGCGCCCGCTCCTGCGTCTCCAAAACTTGAGTCTGGGCCTCCCGTTTTGGCGTCGAGCAATCAGCCGGCTGCGAGCGAGCCGCAAGCGAAGCCCTCCGTCGCCGAGGTGGCCACGCCGAAAGCGCAACCTGTGGTTGAGGTACCTGCGGCACAACTCGCTTCCACCCAGCCTTCGACGCAGCCGGCTGTTGCTGCTGCCATTCCCCCGAGTACGTCTGTGCCTGTCGTCCCTACCAAGGATTTAGCCGTGCCTCAGGGTGGCGACGCGGTAACGCCGGAACCCGCGACCGTCGCGGCTGCTCCGATCCGTCCGGCATCCAACGAAGCCAATATCGAGCCTGCCATGTCCGCGCTCGACCCAAATCTGAAAACCGTCTTCCGAGTGAAATACGTGGCCGAGGGAGTGGCGTATCTGGACGGCGGCAGCAGCGCGGGATTAGCCGAGGGGATGAAGCTGGAGATCAAGGAAACGGATCTTGAGGTTAAACAAGGCAGTACGGCGGACGCCAACGATCCTCGGGTGGTCGCGGAGTTAGAAGTCTCGGCCGTGGCCGATACCTCCTCCGTAACCGACATCCACTCACCCAAGCGTCCCATCAAGGTGGGTGATCTGGCCTACCTCTCATCCGGAGATGCTCAGGCATTGGTGCAGCAACGGACTCTAAGCGCGACTCGCAAGTATCCCATTGCCGTGACCTTCACCGAGGATGATCCGCAGGACGAGGAAGAGCGCGCCCAAGTGCCACGCCCGCCGCAACCTTCGGTTAACCGGGCCCGCGGATGGATCGGGTTCGATCAAACGGGTACAGTCACTCACGGAAGTACCGCCATGAGGAGCAGTGACTTTGGACTGGTCCTGCGAGCTGACTTTACGCGCATCGGCGGCAGCTATTGGAACCTGACCGGCTACTGGCGTGGGCGGCTGACTTCCCGCACCACCACCAGCCAGCCTACGCTGCAAGATCTGATTAATCGCACTTATCATCTGGGACTGACGTATGAGAACCCGAATTCCCGTTACGTTGCTGGGGTTGGGCGTCTCTACCTGCCCTGGGCCCCCAGCCTGAATACCATTGACGGCGGCTATTTCGGATTGCGCATCGGGCGTAGCGCAACCGTTGGCCTGTTTGGCGGTTCAACGCCCGATCCTTCATCGTGGAACTACAACCCGGACCAGCGGATCGGCGGAGCCTTCGTCAACTTCCAAGGCGGCTCTTACGACAACTTCTTCTACACCAGCACCTCCGGCTTTGGTGCCAGCCTTCTGAAGTGGCAAATGGACCGGCCCTTCGTCTTCTTCGAGAACACGCTCGCTTATAAGCACAAGCTCTCCGTCTATGATTCTTTGCAGGCAGACAGTCCCCGCGGAAATGCCGCTGTCCCCGCGCCGGGACCCGAGCTGAGCCGGAATTTCTTGACCGTGCGCTTGCAGGTGCATCCCCGCGTGGAACTCAACGTCAATCACAACTATTTCCGCGACATTCCAACTTTTGATCCGGCACTGATCGGCACGGGTTTGTTGGATAAGTATCTGTTCCAGGGCTTCAGCGCCGGCGCGCGCATTGAAGTCGTCAAACAAGTTTTTGTTTACGGCGACGCCGGCCGCAGCAGCCGCAGCGGTGATACGAAGAATTCCTGGAACCAGATGTTCGGAGTCGGCTTCAACCATCTGCCTTGGTTTGGACTGCGCGCCGACGCTCATTACTCGCGGTTCAACAGTTCTTTTGGCGATGGCACGTATGAATCAGTCTCGGTTTCGCGCGACATCACCGACACTCTGCGGCTCAGCATCCTGGGAGGAACGCAGAATTACACATCGACTCTGGCCAGCAACAATCAAACGCGGTTTGTGAACGCCAACACGGAATGGTCCTGGGGAACGCATTACTTCAGCCAGGGCGGTTTCACCATCAACCGGGGAGGCAGCCTGAGCTATGACCAGTGGTTGTTCACCGTAGGCTATCGGTTCGATTCGAAAGCGAGGCAAAAACAATGAAACGCCTGTGCTGGCGAAACGTAGTTGGACTGGCGCTCTGTGCCGGATTAAGTCTGTTCAGCATCACGGCCCGGGCCGCCGATGACCTGGACCAACTCCTGACGCGAACCACCGCGCGCGTGGCTGACTCACTGGAGCGATTTTCGGAAGTCAAGTGCACAGAAAAGGTGAAGCAGCAAAAACTTTCACCCGACGGCAAAGTGGAACGCGATCTTGAATCCACCTACGACTACCTGGTGATTTTCAGCGACGCCGACGGCGACCTCAATCTGAATGAATCCCGGCTTCCTGTGGGTGCGGCGAAGACGGACAAGAAAAACACACCGCTGCTGGTGACCAATGGCTTTGCGACCTTGTTCCTGGTCTTTCACCCTCACTATGCCGGGAGTTTTCAGTTCACTTCCCTGGGGGACGAAACTATTGCCGGTCAGAAGTTGGCCAAAGTAGGGTTTCATTTCGTGCGCGGTGGCCGTTCTCCAGCAGCATTGGCGTTGCGCGGGCGGGAGTATCCACTCGAGTTTTCCGGCACCGCATGGATCGAGCCGGGAACCGGAGCCATCTTCAAGATTGACGCCGGCATCGGCGCCACGTTGGAAGACGTTGGCCTGAAAACCCTGCACTCCGAAGTGGAATACAGTCCTGTCCCCTTTCGCGAATTGAAGACGTCGTATTGGTTTCCTTCGCGGGCCAGCGTGGACGTGGAGACTCAACGCCAGCATTGGCGCAACTCACACACCTTCACGGACTATCAACGGTTCTCCGTGAGCACGGAGGAAAAGGTGGCCAGCAAATGAGCGCTACAACCAGCGTCGCATCCACTCGCATGATGGCGGCACGGGACAAGGAACGGTCCCATCGCATACGAATGGTCATACTGTGTGCTGCGGCGATCACACTCATCGCCGGGTTGGCTGTCTATGGTTTCGACTATTACATATTGGGTGCTGCCGATCGCCCCTTCTCCGCAAAGCACGCGCTGCTCAGGCCGAGCGGAAAGATTGGGCTTCGTCTCGGCTTCCTCGGCTTCGCCATGTTCCTGTCGATTTTTCTTTATCCCCTGCGCAAGCATTGGACCTGGCTGTCACGGCAAGGGTCTTCAAAACACTGGCTCGACATTCATGTCTTGCTGGGGCTCTCTGCGCCATTCATCATTGCCTTTCACTCGTCGTTCAAGTTTCAGGGCTTTGCCGGGATGGCCTTCTGGATCATGCTGGCAGTGTCGTTGAGCGGAATTATCGGGCGCTATGTGTACGCGCAGATTCCGCGCAACCTGAACACCGCGGAGCTTTCGCGGAAAGAACTCCAGGAACTACAGGCCAGCCTTTCGGAGGGCCTGGTTCAGCAGAAACTGCTGCCGGAGGGCGGACTGCGATCGCTCCTCAGCCTGCCCAGCGCGGAGAGAGTCGAGCGCTATTCGATCGTCACGGCACTGGCATACATGATGGCCCTCGACTTCATGCGTCCACTGCGCATCGCTGCCATCCGCCGCAGCGCGCTTAGTTGGGGAAAACAGTTTTCCAGCCTCGGCGGGCTGCGCAAGACGCATAACTATGCCCTCGAAAGGGCCATCGCAACGGCACGCGAGGAAGCCGCGCTTTCCAAGCGCATCCTGTTTCTCTCCCGTTCGCAGCAGGTCTTTCATCTGTGGCATGTAATTCATAAACCGTTTAGTTATTCATTTGCGCTTTTGGCGATCATTCACATTGTGGTCGTCACCATGATGGGATATTTCTAAAAGATTATGGGAACCCTGATTGCCTTCGCCGTTGCCGCCGCTTTCAGTGCATTCTTTCTTCGCGGTTATCTGAAGACGCAGAAGCAGAAGGAGAAGAAAGCCCGCGAAGCCTTGGAGCAAGGAAAGCTCTACTCCAGCGGCCCCCGGGCCCAGCATCCCCACATCGATACCAACCTTTGCATCGGTTGCGCCACCTGCACCAGCGTCTGCCCCGAAGGCGATGTGCTGGCCATGCTCGGCGGCAAAGCAGCCATCGTCAATGGACACAAGTGTGTGGGGCATAGCCTCTGCGCGGAGGCCTGCCCGGTGGGCGCGATGACTATGGTGATGGCCAGCCCCAGCATGGGTTCCGATATGCCCTATTTGACCCCTGAACTGGAGACCAGCATTGCCAATCTATTCATCGTAGGAGAGCTGGGCGGACTGGCATTGATTAAGAATGCGGTAAACCAGGGCCGTGATTGCGCGGATACGATTGCCCGCAGGTTCGCCCAGAATAGACCTGTGGGGCAACCAGGCGTCCACGATGTTGTAATCATCGGAGCCGGCCCAGCCGGCATCAGCGCTTCGCTCCGCTGCATTGAAAACAAGCTTAACTACATCACCCTCGAACAAGACGAGGTCGGTGGCACGGTAGCGAAATTTCCCCGGCAGAAGCTAGTGATGACCAGCCCGGTGGAATTTCCCATGTATGGGAAATTCAAGAAGCTGGAACTCTCCAAAGAACACTTGCTGGCATTCTGGGACATGGTTCTTAACCGGGCGGACTTCAACGTCCGCACTGGAGAGAAGGTCGACGAAATCCAGCGCGGGGAAGATGGCCTCTTTTCTATCAAAACCGCAACCAATCAGTTCCGGGCACGCGCGGTAGTTCTCGCGCTCGGACGAACCGGAACTCCCCGCAAATTGGGCGTCAAGGGAGAAGGACTATCCAAGGTGATGTACCGGCTGATCGAAACCGATCACTACATCAACAAGCAGGTACTGGTCGTCGGTGGTGGTGACAGCGCGGTCGAGGCGGCTTTAGGCTTGGCCAATCAGAAAGGCAATCGAGTCACGCTTTCTTACCGGCAGGAACGATTTAGCCGGATCAAGGAACGCAATGCAAAGCGCATTGAAGAAAGCGTGGCGTCAGGCAAGATCAAGGTTCTATTCAATTCGCAGCCAGTTGAGTTCAGGCCCGAGAGCGTAATCATGCAAGTAAACGGCGCTCAGCAGGAGCTTCCCAATGACTTCGTCTGGATCTTTGCCGGCGGCACTCCGCCCTATGATTTCCTCAAGAAGATCGGTGTCGGCTTCGGCATGCGTGACTTGACTGTCGAGGCCAGCACGGAAGCAAAGAAGGCCAGCGAAGATCGGAAGAAATTGTCGCAAGGGGCCGCCATAGGTAGCGGCGCCAACTAAACCCAAGACACAACGCTTCAATTCCGCTTTAACATCCCCTCGATGGCCAACCAGTCAAAGAATGTCTGGAGCCATCCGGAAACCGGAGGCGGGTTGGCCGCCCGCAATCCGAAACCGTGACCGGTGTGCGCGTAGACATGAAGTTCGGCCGAGACCCCTGCCCGTTTGAGAGCGAGATACAGTTCCGGAACACCTTGGGAGATATCCGGGCGGTCGTCTTCGCCACAGACAAGAAAAGCGGGCGGGGTCTGCCTGGAGAAATTCGTATCGTGGTGCGGCCCTGGATAAATCAGAGCCTGAAAAGCCGGCTTGGAACTCTCTCGCTCGATGCTATCTTCAGCGCCTGGAGTCCCTGCATCAAAGCGCGTGCTGGTGAGCGCGGCAAGTTCCCCGCCGGCGGAAAATCCCATCACGCCAATTCGTTCCGGATCGATGCCCCACTCATGGGCCTGGGTACGGGCCAGGCGTAGGGCGCGCTGGACGTCTTTCAGTTCCGTGCCTTCGATCGTGTAAGTCGACCCATTTTCGCGGGCCAGGCGATATTTCACGATGAACGCCGCAACTCCTCGATCACTGAGCCATTGCGCGACTTGGTATCCTTCGTGGTCCATCCACAACTCGCGGTGTCCGCCCCCAGGAATCACCACGACAGCCGCTCCCGTCGCTTTGTCTTTCTCCGGCAGATAAACGGTGACGGATGGGCGGTGGATGCTGGAAACAACGTGATCTCCGCCTTCGGTAATCCGCACTTTTTCTTCTCCAGCCTTGCCTTCTGAACCGGGAGCGCCATTCTGCCAGAGAGCAAGCACCTGGCGCTGGGCTGAGGCAGCATAAACAAAGGCAGGAATGACCAGAGACAGGCTGAATACAGACTTTGCGATCCGCCAGTTCATAAGTTGCGAATTCCCCCGGAAGCGTCACGCCTTGGAGTCATGCAGGGCCTGCTTTTTTCTTGTTCATGGTCTCCTGCGCCACCCGAAGTGCCATCTCCCGCGCCGTCCGCAGCTTGCCTACCGGGTCGCTGGTGGGAAGAAACTCCATGGCCACCATGCCCTGATAATTCAGTTCCGTCAGCTTGCGCAAGATATTTTCGTAGTTGACTTCACCCGTGCCCGGTTCGTGACGGCCCGGAACATCTGCGACGTGCACCAGCGCGAGATGGGGAAGAGCCTGCTCCAGCTTGGCGATCAGGTTCCCGGCGGCAATCTGCTCGTGGAAAAAGTCGTAAAGCAATTGCACTTGCGGATGATTCACCGCCTTGACGATTTCCAGAGCTTCGTCGATGTGGGTCAAAAAAATCTTCGGGTTTTCCAGGGGGTCAATGGTTTCCAGCAGCAACCGCACGGGCTGGTGGTTGATGGTCTTGCCCTCCACGGCGGCGGCCGCGGCTTTCAGGGTATCGATGCAGCTTTGATGATGGGCTTCCGGAGACAGTCCGGGAACCTTATTGCCGGAAAGAATGATCATGGTAGGGCAATCGATTTTCGCCATGATGGGCAAGGTGTCGCGGAGGTCATTGACCAGCGCGGCTCGATCCTCCGGATTACACAGGCTGTGCTTCAGCCCTGCGGTGCAGTCAAACGTGATTCCCAGTTCCTTGCGTTTGGCATTGAATCGAGTGAATTCGTCTTCGGTCCACTTGCTGTATTCGCCAACCAGTTCCACATTGCTGTACCCCGCTTCGGCTACTTTCTCCAGGCGCTGCTCGAATGGCAAGTCCCGGAAGACCGTCCACAGCATGACCGAAAGCTTGAAGGGACCTTCCGGCAGTGCAGCTTTACTTGCAGGCGGAGATGTTTCCGCAAGCAACAATGACTGGTCGGCCAGACCGCAAGCCGCTACCACTGTTCCTGCCACATTTCGGGTAAAGGTTCTTCTGTTCATGGTTCACCTGGATTGGAGAATTTTCGAATCGATGGATTCCCTAACACTTTCGCTGTTCAAGAGCCCGTACCGCGCCGGTTGAGATTCCGCCGTCCACTAGCAGCGTTTGCCCCGTAACGTACCGGCTGGATTCGGCTGCCAGAAAAACCACAGCCGCCTCGAGATCCCGCACTTCACCCGGCCGTTTCACGGGAATCCGATCCGTCAGATAATCGACCCATTCCCGGTTCTCGTACAGGACCCGGTTCTGGTCCGTGCAAAACCAGCCCGGGGCAAGGCAATTCACGGTGACGCCGAATGGCCCCCAGTCATCGGCCAGGCTCATGGTCAGTTGCCGGATGCCACCGCGACTGGCCCCGTACGGACCGAGTCCCGCGTAACCGGCAACGCTGGTGACCGAACCAATATTAATGATGCGCCCGTACTTATGCGAAACCATGCGCCGAGCGACTTGCTGGGCAACGAAAAAACTGCCGCGCAAGTTGGTGTCGAGAATTAGGTTCCAGTCGTCCCATGTCACCTCGAGCGCTGGTTTGCGAACATTGCAGCCCGCATTATTCACCAGAATATCCAGGTGGCCATAGAACTTGTCTGCCGCTGCCACCATATTCTCAATGCTTCGCAGGTCGCGAACATCGAGTTCCAAGGCCAGGACCCGCCTGCCCGCGGATTTCATCTCAGCTTCAAACGCTCCCAGGGCGTGGACATTCCGGCTCGTCACCACCAGGTCGGCTCCCGCGTTGGCTAAGGCGCGGGCCATGTGTTGCCCGAGTCCACGGCTGGCTCCGGTGACGATGGCAACCCGTCCGCTGAGATCAAACAGCCCGCCGCTCATGTTGTAAGCTCGTTTCCGTTGGGCGTGAGCACGACCTTCATTAAGTTGGCCTCGCGCGCGTAGAGCCGCTCAAACCAGCGCGGGCCGTCTTCAAGGGGTGCAACGGCGCTGATGAGCGGCTTAACCTGAATGCGCCCACTGGATACCAGTTCAATGGCTCGCGGATATTCGCCCGCGGATGCGCACGAGCCCTGCATGCGAATCTGGCGGGTCACAACTTTTTGCAGGGGCAAGTTCACTTGAGGCGCGATATTGCCGATCAAGGTCACCGTTCCCCCTTTGCGAACACAATCAATGGCGGCGCCCACGGTGTCGTTGATTCCAACCGCCTCCAGCGCCACGTCCACACCGCGTCCCGTGGTGAGATGGGAAATCTGTGCCGCTAATTCGCTGCCGGTTGCAAGTAAGACTTCGCTTGCGCCCAGGCTGCTGGCCAGTTTGAGCCGGGAAGCATCAACGTCAGCGACGTAGATCTTCGAGCAGCCGGCAACCCGAAGCGCTTGCAGTGTAAGCAAACCAATCATCCCACTGCCCAGAACCAGCGCGGTGTGCCCAGCAACGACCTGCGAAAGCGAGACTGCGTGCAGCGCCACCGACACGGCCTCCAGCATGGCTGCCTCCGGGAACGAAAGACTCTCAGGCAAACGGTGAACGATGCGTTCCGGAACCGTCACAAACTCCGCGAAAGCCCCGGCACGACGGTATTCTCCGCAGGAAACGCCAAGCACCGTACGTTGGTCGCAGAGATTGATATCTCCGCGAAGGCAAGAATCGCACTCGCCGCAAAACACCGTGGAATCGAAGGTGACACGGTCTCCTTGCCCGACTCGATTCACGTCAGAGCCCACGGCCGCTACGATCCCCGCCGCCTCATGGCCCATGACAATCGGAGGAATACGCCGCCCGGATGACCCATCGTAGCCGTGCACATCACTGCCACAGATCCCACACGCCAAGACCCGGACGAGAACTTCGCCGGCTGCAAGGGACGGAACGTCCATCTCGACGATTTGCAGATTGCGGTAACTCGAGAGTAGGAGAGCTTTCATGCTTGGTGCGGTCAGCCGCGTCAGAAAGTATAACGGGCTCCTATTGGTCACCCATCCTCTGGGTCCTCCGCGGCTCTTTTCGGCGTACTCTGCGGTTTAAGGTTTTGGTCTTCGTCCGAAAAGCTAAATCCTAAAGCGCCGAGAACGCGGAGAAAGCCTTCACCATGTCATCATTTGCCGCGTTGCCCCGGGACTCAGTAAGCGATTACTATAGCAACCGCCCAGCAGTAGTGGAACAATGTACAACAAATTGGGGCAGGAGGATATTTGCATGAGTTCCAGGAGCCGGCGAGAATTCTTATCTCAGGTTGGCAGTGCAAGCATGGCTTTGGCGGCCGGTGTAGTCGGCGGACCTCTGCTCTCCGCCCAGACGTCCTCCACCAACTCGGACGCGACGACCAGACTTTACGTCGATTCCCGCCGCACGATCGCTCCTCTTGATCGGAATCTGTTCGGATCATTTCTCGAGCATCTCGGACGCGCCATTTATGAGGGCGTTTACGATCCGGGGTCCAGACTGTCTGACGCCAATGGTTTCCGCAAAGACGTGATGGATGAGATCCGCCAGATGGGTGTGCCCATCATTCGTTATCCTGGTGGGAATTTTGTCTCTGGCTATAACTGGCAGGATGGCGTAGGGCCAAAGGAAAATCGCCCGCCGGTGCTGGATAAGGCCTGGAATTCGCTCAACAGCAACCAGTTCGGCACCAATGAATTCCTGGCGTGGTGCAAAGCAGCGGGCACGGAGCCGCTGATGGGTCTGAACTTCGGCACCGGCACGGCGGAAGATGCAGCCGCCCTGGTGGAGTACTGCAACATAGCGAAGGGCACAAAGTGGAGTGAACTCCGCCGCAAACACGGAGTAGCAGAACCGTACAAGATTCAACGCTGGTGCCTGGGCAATGAAATGGACGGTCCCTGGCAGATCGGCCACATGACCGCCACCGAGTATGGGATGAAGGCGCAAGACGCGGCGCGGCAGATGCGGGCGGTTGATCCATCCCTCACGTTGATTGCATGCGGCTCGAGCCACCCTTTCATGAACACCTACCTGGAATGGGACCGCGAAGTCCTGGAACAGTGCTACGAATATGTGGACGCTCTCTCTCTACACCGCTATGTTGGGAATACCAAGGATTACACCGGCGAGGACAGCTCCAAGTACGTCGCCATCAATTTGACACTGGAAAAGCAGATCATGGAGACTCTCGCGGTCTGCGACCTGGTGCAGGGTCACAAGCGGTCTCCCAAGAAACTTTGGCTGTCATTTGATGAGTGGAACGTTTGGTATCGCCAGCGGGGCGGGGATGCATCCGATGGCCACGGCAAGGCCGCGCCACACCTTCTGGAGGAAATCTACAATCTCGAAGACGCTTTGGTTGTGGGCGGAATCCTCAACAGCCTGATGCGCCACGCCGACCGAGTTAAGCTGGCGTGCCTCGCGCAGCTAGTCAACGTGATTGCGCCCATCATGACCAACAAAGATGGGTTGTTCCTCCAGACTATTTATTACCCTTACAGCTGGGCACTGAAGTTCGCACAGGGTAGCGTGCTGGACGTGCTGGTGCAATCGCCAACCTATGAAGTTTCGCAGATAGGCCAGGTTGGTTATCTCGATGTGGTTGCGACCCGCGCGCAGGATGGCAAGGTCAGCATGTTCATACTGAACCGTGATCTGTCGAAACCGCGCACTCTGGAAATCAACTGGGAGGACAAGGCGCCGGGATCCGTGTTATCCGCGCTGGTACTGACCGGCAATGACCTGAAAGCAGTCAACGGTTTCGACGCTCCGAAACGAGTGACGCCGCAACCCGCCGACAAACCTTCAACCTCCGGGAACCGCAGCAGGCTTGAAGTTCCACCACGTTCCTACACGGCAATCCAATGGGGGGCCTAGACCACTCCCGCAGACGTTAGGAGGAAGAGGCTGTAGTCCCCGGCCGATTTACTGTCTCGGCAACCTGAATCAATTTGGGGAGTATGCCGCCAAACTGCGCATCGCCGGGCTGGCCCAGGGCGAAGTACAGCTTGCGATAGAGGGGGTAAAGTTCGTCGTAAACCCGCGCTTCTGCTGGTTGGGGCGAAAATATTTTGTGGGACGGGCAAATCTTTTCTTGCGCATCTTCCACGGTTTTGAAAGTCCCCGCGGCTAAAAATGCAAAGATGGCCGAGCCCAGGCCCACCACGTTGCTGCCGGGAACCAGTACCGGCCGGTCCAGAACATTCGCATAAATCTGATTCAGCGCGTTGTTCTTCTGCGGAATCCCGCCGGCATTGATCACCCGCTTGATGGTCACACCGTTTTCCGCCATGCGATCCAGGATTACGCGAGTGTGAAATGCCGTGCCCTCGATCGCCGCAAATAGTTCATCCTCCGCGGTGCTCTGCAAGTTCCAACCCAGCGTGACTCCGCGAAGATTGGGATTCACCAGCACCGTGCGGTCGCCGTTGTCCCAGGTCATGCGGAGCAGGCCGGTTTGTCCGGCGCGGTAGCCATCGAGGCCACGGCTCAGGGTTTCGACAGTGGCGCCAGCCCGGGTCGCAATGGCGTTGAAAATATCTCCTACCGCGGAAAGTCCGGCTTCAATCCCTGTCCGCAGCGGATGAACACTGCCCTGCACCACTCCACATACGCCCGGAACCAGGTTCACCGAAGGAGTGATCCCAATAATGCAGGTGGAGGTTCCCACCACATTGACCATGTCATCTGTGCGGCAGCCGGCGCCGATTGCGTCCCAGTGGGCATCAAAAGCACCCACCGGAATGGGAATCCCTTCTTTCAGTCCCAACTGGTCCGCCCACTGCCGGGAGAGAAGCCCTGCGATGGCATCAGAGGTCGAGTATTCCCCATCGAGCTTTTCCCGCACGCCGGCCAGCACGGGATCGACTTTGACCAGAAACTTCTCCGGCGGCAGGCCGCCGAGATTCCGGTTCCACAACCATTTGTGGCCCATCGCACAAACGCTGCGTTTTGCTTTCCGGGCGTCTGTGATTCCCGCGAGTGTGGCGGCAACCATGTCGCAGTGCTCGAATGCAGAGGCAAATTCCTCGCGTTTGGACGGATTGTGGCGGAGCCAATGCAGCAGCTTGGAAAATCCCCACTCCGACGAATAAACTCCGCCACACCACTTGATGGCTTCGAGCTTCTCGCGGTGCGCGGCCTCGGTGATCTCCGCGGCCTCTCCCTTGGCGCGGTGATCGCACCAGAGATAGTACTCGCCCAGCGGCTGAAGATCTTTTCCCACCGGGATTACTGACGAACCGGTGGTGTCCAGGGCAATCGCCTCAACCCGATCGCCAGGGATGCCAGCCTTCTTGACCGCCTCGCGCGTGGCTGCCGCCAGGGCGCGCATGTGGTCATGGTGCGATTGCGTTGCATATTCAGGATCTTCGCGCTTGCGATGCAGCGGGTACTCCGCGATCGCAGATTCCAGCAGTCCGCGTTCACTGTCCACGATGGACACGCGCACGCTCAGAGTCCCGAAATCAACCCCGGCCACAATCGCCATCAGCAGGCTCCGTCGCGGCCATGCCAGTACATGTCCCAACCCAGGTACTGCGTGCTGGCTTCGTGCACGGCAGAAGCCACAGAGGACAAGTTTGCGGCCACATGGTGTTCAAACCCTCGTTCGCAAATGAAATGGAGAAGTTTCTGCATGTTGGGGATTTCCACCACCCCGGCGCCGCCGAAGGTGTTGAGTGGATCGTCGGTGAACCTGCCCTCCCCAACATAGCCACGCATCTTGCCGCTGGTATCGTCGGTGGAGTAACGCGTGAAGGTCATCTTCTCTGGTTTGATCAGGCCCACGCAAGTTCCGAATGTGTTTTCCTTTCCAACGGTGCCGGCAATGATTTCCTGAAAATCCATCTTCACCGACTTAAAGAAATGTTTGGGCAGGTTGGAGCAGTGGAAACATACGGCTTTGTTCGGGTCTGATCCATAGTTGTTGTTCCAATCAAGCAATGCCGAGGGCGTCTCCGAGGCCAAGCGCATGGCATGCATCCCCAGTACGCCGACAATGTCCACCTCACACGCACTGGAGAGCAGTTCATCGCTCATCATGCTCATGACGGTGCAAGGGACCACGCCCAGATTCTCTTCCAGAGAAGTCCAGCATTGCACGGCGCTAATGGTCACTTCGGTGGCGGTCATCCACTGGTCCACCACCGCGCCCAGTTTCGCCATCTTCAACAACGCCGCCTGCGGAACATTACTTGAGTCGACATATTTCTGGATGGAAGCAAGCTTGGCTTGGGCAGCATCGTCGCCATCTTTCATGCGCTCGATGCGACCGAGGACTTCGGAAAGGTCCAGGGTTTCAATGGAGATGCCGTTGGCTTCCAGAATCTTTTCGCTGTACCGGACTGTGTTAAAGGCCGTCGGACGGGCGCCGATCGCGCCTACACGTAGGTTGCGAAAGCCCTTCGCCACCCGGCACACCGCCGCGAACCACTGCAAATCGCGCGCGAATTCCGGGGAGTCCGGAGCCTCAGTATGCAGCGTGGTGAGTGAGTAAGGAATGCCGTATTGCCGCAAGTTGTTGCATGCCGACATCTTGCCGCAGAAGCTGTCGCGGCGGGATGCGATTGTCATCTTCTTGGGATCATCCGGCGTAGCCTGAACCAGCACCGGAACTCTCAGGTCCGCCCAGCGCAATGCATCTGCAATGGCGCGCTCTTCGCCGAAATTGGGCAGAGTGACAATTACCCCATCAATGCGGTCGCGGTTGGCCTTGAACAGCTCAGCGCAGCGATGCGATTCTTCGCGGATCTCCACCGCGCCATATTTGCTTTGCTCGGGCGTAAGCGCGACGACATCCATGCCCGCTGCTCCCAACGCACGCAGCATCTCTTCGCGGCCGCTCTTGGCTAGATGGTCAGGAAAGAACCCTCGGTTCCCAACGATCATCCCCATGGTCATTTTTTTGTTTGCCATATTAGTCCTCAATGCAAAACTTCCTGGCTGCCCTACATCGCCGGATCACTTGGATCGATTGGTCTGCCCGTAGTAGGCGGCCGAGCCGTGCTTTCTCAGGTAGTGCTTGTCATGCAATTCTTTGGCAATCGCTGTGGCACTGGAATTGATGCCCACGGTGTAGTACGCCATTCGCGCGACGGACTCGAGAATGACAGCATTGTGGGCCGCGTCCGCTGCGTTTTCTCCCCAACAGAACGGAGCATGCCCGGCCACCAGCACGGCGGGTATGCTTTCCGTTCCCAGTTCATCAAACCGACGGCAGATCGCCAAGCCGGTATTCTTCTCGTATGCGGTGGCAATTTCTTCAGGTGTCAGATTGTGCGTAACCGGGACTGCCCCGTGGAAGTAATCGGCATGGGTGGTGCCAAAACAAGGAATTGGACGGGCGGCCTGCGCCCAAGCGGTTGCGAACTCAGAATGCGTATGGGCCACTCCTCCCGCTCCCGGAAAGCGTTTGTAGATCTCGACGTGGGTCGGCAAGTCGGAAGAAGGCCGCAGCTTGCCTTCCACGATGCGCCCTTCCAGGTCGGTCACCACGATGTCCTCGGCGGACATGGTTTCGTAGGGCACGCCGCTGGGCTTGATCGCAATCAAGCTCTCTGCACGAGAGATGCCGCTCACGTTCCCGAAGGTATAGAGAACCAG
>Ga0137366_10000424_pt1 | contig 27414 bp, 31 predicted proteins | sample SagtaG_8_FD_104938 | JGI IMG/M metagenome (GOLD analysis project Ga0137366, IMG submission 104938) | Vadose zone soil microbial communities from Sagehorn Ranch, Mendocino, California, USA - Sage1_L_60_16 metaG | ecosystem: Environmental > Terrestrial > Soil > Vadose zone | place: USA...
TGTCCGGTCGCCGAATCCACATTCACTTTACAGGTCCCGTCTTTGTAGTGATCGGCGCAGTGCCCATCCACGTCAGCGCGGCTCAGCGGATTGTTCCTTACGTATGCGTACAGATTCAACGTTGGGACAAATCGGGGACATCCATGATAAGTAGAAGTCAAGCGGAGACGGAGGTCTCCATGCACTTGGAGGAGAAGAATCTCGAAGCGAGGATGATGCGGTTAAGTTAGTGAACCGCCAGCGATCATTGAGCGCGGCCAAAGCAGCAGCTTGGCCAGACATCCATTTGCGGGAACCGTGCGATCGCATTCAAGCAGAAGATGGCAACCGAGGAAGCAAGACAAATCTACGCGCGACGCTCGCAGATCGCGGAGTTCCCGCACGCCTGGATCAAAGAACGTTGCGGCCTGCGGCAGTTCCGCTGCCGAGGCCGCTTGAAAGTAGCCATGGAAACGACTTGGGCTTGTCTAAGTTACAACCTGACCAGATGGTTCGGCCTAAAGCGGACACTGCAAGTAATGCCAGCGTAGGATCGTTCAGGCGCAGACAGAAACCATGTGGACACGAGCGATGTCGGAAGCACAAACCACCTCAACTAAACCCGCGTCCCTCCTCCCGTTCGCACGAAAATCAATTTCTTCACGGCTTCCAGTCCCCGAGTTGTCCCAGCGTAGGATCGTTCACGCGCAGACAGAAACCATGTGGACACGAGCGATGTCGGAAGCACGAAGCACCTCAACTAAACCCGCGTCCCTCCTCCCGTTCGCACGAAAGTCAATTTCTTCACGGCTTCCTGTCCCCTATTTGTCTCAGCACAAGTTGCTGTCGATTGATAGCGGCAAGTCGCGGTTCAGCGGGCACGCCGTGGTCGCTCACATCCGCGTCTACCCACCCTGGCTAATCTCGCAATGGCGTTGTTGGCTCAGGAGGCAATTTTTTCACGGCTTCCTGTCCCCTATTTCCTCCCTATTTGTCCGCAGGTTTTGGTTTAGGACGAAAAGGGCGCGCCACCCGCCCACTACCCGCCTCACATGGCACCTTGTGGACATAAAATCCCAAGGTCGATTCTTTGCTGAACCGATTTCTACCAGCTCCATGAGGAGAGAGTTGAACTGAGTGTTCGTCTGATTTTGCATGAGCAAGAAGAAGTTTTCCAAGGAACTCAATCGCGGTGGAATCTCCTTCAACTAGTATCGTTAGTTTGTCTAGCATACGCACGGTAATTTTGGCATCTTTCGTTGCGAATAGCTCGAAAACCTGATTCGTGGATGTTTTTCTTTTTACGGTCATTAGAATTTTTCCTTCAGACGTCCATCCTCCCACACAGATCGATCACGACGCCCATTGTCATAGTCTTTCCTATTCTTATAAACTTCGTAATGATCTTTGTGTAGTTTGTCCTTCTGCCAGATTTCTCCGGTGGTCTTATCCCTCTTTCCAGAGGTATTCTTAACCGGTTCAAACTGCTCGGGCTTTGTGGTAGGGGTGACTTGCTCATCAGATTTCGAGCCATCCTCAGCGGTTTTCTCATCAGACTTGCTCGTATCGGTCGTATTGCTGCTGTTTGCATCCTGCTTGAGTAGATTAATAATTGGCTGCCTACATGACGGGGTGGCTGCGCAAAAGACCGCAATGGTACTTGCGACGAGCCAGCCTGGAGGACCACCTTCAATATCAAAAGGGATCGTTGCTGCTGCCGCCAATAACATATTGGGGGGATCCGGTGCCTTCTGCAGAACGACACATTTGACGTTGCCTGTGTTTGGATCGGTCGTGCACTCGTGCCCATCGTCGTCCATGCTGCTCATCGGATTGTTGCGGAGGTAGCTGTATAGGTTGAGTGATTGGGGGTCACGCAAATCGGAATAAGGAGCAGGCTCCGGCTCCTCGGACCAGTCCGGTGTCATAAATCTGCCGAGCGGACTGGCGTAGTACCTAGCTCCAAAGTTATCTAGGCTGCTCTCCGTATCCCGTTCTTTGCCCGTAAACTTGTAGTGATTGGAGTCTCCGCCCGCGATCGGAATCTCGATGCCGTAGGGAGAGTAGTCCGACTCGGCTACCGTCGCCGAGTTGTAGCCCGACGGAGTCGCAATAATGCTCGCCGTCCCCAGGCGGTCGTTCACGTAATAATGCACTACGTTACTGGGACGGTCCGCCCGCGCCACTCGCTGCCCGCTGAAGTAGAAGTATTCTTCATTGATGTTTCCGCTCAGATCGCTCTCGCTCAACGCGTCGCTGCCCATGCCGGTCCAGTATAGCGTTCCCGTCGAGCCGTTGGATTTTTTCACCCGCTTGCCATCGCCGTCGTAAGTGTAGGTCCAAACCCCCGGCGCGGTGCAACTGCCCAAGCAAATCACGCGGTTCTCGGCATCGAAAGTGACCGTAGATCCCGGGCCGGCAATCGGGTTCCACCCAAATAAAGGTTGATCTAAAACTGACTCGACAGTCACTCGAGCGAGGCCCCGACTTTCAGCGAAAGATGGGGCGCGCCAAGGTTAAGCCGGGTAGTTCTTATCGAGAGTTATGCTTTCGCGGATATCTCTCAAAATTCCCGCCCAAGCGAAGCTTGTACGGGGAACGATTGAGCCCAAACTATTCCGCTGGTGCCGCAGCCGTCTGAGGCAGTCCAGCCTTCGCGGCCTTCATTGTTGCAGGTTCCACTTGCAGCCACTTCCGAATCTCCGGCAGCGCCGCCCGCGCCACCACTTCTCCAGCGCGAATCAAATCTCCGGTTCGCTCGAAGTCGTCGTACTTAAACCCGGTCACATCCGGTTCGATGACCAGATCGGACGCCTGCCTCCAGCGATCACTGGTCTTATCCTGCGCAATTGCGAAGCACTGCCCGATCACATCGAACAGATGCCGAGGCCCATCCCCATTCATCCAGTTTCCCTTCAAATGCACTGCCAGCACTCGCGCCGCTCCCATTTCGCGTAGCGGCACGCTGGGGACGGGATGGGCTAGCATGCCATCGATCAAGAGCCGCCCACTAATTTTCACCGGCAAGAACATTCCCGGATAAGCGCAGCTTGCCCGCACTGGATCCACCAGTGGCCCGGAGCGGAAGACCACCGCGTCACCGTTGGAAAAATCCGTGGCCGTCACTGCCATAGGGGTACGCAGCTCTTCAAAAGTCTTGACCTTGAGTATGCGGTTCAGAAAACCGATCATGCGCTGGTTGCTGGCAAAGCCGTAGCGGGAGAGCGTCCAGCTGGCAAAGTGCTTGAAGCGTACTTGCAGGGCGATGTCCTCAAGTTCGTCACAACACACGCCGCTACAGTAGGCCGCGCCAATTAAGGCGCCCACGCTGGTGCCCGCCACAAATTGAATGGGAATAGCTTCCGCTTCGAGAACCTTGATGACCCCGATGTGAGCAATGCCGCGGGCGAAGCCTCCGCCCAGCGCCAGCCCGATGCCCGCAGGCCTCAGCTCCGGTGCGCCGGAAAGCTCGCGCCCAAACGCCTGCACCGATCGTATGATTTTGCCCAGGCTTTTCACGGCTCACCCCTTGCCGCCTAAACTGGACCCCGGTCCCTAGTACTGATTAAGATGCTGCAAGCCGCGAACCAGTTCGAGGCAACTCCCCCAAGCCAGGGTCACCCTGAACCCGGTTACTCCCGCAAGCCTCACCCCAGGTCATGACTAACCCCCGTGTTATCTGATACCTTGGGGCGATGGTGAGGGAATTCTCGGCCGGCGGCGTCGTCCTGCGGCGCGCTCCACACGGATGGCGGATCGCGGTCATCGAGCCCCAGCGGGAAGCCTGGGTAGTCGGATCCAAGGGGAAAAAGCCGCAAAAATTGTTACTCGCCCTGCCCAAGGGCCTGGTCGATCCGGGAGAGACGCCGGAGCAAACCGCCATCCGCGAAGTCTTCGAGGAGACGGGGCTGGCCGCCGCCCCCATCGTCAAGCTGACCGATATCAAGTATGTCTATGTCCGCTCCTGGGGAGACGGCGAGCGAGTATTCAAAATCGTCAGCTTCTACCTGCTCAAGTACAAGTCCGGGAAAATCGGAGACATCTCCGAAGAGATGAAGATTGAGGTCAAACGCGCCCAGTGGATTTCGCTGGAAGAGGCGGTAGAACAGCTCAGCTATAAAGGAGAAAAGGACGTGGTTCGTCGCGCCCAGGAGTATCTGAAACAGCATCCGGAGCTGTAGCCGGGCATGATTTCGATCACGAGCAACTGTGATGGGACGCACAGCGGCGCTTTCCGGAAGAAACTAAGTTGTATCCAACAATCATAGAGCGCGTGCCGTAACGCCATCCTCACCCCACAATCCCAACGGCACGCGCTGGTTGTTTTTTGGGGCCTTTCCCAGGCATCTGAAGTTGCATTCCGGGGCCATTGCGATTTGCCCCATAATGGCGGAGTGAGCCTTCGTTCGTTGATTGCGTCCGCCTTCATCCTCTTGCTCCTTCCATCCCCGATTTTCGGCAGAAAAAAGAGCACGCCGTTGCCACCATCCCCGAATATTTCCACACGGGACAGAAGCTACGTTGTGGCGCTGGCCGCCGCGAATCGTTTCCTGCGGGCCTGGCAGGAGGGAGATCACGAAGCCGGTCTGCTTCTGCTGACCGACAACGCCAAACGCCAGACCTCCGCGGCGCAACTGGAGAAGTTCTTCACGCCGGCCAGCGGAATCGTCCGTGGATACCTCGTTGCTCGCGGAAGAAAATTGAACCTGCACCGCTACACTTTCCCGATCACGATATTTGAAGCCAGACCCGGCAGCGAGCGTGCGCCGGTCCACGTTCATGATTCCAGCATCGTCGTGTTCGAGGACGGCAACCAGGAGTGGGCGATCGATAAGATTCCCTAGTCCAAATGGAGGCTGCGCTACTGAGGGCAGACAAGCGTCTGTCCCTACCCCGGCTCATCCAGGATCCTGCCCAACTTATCCAGTCGCTTCTCCCACAGCGACTGCCGCTCGTTGAGCCACCGCGCCGCCACGGTAAGGCCTTTTGCTTCGATGCGGCAGGTCCGCACCCGGCCGACTTTTTCGGTCCGCACTAAGCCGCTCTCTTCCAGAATCTGCAAATGCTGCACGACCGCCGCCAGCGTGATCGCCAGAGGCTCCGCCAGATTGGAAACCGTGACCGGCCCTTCACTCAGCTTTTCCACGATCGCCCGGCGCGTAGGATCTCCCAGAGCATGGAAGACGCGGTCGACGTAAGCTCTTTGCGTCAGCACGGTTTTACGCTTTTGTTTCCCTGGTCAACGTCTTGGCTAATTGCTCCAATAGCTCTCGCCAGCCAGCCTCGCGCATCGTTGGACCATCCCCGCCTTCGAAGTACGCCCCTTGCTCGGTGAAAATCAGATCGGTCCCTTTGCCGGCTGCCAACAGTTCGACGGTCGCATGCGAAGACGAAAATCGCCTGTCTCCCATACTCATGGTGTAAGCAAATACGATGCGACGGTCGGGGACGATGTCGAGGTAAACCGTGTGGTTGGTGAAGACCCCGTGTGGATTGGAAAAGCTCCTACGTTCCACGCCGCCAACCCGAAACTCCATGCCGACGTCTTCCACTCTGGCGGCTTCGTCATCCACGAACCACTCGCGTTTCTTTGCCGGATCGGCGAAGGCCGCGAATACCCGTTCCGGCGCAACCGGATAGCTGCGTTCAATCACAAACGTGCCGTGCGTAACCGATCGTTCTGACATACTCGCTTTCTCCGCCGGTTCACTTGCTGAGACTCTGCATGAAATCTTCCAGCACGCGGTTAAACTTCTCTGCATCATCCACAAACAATGCGTGGCCCGCGTCGTCGAACTTTTCCAGGCGCGCCTTCTCGCCAAGTTTCGCTTTTATTAAGTCCGCGCTAGGCTGGGTGGATGGCTGATACGCAAATAGAACCGGCACACTCACTTTGGCAAAAGCCGCTGAGAAGTCTTTCACCGCAATCATGTTGTAGATAAGAAGCGCCGCGCTATCAGCCGGAACCTGTATTGAAGCATCAACAACGCGATTCAGATAGTCTTCCGTCTGCGGTTTCTTGTACATGCTTCGCACAAAGCCGTCGGCTTGTTGCCTGCGGTCCTGTTGCAGTTGGTTCATCCAACCTGACATAAACCCAAACATTTCCGGGCTAAACTTGTCCGGAATGTAGCCATCCACCAGGACCAGCCCGCCTACGTTGCCGGTGCCGAACTGTTCGGCGTACTTCAACAGCTCGCCGCATCCCAACGACCAGCCCACCAGCACGGGCTGCTTGAGTTTCAGCTGCTCAACCAGTTCGTTATAGTCACGCGCCCGCGTTTCCAGCAGATGACCGTATGCCGGCCGGTCACTCTCTCCCTGCGATCGCGGATCGACTGCAATGACGCGATACTTCTTCGAGAATTCAGCGATCTGCTTTTCCCAGATCCATGCCGGCATGGTCCAGCCAGGAATAAACACAATCGCCTTCCCGCTGCCGGCTTCAAGGTAGTGAATCCGCACGCCATCCGAAGTTTTGAAAAAGTTGCTCTTGGTCTGCGCTGAGCTGTTCAACACCGTCAGAATCAGCAGACAAACTATCGCCAGCCGGGTCTTCATATCAGGATGTCCTCCACTTTGCGTCTTTTTCGATACTTTCCCGCACACGAAACTCGGTAATCTTTCGAATCAGAACCAGCGGCAGCGGCTTATCCAGGGGGAACTGGATCGCCCCCTTGGATGTAACATACCCGCTCAGATCTCTGGCAAATTCCCTCACCGCTGACGGCGTGGGATAAAAGCCGATGTGGTGCTTGTAGCCAGCATAAGCAACCAGCATCCTCTTATAAGAAAACGACGGCATACTCCACTTCAGGCTCTCGCTTGCTCCCGGTGCAGCCGCCCGAATGCACGCCCGCATCTCTCGCAACTTCCTACGGGATTCCTTGGGCGCCGCATGGATGTACTCAGCAATGTTGCGGGGCTTTGCCATCTTAGAAATCATGGCGATATTATGCCTGACTCCAGGCCGGAGCGTAGTCGAGATAAACTTTCCCATTGCCAAAAGTCTTCGTCTTCATGAGCTTCAGCTTGAGCTGGTCCTTGACGCCCTCGAACAGGGTTCGTCCCTTCCCCAGCACAACCGGATTCACGACCACCTGAAATTCATCGATCAGACGCGATTCGGCCAACTGCGAAACGATGCTTCCACTTCCCAGGATGGCCAAGCCTTCGCCAGGCTTCTGCTTGAGCTTGCGCACCTCCGCCACCAATTCGCCCTTCATCAGAGTCGTATTGTCCCAGGACGCCTTGTCCAGCGTCCGCGAAAACACGACTTTCGCTAATTTGTTCATTCGCCCCGCCACGATGGGAGCCTGTTGTGCCGCCATCCGCGTAGGCCAATAGCTGGCCATCATTTGATACGTCACTCTTCCGAAAACCAGCGTTGCGTCACCTTTGGCATTTTCTGCCATAAAAGCATCCCATTCCGGGTCGTCCGTGTTGTCCTTTGCCCACATCATGCTGTTGTTCGCATCCACAAAGTAGCCGTCCAGGCTTACGTGATTAAAGGCGATCAGTTTCTGCATCGGTTCCTCCATACTTTAGTATTCGCTAAAGTAATAGAAGATCGAGGCTCGATTGTCAAGTCGCTACTTAAGTATTTTTGAAGGGGACGAAAACTAAACGTAAAGGATAAAAAGCACGGCCGGGGGGTGACCACCTGCCCAACTCTGCCCGGCGCTACTTTGCTCGACGCTCGCGAATATGCGACAGCCGGGAAATCGCCGCCACCATCATGCTCGACAGCAACTGCATCACCGCCACATCGCGCTGATCAAAGGCATAGGGAGCGCCAGAGAGTACCGTAAACACTCCCATGGTGGTCCGCAAATGCCGCAGGGGCGCGGCCAGGACTGAGCGCACACCCATGTGATGACAAATGGAACGATCGGCGTAGGCATCATCCAGTGCATCGTGGCAGAGCACAACTTCACCTGTGCGGACGCATTGCGCCGATACGCCTGATTCGGTTTGCAGGCGCACTCCCAGGTCCGGCGCCGTCCGCCCGGTGCGTGCGCGGCAAACCATCTCAGATCCTTTCTTCAGGGCAATCGCCGCGCCGGTCGCTCGAGTCAGCGCCTGCGCGCGTTCGGCAATCACGTGGATCGCCGGCCCCATTTCCTCATACACCAGGTGTGAATCGGCGGTAGGAAACAAGCATCCCTGCTCGGCATTCAATGGCATCGCCCGCTGTCGCTGGAGGGAACTGAATTCCCGAGTACTCACAGGCACAGTCTCGAGCAACTGCCGCACCAACCGGTCCAACTCGGCATCTTCAATCAGTCGCGCTGTAGGTTGATTCAGCAATGACCCACCCAGCACCCGCGACAAACTGAAAACCGCGCGGCTCCCGCAGGCATAGCAATATGACGTATTGTTTTCGCTCAGGACTTCGCACTGCACGCAGAACACAGCCTTCTGCAAGGGAAGAAAATGAATCTCGTGTCCAGTGATTTTTTCGGCCAAGGTGATCGCTTGCGGAAAGCGAGATGCCTAACCTAAAGGTTGAAGGCCTGTGGATGAAAGTGACAGCAATGGTTCGGGTTAGTTCACCAGCAGTACTGCGCGCACCATAGTAATTCTCCCCTCACTGAATCTCGATCATCCCCGCAACCCTGGCCGTAGAATGAACCCACTGAGGAAAACATGTCTCTTATCTTCCGACTCTGCGCCATGTTCTTTGCCCTAACACCCTTATCGTTTGCTCAGGTCTCCGCCAGCCAGATAGGAGACATCGCCAAACGCCTGGGCCTCGGCGCCAGTAATCTCAGCGATAGCAAAATCAATGCCGGCCTGAAACAGGCCCTGCAAATCGGCGCAGAGAACTCCGTAAAGCTAGTGGGACGTAAAGATGGGTACTTCGCCAACCATGCCATAAAGATTCTCATGCCCAAAAATCTTCAGACACTGGAAAAAGGCCTGCGGGTGGTCGGATACGGTCCAAAAATCGACGACTTCGTTCTCAGTATGAACCGTTCCGCCGAAGCCGCAGCCCCGGCGGCGCGCAAGATTTTCGTAGACGCCATCACCTCCATGTCTTTCGATGACGCGCGTCACATTCTCTCCGGCGGCGACACGGCCGCGACCGAGTATTTCAAGCAAAACACCACCGCTCAGCTGACCACAGCATTCCGTCCAGTTGTGGACAAAACCATGGCGGACAATGGAGTCACCCGTCAGTACAACGTTTTGGTCAATCAATACAAAGCAATCCCTTTCGCCCGGAAACAGGACCTGGACATCACCAATTATGTTGTAGGAAAAGCCCTCGACGGATTGTTCTTTGAACTGGGAGAGGAAGAGCGCAAGATTCGCCAGGATCCGGCCAGGCAGACGACTAACCTGCTGAAAGAAGTGTTCGGGCGCGCAAGCCGTTAGACAGGCCTCTATTTCTTAGTCGAGCGCCTGGGCCGCTGCTTTGCCGAAACCGACTTGATGATCAACTTCCGGGGCTGTTTGGTGTCTATCGCTACTTTCGCATGACGGAGGGCATGGTTCATTAATTCGCAGATTTCCGGTTTGTCCAGTAGACCCGCTTCGTCAAGTCGTATAAATCGCACAACATTACCGCTCCCTTGGAGAAGTTTCTCGGGATCAGGGAGTTTGGCGCCCTGTAAAAAAAACAGACTTACATAGCGCGGGTATAGTGCGATCGAGAAGATTGCTTCCGATGCCCGCTCGCTCGGCCCAAAGCCAATGGCCAGAGCGTTGTAATTGTCGTAGACAAGTTCGACCGCACCGGGAAGGCGCTTGCGCATATTGGTTAACGCGCGGCGCGCCGTCCGGGCAACTTCCGGGTCGTAGCGGGATAAAAACTGTTCTAGCTGTTGCTTCGCAGTCATGATGGAATTGTTCCGGCCGATTCAAATGTCAATCGGCCGGAGAGATTGCATCCACCTATCGATTTCCATTACTGGTTAGCTTTTTCCTTCGCGGTCTGCGCCGCGTCAACCGCAGCTTTCTTGGCTGCTGATTTCGCCATCGCCGGTTTCGGGGTCCAGAAATCCGGTGCGGCTGCCGCTATCTCTGCGGGAGCGTTACTCAGTTCGGGCACAAAGCGGCTGATGATCGTTTCCGCGCTTTCAACCGTCTCTGCGCTGGTTTTGAGAAACTTCGCGTAGCCCTCCTCTCCTAGCAGTTTCTGTCCGGTTGGCACTGAATCAAATCCAGCCATGGAATTTTCCAGCACCGTGATATAGAAGACGGTACCTTCCTGGCCAGCCACTGCCTGCGACACCAGCGTGGTTTGCCCAGCCTTTTCGCGGGCCGGCTTGACCTCCTTCAACCACTGTTCGAATGTATTGATCTGGCCTGGTTTCACATGCACCACCGCGGTACGCAGGAAGCGGGCCTCTCCAAGAATCTTCATGACCGCGGCTGAACTATCCGGAACATTGCTGCTCAGGTCCCAGCGGCGCCTGCGTAGCTCGCCTCGTGTACTGATCACAGTTTGATTGAAATCCTGGAACAGCTTCGCGGCTGCGGCTTTGCCATAGGCTTTTTCGATCGAGCCGTTGAAGGCCACCAAAGCTTTATCAATGTCCGCATAACTTCCGCGCATGCTGATAAAAGTGACTCGGTTCCCTTGCCCGTACACCGTTTCCAGGGCGACCCATTCGTCCCCATTCTTACGGTTGGCCGCCACCATCTTCTTGCTGATTGCATCAAATTCCGCCCGCTTTTCTGGCTTCACCTGGCAATAGAAAACATCCAGGTATTGCTCTTGCATCTCGCCGACAGCCAGCGCTGTCAGCAACATCAACGCAACTAGAGTGAAGACGGATTTCCGTTTCATAAAAGGCTCCTGTCTTTCGATTGGAATTTTACTGAGGGCTTTCCCGGCGTGCCAACCCTACTCCCGGGAGTAGGTCGGGTCAAGTCTGCTGAGGGAGGATTTGATATGTCGCCAGTCCCCTCTTTGTCATTCCGACGATTCGCGTAGCGAAGAGGAGGAATCTGCTATTGGCCAACAGCATTCGTACTGATGTACAGGAACAGCAGATTCCTCGCACAACCGAGCTTCTGAATGACAAAAAAGAGGGAGTTGAGTCAAGACTGTACCAGTATCGATATGTCGGATCGTTCCGTATAATTATCCATAGTTAATTCCCATCGCTGTACCGTAGTTGACCCGTCTAGGCATAACCATGGAATCTGAGCACCAGCAACCTGCCGTGCGACCGGAAGTGCCGGTGGGGCATCGCTCTCTCGAGGGCGTTCACAGCACCGTTGCCGTCCCGCATCACCAGGCCGGTTTCTGGGACCAATGGAAGGCTTTTGTCGGTCCGGCAATTCTGGTTAGTGTCGGTTATATGGATCCTGGCAACTGGGGGACTGACCTCCAGGGCGGGGCCCAATTCAAATACGCGTTATTGTGGGTCGTCGGCCTTGCCAGCCTCATGGCGATCTTTATGCAGGTGTTATCGGCCAGGCTGGGGGTAGTCTCGGGAAAGGATCTGGCCCAATGCTGCCGCGACTGGTATCCCCAGTGGACGCGTTGGCCCAACTGGCTGCTTTGTGAACTGGCGATCGGCGCCTGTGATCTGGCGGAGGTGCTCGGGAGCGCGGTTGCTCTCAACCTCCTGTTTCACATTCCGCTTTTTTGGGCCGTCATCATTACCGCGCTGGACGTGTTTCTCCTGCTGGCATTGCAGAGCTTCGGAATGCGAACCGTTGAGGCGGTGGTTCTGCTGTTGGTGGCAACCATCTTCGGATGCTACTTCATTGAGGTCTTCATTCTTCCCGCAACCCAGCCCAGTTTTCTGGAAATGGGCAAGGCATTGCTCTCGCCCCACTTCGGCCACCCTGGAATGTTGTACGTCGCCATTGGCATCATCGGGGCGACGGTCATGCCCCACAACTTGTATCTGCATTCCGCACTCGTGCAGAGCCGCAAACTGCAACAGGATGAGCGTTCGATTCGCAGCGCCCTGCGCTTCAACACTATCGACTCCGTAGTTGCCTTGACCGTCGCCTTCTTTGTGAATGCCGCGATCCTGGTGCTGGCGGCGATGGTGTTTTACGGCAAGCAAAGCGTGCTTGTACCTGGCGGTGAGGTTGTGCAATTCAGTTCTGGCAGCGATTGGATCCGCGTGGCCTACTTGACCTTGGCGCCTCTGCTGGGAACGGCCGCCGCCAGCACACTTTTCGCAGTAGCCTTGCTGGCCAGCGGACAAAGCAGCACCATCACCGGCACCCTGGCTGGCCAGGTGGTGATGGAAGGCTTCATGCACTGGCGCATCAAGCCCTGGGTCCGCCGCCTGATTACGCGCACCCTGGCCATTTTGCCCGCCATCTTTATTATTGGCATACGCGGTGAGGGCAGCGTCACCGATCTGCTGACCTTGAGCCAGGTGGTTCTCGCTTTACAGCTTCCCTTCGCCATGTTTCCCTTGTTGCACTTCACCAGTTCCCGCAAGCGCATGGGATTCTGGAGAAACGGCCCACTGCTCCTGGGCGCGGGCTGGGCCAGTGCTATCCTGATCACGGCGATGGACATTTACGGCCTGCCCGACTCGCTGAAAGCAGCGTGGCAAGTGATTGTGGGAGGGTGAGTTTGAACACTCTGTCATCCCGACTGGAGCGGAGCGGAGCGAGCGAAGTGGATTGTGGGAGGGTGAGTCTGAACACTCTGTCATCCCGACCGAAGCGAAGCGGAGCGAGCGAAGTGGAGGGACCTGCTTTTCGGCGGTGAACCGGACAAAATATGTACGACAGAATCCTCCTCACTCTCGACGGCACCCCCACCGACCGTGCCATCATCGAACACGTCAAGCAACTGGCCAAGCTGGCGCACAGCCGCCTGGTCCTCATGCACGTGGCCGATGGCTGGGCCGCCAGAACCTACGGGAAAGATGCCATCAGCCGCGAGATTTCCGAGGACAGGGCTTACCTGGAAAAGATCCGCCAAGAATTCATTTCCGCGGGCATCCAAACCGAAGCCGAACTAGCCTACGGCGAACCAGCCAACGAAATCATCAAGTGGGTAAAAGAAAAAGGATGCGACTTAGTGGCCATGAGCACTCACGGCCACAAATTTCTGGCAGATGTATTTCTCGGGACAACTGCTAACCGCGTCCAGCACAATATCAGCGCGCCGGTGCTCTTGCTGCGGGCGAAATAAAAAATCATGTGGTGACAGCCGCCTCGGCTGTCCGCCGATGCGAAGCGAGGCCACCGAGACCTTAGTCAACATCTTTGCAGCCCCCACTCTACGCAAATCTCCCAGAGAACGACTAAACTAGAATATTAAACGCAGCTCTTTCAGGAAGGCCATCGCACGATGAACAGCTTCAACAGTCGTTCCGCCCTTAAAGTAGGCAGCAAAGAATACGAAATCTACCGCATCGATGCGCTGGATAAAGAAGGTATCTCCACCAAGCATCTACCTTTCTCCCTGCGTATCCTGCTGGAGAACCTGCTCCGCACCGAAGATGGCCGCAACGTGACCGCCAAAGAAATCCAAGCCCTCGCCGCCTGGAACAGCCAATCGAAGCCCGACAAGGAAATCGCCTTCACCCCCAGTAGAGTGCTGCTGCAAGATTTCACTGGTGTCCCCTGCGTGGTCGATTTAGGCGCCATGCGCGATGCCATGAAAAAGCTAGGCGGAGATCCCAGGCGCATCAATCCGCTGCAACCGGTCGAACTGGTAATCGACCACTCCGTCCAGGTCGATGAATTCGGCACTCCGCAAGCCTTCCAGCTAAACGCCGAACTGGAATTCATCCGCAATAAAGAACGCTATGCTTTTCTCCGCTGGGGGCAAACCGCATTCAGAAATCTAGCCATCGTCCCTCCCGACACTGGAATCGTCCATCAAGTCAATCTCGAATACCTGGCCAGAGTAGTTTTCGTTAAAGAAGAAAACGGAAAACTCACCGCCTACCCCGACACTCTGGTAGGCACCGACAGTCACACAACCATGGTGAATGGGTTGGGGGTTTTGGGTTGGGGTGTGGGGGGGATTGAGGCCGAGGCTGCGATGTTGGGGCAGCCCGTGTCCATGCTGATTCCGCTGGTCGTTGGCGTGAAATTGACCGGAAGGTTACGCGAGGGCGCTACTGCCACTGACCTTGTTCTTACTATTACTGAGATGCTTCGCAAGCATGGAGTCGTCGGAAAGTTTGTGGAGTATTACGGGCCCGGGCTTCAGGATTTGCCTTTGGCGGATCGCGCGACGATTGCCAACATGGCTCCAGAGTATGGGGCTACTTGTGGAATTTTCCCTGTCGATAAGGAGTCGTTGAAATATTTGCGCTTGACTGGGCGGTCGGAGGAGCAGATTGCTCTGGTTGAAGCTTATTGCCGGGAGCAAGGGCTCTTTCATGATGAGAAGACTCCGGAGGCGGAATATTCGGAACTGCTGGTTCTCGATCTTGCCAGCGTTGAGGCGAGTCTGGCTGGGCCCAAACGGCCGCAGGACCGTGTGCTGCTTTCCCAGGCTGGGGAGTCGTTCCAGAAGGCGTTGCCTTCTCTCATCAAGCCTGACAAGGGTGAGTCTAAGGCTGCTTCGGGCAATGGGCATCTGCATCATGGATCGGTGGTCATTGCTGCAATTACTTCCTGTACCAACACTTCGAATCCTTCGGTGCTGATCGCGGCTGGGTTGCTGGCCAAGAAAGCGGTTGAAAAAGGACTCACCGTTCCTTCGCATGTGAAGACTTCGCTGGCTCCCGGCTCCAAGGTGGTCAGAGACTATCTGGAAAAGGCGCAACTCATGCCTTATCTCGAGAAACTGAAGTTCCACATCGTTGGCTATGGTTGTACTACCTGTATTGGGAATTCGGGCCCTCTCCCGGAACCGGTGTCCAGGGAAATTGAGGAGCAGAACCTCGTGGTCGCATCCGTACTCTCCGGTAATCGCAACTTTGAAGGTCGCATCAACTCCGAAGTTCGCGCCAACTATCTGATGTCCCCGCCGCTCGTCGTAGCATTCGCACTGGCGGGGCACATTGATATCGATCTGCGCAAAGAGCCGATCGGAAAAGCCCGCGACGGCAGCGAAGTCTATCTTTCTGATCTTTGGCCCACCCAGCGTGAAGTGGAGGAGGCGATGCAGAAATCCATCACCTCCGACATGTTCCAGCGCAGCTACGGCGAGGTGTATCACGGAGACGAGCGCTGGCGCGGACTGCCGGTCCCCAAGGGCGAGACTTACGATTGGGACGAGTCGTCCACCTACATCCGCTGCGCGCCGTACTTTGACGACATGACGTTGAAGGCGCCGCCCGTAGCCGACATTAACAAGGCGCGCGTGCTGGCGGTGCTGGGCGACAGCGTCACTACCGACCACATTTCTCCGGCGGGCTCGATTAAGAAGGACAGTCCGGCGGGAAAATATTTGCAGGAGCGCGGCGTCAAGCCGGCCGACTTCAACTCCTACGGCTCACGCCGCGGCAATCATGAAGTGATGGTGCGCGGAACTTTTGCCAACACCCGCTTGCGCAACAAAATGGTGAACGTCGAAGGCGGATTCACCAGGCACCTCCCAGGCGACGCGGAGATGAGCATTTTTGAAGCCTCGGAAAAATACATTGCCGAGGGCGTGCCGCTGGTGATTCTCGCCGGCAAAGAATATGGCTCCGGCAGCTCGCGCGACTGGGCGGCGAAAGGCCCGCGCCTGCTGGGGGTGTCCGCCGTCATCGCCGAGAGCTACGAACGCATCCACCGCTCCAACCTGGTGGGTATGGGAGTTCTTCCGCTGCAATTCCTGGCCGGCGAAACCGCGGAGTCTCTCGGCCTGACCGGAGACGAAGTGTTCGAAATCAAAGGCATCCGCGAGCTGGTAAATAAAGACAAATTCTCCTCGGGACAGCAGGTGGTGGTGAAGGCCGGCCACAAAACCTTTAAAGCGCTGGTGCGGATCGATACCCCTCAGGAGGCGCTGTACTACGCCAACGGCGGGATTCTGCAGTTTGTGCTGAGACAACTGCTGGCCAAGGGCGCGTAGGGGTGATGCCCTCAGTCGGCCTTTGCTTGTACCTCACTTGACTGCAGACTGTAGCGTCGGCCCTTCCTTTCCACATTGCCGCTATTGAGCAAGAGGCCGAGCACGGACCACGACAGATAGTCTTTATTGGATCCCTTGTAGTCAGACCTAAGACCCAAAAGCTCAGCGATCTCTGCGTTCTGCAGCCCTTCAGGATGATTTGATAACGCTTCTAAAATGGCCTGTTTTAACAAGGAAAGTCCTTGCTGAGCCTTTTCGCGTGGAGTCATTCGGATTTACCTCATCGGTTAGAAATCAAGAATAGGTTGGATCCGGGCAATAATCGTGCTTTTGTTTTGCCATATCCATAATTCGCATCAGCACTTTGTAATGGCGTGGTCCCTGCAATGCCTTTATGTGATACCCTCGCGCCAATCGCTGCTTCGCCGTTTCGACTATCCGTTCATCGAGATCCTTAGGTGAGGCATAGTCTTCAATTCTCATTCTCGACCACTCGCCAGTCTTGCCCCAGTATTTGACCAGACCGAATTGAGAATAAAGCGTCGGTTGCGTTGCAATAGTAAATTGCCTCGCGGAATTGCCTTCAGTTGCAGTGCTTTCAAATTGGATACAAACCTCATCAAACTCTTCATGACGGGCTGCGAGAGAAACAAACTCACGTGTGCCCGGCAGAGTTAAGTCAAAGTCGATATCTGCAATTCGAAACCATTTTGCATCTTGTGGTGGCCCAAACAGAAGGTCTTCCTGTAAATCGCACTCATAACATGAAAGAACAACGTGTTGGGAAACGTGCTCATATTCCCAGAGATTCGTATGTAAATATGGGAGCAACCTTGTTGGAGTGACGGTAATCCCAAGTTCCTCTCGGATCTCTCTAACGATCGCTTGTTCAGGCGTCTCTCCGAATTCGATTTTCCCGCCCGGTAATTCCCACTTTTCATGCAGTCCCGGGACACCTGGTGCTCGTCTCATCGATAGCAATATCTCATGGCCGCCTGGACGCATGATGCAGGCGGACACGACCGTTACACTTTTGCGCAGCTTTTCTTCTTTCACGAATAACCTAATAGATGGTTCACAGCAATCAATGCAATCTGCAATATCCGACCGAGGCCATTTGATTTTGCGGATCATTAAAGAAGAGACGAGAGTGCATGTCAAATGCTCCGTCCGGACGACCTTACCCCACTATAGTCTTTCACAAAATTCCATAGTACATTAACTGCGACGTCGGGCCCCGATTCCGGAGCGCTATTAATTTGCTTTAAGCATTCCCTCTCTTTCCCAAGTGCTGCAAAAGCTGGGAGATCAAAAGGATGAAATATTCGTACGCCATGGTTGGTCGCATGCAGCTGGACGACTACGTACGCGTCGTTCCGCAAATCTACGGAGAGCACGACCGACATCGGTCAATTTGGGATGTTTGGTGTCACACCTTGCATCATGGGGCTAACGTTGCAGAGCGAATCCGAAAAGAAGCACCCGCTGACAAGCTATTTACAGAAATCGCTGATCTAGCACTTTGGATGTTCACTACCGTTCAAAAACTCTCAGGCAAGCCTGGAAAGCGGAAGGGAGCCTCCGAAAGTCAGGTTGAGACACTTGTACGCATCCAAAACAGCTGCTCAGATTTGGTTTGGCACCGTTATCCAGGTGTTTGCCATTTATGCTATGCACGCCGAAGTGTCAGCCAACGTCATGGTCTAGATTTGCCCCTGTGCGATTGTTCCGGACGAAAGTCGGATCGCAGGGACAGAGATGCCAAACGGGCGGATGTCAGGGCTCTGCGTATATTTAGTGAAAGTGTTCGCCGTCACAAACCAAGAACCATTGATGATTGGCAATTGATGTTCGCATCAATTTTCGCACAGAAAATCGAGCGTCTATCTCAACCGGAAATAGGTTTTCACCTTTTGGAGGAGTTGGGAGAAGTTTCAAACGCAATTGTCCGAATGTATTCATATACAAAAGGCAATTTTCGTCCCGGCGAGCCAAATTGGCGGCAAGCGCGCCTCGAAGACCAAATTGCGGACGCATTCTCCTGGCTCTTTGCTCTCGTCCAAAAACTGAATGCTGGCCCCGCTAAGAATAACAGGGACGCCCCGAAGGTGGGACATCGCCGAATAACACTCTCTGCGATAATCTGGCGCCGATATGGCGCAGATCATCTGAATTCGTTTCGATGTCCCAGTTGTGATAAAGCTGTTTGCTCGTGCCCGTTGGTTTTTGTTCCAGGTACACACCCAGTCGAAGAAGTACTACGAAGGTATAAACCACCTAATTTCTTGATGAGGACGAAATGAGGCTAGGCCGAACGTCCGGTCGGAAGGAGAAATAAATGTCATGAGTCTTTTGAGAGATGAAGAGATCATTGCCGCGATTACTGTGCCACCGCCTGCGCTTCCGTACGTCGCAGGCGTTGTATTGCCAGCGGACCCATACTCCAGCGATTCGCCAGTTCAGGCTTCATCCATCGACCTGAATATCGGCAATATTTACCTCCCGGGGGAGAAAGAGACAGATCTGGGCGGTGCACAGAATCCAAAACAGGATCACTGTCTGCAGACAGGTGAAACGGCTGTCGTCACCACGCTCGAGACACTTCACTTGCCAGGTAACGTCGCCGGTTTCGGCTTTCCTCCTTCACGAGTCTCCTTTAAGGGATTGCTCATGACTAATCCTGGGCATGTTGACCCAGGTTACGAAGGCGTGATGCGTTTTACCGTAATCAACATGGCGAAGGAACCGTATTCTCTTCAGCGCGGAGGAAAGATTGTCACCTTGCTTCTTTTCAGAATGAATGACGCAGCACACCGAAATTGGAAACAACGGAATCCATCTGGCCCCCATCCTCCAAGCCATGCCGATATTAGTCGCCTTTCTCGAGATTTTGTTAAGCTTGATGAACGCGCAAAAAACATCGCGAACAAATATGGCTTGAGGTGGAGCGCAGTGTTGACCCTCGTGGTAACGCTGATAGTTGGCTTGGTCCCACTGCTGACCGGTGGTCATCTGTTTTCAAGAACAGATGTGGAAGAACTCAGGAAGCGCCAGGATATTGTAGAGTACGATGTAAAGAATCGCGTTGATATAGAACGAAAATTGCAAGATTTTGACGATCGTTTGAGAGAACTGGAACAAACGACGGCAGCACAAAAACTAAAGCAAAGTGCATCGACATCCAAAGTTCCCGGAAAGACCCAGTGAAACCTAAGATCTATTTGATCGGTCGTTCCCACTTCCAAGCTGAGAGTCTTCTTCGGTTTCTCCAGGGTGAGAATGCTGACTGGCATCGTACACACGGCGCGACTGAAATAGAGGAAATCGTCGAGGTATCCGGCCGTGTTTGCTATATGTCCTTTGGAGAAAGACAGTCGCCGCGGTCCAATGCAGACTACATCAGCAATCTCATCAGACAAGGCCATGAAAGCGTCCTTGAACATGTGAGTTGGACATTTGTGTTGGCGGGCGTGAGTCGTGCTTTTACACACCAGCTTGTTCGCCACCGCGTAGGTTTTGCTTTTAGTCAGCTTTCACAGCAGTATTATGAGGAGACCGCAGCAACTTTTGTTGAGCCGTTCCACTTGCAAAAATCGCCAGAGGCACTACAGGCTTGGCGTAATGCAGTCGCAATCTCACAAGAGGCATACAAGACGATTCTTGACTCGCTGAAAGAGCTCAATGGAGCTCCAGGATTAGACCTGCAGCAGAAAGAGTTCAAAAGAGCAATACGTTCAGCAGCACGCAGCGTCCTGCCCAACGCGACTGAGACCAAGATTGTGGTAACCGCAAATGCGCGAGCCTTGAGGTATTTTTTTAAAGTGCGGGGTTCCATTCCCGGAGACCTAGAGATGCGGGAAGTAGGGGCGTCTCTGTTCAATGTTGTAAGGGCCGAGGCCCCATCGTTATTTGCTGACTTTCGTTTGGAAACGCTTTCGGACGGAAGTCCAGTTCTTGTGCAAGATGTAACTCATTTGGAGCAATGAGTGCCATACGAAGGCAAGATCCCTCGACTCCGCCGTCGCGTTCGCTCCGGCTCCGGTCGGGATGACAGAGTTGGGGTGGGCATCTAACGGCACGAATGGAACTCGTGCACTTCCCATCTGCTGCGCTACCCAGAAGCAACATCAACATCCAAAGCAACAGCAGGTCCCTCCGCTCCGCGACCCTTCGCTTTTGCTCAGGGTGCGCTGCGGTCGGTCGGGATGACGGTTGTGGGTTGATCATCTGCGATATTTCAGCGCCAGCGCACGGCGGCTTTTGGACAAGATGGTCCAGGCTTCCTTGTAGACCTCGTATTTGTAGCGATCCTTTCTTAGGGGCTCCATGGGGAATAGCATGAGGCCGGTTTTGCGCTGGGGACCGAGGATGATGGAGGCGGGGATGAGATACCAGACATCCTGCGGGATTACGTAGGCAGCAAAGAGGTCGATTTGTTGGACGGTGTAGTCCTGCTTCTTGAGGAAGTGGGGCTTGAATTGGCAGAAGTATCCGGTGCCGGTGCGGACGGTGGTGGATTTGACCTGGACGCGAAGGATGTCGGAGCCGTGGGAGACGCCGACATCGTAGGGGGCGCTGTCGCCCCAGGGCCTGGAGACGTTGTATCCATGCTCGAGGGCGGTGGTCATGAAGCGAAGCTCGACCCACTCTCCGCGGGCTTTGAAAGTTTTGAAGACAGTGGTGGGCATGTTTGCTCCCGACGCATTGAGTTTTTGGGGAATAAAGAAGGCGCGGCTCGGGGCCGCGCCTGTTGCAATCTCTACATCTCTATTTTACCAAGTTCGAGGGGTAAATTGGGACATGGTTCCCATGTTTATATCTGGTGAATTGTTAGCGAGTTACAGAGAATCGGATGAGTTTGGGGGCTTGACAAGTTTTGCGAGATTTCTCATTTTCGTGAAAAAGATCAGACGGAGATGAAAAACTCCTGGGTTCGTTTCCGCAAAATCGGCAAAAGGTGGCGCATTCGGCTTGAGCCGGGCACCCTACCTATTTCCCCGGCAAAAACGCGAAGCCGGACGATACTTACTTCTTCTCAGGCGTTGGCGGCTTGTCTTCTGGCATCGCGGGATGGTGTTTCATATCCATGCCCATACCCATACCGGAGTGGGCATTCATCATCGCCGACATGCCTTCCATGTGCTGAACCATTTCTTCCCACAGATCGACGTCGTACTGTGCCTGTTGTTTGAGGGAGGGGTCGGTGATCTTGCTGAGATTGGCTTTCATTTTTTCCAGGGTGGCGCGCATTTTGGCGGCCTGGCCCTGAGTGTTCATCATGTGCTGATGCATGTCCATCGCGCCGCCGTGAGCGTGAGGAGCGGGAGGCGGAGTCTTGGGTGCATCCTGGGCCGAGAGCGCAACCGTGGTCATGGTCAAGAGCAGGAATACCAGAAACGATTTCATGAGAATCTCCTTGGCTGGATGTAAGGGTAGAAAAACGCTGGCCAGACGGCTGTGATTTGAATCACACTTGGGTGTTCACCTGCCGGCAACGGACAGCGATTCGCCGAACCGGCAGCGGCTGGCGGCGCTGCTATAATCAGGAATTGTCCCTATGCCCCACAAGCGCCTGATTCGGTCCACTACTGTGTTGTCGGTTCGCCGCAATGGCAGCGTCGTGCTCGCCGGAGACGGCCAAGTCACGCTTGGAGAAGGGGTTATCAAGCATAACGCGCGAAAGATCCGGCGTTTGTATCAGGACAAGATTTTGGCCGGCTTTGCCGGCTCGACGGCGGATGCTTTTACTCTCTTCAGCCGCTTCGAAGCCAAGCTGGACCAGTATCACGGGAACCTGGGGCGGGCCGCGGTGGAATTGGCCAAGGATTGGCGCACCGACAAAGCCATGCGGCACCTGGAAGCCCTGCTGATTGTGTCGGACAAAGAACAGACCTACCTGCTCAGTGGCCAGGGGGATGTAATCGAACCGGATACTGGCATCGCGGCCATCGGCAGCGGCGGGCCCTACGCCCAGGCCGCCGCCCAGGCCCTGATCGATCATACTCAGCTCTCAGCCCGGCAGATCGCCGAAGAATCAATGAAGATCGCCGGCAACATGTGCATCTATACCAATGAGAAGGTAACCGTCGAAGAGTTGTAGAGCATCATGTGGGGACAGCCGCCCTCGGCTGTCCGGTCGAGCGAAGCTCGACGACATTCACATCGATTTCTTCCGGATCTGTGATCCGGCGGACGGCTGAGGGCGGCTGTCCCTACATGAGCATTTATGGCTATCTACCTACCCCCCACCGCCGAAGAAACTCAAACCGCCCTCGATGAACTCACGCCACGCGAGATCGTGGCCGAATTGGATAAATACGTTATCGGACAGAAAGACGCCAAGCGGGCAGTGGCGATCGCACTTCGCAACCGCATGCGCCGGCAAAAGTTGCCCGAAGATATGGCCGACGAAGTCATCCCCAAGAACATCATCATGATCGGGCCGACGGGGGTGGGCAAGACCGAGATTGCGCGGCGGCTGGCGAAGCTGGCCAATTCGCCTTTCCTGAAAGTCGAGGCTTCCAAGTTTACCGAAGTCGGTTATGTGGGCCGCGATGTCGAGTCCATGATTCGCGATCTGGTGGAGATCGCGATTGAAAATGTCCGTGAAGAAAAGCTGGAAGAGGTTTCCGACAAGGCTGAGTTAAATGCCGAAGAGAGGCTTCTGGATATTTTGCTGCCGCCGGTTCCCGCGCCGCGGCCCGATTCCGGAGCGCAGGGGATTCTGCTGGAGGGTACGACTACATCGGGAGACTCCAGTTCGCGAACCCGCGAGAAACTGCGCCAGCAACTCCGCGAAGGCAAGCTGGATGACCGCACAGTAGAAATCGACGTCCGTGAACGTTCCTTCCCAGCCTTTGAAATCATATCCAATCAGGGTGTGGAGGAGATGGATGTCAACATCAAGGACATGCTGCCCAACATCTTTGGATCGCGCACCAAAAAACGGAAGATGAAGGTGAATGAGGCGTTTGAGTATTTGATTCAGGAAGAAGAGCAGCGCCTGATCGATATGGACCATGTAACCCGGACCGCGATTGAGCGGGTGGAAGACTCGGGCATCATTTTTCTGGATGAAGTGGACAAGATCGCCGGGCGCGAGGGTGGACACGGTCCGGATGTCTCGCGCGAGGGTGTGCAGCGCGACATCCTACCGATTGTTGAGGGTACGACTGTCAATACGCGCTACGGCATGGTGCGGACAGACCACATCCTGTTTATTGCTGCGGGAGCGTTTCATGTATCCAAGCCCAGCGATTTGATTCCGGAGCTGCAAGGGCGGTTCCCGATTCGCGTGGAGTTGCAGTCCCTGACCATGGAGGACTTCATACGGATTTTGACTGAGCCCAAGTCGTCTTTGACCAAGCAGTACATCGCGTTGCTGGAGACCGAGGGAGTAAAGCTGGAATTCACCAGAGAATCCCTGGAAGAGATTGCGCACTTTGCCTTTCGAGTGAATGAGGGAACGGAGAACATCGGGGCGCGGCGCTTGCATACCATCATGGAGCGGGTTTTGGATGAGATCAGTTTCGAAGCTCCGGAGAAGAAGGGCGAGCAGATCACCATTGATGCCGAGTACGTGCGCAAGATGCTGGCAGACATCGTGAAAGACCAGGATTTGTCGCGGTATATTTTGTAGCTCTTCCGATTCTGAATAAGGGCCAACAATTCTGGTCCTTCTTTATCGATTGGTCGGCCCATGGACGGTGGCGCCCGTCCCTACGCAAGCACGACCAGGCGTCTGCTACCCTTGTTCTTTCCCCATGTTCAATTGCAAGATAGGTTGCGTATTGGTAGCTGCCTTGCTGCTTTGCAGTTGCGCGCAGGTAGCGCCTCCGGTGCCGCCTTCGTTGGAACTTCCCAAGCCGGTTACAGATTTGAAAGCCGTGCGTAAGGGGGGCAAAGTTTTTCTTCGCTGGACGATGCCGGCGCAAACCACCGATGGGGAGACTGTAAACGGAGTAGGAGTCACTCGGATTTGCCGCAGTTTTGATCGGGCCACGAGCCAGTGCGAGAAGGCCGGCGAAGTTGCCGCGGCATTCATACGCAAGCCGCCGAGTGCGAATGGAGCATCCCGCGAGGAAAACTATACGGACGTGCTCCCAGATGAATTGCAGGGGGACCCTGGACAGATCCTGAGCTATTCCGTATCGGTTGAGAATGAGAGCGGGCGGAGCGCGGGACTCTCCAACCGCGTAGAAGTTCCTGCTGCGGCTACCTGGCCAGCGCCAAGTGATTTCAAGGCGCAACTCACGGCAGATGGCGTGGTGCTGAGTTGGGCGGCGATCTCACCGGCAGCGTCATTCCATGGCATCTATCGTATTTACCGCCAGGCAGAAGGGAGCTCGGGCGTGGTGGCTGGCGAACTTCCGCTTGATCCGGTTTCAACCCGGTTCGTGGATCGCGGTTTTGAGTGGGGAAAAACTTACTACTATCAGGTGACGATGGTGACGGAAATTTCGGGCGGGATGCATCCCTGCGGCACAGCCCAAACGCCGCAACCGGACTGTGCCACGGTATATCGGATCGAAGGGGACGACAGTCCGGCGGTCAGGATTTTTGCCGACGATGTTTTCCCGCCGGCGGTGCCCTCGGGCGTGCAGGCAGTTTTCTCCGGTGAGGGGCAGAAGCCCTTTGTGGACCTGCTTTGGGCGCCGGATACAGAAACCGATCTGGCGGGGTATAACGTCTATCGGCATGAACAAGGCTCGGCGCCGGTCAAAATCAATAGTGAGCCGGTTAAGCCGCCGGCTTACCGGGATTTTGCCGTCCAGCCGGGGACACAGTACTTCTATTCCATTGCAGCTGTTGATGTTAGGCAAAATGAGAGCAGTCGATCGGAAGAGGCTAGTGAACGGGTTCCGTAACTGGTTACTGCTGTCCGTGGATCGTCCCAGAGAACAATAAACTTACGTACTTTGACGGGCCGAGGCAGCTGATTCAACATGGGTAATTCCCTTAGGAGAGCCCATGTTTCGATGCGCCTTACGTCTGATTTCTGTTGTGCTGATTACCGGTTTGGGGGCCGCCCAATCCAACAGCATTGATGCCCCACGGCTGTTTGAACACGGTATGAATGCGCTGACGGGACTAGGGCCCAGCCACAATAACCAAACTGCATTGGACGATTTGCGGCGGTCGGCGGACTTGGGTTATCCGCCGGCGCAGGTTGTACTTGGCTACATTTATGAGACGGGTTCGGCTGGAGTGGCCCAGGATGCTGGCCAGGCAGTGGATTGGTACAAGAAGGCTGTCAAACAGGATGACAACGTGGGCGAGTGGCTCCTGGGGCGAGCCTATTTGACCGGAGCAGGGGTACCGCGCGACCTGGAGCAAGCGGCGTCGGCCTTAAAGAAATCGGCGACGCACAACGATCCTTTTGGCCAGTATTTGCTGGGCACGGTGCTGCTCGAACGCAACCAATATACTCAGGCAGCGGATATGTTCCGCAAAGCTGCCATGCAGGGGCTTCCCCAGGCACAGCAGCAACTGGGATTGTTGCTGAAAGAGGGCCGTGGAGTTTCTCCTGACAAATTTGAAGCCTACGTCTGGTTATTGTTGAGCGCAAGGGCTGGGAACAATACGGTGGGCGCCGACTTGGGGCTGCTGGAAGGGGACCTGGGAACGAATCAAACCGAGCAGGCCAAGAGCAAAGCGCGGGACCTGGAGATCAGCGTGGCGCGGGTGGTGGTGGCACGCGGGTGCACCGGATGGCCGGGAGAATTCAATCCCATGCCGGCTCCCCCGCCGCCGGATATTCAGAATTTCTGCCGGTAAGTCTTCAGGAATTTTGACGGGCAGAATCCCCACCCTAGTCTCGCAAAGGATGCGAAATTTAAGGATGAGGCACGCTCGCGGTTGGTGACGTGGTTCGCCGTTCGCTGTTCCCAGCTCTCAGTTATTCGACTTTGTAGTCGCAGGCTTCGCGGCAGGCTGGGCAGTACATGAGCCCATCCTGGCAAATGCGGACGTCAATTTGAGATTGGCAGAGGCAGCAGTACTTCTCGCACTGGCACTTGTCTTCGGGCATTTCACACTGCAAGCAGCGGACTTTAGCTTTGGATGGTGCGGCCATAAGCGGAACTTTAGCCTTTGGATTTCCATCGCGAAAGTTCCGTTGGTAACCTTGGTAGTGGGCTACTCCGGCAATGGCAGCGGGGGTCGCAGATCGGCAGTGGAGCGTAGAAGACCTTGTACCCCTTGGGAAGCCTACGAACAGCGGAGGGCCCCCTATTAATAAAACCACTGGTGGAAATCTACACGTCAGATTTTAGGAATACAGGGTTGTGACAGAACAAGACCTAGGGTTGCTCAAAGCTAGCATCGATAAAGTAGTTAGAATTGTCTGCCGCGATGGAGAGAAGATGTTGGCGAAGATACATGCTGTTTCGGAGGAGGATCAGGATGTAATTTACGATCTGGTTTCAACAACAAAGGAGTCACAATATGAAAAGCTCGATGAACAGCCAGCGTTTTTGATAGCGTTCGAGAACATAGAGCACGTCGAATCGTTTAAGAGTTCTTAAAAAAGGAGACAAATAGGGAACGGACGGAACTGACCCCAATTTTCTAGCAAGGCGACAGCAACCGCACCCAGAACTTCACCTATGACGCCCTGAACCGGGTCACCAGCGCCTACAGCAACGGGCCCAACTGGGGGCAGAGTTTCACTATTGACCCCTGGAGCAACCTGACCAATGTGGGCTCCGTCACGGGCAAGAATAATCCCGGTGCCATCAATGTCGCGCCGGCCAGCGTTAAGAACCGGCTTCCCGGCTTTACCTACGATGCTGCCGGGAACCCGATTGCCGGCTCGGGATCTACGGTGACCTTCGATGCCGAGAACCGTCTGATTTGTTTGGGCAATTGCGCCACCCCGGGAGTTTGGACGTACACTTACGACGGCGATGGCCAACGGGTGAAAAAATCCAATGGCACGACTGGAACGCTGTACTGGACGGGCATGGGCAGCGACGCGCTGGACGAGAGCGATCTGAGCGGGAACATCAACGAAGAATACTTTACTTCAACGGGACGCGAGTGGCGCGGGTGGACCGGCCCAGCAACGTAGTGCATTATTACGTGAACGACCGCCTGGGGACGGCCAGTATCGTGGCCACTCCGGCTACGCACGATACAGTGACGTTCTCCGATTCGGACTACTCGCCGTATGGGATTGAGATTCCGGTAGCGGGCAGCGATGCCAATCACTATAAGTTCACCGGCAAAGAACGGGATAGTGAGAGTGGGCTGGACAACTTTGGAGCTAGGTACGACGCTTCGAGTTTGGGAAGATTTATGACTCCGGATTGGGCCGCTAAGCCTACGACGGTGCCTTACGCGTTGTTCGGTGATCCACAAACGTTGAATCTGTACGCATACGTAAGGAACAATCCGCTGAGCCGCGCTGACGTGGATGGGCACTGCGCCGATCACTACAAAGACGGGACCTGTAAAGTGAATGTGGATTCGGCGACCGGACA
>Ga0137366_10000426_pt1 | contig 27339 bp, 24 predicted proteins | sample SagtaG_8_FD_104938 | JGI IMG/M metagenome (GOLD analysis project Ga0137366, IMG submission 104938) | Vadose zone soil microbial communities from Sagehorn Ranch, Mendocino, California, USA - Sage1_L_60_16 metaG | ecosystem: Environmental > Terrestrial > Soil > Vadose zone | place: USA...
ACGGCGCGAACCTGCGCTCCTTGCGCCGCCAGTGCTTGTACGAGGACTTGTCCAACGCCGCCAGTCGCTCCTAGAACCACCTGCAAATCGGTTGGCATGGCCATATCCCCTCCTGGATTCTTGAGTCAAGTCGATGAACTCATCATTCATCGACAGTACCAAAGGCCACCATGTGTGGCGAGGTTTCTGCTCTTCCCTCCTATGCTATCACGTTATCAAGTTATTCGGAGAGGCATTAAGAGCCTCTCGAAACGCTGCTCCTACTGTTCCAAAGCGTTAGCAGCCTATCCCCTCGTACTTTCGGACGATGCCGCTTGCGCCGCAGCACTGGCGACGGAGATCATCGTTGATCTGTACACCTTCTTCCGACCACCGGCACCCTACCAGCACTTGTTTGTGCTCGATCCGCGGCAGGAGGCTGGAACTACCGAAAAGGCAGGAATCTATGCAGTCAACGGATCTTGAAGAGATGAAAGCCGCGCTGTGGGAGCAAGCGTATCATCCGTGTACACAGGTGAGTTGGGGAATGGCACAAGTGATGGCAGTATTTGACCACCCTTCCGCGTGGAGATCGACAATGGCCCGCCGCCTTTGGTACGGGTCCGCGATCTGGGCGTAGGGTGGATAACGCCGCTCGGTCACGGTAGGCTGGGGTCCGTCAGCCAAAATGCGCTTGACCGTGTGATCGCTTGGCCTGCGCTCAAAGCGCAGAAAACAAATCGTGGCAATCTCATGAGTACGAAAGCCTGGATGTTCTGCTTTCAGGTCAACAATGAGTTGGCTCATCTCTGGCGGGAGAGCGCGCCCTTTGTCTGGAGATGAGGTAGGCGGCTTGTGGAACAGGCTCGCCATCCCCTCTTGCTCAAACAGTTTGGCCTGGTGGTACAGCGTGCGTTCACTCGTTCCGGTTTCTCTGGCACGTTCGGCTGCCGTCTCTCCAAAAAGGACGACGTTACGAATTTTTTCATAGAGTTGCTGTTCTGGCCAATTGGAATGGGCTCTAGCCGTCTAGCATATCCTACTCACTTACACCACTACCGGCTGTATCCTTGCCATTTTCGTAACACCGCCGGCAAGATCAGGCGTACCAGTCTTCTCTTCTCAACGGTAGCCCGCTCCTTCCCCGGTCGGTTTTCACCAACAAGGTTTGATACAGCTGCGCTGTTCCCACCTCAAACTCATGAAGGGCCACTGCCAGGTACAAGCCCCAACTGCGATAGGCGACTTCACCTACTATCTTCTTCGCTTCGCCTGCATGTTCCTCATAACGATGGATCCAATGGCGCAAGGTGTAGATATAGTGTTCTCTTAAGTTCTCCACATCGCGCACCTCGAAGCCGCCCACCTCTGCCGCTTGCAGCATCGTAATGATCGGTACCGGCTCCCCATCAGGGAAGACATAGCGATGAACGAAGTCGCGTCCGAGAACAGGTGCAATGGAATGAACGCCAATGCTATGGTTGAGGAAGACTCCTCCAGGAGGAAGCAGTTTCCAGGCTTCTTTGAAGTAAGTGGGTAAGAGGGCCGTGCCAAAGTGTTCTGCCACGCTGACGGAGACGAGCTTATCATAGCCCTGCGGTTTCTTCACCTCGCGATAATCACAGATCTCCACATGACAGCGCTTCTCCAAACCTGCCTTCTTGATTCGCTCACGTGCCAGCTCCGCTTGCTGCAAACTGAGGGTAATACCATCTGCCTCTACACCGTAGTGCTGGACAGCATAGATGAGCAAGCTGCCCCAACCACAGCCAATATCCAGCAGCCGTTCCCCCGGTCGCAGACGCAGCTTGCGGCAAATGTATTCCAGCTTGTGTTCCTGGGCCGCGTCCAGGTCCTCATCAGAAGTAGCGAAATAGGCGCAAGAGTAGTTCATGCGCTCATCCAGCCAGAGCGCAAAGAAATCGTTGGAACGCTCATAGTGAAAGTTGGTAGCCTGGCGATCGCGCTCTATCGAATGGAGTTTACCACGCATTTTCGCTGCTGCATCACTAGGACGCGGTTGACTCATCTTCGGCAAGCTCAGAAGGTATTTACCATAACGAACCTGTTCCAGCTTTCCCCAATGGCTCTGAAGGGCATACTCCACCAGTGGCAAGATGGCTTCAATCTCCCCTTCAATGTCGAAATCATTGAAGATGTAGGCCTCACCCAGGTTCAAGTCGTTGGGAGGCATGAACATCTTGCGCAGCGCACCTGGGTGTTGGAGCACCAGTGTGCAGTGCGTTGGTCCCCCTGATTCGTATTCGGGCTTCCAGGTAGTACCATCCCACAGGCGCACAGCGACATTGCACGGTGGAGCAGAACTGAAGATGTCCTGCAAGAAGGATAGGGTGACTTGAACAGCCTGATCAGTGGCCTTCGTGGTTAGTTTCGCCATAGTCTGTTCCTTTCTGCTTGCTTCCAGTGGAAGCAAGAGGTAGGTAGTTGCTCCCTCGAAGAGGGAGTTTTTCGCAGTCTTTCACTTCATTCTCAGATTGAGGAGAGCTCGGCATCAGACTTACCTTACGGAAGGAAGAGCGCCCAAGCAATGTCGGTGAGACGCGATAGACATCATGCACCAGACCGAGGCGTTCAAGCGTCCAGATGACATAGCCGGAGAAATCGAACTGCCACCAGTGGAGCCCGTGGAAGGCTGAGCGAGGGAAGGCGTGATGATTGTTGTGCCAGCCCTCCCCGAAGGCCAGCAATCCCACGATCCACTCGTTATGGCTGCGATCGTTCGTCTCGAACTCGCGCTTGCCAAAAGTGTGACAGACAGAATTGACACTAAAGGATACGTGGTGTCCGATAAAAATCCGCACCAGGGCTCCCCACAGGAAACCGGTCCAGCCTCCAATCATGAAAGGGATGACGAGCGATAGTACTACCCAAAGCAAGAAGGTGCGATTCACAAAGACAACGATCGGGTCCTTTAGCAGGTGGCGAGCGTACTGGTGGGGATCGGCGAAACGGTCTTTGAAGAGCCAGCCAAGATGGGCATGAAAGAGACCTTCCAGAGGGCTATGGGGGTCGCCTTCGTGGTCGGACTGAGCATGATGTTTGATGTGCGTTGCTGCCCACTCAACGGGAGGCGCTTCTACAGCCATGGCGCCAAAGACAAGCAGGATCAGCTTGACGACAGGATGGGGTCGGAAGCTGCGGTGGGTCAACATGCGATGGTAGCCAATCGTCTGGCCGAATGCGGTACACGTGTACATAGTTGCGAGAAGCGCCAGGTCGGTCCAGTGGACATCGCGTTGCCAAAGCAGCACCATTGCCAGAACAGTTCCAAGGAAGGGAACGATCACAACCAGAAGAATAAAAGGTTTGGCGTTAGCCATAGGTCTCATGTAATCTCCAACGATAGGGTTGTAAGGTGGCGCATATTATGCGCCACCTATTAGACGCAATCACCTCTGGTCTTGTCCGGAACCCATCACTGATTTTCCTTCGGACCGAACTACATCCCCTATGACATGTCATAGTTTCTACAGATACTGCTGGCGAAATCGATTTTCACGCATGAAATGTTGCACATGTACGCTCAAAACGTGCGTAGTCTTTGAATTCGCCAGCAGTATCTTCTACAGAAAAGACAATCACAACCAAATAGTAACATGAAACCCTACAAGTTACAAATTTAATTACATCATAACTAGTAGTCAGTCCAGTTCAAATTTAGGGGAAGGATAGAGATCCTGCATTTGAGAGCGAGCATCAGCACAGGTAAAAAGCCAATGAATGCGACAGCGATGCGCATTGTGCTCAGAAGCCAGCGCCACAATATGCTGCCACATGCGTTCAGAGGGCCTGTCAGTTGAGGATTGGTCTTGCTTCGCAGCCGTCATCTTAGAGGTGGCACATTTGCCTGTCTTCAGCATTGCTGCTGGCGTTTTTCCCAGATGTACTGCTTCTGGAATCGAGACTATGATCCTTCTGGTTGAAAAGGAGTTTACAGGACCAAGTTATAGTCTTTCTGACAACAATACGTACTCCCCTCAAGAGCAAGTATGCACAGCATGCACCGGTTGGACCATCCTGATAGGCACTTGCAGTACCCTCACTCGGGTCGTCCTAAATGAAACCGAGAACGGAAAGAACAAGGCACCAGGCCCATTTGACTTGCAGTACCCTGACTCTGGTCGTACCTAATGAAACCTATACGGCCCAAGACCAAGATACGCAAAAAACAGGACATAGGGAAAACGGGTAGGAGCGGTAAAAGATGTTGAGCAGTTTGATCACTGATCCTAAAAGGACTCCAAGCAGATTCTTGTCCATCATCCTGTTATCAGGGTCTCGCTCCAGTCGCTTCATTGCATCTGTGAAGTGAGGTGATGGGCCTCGCGTATCTCATTTGAGCGATGCAGGGATGGTACGTGGAATAACACTCTGGTTATGTATTGCCGATGCTTTAAAAAGATCAGCAAAATTGTGCCAGATTGCTTTTCTCACAAGTCCCATACTTGTACATTGCGATATACCACTTCTGTTGGTTGTGTCATAGCATAAATCTCAAGGCCAATCCAACCGGAACTAGCCATGCTATCCTCTACATTCCCCATCCATTGCTTATCTATATACAAAGACATAGTATTTCCACGCGCTATCACTGTCAGTAAGTAGGTTTGGTTCAACTTGGCTTTGATCGCTGCAGACTTACGGAATATGGTCGCACCATACCTAAACGCAAAGAAGTCTTGATTAAACTGCAATTGATATCCAAAACCATCTTTACTATTAGCACGAAAAAGAAGTCCACCGCCTCCATCACCTTTGATGATGGTCATCTGTACCTGATAGGCAAAGTTGCTAAAGTTGGTTTCTCGTGCAAAGCAGCCGATAGCACCAATGTTTGGCTGTGGTTGCATACCACCATGATAGGCACCCCCTGTGAATCGACAAAAGTAACCACTAGGGTCAGAAATTTCAGCCCATGTGCCTTGGCTATTATCAATTAACGAATCACTTAACGCTGGACTATTGCTCGTGACCCTAGTGTAGATACCTTGGGGGGTGTTAGCAAAGGCAGTAGCAGTGCTTTGGGCCTGAGCAGTAGCTTGAACATGAAGTCGGTTCGGTTGGAAGACAGTGACGTCGTAGATGATCCCAACTCCTCCAAGGAGAATCAAGACTATCAAGCAGATAAGCAGTGTAATCGAACGCGCAGAGAGACCTTGACGGCACTGTAATTGCTTCTTCTCTTCAGGAGAGAATCTTGGGGTAGTGAAGTGCTCAATGAGTCGACGAAGGCCTTCCGCAATGTCTTGAAACGCTTCGTCCTGATTGTCCCACTTGGTGACAGGCTTACCATCATGAGGCAAGCACTGCAGCTGCCCAAACGGAGCACTATGCCAGTCGCAAGGACGCAGAATGATCGGGATGACGCGAGTCTCCCCGGACTGATGACGCTTCAGCGCACGCTGCATCTCGATCTCATAGCAATAGTCAGAGGCCAGAAAGTCGGGACTGATGAGCAAGAGGATGATTGAGACCATCTCCAGATGCTCATCAATCTCTCGGCTCCACTCAGCACCAGGGAGGATTTCTCGATCATGCCACTCCGAGATGAAACCTTGCCTGCGCAGCAGAGTCAGATGCTTCTCCAGTTGCCGCCGTAGCGGCTCATCTTCATGGGCGTAGGAGTAGAAGATACTGACGGGTGCTACAGTCTGTGAGTGCCGCATAACTCTCCTTCCTGCTTTTCATCGCTGTTACCATCCGTGAATGCCCTGTTTCATCAGGGCTGAAGCTGAAGCTAGTAACTGGCGATGCTGGCCCTGTATGACGAACGTAGCTTGCTTGCTCGTCTCCCCCTCGCAGGCGATTCTTGGATAGGATCCGATTCGTCAAATTTTGGGCCATACCTTACTTGAATAAGCGAGGAGGTAAGGTAAGTTCGCTATAGAAACTGCTCACCTAAGAAGAAGCCATCCCCATAGCGGGAATACCTTCTGCTAAGTCCCAAGCTTGCGCGTTACGAAACATCACATGAGCGTAAAAAGCCATTAAGCCAATCGTCCCTGAGCGAGCAGTACCATCCTTCACACTCGCTACACATTGTTTATCGAGATAGGTAAAGATATTATCCCTGACTGCCACTACTGTTAGCAAATAGGTCTGGTTTAATTTAGCTTTGATAGCAGCAAGATAAGCAAGGTTATTGGCACTATAGTTGAGGTTGAAGCAGTGTCGACCAAGAAAAAAGCGATATCCGTATGGGTGTGGTTGACCACCAGCACGAAAGACAGGGCCACCGCCTTCTTCCCCCGAGAGGATCGTCATTTCCACCTGGAAAGCAAAGTCACTTAAATTAATTGTTCGTGAAAGATTTGCTATATATCTATCATTAGCGAGGGATCTGACGTGATATGCGCCTCCTTCAAAGAAGAAGCTACCGCTATTCTCAGGATCTTCCTCATCTGTCCAGTAGCTACTACTCTGGGAACTCAGGGAGTCTATGAGGATTGGCACACTACTTGTTGCTTGGATATAGACAGTTTGTGGATCCACTTTGCGAGGAAATTTTTCGATGACTTTGCCAATCCCTATCGCCACATTCAAAAAGGCATCATCTCGGTTAGGCCATTTAGTAATAGGTTTCCCTCCTGTAGGGAGTGCCTGGATTTTCCTTAGAGGGGTCTTTTCCCAGTCAGCTGGTCGTAAAATTATTGGGATAACACGAGCTTCTCCAGATTCGTGTCTTTCCAAGGCACGGCGCATTTCAACTCCATAGCAATAGTCTGAAGCCAAAAAACTGGGGCTAATCAACAAAAGGATAATATCTGAACTATTGAGATGCTTGTCAATTTCGGTCTCCCAAAGCGCGCCGGGGAGCAATTCACGATCATACCATGCAACCACTTGACCTGAACGTCTCAAAGGCTCAAGGTGATTTTCAAGCTTATCCCGTAGTAATTTGTCCTTATGAGCATAACAGTAAAATACTTTTACAGCTTTTGTCGGCTCTATCGCCATTATATCGCTCTCCACTTCATTCAATATTTATTCTTTTATCCGTGGGTGGAACGAGTTTGCTTCGTATTCTGTAGACCTTTCTTTCTTACACCCATGCAAACTTCTCAATATCCCTTTGGAGTTCAGCTTTCGTGCCCTGGACATACATCTTCGTGGTATCTAATGAATCATGTCCCATAAGTTGAGCGAGTTGATGAAGTGGAAAAGATGCCGCATTGAGATAGCCGAAGCGGTGGTGCAGGTCATGTGGACTTACATCACGGAGCTTTGCCTGCTCAGCATACTTTTTGACGAGATAGCCTAATCCTCGCTCAGTGAGCCGTGCATGCCGTTTCTCTGAACGAAATATCGGGGTTGCATCCAGAGCATGTGGCTTCGTGTGTAAATGGTCATAGGCTTCAAAAGTAACACGCGCTGTTGCATTGAGAGGAACTTCGCGATACTTGTTCCGCTTGCCATGCACGGTAATATTCCCGCTTCTCTTTCTTAATCGAACCTGTGACCGGGTAAGTGTACAGATTTCTCGCGCACTCCCGTTCTTCTTCACGGCGGCAACTAGTGCTTGCACTTCCTGATCATCAAGATGGCGCGGTAAGGTGGCTTCTTCTCCTACGAGTTTCACTACCTTCGCTGGATCGCAGGTGAGCTGCCTTGTAGTAATGAGCCAAGCAAAGCAGCGCTTGAGACTAATGAGGGATCGATTAATAGAATTCGGTTTGAGTTGCAGGGCTTGGAGATAGGTTCGGTAGTGGGTAAGTGTTAGAGAAGCCACTTCTTCGGGCGTGAATGACCGGCTCTCCTCACGACCTTGCTGCCAAATAGACTCACGCCATGCCATAAACTGGCGCAGGTCGCTGAGATAGTTGCGAATGGTCGCACTACTCAAGTCTTCTTCCACGCAAAGCCATTGCTCATACTGCGCAAGTACATGCTCTCCAATCCCAGAAAGCACAGGTCGACTTGCCCGTTTTGTGATGGTCTCCATACATAAAACCTTAGCAGATGAAAGAAACGGCAGTTTTTGACACTCTTAGCAGACATATATCCTAGTTTCTTGCGGGCTTTGGTGCTGCTAAGGTATCTTAGCGGCAGTATATCATATCGAATGATGAAAGTATACTGATAATGTGGCTAGGGGGCAAACAATGACCTCTATTGATCGAACGATTTATCATCGGATGAAACGTGATTATACCACCAAAGAGTTGATCGAAGCCCCTCACTCGGATCGTACCTAATGAAACACGAACTCTCGTCTCCCCTCTTTCTATATTTCTGACTTGCAGTACCCTCACTCGAGTCGTACCTAATGAAACAGCATTTTATCGGTAGATCGCACTTAGAACGCGCGTCTTGCAGTACCCTCACTCGGGTCGTCCTAAATGAAACACGCAACCGACGCAACCTATTCGGCAGCTGGCTATTTCTTGCAGTACCCTCACTCGGGTCGTCCTAAATGAAACGCAATTCAAAATTGCGTGTACCAGCGGGCCAATCGTCTTGCAGTACCCTCACTCGGGTCGTCCTAAATGAAACTCGCAATATCGACACAATCAATCTTATTGATTTTCACTTGCAGTACCCTCACTCGGGTCGTCCTAAATGAAACCACCTTTGCTTGTTTCGGTGTAGTAGTTCCCGACGTTGCTTGCAGTACCCTCACTCGGGTCGTCCTAAATGAAACACTTCTTGAGCCTTGGAAAACCAACGTCTACAACATCTTGCAGTACCCTCACTCGGGTCGTCCTAAATGAAACACTGCTGAGCTATACCGCGTAACACGATTGCTTGAGATCTTGCAGTACCCTCACTCGGGTCGTCCTAAATGAAACGCAACTTCCGTGGCTGCGACTTTCTGCGCTCGGTTCTTGCAGTACCCTCACTCGGGTCGTCCTAAATGAAACTCGTAGATCGATACGCCCGAAAAGCCCACACGCATCTTGCAGTACCCTCACTCGGGTCGTCCTAAATGAAACCCGAAGCCCTGGCGCACTCTTCCAGAAACTAGAACCTTGCAGTACCCTCACTCGGGTCGTCCTAAATGAAACACAGACACAGCCCCCGATCCTCTATATCTTCGTCCATCTTGCAGTACCCTCACTCGGGTCGTCCTAAATGAAACTTATCCTGGCTGTCATACTGATTGCCGTTGCGTACTCTTGCAGTACCCTCACTCGGGTCGTCCTAAATGAAACGAAAGACGACCGCCGCCAAATTACTCGACACGCGGCTCTTGCAGTACCCTCACTCGGGTCGTCCTAAATGAAACTTTATGGCAGACCAACAAGCCGCTTGTCATTGTCGGCTTGCAGTACCCTCACTCGGGTCGTCCTAAATGAAACGGTGTGAAGTTCGTATATATTGCCAACGCCAATAGCTCTTGCAGTACCCTCACTCGGGTCGTCCTAAATGAAACTATATTGATCAGACGGCGAACGCTTGTGCTGCGATCTTGCAGTACCCTCACTCGGGTCGTCCTAAATGAAACCGCCTGGTACTTCCTTCAGCGACTGTGTGTTTGAACTTGCAGTACCCTCACTCGGGTCGTCCTAAATGAAACAGCCTCTGAACTCAAACATGCTGAAAAACTAGCGGAACTTGCAGTACCCTCACTCGGGTCGTCCTAAATGAAACTCGCGAGAATGCGACTCCTGGAGCATCCGCCCATACCTTGCAGTACCCTCACTCGGGTCGTCCTAAATGAAACCTTCGTAAGAATCAGCCGGAACATTCTGACAGGTACTTGCAGTACCCTCACTCGGGTCGTCCTAAATGAAACGCCCAACGAACCCAAGAAGCCGCAAAAACGCGAAACTTGCAGTACCCTCACTCGGGTCGTCCTAAATGAAACACAGAACATGTATTCAAGCTGACACCTCCCATAAGTGCTTGCAGTACCCTCACTCGGGTCGTCCTAAATGAAACGTGCGGTTCTCTGTTTCCGTTATAGGCGATATTATTCTAGCAGTACCCTCACTCGGGTCGTCCTAAATGAAACCGCCCCACACAGAATACAAGTTGCAATGATTTTTGACTTACAAGCCGGAAACAGTCTTGCCTGCGCTTTCTGGTGCATCGAATTTGTGTCCTTTCACATAGTATCATGCGCATGCAAGCATTTAATTCCGCAACTACACTTCTGTTGAAGAAGAGAGGGTATTTGCGAAGAGAAAGTTAGCAGCTTTACGCACAAGATATGCTATCTACATGTCTATTACTAGCAGAATCGAGAGCGGTTTATCAATTTACTACACGATTTGCGAAACCTACCCCATAAAGGCCCATTTGGGGGAGGGTGGGTCATACAACATCATTGCAGAAACGCCGAAACTCGCATGTTACACAGCGTCTCAGTGAATTTGGCGGAGAAGGCATGACCTCGCTCTCCACTATGTGCCTGATTTGCATGACCGTTTGAATTACTTTTCGCCGCAAGTGTTGTGTGATCGCTACTGGCTCTGCTTTGCGTAGGGGAATTGAATAGAGAAAGCCTTTATTGACAGGTAATCCCCAGGCCTCTTCCACTAATAAGGCATACGCCGCTAATTGTAGTATAAAGTGTGAACCCGCTTTCTGTTCGGAAAGTTTATACTCGACCACAATTGCTTCGGAACCGGGAGTTTCTCGTGATGGTGTGGCTATTGCCAGGTCTACACGACCGGTCAATCCCAACTTCGTGGATTGGAGAGCCAGGTGAAACGCCCTTTCTCCTGTGGTTAATCCATAATTGCGTAAGCTACGTCGCTCTTCACGAGATTCCTCTTCTTCATGAGAGCGTATACCCTCCTCCATTGAGTAGGTGATAGGCCGAATCCTGGGGAGACAGTAACGATAAAAGACGATCCGTGGACAAAAGGTATATTGCTTGAGGTCTGTTACTTCCAACAACCAGTCTGTCATGCGTTTATTCCTCTTTCTTTTGTTCAATCACACGGCGACTTGACCAACTTTTCTCATCGAGAGGGAAGAGCTGCACATTAGCGTCATGTGAGCCAATTCGGCGCTTTATCTTCAAAAGCAGTTCTTTTTGATGAGTCCAACCCAGTTCTCCCATAAATGCGCTAAACTGGATGCGCTGTAGGCCGTAGTCCAGGCAAGCATCGGAAACTTTTGTACGAGTTCCGTCATGAGCGATATCGTAAATCAATAGGCAACGCATATCGATTCACCATCCTGCTACAAATGGCTCATATTGCGCTCGCTCACCTCGCGCAAATAGTGCCAGGTGACGTGCCTGGCTTTGGAGAATGAAACGCAGTGCCTGTCTTTTCTTTTCATAAAGTTCACTACTTTCAAGGCGCTCTAACACTTTTTCTGCCAGCTTTTTACGCGTCGGCTCGCTTAGCCGACCATCTTCATCCTGTTCGATAGCAAAGCGTTTATTCACAAGGCCAATCACCGTACGATCAACTATAGTCTGGCGAAATTCTTCAATCAAGTCGAGCACCAGGCTGGGTTTCCCCGGTCGATCTGCATGAAGAAATCCTCCATACGCATCGAGGCCTGCCAATGTCACAGCCTTTTCAACCTGAGAATACAGGATGCCATAGCCGTAGTTCAATGCGCTGTTGAAGCGATCGAGTGCTCCCCTTGTCTCGCGGCCAGGCCATTCCAATTCAGCAGGGATAATGCACGCAATTGTCTGCCAGTATTTCTGTGCCGCGCGACCCTCGATAGAAAGAATTTGTTCGCGAACAAGCTCTATCTTGTCACTTATGAGTTGTTCAAGTTCGTGCAGATAGTCTCTCATCTCTATCGCAACCAGCATCATTTCTTCATGGAGAGCGAGATCAGTTTCTTTGCGATACTTTGCCATATAACGTAGTAAGTTGGCCTGGTTCTCCAGTTTGCCCGTCACAAATGCTTTGGCGAGTGCAACTCCAGTGGCATTTTCGTATGCCAGCAACTGCGCTCTGCGCGTCAGTACTGTTCCAGTTAACCCCGCTGAGTAAAGGCTTGCAATGGGGCGGCCTGAGTTACCGAGAAAGTGAATGGGGATGCCTTCTTCGCTACAGACGCGGATTACATCACTTGAGATCGCGACACCGCTGTCGACAACAATTACCTGATCGAGGTGGATGAGAGGCACTTCGATTATGGTCTTTTGTTCGCGCATGACCCGCAAGCGGCCCTGGTGTTTGCCTAAAAAGGTTCCTCGACCTTCGACTATGAGTTCCATATTAGTCTCCTTCTGTGCAGATATTTCTAAAAACTCATCTTAAAGACAGTATAGAAAAAGATTCCGCAGGGAGCGCGGAATCTCGTGATGATTTTGAACAATGTATCGTGTATTCAAGTGTAATAAAGTGGTTGCTCAGTTTTCTATTCTGTACCAGCCATTTCCTTTAACAGCATTCTTACCTACATGGATCAATTCCCCCCATACCAGGAGTTCGTGAAATGGGGCTAGGTCGCCTTGAAAAGTAGCCCTCCCTTGGATGCCGCTGATTGGAGTTGTGTGAAGTAAACGCCTTGAGTAGCTCTTTACTTCCTCCCACTGAGTTGTATCGTCGCTACATTCAATGTGATCGGCAAGCTCAACCAATTCTCGCCATCTATCAGTTAGTCCCACTGCTTCTTCAAGTCCATAAGCCCGCTCTAATGCAGTTAATCTTTCGAGCAATCGTTGTATCAGTGGGCGGAATGCAGCATGATGGACCAACTTTTCTTTAAAAAGGATACGTGTCGGTGTCAGATAATTAATGGTAATTCTTTTGGCTGGTAGAGTGCCTGCTCTTATCGATACATCCGTCGAAGAGACAGAGAGAGTTGGTGTTTCAACTAATGGTTTTCCTGCTTTATAGATCACTTGCCGTTCAGCGCTCACTGGATTATAAGATTCGATTTGCTTGATTTTGAACCTTCCACGTTGACCCTGGTTTTCACTGAGCCTGCGACCCAATCCTTTCGCTTCCAGAGTCTTCGTAGCCATGATAATATAAGGAAATAACTGTACAATGCTGCCAAAAAGTGTGATACCGAAGATCAGTTGTTCTCCTGGTTCATAGTGCCGTGCATCTAAAGGGGGCAAGATGACATATGGACGTGGAATGTCTCGTCCTCGCTCGTTTTCTTCTCTTAATGGTGCTACCAATGCGCTAACTGGACACATGCTATGTAGAGGGCATATGGCACAGGTTGGAGCGGCTTTATTATTACAAAAGCGCGTCCAAACCGCGTCAAAGAAATTACCACGAAGTGCAGCACCGCTATGTTTATCCAGTTCCAATGGGCTAACTACCTCGGTTGTAAACAGGAAGTGATGTGTAACCAGTGCTCCCATATCATTCCTCCTTTTGGATACGCTGATACCAGCTATAGCTTCGACTGGAGCGTAGCAAACGGTAGGGTAGGACAATATGCCGCAGTATACGCTCTTTACCCACAGTAATGCGCTCGGAACTATAGATGTTGACACGCTGAAATGTCAGAGTCTTGCTACAATCGTCAAGCACTTGCATGGTTCCATCAGGATGAAATTGTTGCAAACCTTCTGCAGTCAATTCAGTGAAAAATCCTTCTACCAAGTGTTCTTGCTGTCGGGGTGGCTCCATGATTTGCATGAAACCGCCACGTTTGCCAAAGTAGTTAATACAGGTGAGCAATCGGGGAAGTTCTACTGGTAATGATTCTTCGTCAGGCGAGGTCAAGGCGAGTTGGAACGCATCGCGGTAATAGACATACTCCCGGTAAGCAATAGTTGAGTATAGTGGATACTGTCCTCGCTCGATCCTATCGGCTAATTTCTCACGTTGCCGTGCTTCAAATTCTTCTCTTGTTTCATCCTTCTTTTGTGCTTCTTTAGACTCAACAGGCCGCCAACTTTTACTAAAGCTTTTGAATACTAGAAGATCTTTTGGTAACGCTATTTGCACTTTGAGATTGCGCAAGGAAGAAAACAACTGTTCCCCCTCTGAGACTCCCAAAGTGCGGATAGCTACATCCAGTAAGGCCATTTTGATTGCATACGGTGTGGGGGTAAGTAGAGTTTTGCCCCCTGATGAGGTCGCTGCCGCTGGTTTAAGTGAAAAAGGCGCTACCGGCATGTATCGCGCAACAATCCACATAGTTCACCTCTTTCCAAGCGTTAGCGTCCAGGTACAAGCATATAAGGTGAGCTTGAATCGATTAAGATACGCATTTGTGTTGCAAAGTCGCTGATGGTATCGAAGTTTTGTACTCTTACACTTTCATCTGTGTTGCCATTCAATGCGGAAGCGATCTCTTTCACCTGCTGGCGGTAGGTATGATGGTCCTCACTACCTCCAATGAGTGGGCTGATTAAGGGCGCTGGTATTGCACTGGTACTGGTAGTGAGCACTCCTTTGATCTCGACAAGATGTGGAAGCTGTGTAGAACGCATAGCTCCATTGAGTTCGATGAAGGTGTAAAGGAGACTTTCTAACAGCACAGTAGCTCGATGCTGACGCTCGTTATCATCGATGGCGTACCTTTGTTTGATGTCATTGTAGCCAATTCTGGATAGTTCTAGGTGACATACAATGGCGTAGATGCCACTGGATGCCGGACGATGAAAAATGCTCTGCCCCAAATTAGCTCCGGTTTTCTGGCCCTCGGCATCTTCAGCGCGCTTTTCAACACTACGTTCAGAGACATATTTAGCGTGGAAGTAGCTATTCGTGTTTACTTTGTCCGGCAGACCGAGTACCCAGCCGAATTCAGTGATAGATTTGCGTGGCAGCGAACGCTTCTCCGTAACCAGAATACCCGCTACATCATCAATGGCACACGTTTGCAGCATCTGGTCGATGAAGTCGGCGTCACTGACCTTATCGGTTTCGGTACGTTTGATGAAGTCCTTATCGGCGTTGATGCGGTTGGCGTTAAAACGCTGACAGCTCTGACACAGTGAAAGATGCTGGGCGCGTGCCTGCTGGTAGTAGTGTTCCATCAGCACATGCTTGAGCATATCCCCGGAGATGGCGTTGACGTTGTGAAGTTCCCCCAGATGATCGACGATATCGACCATGCGCGTCTGGATCTGGTTTCCCTCACCGCCTTCGTTGTTAAGGCTATGCATGTCGAGGGTAACACGGGCCGCGATGGAAAGGGATGCGATAGATGTTGTCATGACGATGTATTCCTTCTTTCTTCTGCTAGCTTGATATGATTAGTCTTCGTTGTCACTTTCAAGATCTTCTGAGGAAAGCTCAGCATTATCGGTGTTATTGCTCGCAGCCTCTTCTGTGGCTCCTTTGAATGGTTCGCGAGCGTATCCATACGCAACAAGCATGGAGCCAATTAACTCGGATGAGTTAAAACGGTCGATAAGACCTGCAATCTCATCGATATCAGTATATGGAATGCTGGCTCGCAGGTTGTAAGCACGTCGATTTTCTGGAGTCAGCTTGCGACCGAGCTTGTTAGCAGCTTTTTCTTCTTCGCGAGCGGTTTCTGCATTGTACCGCTGTAAAAATTCACTGAGTGAAACCATGAATTTATCACGATAGCGTGCTTCGCGCATCAATTCTTGACCCAGGCCGTAGCGCACTTCGTAGGTACGATCTCCTAGTTGAGCGCGTCGATATTGTGCTGTGATGGTTGACTGGCGGATAGCATAGGCAATGCGCTTGAAACCTTCATTGCGAGTGATATCCATGAGCTTATTTTGTATCGCTGTAGTGTTCATCTTGATAATGTTCTCCAATCCAGTGGTAGTGAACGGGCGAATCTGCCGTTGAGGGCTTTTCTCATGTTCGTGCTGGCTAATCAGATAGCTGCTATAGGCGGTAGTGAACTTCCAGAATGGCCTCAAATCGCGCCCTGAAAGGAAATCGCGGTAGAAGCGTAGAAGTTCAAATTCTTCTGATCCCTCCTCTCCTTTGCTATTGCGGAGTCGTTGAATGATCTGTAGGTGTTCTTTAACGATGGCGAATGCTGCTTCAGCTTCCTCCAGTGTTTTGATGCGAGGCAACCAATAAGGGAGATTGATGGAAGAAACATTCATGGTGGCGTAGGCGCTGCCCATATCCTTATAGAAAGCAACCTCGAAGCCATGAGCGATGCTGTAGACCTGTTCTTCTCCGAAGAAGTCGTCTTCTGTTTCGCTTTTCAGAGCTTGTTGACGATGTTGAATAAATGCTTGGGCGAAACGAAGTGATGCCATAATGTCGAGTTTGACGGCGGTTGATGACCAGCAAACAGCCCGAAATTTATCCATCATGCGCTGAAGAGTGCTCAGATCGATGATTTTGGGCTGTAACACATAAGTCTTGCGGTCTTTGCTTCCCTTGACTACATATGGAGCCGCAGCATACATGAATCCAACAAATTTGAGCAATTCAAGCTGCCAGAAGCTATCCTGGTTGCCAATAGCGCGTGTTAATTCGCTCGCTTTAGCGTAGTTGGCTCCCTTACCAGCTGTCGGGTTAATGATCTGCAATGCTGTGACATAGGCATCCTTCTTTAATCCATGTTCTTTTGCCAGTTTCGTGCAAGCAACGACAGCGTTGTCGATATCGTTGATGGGGCTACTAAACAGTTCGAGCAAGATATGAATGTGTTCGCGTTGTAAGTATTCCAGATAGAACCAACGCTGCGCAAGTTCATTAAACGAACTGGCAATTTTCATCTGATTGATAGCTTGGTAGCGGCCTAATTGAGAATCCGGTTCCTGGATGTCAGCGAATAATGGATACGCGGATTTGTTGGCGCGAGCTTCAGGAGTGCGGTATTCTGGCGGTAGCTTTCTTAGTTTTTCGTAGTAGGATTTGCTAATTTCCTGTTGCTGTTGGTAATCAAAGCCGTCGAGCTTTAGTCCCTGCTTTGTCTGTTTATCAATGTATTTGTCAGTCACCAGGGGTTTGATGATAGCGAAAGGTTCAAGGTTCTCAAGGTCGTTATTTGTAATAGGGGTAGGTACCTGCACTGTATAATAAGACCCAGCATCCTGAATTATTATGCCTTTAGCTGATATACCATTTTGTCGCAGGACTTCTTTTAGAAGTGAAGCGAAACCTACTGCCAAAAGTGTATCTGCTGATGTATCACTTGTTTTTTCAGTGTAATAGCATTGTATGTTCATATATTCCTTCCATTCAGGCGTTTAGAACGATCAACCTGCTCGTTGATCGGAGAGCCTCAGTGCACGAACAATGACAAAATAGAGCCAGGTCTCTAATTCGTCTTGTCGTTGACCAAAAGATGGCAATGTCAACTTTGTGTTTACAGCATTTGAAGGCATAAGGTCATTTTCCTTGAGAATATGCGTAACCAGTAGTGATGCGTCGAAGTTCCATTCTGCACCCTGATGTGCAGCTTTCAATGCTTCTTCGGCTGCTTTCCTTGACCGATCATTGAGTATAGCTGTTCCATGTTTGCTTGCCTGGGAGGTATGATGCCGAGCAATAGCTCCACATACAGCGCGCAGCACAGGTAAGCGATCTTTACCTTCTTTCTTTGTAATGCTGAGGCTGGTGCCAATCAGGTTTCTGGCGATTGCAACACTTTCACAGGCATGTGTGGGGCGTTTGGGCTGCACTTCTTTTTGCCAAAGTCTCTGATTGCGTGAATAGTTGTAATCGGTTTTTGCAAAACAGTAAGATTGATCGGGGAGTTGGTACGGGCCTCTTCTCAGTTTGTCCCTGACAAGTTTTTGCCAGGATAGCGCCCACTGTTGCCATGTCTGATTCAGTTTGCCGAGATCATGACACGCGATTGCCAATCTAACAGCCTGATCGACTATGCCTTTGGATAGTCCCATCTCTAGCTCAAGTTTGCGCGCGATATAGTCAATTTCATCACGTATGCCAGCGTTGTAAGCACGTACTAATCCTGCGATGTGTTGCTGATAACTGGTTTGCTGTGAACCTCCTTTTTCATAATCGGGAACAGATATTTGAAGTAATGTACTCTGATAATTATTTGGTTCCAGGTCAAGCTGACCATCTAAAAGAACAAAGCCGAGTTGATCGTCATATCGCGCTAGCTGAGGGGGCATTGCTATGATGAGTGCTTGCCGCACGGATTCGGGATTGGTGACAACATCCCAGGTATACCTGGTCTTCTGACGGTTATCAATGCCATCAGCACCATCGGGATTCTCTTGCTCTTCTATAACGGGTTTTGCCTCTTTGCACATCCAATCGGCATTTAAGTGGGCGGCTTGTTCTTGTAGTGTTCTCCAGCGTTTGGAATTTGCCAGAGAATCAGGATGCATGCTGAAACTTTGCCAGCGCCAGGGAGTTTCCTGGATGGCGGAACCTGGATCATCATGGATCAGGATTTGCACTTGCGAAACGTTGCGAATGAGTGTTGATGAGATTCCACGATGGTTTGTGTTAAAACTCTCAAAGATATGTGAGAGAATATCGCCTTCGTACTTGCTGTAGCCATTTAATAGCTCTTCATCTTCCTGTGTGTGAACAGCATCGATGAGGGCCTGTTCCTCAAGGAAACCAACTTCTTTTCCCTCGAATTGCTCAAGAGCATTCCAGGTAGCTATGCAGAGTGATTGTTCGTAGGGGAGTGTACTCGCTTCCTTTCCCTCATCATTTAAAGGAAGAGGATAGATAAACACTTGTCCCTGTTGGTGTGCAAAACGAGCGCAACGTCCAGCACGTTGGATAAGGCTATTTGCGGGCGCATTTTCTGTGTGTAAAACTTGGACAGAGATATCCAATCCTACCTCGACCACCTGCGTTGCAATCACTATGATGTCTCGCCCAAGGTAAGTCTCGTTATTCCACTTTTCTGGACCAAGTTCCTTTTCAACTTCTTCAGAGAGGCGTTTACGGTCTTGAGTACTGAAGCGGCTATGCAGCAAAACCACGCGTGTCCCCTGAGCTTCTCCTTCCTTCAATAGCAAGTACAATTTTTGCGCTCGAAGTACGGTATTACAAACAATCAGTGTACATTTGTTGTGTTTCCTTTGCTGATGTTCCTCCAGAATCGCTTCGACACTCATAGGAGCCTGTGATCGCTGGAATGTGCGTCTACGCCCCTGGGCGATTTCTCGAAGTTCTACTGGATCGCTGATGGTGACTATTTCAGCACCCAACAGCGCTTTCAATTGATTGAGTAATGAGGTGGAGAAGGTTGCTGTCATGAGCACAAAAGGCGTAATGGATTTGAGCAATCGCAGCATCTCAATAGCTGTAGTACGCGCTCCGAAGGCGCTTTTTCCTTCGCGTAAAAGTGGATAAAGATGAAACTCATCAAGCACAAGATACGAGCCAATTACTCCGCCAACATTCAGATTAGCTCGATTAGAGCCGACACCATAGGGAACAGCAAGGAAGCTGGCAAGGAGTTGATCGATAGTACAGAATGTTAAAGCCGATTCCATTTGTGGATCATCTGGTTGCTCACCTGTCTGAATTGAAACTGCATTTCGCCCTATCTTTTGATATGTGTCTTCCAGGCGTGTTGGAGCTTCTCTATCAATGTCTTTTGCCAGTGTTTGGTATTCACGATAAAATTGATTCGCCAGGACGCGCATTGGGACAGCATATCGGCATGTATGAGAGAGCTTACTATCTTGACATGCAAGGTTGTAAATGAAAGGTGCGAGTGCCGCGCGTGTCTTCCCAGCACCTGTTGGAGCTTGCAAGATCACATTCTTCCCTTGCAAAATGATGTCGAATACACGCTCCTGAAATGGTCGTAGAGCTGGGTATTTTTGTGTAGACAAATAGATTATCCTCCCAGAATTCTAGAAAGCAGACCCATATCTGGTTCATCTGGTGGTGTCAATTTTGTGGATGTTATTCCATACATGTGTGCCAGTCTTCGCGCCTCCTTAATCATCTTTTCTCTTAGCTTCTGCGGAGCCAGTACTTCACAATCTGATCCCCAGCCGCGAATCCAATTTTCGATTTCTAACGTGTCGCCAATTTGCGCTGTCCATTCGCATCCTTCTGTTGTATCGATGATCTGTTGCGATGGATGCCAGAGCGTCTCTTTGACACGTTTTGTGACCCAGTGACTGAAGTGCAATCGTACTTCCACCGGTTGCTCGTCTCCGTACATTACTCCCCAGGCCCTTTTTAGCAGCGCTGGCCCATCAAAGTTCTGCGGTACTTCGAAAGATTCTTCCGTCAACTTTGCATATTCGATGCGTTCCATTTTGAATGTGCGCAGCGCATCAGGCGGATTTGAGTAACCGATTGCGTAAAAGGTGCGACCAATGGCTGATGGTTCCAGTAGATAAGGACAGAATTCACATTCGAAGGTTTTACGGTGTGGGGGAGCATAAGTCAATCGAATGACGCGATGAGTCGCCCAACCAAGTGCTAAAGTCTCGAAAATATCCGACCTGTCTGGTTGTCCTTTTTGCCGTTCTCTCGCCAGATCTAAAATCGCTTGTTGATATGGTGTGATTGTTGCTGGCATACCGCTAATAAGCTTACTAAGCGCCGATAAAACATGCTCGTTACGTTCGTCATGTATTTGAGTAAGCAATCGGGCTGCAAGGTAGAGTACAGTGCCCTCGGCTAAATTTAACTTCATCGGTAACAATTCAAATTTTGCGTCTTGAGCCAGTTGCCAGTACCAGCCATCTTTATTCACAGGAAGACGACCGGTGGCGGAAAGTTCTGTGAGATAACGGAGAGCAGTATCGTCACTTACTTCCAATTTTACGGCGATTTCACTGGTACGTAGCCGCTTACCTGGACTGTTCCAGAAGAGTAACTGTATGTGATGTAATCTATCAGTCTTATTGTATGCATCCGAGGTTGGCATGTTTTTTAACTCCTGGAAATCAGTGTACTCAAAGTTTCCGCAGGGAATGCGGAATTTTGCGGAGAATTCATAAGCTTTATGATTATACTAAAGTGGATATTGGGGTAGAAGTCATGAACCATAAAATACCCTCACTCGTCTCTACATAACCGCTCAATTGCTGGGATGGAAAATAATGGAAGACTGAGCAATTATAAACTATCAATAGTTCATTTACAAAGTAATAGGCTATTTGGATATGACATCTGACTTGGTGGATGTGTCGCAGCAAGCTTCCTGATGAAGGCTAATACATCTTCTGTAAAGGGATTATGCAATGGTTGTCACATAGGGAGCAATAAGCGTAGTACTCTTTCTACAGCTGTGTGTCTCGGATCAGTTTCGCTCTCGTTCTCATCAGGGGTTAGTGTAGAGATATCTGGAAGGGTAGGGTCGGTATCGGCGTCCATTCTAAATTCTCCCTCGACTACATATGCACACATATTCATTGACGATTGCGCCATGCCATCTATAACATGGTCAGCACCAATTCGAGTAATTATGAAAGAATTGTAACCTTCACGAGTGGGCTGTCACCCTCCATCTAACAAGAGGAAATGTAGTGGCACCCCTAGCGGGTGCCAGGCTTCAACCCCTTCTCCCTTCATCTCGCCTGACCCGTAGGGTAGCTGCGCAGCAGCGTTGGCGAGATGGATAAGTGCCAGCGGGTGCCAGGATTCTTCTCTACTTTCACACCCAAGAGCATTCCCAGGCATTCACATGGAGCGCCGCTCCTTTTCATTGGTATCGTTTGTCCTCTAGATGTTGTCGGCCTACTGGGTTGCTGGCTCGCTCATGTCCTTCTCGCGCCCTAGGAAATGCAGCGCAGCCAGTAGTGAAAGCGCGGCCGCCAGCGCACCTGTGACGAGCAGAAATACCGTCGAGTTCAATTTGACCAGGGCGCCGGCGATGGGTGTGGAGACCGGGGTCAGGCCCATGGTGACAAACATCGCCAGACTCATCATGCGCCCCTGCATCTCAGGCGCAAGCGTCGCATGCCATGCCAGTCTTTCCCTTCCGCACATAATGGTTCGACCCACACACTGTGTTTGCGATACGCCTTCTTGTGGGCCTCAGTCGTGTGGAAGGCTCTCACCCGATCCAGATAGTCTTCATGCACGCTGCGACAGAGTGTCTGTCCCTGCTTGCACGTTGTGCACTGTGCTTTGAGTGGGGGGTGGACGTATTCTCGTACACAGGAGAGATCAAGTGTGCGCTCCAGGTGCCGATAGAAGTGATCTTGTGGTACTCACTCTTCCAGTGACACATGGATGAGCGGCGCAAAGCTTCGCTCTTTGGTTCCCATCATGGGGAGAAACTCATTACTTGGAAAGATGCTTGGGTGGCATGCGATCAGGTTGTGGGAGCTTGTTGTCGGTTTCGCGTAACCACAGCGAGACATGTGCCGGCTGCATCGTGTCCTGCACTACCGCAATCAGGTGCTCGCTCAATTGGTTCAAGTCTACCTCATTGCGTAACGTGGCACTGAACGCCTCCAATGTTTTGGCCGCATCATACTTGCGGCGGTAGAAACGACGATCAATAACGCGCTGTGTGCGATGGCGCAAGGGCTGGAAGAGCGCAGCGATTGCCAGAGTCGAGGCAACAATGACAACTGGAGACTGCCCCGCCTGCCCTGTGAACAGGTGCACAAGCGATTGGAGACCGATGACGAGGCCAACATAGATTAGAGCCAGCGAGACCGTTAGTGTGCTATAGACCAGCGTGCGATTGATCAGTAGATCAATGTCATAGAGTCGAAAGCGCAGAATGGCAAGGCCAAGGGAGAGCGGGATGATGAGCACAACTAAGATATAAGCAGGTGCAATGACTAGCTGATAGAACGAGCCAGCTTGACCAAGTGAGGGGAAGATATATAGTGGCAGAGTCAACCCGACGACGATGATACCTGCCACACTGCCACCATAGATGACCCATTTGGTCTGCTGACGCTGTAGCGTGATGGAAGCATAACGATAGCGGTAGAAGAGCGCGATCACGAGCAAGACTACCTCTCCAAGCCATACCAAATTATAGATTAGGTACATGAACGAGACTTCACGGAAGAAGAGAAAGACCATCCCTGAAACAACCCAGCAGGGGAGAAGCCAGCGCGTCCATCTTGGCACAAATCGTCCATTGGGGAAGAGTGAGCAGACCAGGAAAAACACGCCATTACAGAATACATTAAAGACGATGGCGAGCACTTGCCAGGCAGAGTGGCTCCCCTCTAATGCAAATGTGACATACAAGGTGCTCAGCGCCACCACTCCCAAAGCAACCAGGAGCGCCATCCAGTCATCGGACTTGCGCCAGAAAATCACTGCACTGATGGCGAAGCAGAGGAACACTAAGGCTATGGTGAGCACGAGGGTGAAGACGGCATAGGTGCCGAGGGAGAGGCCAAGCTTCTGGATGCTTTGTGCGGAGTCAGGGATGGGTTGGGTGGGACCACATGCAGTGCCTGTACAGATGGTCTGAAGGAGTGTATAGTATGCTGGGAGCATGGCAAGAAAGAGCGCCACGATCAGTGTGACCACTGCTATCCAGGCGATTCGCGCAAGGATGAGCCTGGAACCAGATAAGCGCATATTTGCTGTACTGGAGACAACCGCTCCGCTTGCGCTCTTTTGTTCAGTATTCGATCGGCTCATGCATCTTTCCCTTACCCCGAAATCGGCTCTCCTCTTCCTAGGATTCTGCGGCAGTAGCAGATGAATGAGAAGTGTTGGATACGACTGTCCGGTTTCCTTCTTCTTTATGAATAATACCACAGAGCCGTCTCGCGATCGTTACGAAAGCGTTACGAACTGGCAGACCTTCGTGTCAGAAATGCTGCTCTCCTCATGAAGCTCAGCAGGAAAGTGACTTTTTCCTGAGAAAATGATTCGGAGCCAGCGCACTCAAAAGGGAAACGAACCTCTAGACTCAAGGCAAGGCCAGGAGCAAAGGTCAAGAGAACGGCTATGATGCTGAACTGACGAGAGGTTAGGATACCTCCTCCTGCTTAGGAGTCAAGGTGACAGCGTAGCCCAAGGCTTCTAAGCGACGGAGCGCTTGGCGAGTCAGGCGCTCCTTGTCTATGGTAGCAAAGTAGTCTGCACCCAAATCGCGATAAGGCTTCTTGTCACGCAAGATATGATAGATGATGATGAGCAAGCTGTGCGACACCGCTATGGCCGCTTTCAGTTTGCCCAGCCGCCGGGCTAAGCGATGTGACTTCGCCGAGAGATAGTTGTTCTTTATGCGACTGATGTTCCAGACGACTTCGACCAGTACGGAGCGCAAGCGAGCATTGCCCTTGGTGATCTTCCCTGAAAGACGCTTGCCTCCACTTTGTGTGTTGCCTGGACAGACTCCCGACCAGGAAGCGAGATGTCTGTCCGAGGGAAAACGGCTCATCTCCACCCCAATTTCAGCCAGAATAGCAGCAGCGGTAATCTCCTGAATGCCAGGAATGTGCGAGCCTCAATTGCATCGCCTCCTCAAATGGGCTCAGCCGCTGATCAATCTCCAGCTTCAGGTGGTGGATGCTATCTTCTAAGTAGCTCATGTGGGCAAAGATCTGCCCGAGCAGCACTCGGTGATGGGACTCGATCTGCCCATGCAAGGCCTGCTGCAATTGCGGAATCTTGTGGCGCAGGGTGCCTCGAGCGTCCCGTATCCGTAGGACTGCTCCCAGCGTGCCACGGCGTCCTTTGGCCTTCATGTCGAGTTGGCCAGTCACATGCGCTTTTTCTCTGCCGGTGCTAGTGCTAATGCTCTTTCTTCTCCTGCTAGTTGAATGAAGCACCCATTCCGAACAACCTGCTGCAGATTGGGAGTATCACACGTTGCTGATGATAATGAGAAAGTGGCTCTTCCTCACACATTTAGGGAACACTGCTTGCTTGATATGAGCTGAAACAGGATATGGTGTGAATCAAAGATGGGAGAGGTCATTCCCACATTCAAAAGAAGAGAGAGGAGGAACATGAAGAACAACCTTCTCATTAAGAGTGTCACTAACACCATAAGTTGGCCGCAACATGCGCCCAGCAATCATATGATGTAACATCACTCTTCGTATTTTCGTGTTAAGAGATAGGTTGGAAGGAACTGGATAAAGCTATGTGATCGAGAGGAGAAGAGTTGCATGAGATTTAAGCAACTTGGTCGGAGCGGACTTGTTGTCTCCGATCTCTGTTTAGGGACAATGATCTTTGGCGAAGAAAGCGTAAGGGGAACAGCAGCAGGCGAGGCCGAACAAATGATTCATCGTTTCCTTGACGCTGGCGGGAACTTCATCGATACGGCTGATGTCTACGCCGAAGGGCATTCGGAAGAGATTGTCGGAAAGGCGCTTCAAGGAAAAAGGGATCAGGTGGTGTTAGCAACGAAGGTCCGTTCTCGCACCGGAGCGGGACAAAATGATGTGGGTCTCTCTCGCTATCATATTATGAACAACATCAATACAAGCCTTCGTCGACTCAAGACAGATCACATCGACCTCTATTACATGCATGTCTGGGACCCACTCACTCCACTCGATGAATCACTAAGAGCTTTTGATGATCTTGTTACCGCTGGCAAAGTGCGCTATATCGGCGTCTCCAATTTTAAGGCATGGCAACTCATGAAGGCCCTGGCGGTCAGTGATGCACATGGCTGGGTACGCTTCATTACAGGACAGTATCAATATAGTCTGGTGAAGCGCGACATTGAGTATGAATTCAGCGACTTATGTCCCAATGAAGGGATTAGTATAACCAGTTGGTCTCCTCTTGGAGGGGGGTTCCTCTCAGGCAAATATACTCCCGAGAAATCCCCGCAAAATGCGAGTGAGGGGCGTATCGCGACAACGCCTGCGGAGAACGAAGAGAGCTGGCAGCGCCGGAGTACGGAAGGCAACTGGCGCATTCTTGAAGTCGTCAGGAAGGTGGGCCAGAGTCATGGCGTCAGCGATGCGCAAGTAGCAATTGCCTGGCTACGCGCCCGGCAGATCGTAGCGAGTGTGATTATTGGAGTACATACCATGCAGCAGTTGGAAGACAATCTAAAAGCCGCAAACCTCGAATTGACTCCAGAGGAAATGGTACGACTCGACGAGGTCAGCGCGCTGCCCGAACACTATCCGTACCGTTTTATCGATGTCTATGGGCGACGTGAAATAGAATCATAAGCAGGCACAGATGGGCTCTCCCTCACTTTTGGGGACTGCTGAGTTTATAGTTCAGACTGGTTCCTTTTTTCATGCTCAATCACCTGCCTCATTCAACGTCATAGAAGAGCATTCCCCAAATGAGAGGATGATCCGGTTAGGGTGACAAACTATTTGCCTTCATCCTCGCATTTGGAGAAGATGATCCTATCTCCCCTTAGACGCCATCGGCACTGAGAATTTTCCAGTCCCTGCTCGCTAGCTCTAGTTTGAGATGCACATCATAGGGTTGACCGGTGCGTGTGACCTTCATGGTCAGGTCGACGATATTTCTCCCTTGCTCAAAATTCCCGTTCGTGACAGTGTAGCTGCTAATCATACCATCCTGCGTGTCGAGCGCCTTAGATGCTGTTGCCAGTGTGTCCACAGAGTTCAACAACACTGGACGGCTATGCACAGTGATGGTGGCATTCCTATCGAGGGAGTTGTAGGCGCTAGTATAGTCATGCCTCTGTATAGCTTGGTAGTACTTCCCGGAGGCATTGATTGCATCCCCCACTGTGGGGCGGTGTGACTCAGCATACGACAGGGATGCTATGATCCCTATGGTGAGCACCATAGGGACGAGTAGAACCACACCAAGAATAACCAGGACCATCCACAACCAGCGCAGTGAACCTTTCTTCTGCACTTGCAATAACTGTTGCTTGTTCATTTCTTCCTCCTTGTTGCAAATTTCGATGACTCATCTATCTCTCAGTACCGTATCGGCAGAGTATTTTCGTAAGACAAGTATAGTGCAAAGAGAACGGAAGCAAGAAGTGTCATGTGTCCCATGTTTCGCTTGATGCCCAGACATCTCGTCAAACAAGCATACTCGTGGAGGCATTTATTCCTCAGCGTACTAGTACAGTTAGAAGGAAGCCATTGCCTCAGCCACCTTTGCGACATTGGATCAGGACATTAAGCAGCTCATTACTATGGTGCTCAGCGAAGAAAACATTTCAAGACAGGGCGCGGCAGAGATGTTTATTGCAGCTGCAGTGGGAACAACAGCAAGCGGCGATTCATCAGCCACGCTGTACCGTTCGCGCTTAAGAGCAATCGTTGACGTCTTGATAGTAGGGCTCAAGCAGACATGCGAAACAAGGAAATAACAGCATATTCTGCATACTATTTTCGCTTTCTGCGTCGGTCGCCGTTCTACGCTTCTGTCTCTTTCTTTCATACTATTCAGGTGGCTTACTGCAAGGGATCAGCGTGCCAGTGGATGGAAGTCTTGCGGTTGACCTGGGTACTGTGACACTCCTCTGGCGGGCCCAAGCTCGCCCGTTTTCGTCGCAAGTCCTTTGGCTTTCTGCTGCAATGTGAAGCAAATGACCTCCACGGCACTCTCCAGGTCAAGCAGAGACGTGTTCAAGACGAGGTCATACAGATGCGCATCTTCCAGTTTTTGATGGTACTCCATCTCAAGGTGCCTCGCTCGATCATGATCTTTC
>Ga0137366_10000435_pt1 | contig 27159 bp, 25 predicted proteins | sample SagtaG_8_FD_104938 | JGI IMG/M metagenome (GOLD analysis project Ga0137366, IMG submission 104938) | Vadose zone soil microbial communities from Sagehorn Ranch, Mendocino, California, USA - Sage1_L_60_16 metaG | ecosystem: Environmental > Terrestrial > Soil > Vadose zone | place: USA...
CTCCAGCGGCGCCTGGGGACCACGATGGTGTACGTCACGCACGACCAGGTCGAGGCCCTGACGCTCGGCGACCGGGTCGCGGTCATGCGCACCGGCGTGCTGCAGCAGGTGGCCTCCCCGAAGGAACTCTATGAGCGGCCTGTCAACCTGTTCGTGGCCGGCTTCATCGGGTCGCCGGCCATGAACTTCATGGCCGGCACGCTTGAGGAGGGCATGCTGCGCACCGGCCTCGGGGAGTTCCGGCTTAGCGACCGGCTGCGGCGGGAAGTGGAGTCCTCCGGGACCGGGCGCGAAGTCATCGTGGGCCTGCGGCCGGAGAACTTCGAGGACGTGGCGCTGGTCTCGCCCGACAACCGCCCGTACGGGATCACGTTCCACGCCACCATCGACGTCCTGGAGTCCCTGGGTTCCGACGTGTTCGTCTACTTCACGCGTGAGCTCGGGCAGGGAGTGAACTCCGCCGAGCTCGAGGAGCTGGCCCGGGACTCGGGACGCGCAGACTCCGGCGCCGGCGGCGAAACCATTGTCGCCAGGCTCGACGCCGCCACTCACATCGCCGAGGGCCAGGACGCCGAGCTCTGGGTGGACTCCCGGGCGATGCACATCTTTGACCCGGCCACCGGCCGCAACCTGTCGCTGGCTAGCGACCGCGACGGCGGCGGCGTGGCTGCCCCCGTGCAGCCGGTCTCGGGCGCGGACGCCGTGCAACCGGAAACTGCCGACCCGAACGCCACGGCCACCGACATCCGGGCCGTTCCCGGCCAGGCCGGCCAGGCCGGCCAGGGCGGGGAGGCTACCTGACCTTTCGCCGCAGGCGCTCGATGATCTCGTCGTTCCATTCGTGGGTCCGGATGAGCCGGTACCGCTCGGCGGCGATCCGCATGTAGGCCTCGGCCTCGGTGCGGGAGCCGATCATCTCGGCGCCCCGGAGCATCCGGACCACGGGCTGGTACTCGTCGGCGAACCACCGGCGGGCGATCTCGGCACGGTCCATGAACCGGTGGTTGTCCTGCATGCACCGGCATCCCCAGGCCTCGACGGCCTCGCCCAGCTCGGCGTACGACCACGGATCGCTGAAGGCGATCTTGGCGTAGGCCTGCTCGGGCAGCGGCACGCGGGCCCGGAACAGCCGCTCGTAGTCCTTGACCAGCAGGTCGCCACGACGGCGGATGCCCGCGGCGGGCACGACGGTGAGAATCTCGGTGACGTAGGCCTCGATCGTCGTGGCCCCGGTCGCGATCGCGATCGAGACCCGGTGATGGCCGTCCTGCACGAAGTGCAGATCACCGATGCGGTACACGTCGATGGGCGGGATCGGCTCGCCGCGGCGCTGGGCCAGGGCCAGCCGCTCCCACCGCTCCCTGACCCGCCCGCTGGTGGGCCGGAACCGGCGGTCGAAGTCCCGGCCGGAGTCGAGGGTGCCCACGATCGTGTCCAGCCGGATGGTCTGCAGGCCGAGCCGCCGCTCGCCGCGCATGCCCAAGGCGGCGACGACCTCGTCGAACGGCAGGATGAGGTTGACGTCATCCGGCCCACGGCGGAGCCACTGGGCGAGCCGGGCCAGCGTCTGCCGGCGCCGGGCGCGCAGGAAGTCGTTCTCGACGTCGGCGCGGGGAAAGCCGGTATCAGGCATGGCGACGACCGGGGAGCAGCTCAGCCAGGCCGGCGCCCGGTTCGAGTTCGAGCAGGTGCCACCCGGTAACGTTGAACACCGCGGTGCGGCCCAGCCGGCCCAGCCGGACGGGCGCGCCGTAGGGATGCACGTGGCCGTGCAGCAGCGCCGCGGGCTGGAGCGCGGCGACCAGGCCGCGCAGCCCTGCGAACCCGCGGTGCGGCGGGTCGTCGCCGTCCCCGACGCCACGCGGCGGCGCGTGCGTCAGCAGCACGTCGACCCCGCGGCCGTCCCGCTGCCGGCGCCACCACGCCCGGCCCCGCAGCGCCCGGGCGCGGCGGGTCTGCTGCCGGTCGGTGTACTGGTTCGGCCCGTCGCTGTAGCGCCGGCTTCCGCCGAGCCCGGCCAGCCGCAGGCCGACCACGTCGATGATCCGGCCGTCGGCGTTGACGGCGCCGGCCGGCCAGGGCGGCCGGGCGGGCAGGCCGGCCTTCAGCGTCAGGCCGGCCCGGGACGAGCGGTACCCGGAGACGTCAGGGTCATGATTACCCGGCACGAAGACCAGCGGGACGTCCAGCGCGTTCATCAGCGAGCCCAGGTACTCGAACGGCAGGTCACCGCAGGCCAGGATGAGCTGGGCGCCGCGCACCGCGGTCGGGTCAGCCACCAGCGCATCATCGACCTCATCGGAGACCGCGAGCACGCGGACCATACCCCCGATCATAAGACGGGCCGCCGACGGCGCGCGGGTGCCTCAGTGCGCGGCCGTTTCCGGTGCCTGCATGCGTACCTCGAGGCCACCGTGCCGCAGCGCCGCTTCCACCCGGTAGATCTCGGCCTGCGAAGCGCGGTCGCCGCCCTGCGGCGGGCTGATATCGAGCCGCCGGCAGGCCGCCGACAGCGCGTCCAGGTAGGCGCCGCGCACGGCCTGCACCCGGTGGTGCTTGGCGGTCAGCCCGGACCGGGTTTCGGTGTCCTCGAGCTCCGAGCGCAGCCGGCGCAGGTCGGCCTGGAGACGCTCGATCGGCTCGGGGGGCTGGGCCTGGAAACGAGCCCGGTAACGGGCCTCGGCGAGCCACCTGGCCGCCCGCCACGCGCCGATCAGCGCGAACCCCACCGCCGTGGGCAGTGCGAACAGAAGGAGGTAGGCGACAACCGGAGTCACCTAACTAGTGTCGGCTCGGCGGCAGGCGAAAGCAAGCGCGCGACCGCGCGAGCGTAGGCTGGCGCGGTCGCACGGCGACCCTCATGAGGAGGCAGATGAGCGAGAACGCGGACGGGCGCCGCTGGTGGCACGGTGCCGTCATCTACCAGCTGTACGTACGGTCCTGGCGGGACAGCAACGACGACGGGTACGGCGACCTGCGCGGCATCATCGAGCGGCTCGATTACTTGTCCCAGCTCGGCGTGGACGCCGTCTGGCTGTCACCCACCATGCCGTCTCCGGACGACGACTGGGGGTACGACGTCAGCGACTACACCGGCGTCCACCCCGAGCTGGGCACGCTCGCCGACCTAGACGAGCTGATCGAGCAGGCCGGCCAGCGGGGCATGCGGGTGCTGCTCGACCTGGTGCCGAACCACACCAGCTCGGCGCACCCCTGGTTCGCCGACGCCGCGTCGGGCCGCGAGGCCGAGCACCGCCGCTACTACGTGTGGGCGGATCCCCGGCCGGATGGCGGCCGGCCGAACAACTGGCTCGACTTCACCGGCCGGCCCGCCTGGCAGTGGCATGACAGCGGCCAGTACTACCTGCACAACTTCATGCCGGGGCAGCCGGACCTGAACTGGTGGGAGCCCGCGGTCCACCAGGAATTCGCCCGCATCCTGGAATTCTGGTTCGAACGGGGCGTGGCCGGGTTCCGCATCGACGTGGCGAACGGCCTGTACAAGGACGCCGAGCTGCGCGACAACCCGCCGCTGGACAGCGACAACCCGCTGGAAGGCGTGTTCGGCCTGCGGTTCGTCTACAACAGCAACCGCCCGGAGACGCACGGCGTCTACCGCGACTGGCGGAAGATCGCCGAGAGCTACTCCCCCGAGCGGCTGCTGCTCGGCGAGACCTGGGTCCCGGACACGCAGCGGCTGGCCGCCTACTACGGGGACAACGACGAACTGCAGCTCGGGTTCAACTTCCCGTTCGCCCTCGCCGACCTCGACCCAGGCCGGCTGGCGGAGATCGTGGAGCAGACGCTGGCCGCGCTGCCACCCGGCGCGGGCCCGGTGTGGATGGGCTCCAACCACGACCTGGGCCGGTTCCCCAGCCGCTGGTGCGGCGGCGACGAGCGCAAGATCAGGCTCGCTCTGCTGGTGCTGACCACCCTGCCCGGCACCAGCGTGCTCTACTACGGCGACGAGATCGGCATGACCGACGTCGACGTGCCGCCCGCGCTGCGCCGCGACCACGCGACGCTGGACCTGGAAGGCGGCGCCGACCGTGACCGGGCCAGGACGCCGATGCCGTGGGACGGCTCGCCGGGCGGCGGCTTCACCGGTCCCGGCGTGACGCCGTGGCTGCCCATGGCCGCAGACCGCACTCTGCTAGCTCCGGGGGGGACGACCCCCCCGAACCCCCCCGCAGATCGCACGGTGGCCGGCCAGCGCGGCAAGCCGGAGTCCACGTTGTCGCTGTGCCGGCGGCTGCTGGCGCTGCGGCGGGCCGAGCTCGGCCGGGGCCTGGCGGACTTCGAGAACCTGGCCGTGACCGAGGGGGCCTGGGCGTACCGGACCGGTCCGGTGGTGGTGGCGGCGAACTTCACCGATCAGCCGGCCAGCCTGCCCGCCGAGGCGGGCGAGGTGCTGCTGACCACCTCCGCCGAGCAGGCACCGCCGTCACCTGGCGTCCTTCGTCCCTGGGAAGGCGTGGTTACCAGGCGGTCTGGCTCAGGCGCTGGGCACGATCAGCTCTAGCTTCGGGAAATAGGTCCGGTACCGGCTCGCGTCCCTGGTGAGCAGCCGGTAACCGGCCACGGCCGCGTGCGCGCCGATGTAGAAGTCCGGCATCGGGGACCGCTTGCCGCCGCCGCTCTGGCGGTACCGGAGGTAGGCCTTGCCCGCGGCGAAGCCGGCCCGGTAGGGCAGCGGCTCGCGCTCGTAGTCGCCGGCCGGAAGCAGGTCATCGAGTTCCTCGGCCGACCGGTACCCCACCGACACCTCGGCGTAGATGAGCGGGTTGATCACGACCCGGCCCGCGTCCAGGGCCTCGGCAATCCGGCTCGCCGACCAGTCCGCCCACCGCGGATCGCCGGTGGCCACATCCAGGATCACGCACGAATCGACGAGCGTGGCTGGTCGTACCGCCGCGGGGTTACTCGGCACGGAGCAGATCCATGATCTCGTCGGTGCTCATTCCCTCGACGTCCGCGCTCGTCGCGGTGTTGCGCAGCCGCCGGACGAGGCGCTGACCCCTGGTTTGCGCCCCCTCAGCCCGGACGATCTGCAGGACCCCGCCGACCTCCACCACCTCGACCTCATCGCCTTCACGCAAGCCGAACTTGGCGCGAAGATGGGCCGGTATCGTCACCTGCCCCTTGCTGTTCAGCACCACCGCGGCCTCCAACGGGTATCGCGTATTACAAGTATTACGTAATACTATGCGCCCAGGGCGCACCGGCGAGAACGGCCGCCGCGCCGCCGACGCGGTGCTCGCCGCGGCCCGCGCGCAGGCCGTGCCCGGCGAAGGCCCGGTCCTGAACCTAGGCTCGGGGCAAACGGTCGGCACTAGTCGTGTAGGGTAGACTACTACCGAGCGGGATGGTTCCCAGGCCGCGGTTCCACAGCGGCCAATACCGGGAAGGATTAACAGCGTGAACCAGCATGACGCCAGGCCGGTCGAGCTAGTCCCCGACGCCTCGTTCGTGGACGGGGCCGAAACCTCCGTCGTCCGGGGCGGGCCGGAGTGGCGGCAGCTGTCGTTCCGGGCCAGCGGCCTGACCATCGAGCTCGAGATCACCGGCGGCGGGGACCATCGCCGCCTGATGGGACAGCTCATCCCCAGGCAGTCGGCCGCGGTGGACATCAGGCACGGTCAGGGTGTCACCACCGTCGAGGCGGACACGCACGGGCGGTTCAGCGCCGAGGAGGTCCCGTCCGGCCAGATCAGCCTGCGCTGCCGGCTGGGCTCGGACCAGGCTCCCATCGTCACCGGCTGGATCAGCCTGTAGGCCAGACATAACGACGCCGGCCCGGGAACACCCGGGCCGGCGTCGTCTGGTGCTAACTGGACCCGCGAGATCAGCCGAAGCGCGCGAGCGCGGGGACGAACTTCGCCGCGTCGATCGTGCCCCAGCCGCTGGCCAGGTCGTAGCCGGTCCCGGCGTCGAAGCCGGTGACGCCGGCGAAGGAGTTGTTGCCGGAGGTGACGTCCACGATCCCGGTGCTGCCGACGTGCTGGCTCAGCGCGCCCATGAGATAGAGCCCGGGGTTGAGCAGGCCGAGCCGGTGGTGGGCCGCCTGGTCGGCGAGCGCGACGATGCCGGAGAAGATCGGCGACGCCTCGCTGGTGCCGCCGAAGATGTGCCAGGGGGAGCCGGGGTTGATGAAAGAGTAGTAAACCCACGCGCCGCCGTTGACTCCGGCGCTCATCGAGATGTCCGGCGTACCGCGCTTCTTGCCGACCTCCTTGGTGACGAGGCTCTGGTAGGCCGGGCGCGGGAAGACACCGGACACGCCGCCGCCGCCGACCCCGAAGCCGTCGTTCCACACCACGTCGGGCGACAGCCGGCTGCCGCTGTTGTCCAGGTTCAGCATGGTGCCGCCGATCGAGGTGACCAGCGGGTCCGACGATGGCCACGAGTTCACCCGGAACGGGTACAGGGTGCTCGCGTCGGATTCGGCGTCCGTCGCCCCGTCGTCACCCGAGGAGGCGAGGACGGTGACGCCGTGGGCCACCGCGTCCTTGAACGCGTACCGCAGGTTCAGCAGGCTGGAGAAGTTGCCGCTGTCGAAGCCGGGGAAGGTGTTCTCGGTCGCGCCGAAGCTCTGCGTGATCACGTCGCCGATGCCGCGGTCGATCAGCGACTTCTCGGCGTTCATCATCTCCGGCAAGCCGGACGTGCCCTCGACCTCGGCGACCGGGGTCTCGGCCAGGACGATCTTCGCGCCGGGCGCGATGGCGTGCGCGTACTCCACGTCGAGGGTGGTCTCCTGGGCCCAGCCGACCATGGTCGGATCATTGGGGTCGAACGGCGGGACGTTCCCGAACTTCATCACCTGCAGGCCGGGGTCGGGGAAACCCCACTGCTGGTCGAAGACGTGCAGGTCGTTCGCGATGGTCGGAGAGCCGAACGAGTCCACGATCACGATGGTCCGGCCGGCGCCGGTGATGCCGCCCTTGTACAGGGGGTTCAGGTTGTAGGCGACCCGGTACTGCACCGGCGAGTAGCACGCGATGCCCAGCCGGGTCCGGCAATCCGAGGTGGATATCGGCGCCGTGAGGGCCTTGGTGAGGATCGGATGGCCGATCGCGGGCACGGCCCGGGCGGAGGTCAGGTGCGCGGCGGCGGGAGCCGCCGCGGTCACGGCCGGGGCGGCCAGCGACAGCCCGGCGAGCCCGCCGACCGCGGCCACGGGGACAACGGCCCGGGCGGTTACCCACGCGAACGCGGACCGGCGGCGCGATGCCGCGCGGCCTTCGGGTGCGGCGCGGCGCGCCGTCCTTCGGGAGAACACAGTCAATTCCGCTCCTTTGACGATGGCTGGCACCCGGACGGGGTGAGCACGGGCGCATGGCCCGGGCGCGAGGTCAGCATGGCCTGGTGATAAGGCCGTCTCGCGCACCGGTCCGTTATCCCACACAACAGAAAAGAAGTCGATAGTTATCGGGTTAATTGCCTATTGCATCGGGCCAGCGTGCGTGCTGAAATGTCGCATTTATTTCGCACCGTTCGTTATCTCCGTGGCGGCCATTGCCGAATCATGGATCAAGCTGCCGACACCGACCTCAGTGGTAATCGGCTGGTACCCGGCCGCCGATGGGTCTACACGGGCGCAACGTGGCCGGGCGGGGACGGTGGTGGCGGGTCCCCGCCACGAATCGCCGCGGGGTGTCACAAACCGGCACGCTGCCCGGTCTGAGCTGATGAGACCGAGAGAATAGAGGACAAGGTGCGGACGATCCTGGTGGTTGGCGGCGGCTACGCCGGTTTTTACGCGGCGTGGCGGCTGGAAAGGAAACTTCGCCGCGATGATGCGCGGATCGTGGTGGTTGATCCCCGGCCGTACATGACATATCAGCCGTTCCTGCCCGAGGTGCTGGCCGGATCAGTCGAGGCCCGGCACGCCGCGGTCTCCCTGCGGCGGCACCTGCGCAGGGCCAGGCTCGTGGCCGGGACCGTGACCGCGATCGACCACGCGCACCGGACGGTCACGGTCCACCCGGCCGAGGGACCCGATTTCGCGCTCGGCTACGACATCATCGTGGTCACCGCCGGCGCGGTGACCCGCAGGCTGGCCATACCCGGCGTGGCGGAGCAGGCCATCGGCATGAAGCACGTCGAGGAAGCGGTGGCGATCCGCGACCGCCTGCTGACGGCCTTCGACCGGGCCTCAACGCTCAAGCCGGGTCCGCTGCGCCGGCGACTGCTCACCGTGGCGTTCGTCGGGGGTGGTTTCTCCGGCGTCGAGGGCTTCGGTGAGCTGTTGTCGCTGGCGACGTCGTTGCTGCGGTCGTACCCGGAGCTGAGCCCGGCGGACCTGAACTTCCACCTGATAGAGGCCCGCGGCCGGATCCTTCCCGAGGTATCCGGCCGGCCCGGTCAGTGGGTGGTGCGCTCGCTGGAGGAGCGCGGCGCACACGTCCACCTCAATACCGGGCTCGTCTCCGCGCGCCACGGTCACGTGGTCCTGTCGACCGGTGAGGAGTTCGATTCCGGGCTGATCGTGTGGACCGCGGGCAACGCCGCGAACCCGATGGTCCGCAGCCACACCGATCTGCCCGTCGACGAGGGCGGACTGCTGATTGTCCGCGCCGATCTCCGGGCCGGCACCGAGGCCGAACCGGTGCCTGACGCCTGGGGTGCCGGTGACAACGCCGCGGTTCCCGATCTGGCCGCGGACCGGCCCGGGGCCGCGACGGTGATGAACGCCCAGCACGCGGTGCGACAGGGAAGGCTGCTGGCGGACAACATCGCCGCCACCTTGCGCGGGCGAGAGCCGAAGGCGTACGTGCACCACAGCCTCGGAACGATCGCGACGCTGGGCCTCGGGCGGGGGATCTTCCAGTACCGCCGCCTGGTGATCAAGGGGTTCCCGGCCTGGCTGATGCATCGCGGGTACCACGTGCTGGCCGTTCCCACCTGGGAGCGGAAGATCAGGGTGCTGGCGATCTGGCTGACCGCCGCGCTGTTCGGCCGGGACATCGTCTCGCTGGCTTCGGTGCAGCACCCCCGCCAGGCGTTCATCACCGACGGCGAGCTAGCCTCTGGCAACCTGGCCGTCGGCGGCTACGAACGCCCCCGAGCGACTGCTCATAGTGTTGACATTTGCTCAGAATGAGTTATGACAGTCCTTGGCAGCCCGGTCTATACAGGAGAGTCTATGGCTACCACCGCATCCGCCGTTCCCGGTGGCTCCGTGGACTTGGCGCTGGAGGGCTGCACGGTCATCGTGACCGGGGCGGGCAGCGGGATCGGCGCCGCCACCGCGCGCCTGCTCGGGGCGGCGGGCGCATCGGTGATTCTGGTCGGCAGGCGGGAGGCCCCGCTCCGGCAGAGCGCCGACGCGGTCGAGCAGGCCGGCGGCCGCGCCGTCCCGGTACCGGCCGACCTGGCCGATCACGCCAGTCCGGCCCGTATCATCGCCGCGGCGCTGGCCGCGTTCGGCCGGATCGACGGCCTGGTCAACAACGCGGCTGTGTGCCAGCACCGGCCGCTGCCCGAGTGGGAGGCCGACGGATTCGACGAGCAGGTCGCGACGAATATCCGGGCGCCCTACTTCCTCATCCAGGCCGCGCTGCCGGCCCTGCGGGAGTCTGCGATCAAGTCGGTGGTCAACATCAGCTCGTCATCCGGCACCTTGCGGCTGTCCGGCCAGTCCGTGTACGGCATGACCAAGTGCGCCCTGGACTACCTGACCCAGTCGCTGGCCGGGGAGCTGGCCCCGGCCGGCATCAGGGTCAACTGCATCGCGCCCGGCCCGACCGATACGCCGATCCACGCCACCTGGGCCGACGATCTCGATGAGGCCTACCGGTGGCTGAAGAGCCAGGTGCCGCTCGGCCGGATCGGCGATCCGGCCGAGGTCGCGCGCTGGATCGCCCTGCTGCTGAGCCCGGTGTCATCGTTCATGACCGGGGCGGTGATCCCGCTAGACGGGGGCCAGGTGATCCCGCATGCCTGAGAGCACGGGACGCTGGAGCTCGGAAGAGCTCATGCTCCGCGCGTCCTGGTATTACTACAAGGACGAACTGACTCAGGACGAGATCGCCCGGCGGCTGTCGATGTCACGGGCGTCGGTGGGACGGCTGCTCGACCGGGCCCGGAGGGTCGGCCTGGTGTCGATCAACCTGAATACCGAGTACCTCGACGCCTTCGAGCTCAGCGGGGAGCTGCGCAAGACGTTCGGCCTGGCCGAGGCGCTGGTCGTGCCGGACCACGAGAAGGAGCCGTTCGATCACCACGTCATGAACGCCCGCATCGGCCTTGGCGGAGCCCAGTACATGAGCACCCACCTGCGGCCCGGTGCGAGCCTCGGCGTGGGCTGGGGCGAGACCGTCTCGCGGGTGATCGCGGCCACGAGCTTCGGCACGGTCGGGCCGGTGCACATGGTCACGCTGACCGGCGGGGTAGAGGGCTACCTGCAGACCATCTTGTCCTCCAAAGGCGAGATAGCCGGCGAGCCGGCCCCCCTCACCTCGGCCACCGTGATCCCGAGCCCGATCATGGCGTCCACTTCGGGCCTGGCGGCAGCTCTGCGCGCGGAGCCCACCATCCAGCAGGTGCTGAAACAGGCCTGCGGCGTGGAGTACGCCCTGGTCGGCGTCGGCACCCCCACGGCCGACGCGACCATCGTCCACACGGGCTACCTGAACGCCGAAGACAGCCGTGGCCTGCGTGAGCGAGGCGTGGTCGGCGACATCCTCGGCCAGTTCTTCGACGCCAGCGGCGACGTCGTGGACTTGCCGGTTCATGACCGGCGGATCGGGATCGAGCTCGCTGACCTGAGGCGCATCCCCAAGGTCGTCGGCGTGGCCGGCGGGGAACACAAGGCCGAGGCGATCCTGGGCGCGCTGCACGGCGGGTTCCTCGATGTCCTGGTCACCAACGAGCTGACCGCCATCCGGCTGCTCGAACTGCAGCGCGGCCGGTCGCGCTGACCGGCCCGGGAATCCGTGGCTGCTCCTTGCGGCATCGCGGTACGTGTTCGATACTCAAGGCTGAGCGAATGACCGTCATCTGAGCAAGTGCTCGCGGAGGTCCGGGCGGGTGCCAGGTCCCCGTGCGGAGGGAAGAGATAAGGTGAGCCAGGCCACGATCAAGCCAACCCCGCCCGCGCCGGTCACGCTGGCCGAGTTCGACGAGATCTTCGAGGCGGTCAAGAACTGGGGCCGCTGGGGACCCGACGACGAGCTCGGCACGCTGAACTACATCACCGCGGACACCGTGCGGGCCGCGGCCGCCACGGTCCGGTCCGGGCGGCGCGCGACGATGGCGATCCCGATGAACACCGCGGCCGGGCCGGATAACCCGAGCCCGGTGACCCATCACGTGGTCCAGGGCCACGACATCGACATCGGCTCCAGCGGGGTGACCTTTGCCACCGATTACGTGGGGCTGGCCTTCCACGGCGACTGCCACACTCACATGGACGCGCTCTGCCACATCGCCTACCAGGGCCTGGTCTATAACGGCCGGCCCGCCCAGCAGGTGATGACCTCCAAGGGCGCCACCGCGCTCGACGTGACGGCCTACCGCGAGGGGCTCGTCGGCCGGGGCGTGCTGCTGGACGTGCCACGGTTCCGCGGGATCAGGTGGCTGGAGCCGGGTGAGGCCGTGACCCGCGCCGAACTCGAGGCGGTCGAGCGGGCCCAGGGGGTCCGGCTCGGTGAGGGGGACATCCTCGTCTTCCGTACCGGGCATCACCGGCGCCGTCTCGAACTGGGCGCGTGGAGCAACGACTACCCGCCGGCCGGCCAGGGCAAGGCCGGCCTGCACGTGGACACCATCCGATGGATGCACGAGCGGCGGATCGCCGCGTTCCTGCCGGACGGCGACGGGGAGACGGTGCCGAGCAACGTCGAGGGCGTCCTCTACCCGATCCACCCGCTGCAGGTCACCGCGATGGGCATGCTCGCCGCCGACAGCCTGCAGCTCGAGGACCTGGCCACCGCCTGCGAGCAGGAGGGGCGCTTCGAGTTCATGGTGGTCGGGCTGCCGCTCCGGCTGCCCGGCGGCACCGGGTCGCCGTGGAACCCGATCGCCATCTTCTGACCAACTCCGCCGGGGATGACGTGAAACCAGGAAGGTAGCGCTCATGGAACGCCGGTTTGAGGACAAGGTCGCGCTGGTCACAGGCGCGACCACGGGCATTGGCCAGGCGACCGCGGTACGCCTGGCCGCGGAGGGCGCGGTCGTGGCCGTGAACCAGCTGCCCGGGCAGGACGCGGCGGAGACGCTGCGGCGGATCGCCGAGGCCGACGGCCAGGGCTTCCCGGTGATCGCTGACATGCGCGATCCGGAGCAGGTCACCGCGATGGTGCGCGCTGTGGCCGAGCGCGGCGGGCGGTTCGACTACGTGGTATCGAACGCGGCGATCAACCCGTTCATGGCGTGGGACGAGACGACCGTCGAGGACTTCAACAACCTGTTCGAGACGAACGTGCGGGGCACCTGGATGGTCTGCACCGAAGGCGCCAAGCAGATGATCCGGGAGGGGCACGGCGGCGCGATCTGCTGCGTGAGCTCGATCTCGGCCCACGTGGGCGCCCCGGGCCAGACGGCGTACTGCGGGACCAAGGGCGCCATCAGCATGCTGGCCAAGGCCCTCGGCTGCGATCTGGGCGTGCACGGCATCCGGGTGAACGCGGTCGAGCCGGGCTGGGTGATGACGAACATGAGTGCGCCCTTGATGGAGGATCCGGCCGCGGTGAAGTACTACAACGATCGCGTCGCGCTGCACCGGGGCGCCCAGCCCACCGAACTCGCGGCCACGATCGCCTACCTGCTCTCCCCCGATGCCAGCTACGTGACCGCCGCGACGCTGCTGGTGGACGGCGGCTTCATCGTGAATGCCGAGCTGTGATGGCCCGCCACCCGCGGGCGCGCTGAGGAGGAATGCCATGCCGGACCCGGCGCGGATCTTGCGCGAGGCCTACGACAACGTCAGGCGCGACTACGGAAGGGCCATCGGCCAGCGGCGTGATGAGCTGATCACCCCCGCCCTGGTGCTCGATATCGACGCGGCGCAGCGCAACATCGACCGCATGGCGAGCGAGCTGAAGCAGATGGGCGCGGCCACCATCCGGCCGCACTACAAGACGCACAAGAGCCCGGACCTGGCCCGCCGCCAGCTGCAGGCCGGGGCCGTCGGCCTGTCCATGGCCACGGTGTGGGAGGCCGCGATCCTCGCCGCCGCCGGGATGGACGACCTGTTCGTGGTCAACACGGTGGCCCATCCGGCCAAGCTCCGGGTCCTGGCCGAGCTGGCCCGGGAGCACCGGGTGCTCGTCGCCGTGGACGAGGCCGCGAACGCCGCGGCCGTCTCCGCGGCCGCCGTCACGGCGGGGTCGACGCTGGGGATCATGGTCGAGGTGGACACCGGCATGGACCGCTGCGGGACCGATAACGCAGCGGACTGCCTGGCGCTGGCCCGGCAGGTGACGGACCTGCCCGGGCTGCGCTTCGAGGGCATCACCGGCTACGAAGGGCACTGCTCCATGACGCCGGACCACGATTTGCGGCACGAGCGCCAGCGCGCGGCGATGACGTTCTTCACCGGCGTCGCCGGGCAGCTGGAAGCGGACGGAATACCCTGCCCGATCCGGTCGGCCGGCGGGATTGCCACCTGGAACTGGACCGCGGCCTACCCGGGCGTGACGGAGATCCAGGCCGGCACGTACGTGGTCATGGACAACTTCCACGGGCGGATGGTGCCCGGCTTCGAGCACTCGCTCACCATCGCGGCCACGGTCATCAGCCGGCAGAGCGGCAAGGTCATCGTGGACGCCGGCAACAAGTCGGTCGCCGACCCGGCGGACGTGACGATGGTGGGCCACGACCACCCGGTGCTCCGGTTCGATGAGGAACACGGCATCTTCGACGCCGCGGGCGGATCCCCGCTGCGGGTCGGTGACCCAGTGGCGCTCGTACCTGGGTACTCGCCGAGCACAGTGAACTGGTACGACGCTTACCACGTGGTCCAGGGCGACATCGTCGCGGACATCTGGCCGGTCATCCCGCGCGGTCCTGGCCATCACGGGATCGCAGATCCGGGCTGAGCGGCCCAAACCCTTGCCAAGCTCCGCCAGCTAGGTCGATACTCCAGTGAACGGATGATCTATCCGTGAGCGGATGCTCCATGGCCGAAGTGATCCTGTTGCCGGTGGGCGACGGGAAGGAGACTCACGATGGCAGTTGAGGCTGGCAAGCCGAGCACGGGCAGCGTTAAGACCGAGCTGCGGGAGAATGCGGTCGGCCTCCCCGGAATGCTGATGCAGGGAATCGCCACGATCGGGCCATCGTTCGCGATCCTCGCGTCCTTCGTCTTCATCGTGAGTTTCGCCGGGCTGGTGACGCCGTGGGCATACCTGTTCGGCGGGATCCTTCTCGGCCTGCAGGCATTGGCGGCGGCGCAGCTGGCCAAGGTGTTCCCGTCGGCGGGCGGCTGGTACACCTGGATCGCCCGGGCCTTCCATCCGCGCGCGGGGTTCTTCGCCGGGGTGCTGTTCTCGATCTGGCTGCCGCCGGTGGCCACGCTGACCATGGCGTTCCTGGCCAAGACGGTGCTCGAGCCGTCGATCAAGGCCGAGTACGGGGTGGACGTCCCGTGGTGGATCTGGGTCCTGGCCGGCGTGGCCCTGGTGATCTTCTTCGCCTACCAGGGGATCTCCATCTCGGAGAAGGCGCTGATCATCACCGGGCTGATCGAGATCGTGATCATGGTGGCGCTGGCGTTCACCGGGCTCGCGTCGCCGGGTCCCGGCGGGTTCAGCTTCGGGCCGCTCAACCCCGGTAACTTCGGCCTGGCGGGCAACTTGTTCCTCGGCGTGGTGTTCTCGATCTTCGCCTTCAGCGGGTGGGAGTCCACCGGGCCGCTGGCCGAGGAGAGCAGGAACCCCAAGCGCAACGTGCCCATCGGGCTGGTCGGCTCCGTCGTCATACTGACGATTTACTTCGTGTTCGTGACCTGGGGCTACCTTGTCGGCATCGGCGTGAGCAAGGTGGGCGGCATTGCCACCGCGTCGGCTTTCCCGGTCGCCACGCTGGCCCAGCGGGTCTGGGGCGGCGCCTGGGTGCTGCTGCTCTTCGCGCTGCTGAACTCGGCCATCGCCCTGTCCATCGCGTGCTTCAACGGCGGCACGCGGACCTGGTACGCGATGGGCCGGTCCGGCGTGCTGCCGAAGATGGTCGGAAAGGTGAACCCGACCAGGAAGACGCCGGTCAACGCGATCAGCCTGCAGGTGGGCGTGCAGGCCCTCGCGTTCGTGTGCGTGCTGATCTGGGGCGCCGAGGACGTGTTCTTCTCCTGGGCCAACGCGATCACGATCGGCCTGGTGCTGATGTACGTGCTGTGCAACATCGGGGTGGTCAGGTACTACCTCACCGAAGGCCGCGGCCAGTTCAACCCGCTCCTGCACATCGTGGTCCCGGTGATCGCCTCGGCCGCGGGCATCGTGGTCGTGTGGAAGTCCTACTTCTCCCCGTTCACCAGCACCGGACCCGTGTTCTGGGGTCTGATGACGTTCATCGTGGTGCTCGTGCTCACCGTGGTCATCCTGATCTACCTCCGCGTCACCGGCCGGGAGGACTGGATGCGCCGTGCGCAGCTGGTGTTCGAGCAGTCGGGCGGGGGCCACTAGCGTCCCGTAGGAGTATCCGGGTGCGCCCGGCGCGCGCCGCCCACCAGCCGGCCACCGCGTCCCCGGCGGCCCGGCTGGCGTGGCGATGCTGCCAGCGCATCGCCTCGTGCGCGGCCCAGGCCAGGGTGGACTGCGGATCCTGGCCGAACATGGCGCGCAGGGTGTAGCGGCGCTCGCCGATCCGGTGCCCCAGGCCGGCTTCCCCCGCGCCGGCGGCCAGGCGCCGCCGGGTCACGATGATGCCGCTGCGGACCGGCGTGGTCAGCGCATCGACGAGGCGGCGACCTTCGCCGATGTCGCCCGGCGCGGCGCGTAGGGCCAGGGGCAGCCGCGGCCAGGCCGGCTGCGCGCTGAACTCCGCCGCGATGGCCCGGCGGGCAAGCTCCGCCCATGCGGTCAGGGCGGGGACGGCCAGTTCGGCCACGGCGTCCAGGTAGGCCGGCAGCCAGGGCCACAGATGTTCGGCGAACAGTCCCTGCCGCGACCGGGTGAGGGCCTGTCTCGTCGCGGGACGGCGGGCCTCGGCCGCGGCCTCGCCCAGGCTGGCGTACAGGGCAAGGAGGGCGGTCAGGTGATCGGGTTCGGCGGGCGGCGCGACGGCGATGGCCCGCCAGAAGCCCGCGGCCCGGTCGGCACCCTCGCCGCCGAGCGCACCATCCGGCCCGAGGTAGACCGAGGCGTAAGGCGGGCAGTTGAGCACGAAGACATCGGTGTGCTCGGCGTCAGTGAGGGGGGCCAGCCCAAGCGGGCCCGCGACGGCCCGGGCCACGGCGGGACTGTCGGCGACGGCGCCGAGGGCCCGGAGCAGCTCCCAGCGATGCGTCATCGCCCGGCGCTCCGGTCGGCGGGCAGGGCGAACGCCGCCGCGCCCGGCTTGAGCGGGCGCATCAGCCAGCGGGGGCGACGGGTCCCGTCCGGCGACACGTGCCCGGCGGGCTTGGTCTGGGCCATCCACCTGCGGTAGACCTCGCGAGCCTTGGCGGTGTCGACGGCGATGTCGCCGTGCGCGTCCCCGGCCTCGGCCGGGCGGACCCGGACGGCCTGATGCCAGCAGTGCATGCCGGAGATGGGATCGGGGTGGACGGGAAAGGTGAGGTTCTGATGCACGCCGGTGTCGGACCACCAGATGCGCGCCGTATCGGGATCCGCAGAAGAATAGGGCCGAACGTGCTCGGTAGCCCGCATGGCCCAGCCCGCCTGCTCCGCTCGCAGGGCGACCGTCGCCATCATCCCGCCCGCGCGGACCTGGCTGTGCCCGCTGAGCTTCCAGCGGCCCATGTGGTGCGAGCACGCGACGACGCCCGGCCTGATGCCCTCGGTGATCCACGCCTTGGCCACGAAGTAGCCGATCTCGGTCTCCACCCGGATCAGGTCGCCGGTGCGGTCCACCCCGAACCGGGCCGCGTCCGACGGGTGGATCCAGACCGGGTTCGTGTGTGACAGCTCGTCCAGCCATTTGCTGTTGGCCGAACGGGTGTGGATCTGCGTCGGCAGCCGGAACGTGGACAGCAGCACCACCTGGCCGGGGTCCAGCGCCGACGGGTGCACGTGGCTCTTGATGTAGCCGGGCAGCGCGTGCTCGGGCCAGCCCCAGGCGGCCAGGGTCGAGGACCAGAACTCCAGCCGCCCGGACGGGGTCGGGAAGCCGCGGCGGACGACCGCGTCGATCAGCACGCCGACCGGGCGGCGGCCTTGGTCATCCGGGGCCGGAGCCCCCATCGGGACGATGTTGGGCGCGTCCGGCGCGGGCGCGGCCGTGTACACCCGGCCCGTCCCGCGGACGGCCGCGCCAGTCAGCTCCGCGGCCGGGACCTCCTGCTCGTGCACGGCACCCTGGCCGCGGCTGATCTCGAAGGCGCCGTAGCGGCGCATCCACTCCAGCGGCGTGCGGCCCTCGGCCGCCGCCCGTTCCGGCAGGCCTGGCACTGAATGCTCGAACATCCATCCGTAGTACTCGTCCACGGTGAGCTTGCGGCCCGGGCAGGCGCGAGACTCGTGGTACCGCCGGATGCCGAGGGCGCCGTCCGGGTCGATCCGCCAGGACAACTCGATCCAGAACTCGTTCTCCTCCCACACCTCCCCGGGGTTGACCTCGCGGGTGTCCGTGACGGTCTCACCGAGCCGCTCGCGGGCCGCGCGCAGGACGGGCTGGCGGAACCCGACCCACTGCCCGTCGTACTGCTCGTACGAGTGGGTGTCGTGCCGTTCGGAGCCGTGCCCCATCGGCAGCACGTAATCGGCGAAGTAAGCGGACTCGTTCCAGGTGGGAGTCAGGGCGACGAAGCAGCCCACCTTCTGCTCGTCGGTGAGCACCTCCATCCAGCTCAGCCCGTCCGGATTGGTCCACACCGGGTTGTAGACGCGGACGAAGTAGGTATCCAGCTTGCCGCGGCCGTCCTTCAGCAGGTGCGGGAGCAGGAAGCTCAGCTCGTTCTGGGCCAGCGGAAACTCCTCCGGCCAGGACAGGTCCTGCCAGACGCCCGGGTGCGGCGGCACGTGGATCGGCCGCGGCACGAACTTGTTCCAGGCGTTGGGAAAGGTGCCGCCCTCGGTGGCGACCGCGCCGAGCAGCGCGGATATCAGGAACAGGGTCCGGGACACCTGCCAGCCGCCGAGATTCCCGGCCGCCGCCGAGCGCCATGCGTGGCAGGCGAACCGCGTCCCGGCCCCGGCGACGACCTCGGCCACCTCAGCGATGACCGCGGCGTCCAGGCCCGACTCGGCGGCGGCGTACTCGAACGTGAACCCGGAGTAGAGCTCGGCCAGGACAGCCTGGAACGCCTCGAAGGTGCCCGGCAGGTCAGGCCGGCACTCGGCGAGGTACTCCGCCCAGTTCCACCACCGGCGGACGAATTCGGCGTCATACCGGCCCGTTCGGATCAAATTGCTGGCGATGGCCAGGTTGATGGCAGCCTCGCTGCCGGGCTGCGGCGACAGCCAGTAGTCGGCGTGCGAGGCGGTGTTGGACAGCCGGGTGTCCAGCACGATGACCTTGGCGCCGTTCTGCCTGGCCTCGGTGATCCGCTGGGCGTGCGGGTTGAAGTAGTGCCCGGCCTCCAGGTGCGCGCTGATCAGGTAGATGACCTTGGCGTGCGCGTGGTCCGGGCTGGGCCGGTCGATGCCCATCCAGAACTGGAACCCGGTCCGGCCGCCGCTAGAGCACACGTTGGTGTGCGAGTTGTGCCCGTCAACGCCCCAGCTGGCCAGCACCCGCTCGGTGAACCCGTCCTCGCCCGGGCGCCCGATGTGCACCATGATCTCGTTCTGGCGGCCTTCGGTGAGCGCCGCCCGGATCCGTGCCGCCAGCGCGTCGAGCGCCTCGTCCCAGCTGATCCTGGCCCACCGGCCCTCGCCGCGGCGGCCGGCCCGCTTCATCGGGTACAGCACCCGGTCCGGGTCGGTGACCTGGTTGACCGTGGCCGGGCCCTTGGCGCAGTTGCGGCCGCGCGAGCCGGGGTGCTCGGGGTTGCCCTCGAACTTGCGGACCTGCCGGGTGTCGCGGTCCACGTAGGCCAGCAGCCCGCACGCGGACTCGCAGTTGAAGCACGTCGTGGGGACCAGCATGTAGTGCTTTTCGTCCCGCGCGGGCCAGGCCCGGGAGGATAGCTCCACCCAGTCGTCCCAGCGTTCCTTCGGCGGGAAGGCGGACAGGTGCACCCGGCTCGCACCGGGGTAGAAGGTCTCGCCCCTAGCCTCGGCGGCGGCCCGCGCGGCCGACACACGCTCGCCCAGCGCGGCCAGGTCGTGATCGCGGGGGGTTCGGGACACGAGGCCTCCTCGGGCAGCACGGTTCAGGCGAGCGGGACCGACTGGCCGGCCTGGACGTAGGCGTGCTCGTGGGCCAGCAGGCCCGCCAGCGCGAACGGGACGGCCACGGCGCCGGTCCACGGTGCGGACGCCGCCACCGCGACCGCGGCCAGGCCGGGCCAGAACCAGCGCGCGTACCGGCCCCGGGTCATCGTGGCCGAAGCCAGGTGCGCGTGCACGGTCGGGTGGGTCACGGTGATCTCGCCCAGCACCAGCAGGACGTGCGCGCCGGCCGCGGCGGCCAGCAGCACCCCGGCGCCGGTCACCGCGGGCCGCGGCCCGAGCCACCGGGCGGCGGCTAGCGTCACGGCCGCCCCGGCCAGCAGCGCCTGGACCGCCAGGTGCGGGGCCAGCAGCGGGCTCTGCCACAGGTCCCGCGCCCGGGCCTGGGCGAACAGGTACGCCGTGTAGACCGCGGTGGCCAGGCCGAGCGGCCCGGCGAACCCGGCGGCCACCTGCTGGATGAGGGCTGCGCCGGCCAGCGAGCCGAGCAGGAACAGCGCGGCCGCCGTGCCGTACCCGCCGATGATGAATGCCCCGCGCACCAGCCAGCTGCGCCAGTGCGGCCGGGTGAAGATCAGGTAGAACCGCCACGGGTGGCGCAGGTCCCAGATCAGCAGGATCCCGGTCAGGCCGAGGAAGGCCACGGCCAGCGCGGGCGCCGCCCAGCGGGCCAGCGGGTCGTCCCAGGACAGCCGGCCGGCCAGGATCAGGATCAGCGGGACCAGCAGGGCGCCCGCGGCCACGCCCTTGGTCCAGGTGTAGAGGCTGACCCGCCAGCCCCACGGTGCGTGGTGGCCCACGTCGTAGGACAGCAGCGCCTCGGCACTGGAGCCGGCCCGGCCAGGGTGCCCGCCGGTGACGTGACCGGGGTCGTGCTCGCCGCCCTGGGTGGCCCAGGCGAACAGGCCGCCGTCGGGCCGGCGGGCCGCGAGCGGGTCGAGCGTGGCCTGGTGCGCGCCCTTGTAGAACAGGCCCGGCCGGGTGCCCTTCTCCGGCTTGCGCACCGTGACCGGCTCGCGGTTCACGATCTGGGCCGCCTTCGAGCCCGGGTCGTTCAGGTCGCCGACCAAGATGGCCTCGGTCGGGCAGACCGTGACGCAGGCCGGCTCGAGCCCGATCTCCAGCCGGTGCGCGCACAGGTTGCACTTCTCGGCCGAGTTGTCTTCCGGGTTGATGAAGATCGCGTCGTAGGGGCAGGCCGCGATGCAGGCCTTGCAGCCGACGCAGATCTGCTTGTCGAAGTCCACGATCCCGTCTGGCCGCCGGTACATGGCCTGGGTCGGGCAGGCGGCCACGCAGGGCGCGTCCGCGCACTGATTGCACCTGGTTACCTGGAACGCCCGGCGGACCTGGGGAAAGGCGCCGACCTCGGCCGACTTGACGTAGGTGCGGGTGACGCCGAGCGGGACCTCGTTCTCGCTCTTGCACGCGGTCGTGCAGGCGTGGCAGCCGATGCACCGGTCCTGATCGATCACCTTCACCCAGCGCTGGAGCACGTCGTCCGGTGTCTCCCCCTCTGTTTCCACGCCGTCAGCCCCCGATGTCCCCTCAAAAACTCCGGATGTACGTACATTTAAGGCTGGTGCGTTCATGAGTGTCAATCACGCTTTCCGGCGATCCGGGAGGGAACCATACTGGACGTCATGACCCTCGACCGGGACAGCGCCCTGCCGCTATGGGCGCAGGTTCTCGGCGACCTGCGACGCCGGCTGGCTCGCGGGGAGTTCCGGCTCCGCTTCCCCGGCGACAACGAGCTGACCGAGCACTACGGCGTCAGCAGGCACACCGTGCGGGAGGCGGTGCGCCGCCTGCAGAACGAGGGCGTCCTCGAACGCGGCCGGGGCCGCGGGACGTTCGTCAGGGACGGCGCCATCGAACAGCCGCTGGGCGCGCTGTACAGCCTGTTCCGTTCGGTCGAAGAGCAGGGCTTCGTGCAGCGCAGCGTCGTCCGCCACCTGGAGCTCCGCCAGGACGAGGAGGCGGCGAAGGTCCTCGGCCGCGCTCCCGATGAATCCCTGGTCTACCTGGAGCGGCTCCGCCTGGCCGACGGAGTGCCCATCGTCCTGGATTGCTCGTGGCTCCCGGCCGCGCTGGCCGGGCCGCTGCTCGAGGTGGATTTCACCCGGACCGCGCTGTACCGCGAACTCAACGTGCGCTGCGCCGTCCGTCCGGACGCCGGCTGGGAGCGGATCCGCCCCGTCCTGCCCGACCCGCAGCAGCGCGCGCTGCTTGGCCTGGGCGCCCGGGTGCCCGCCCTGGCGATCGAACGCCTGGCCACCTGGCAGACCATGCCGGTGGAATGGCGGCACGGCCTGGTCCGCGCCGACCGCTTCTCCTATGTGGCCAGGTGGTCGGCTCAGGACAAGGGCGTCAGCTTCGAGCCCACGACCGGAACCAGCCGACCCTAGCGGGGTGCGGGGGCCGGACTCAGGCATGCAGGGCGGGCCGGTAGATGAGCTCCTGGATGTGGCCGTCGAGTGTCCGGCGCTCGATCAGCTCCAGGTCGAAGTCGGCCGCACCCCCGAAGACCGGGTCCAGCCCGGTCTGGCCGGTGATCACCGGGAAGAGCGTCACTTGGACGCGGTCGACCAGGCCGGCGGCCATCAACGCCCGGTTCATCGACAAGCTGCCGTGCGAGCGCAACGGTACCTCGGACTCCTGCTTGAGCCGGGCGACGACGTCGACGGCGTCGCCGCGCACGACGGTCGCGTCCGGCCAGTCGAGGGGTCCTTCCAGTGTGGTCGACACCACCGTGGCCGGCAAGCTCCTCATCCGGGTGACCCAGGGATCACGCACCTCGGACTTCTCGGTGCTCGAGGCCAGCATCCGCGCGAACGCCCGGTACGTGCTGGCCCCGAAGACCATCCGCTGCTCCTGCTGGTACAGGTCGAGGCGGCGGTCGAGCAGCTCGGGGCCTTGCTTGCCCCAGTAGCCGGTCCAGTTGCCGCTGGCGGCGCCGAAGCCGTCGAGGCTGGAAAAGACGTCGAAGGTGTAGGTAGCGGTCACGATGCTCTCCTCGAGTGCGGTTGATCGCGTGTCGGGATACAGACTGGCTGCCACGGCGAGACTCATCGCCGCTGGAATCCCGGAGTCCGGCCGCCCCGGATGCGGGATTGCCTTCGGGCGTAGTCAGGTAAAAAGGAGCCGACGCGAACAGGTTGAGCCCCAGCGCTTCTGAGAGGTACCTGGTGATGTGCTGGCCCCGCACGCTGTTGCCTGCCGCATCGAGCGGCGGGGAGAACGTGCCGAGGCCCCCCTTGCCCGGCGACACCGTCACGATGCCTCCGGCGACCCCGCTCTTACCAGGCAGACCCACGTCGTAGAGCCACTGGCCGGAATGCTCATACAGCCCCGCTGTGGCCAGCACGGCCAGCACGCTTGCAGTAGCGGGTCTCGATGGCCTGCTCACCGGTGACCGGATTCACTCCGCCATTGGCCAGCGTAGCTCCCATCACGGCAAGGTCCCGTGCGCTGACGCGCAGAGAACACTGGCGGGTGTAAACGTCGGTGGCGAGATCGGGGTCGCAGTACATGCGGCCATAGCCGTCCAGGAGGTGGGCGATTCCCCGGTTGCGGTCGTTGGTCGCCGCCTCGGACTCGTACACGTCATCGTCCATCACCAGTCGCCGCCCGGCGAATCGCGACACCGCGGCAACGATGCTCTCGAATTTCTCGTCAGCGGTCGTGCCCGGCACCAGGCTCGTGGTGGCCATGGCACCGGCATTGACCAGCGGGTTCATCGTGCGGTCGGCGTTGAGCTCGATGGCCATCACCGAGTTGAAGGGCAGGCCCGTGCTGTTGACGCCTAGCTTCTGGCGCGCCTGCTCATGCCCGAGGGTGTGACAGACCAGCGCGAAGACGAAAGCTTGGAGATGCTCTCGATGGCGAACTCCTGGTCAGCGTCGCCAGCCGAGAACAGCCGCCCGACCCCGCCGGGGCCGAGTCGGACATCGAGCGTGCCATACAGCTGCAGACGACCGCGGGCGACGACGCAGGTCTTGCCGCCGCCTTGTTCTTCGCCGCTGCGTCGTCGATGCTGGAGGGCAATCAGCGGCTGGCCCTGGAGCGGTTCGAAGGATGCGTGAGGCTGTCCCGGGCGATTGGCCTGCCGCAGGTCGAAGCCCGGGCGCTCCAGCTGATGGGCGTGACGCGGCTGCAGCTCGGCGAGCTGCCGACCGCCCGCGCGGTGCTGGCACGGGGGGTGCATACGAGCAGGTCAACGACACGTACCGGCCGCAGGTGATCCGGGGCCTCCTCGACGGTTGGCTGGAATCGGCCCGCAAGGCGACCGGTGCCACGGCGCGGAAGCTCCTCGACGAGGGCGGCCGGCTAACGCTGGATGAGGCGATGGCTCTAGGCCTGAGTGAGGCGCCGGAGGGCGGTGCCCCGTCCCGCCTGACCCGCCGTGAGTCCGAAGTCGCGGCGCTGGTCGCCCGCGGCCTGACCAACCGCGAGATCGCCGGTCAGCTGTACCTCTCGGTGCGGACGGTCGAGGTGCACGTCGACCGCATCCTGACCAAGCTGGGGTTCCGGAACCGTACCGAGCTGGCCGCATGGGCCCGTGAGGAAGGGCTGCTGCCCGGCAGTGTCTGATCGTCCGGCTGGCACGCGTCGCGAAATACGTAGTGCTTGTACGTAGTCCTTCAGACGACCCAGCCTCCTGTCCGGGCCAGCCTGGCGGCATGACTACTTCGTTTCATGACTGTCAGGTACTGGTCGTCGGCGCGGGTCCGACCGGCCTGGTGCTAGCGGCCCAGCTGCTGGCGCGCGGGATCGACACCCGCATCGTCGACAAGGGCGACGGTCCGGCCAGGGAGAGCCGGGCCGTGTCGGTCCACGCACGTACCCTCGAACTGCTGGACACCATGGGGCTCGCGGATGCCTTCATCGAGCACGGCCAGTGCGTGCGCCGCTTCTGCATGTACGCCGGTCACCGGAGCCTGCTCAACCTGGACATGACGCGCAACGGTTCGCGTTACGGGTTCATCTTGAATCTGGCCCAGTCCGAGACCGAACGCCTGCCGCGCTCCCGCGTGCACGAGCTCGGCGGCACGATCGAGCAGCGAAGCGAGCTGGTAGGCCTGGGCCGGCGCGGTGACGGCGTCGACGCTACCCTCCGCTTCGCCGACGGGCGGGAGACGGAGATCCGCGCCGGTTACGTCGTCGGCTGCGACGGCGCGCACAGCCGGGTGCGGCACGAACTCGGTCTGGCCTTCGCCGGGCAGCCGTACGCGGGGGACTTCCTGCTGGCCGACGTCGCCCTCGACGGGGTTGGCAGCGAGGACTCCTCGCACCTGTTCTTCCGGCCGGACGGCCGGGGTCTCGTCTGCCTGCCGATGGCACGACACCGCTGGCGCGTGGTGATGGCCAACGCGGGCGAGCGTGACGGCCGACCGCCGACCCTCGAGGAGATCCAGGAACAGGTCCGGCAGCGCGCACCCTGGCCCATCACGGTCTCCGATCCCGGATGGCTGGCGTGCTTCCGGTGCCAGCTGCGGTCGACGACGGCATACCGGCACGGCCGGGTCCTGCTGGCCGGCGACGCAGCGCACATCCACACCCCGGCCGGCGGCCAGGGCATGAACACCGGGATGATGGACGCCGCGAACCTGGCCTGGAAACTGGCCCTAGTCGCCGACGGGCACGCCGCCGACTCCCTCCTCGACACGTACGAAACCGAACGCCTCCCGGCCGGGGTGAACACTCTCGGGTTCACGAACAAGCTCTTCGGGTGGTCGACAATGCGGCATCCGGTGAAGCGCGCGGTGCGCGACGTCCTCGTCCCGGCCGCCACCCACCTGCCAGCGGTCCAACGCCGTGCCGCCCGTCGGCTGTCGCAGGTCTCGGTCAGCTACCCCCGGAGCCCGCTCGTCCAGGCGGACGGCGGCTGGCGCGAACCCAAGCCAGGGCACCGGTTCCCGGACATCGAAAGTTCGCACCGAGAAAGGCGCCACCTGGCTGTACCGCGTGCTGGGCGGGGGCCGGCACGTGCTGATCGTGCCGAGCGCCCGGGCCCGGGCCGCACTCGGCTCTACCGGGCTGAGCCGCTGCACCTGGCTGGTCGACGTCGTCGAGGGCTGCGCCGACGTACGCGACGGCTTCGCCCTGGTGCGCCCCGACGGCATCCTCGCCGCTCGCGGGGCCGGGAAGGACGTTCACCGGGTCACGACCTACCTAAGCCAGCTCTGCGGAGCCAGCCCGGTCCGCATGGTCAGCACCTCACGAGAGGCTTTGTCGGCGTGACGCTCAGCGAGCACCAGACATTCGCACCAGCCGGCCAGTGCATTGGGGCTACCTGACAACTGCGGCCCTGACGGCCTGAGTTCGCCGCGGCGCCGGTCGGTAGTCTCGATCTCGACGCGCATGCATCAGGACGAGCCCTGCATGCGGGACTCTGCGTCAGGACGGGTTTGCACCGGCCGATGAGCTTCGGGTACTGCGCCGGTCTACCTACCGACACCACCCGACTCGAAGGGATCACCGCTATGGCGAAGGTCATCTCTACGCTGTTCATCTCGGCCGACGGCGTGGCCGAGATCGACCCCGACTGGCACTTCCCGTATTTCGACGACAACATGGGCCGCGCGGTCGGCGAGGACTATGACACAGCTGACGTGCTGCTGATCGGTCGCGAGACCTACGACAGCTTCGCCGGAGCGTGGCCCGGCCGCGAGGCGGCGGGCGGGGACGACGCCCCGTTCGCCAGGCAACTCGGCGACATGCGCAAGGTGGTCGTCTCACGCCAGCGGCTGGAGTTCTCCTGGCGCAACTCCGAGCTGATCAAGGGCGATCTCCTCGATGCCGTCACCTCGCTCAAGGCCGATGCGGGCATCAGGGGCATCCTCATCCCCGGTTCGATCTCCGTGGTGCAGCAGCTGCTCGCCGCGGGACTGGTCGATGAGCTGCGTCTGCTGGTGCACCCGGTAGCGGCGCGTAAGGGCCGCAGGCTGTTCGACGACGGCGACGCTCCGTACCACCTGAAGGTGACGGCGACGGAGGCGTTTCCGACGGGCGTGATCCGCGTGATCTACTCGCCGGCCGAGGCACCCGCCAAGGTCGGCTACGACGAGGTCAAGGACCAGGTGCCCAGCGGGAAATAGCTGCCATCCGAGGAGGATCGCCGCAACGGCGTCACATCCGTCGGTCGGCGACTGCGGGATCCGGGTTTGCACTAGGTCAACCGGTAGCTGCCGTTCGGGCGGAGCAAGGACGACCAGTTCCGCCGCTCGTATTCGCTCGGTTCGTCGGGGCCCTGGAACGCCAGTCGCGCTCCGTGACAATCGCTAGTTGTGGCTACCGCGCCCGATCCGTCGTTACGCGCGGCCGCCCTGAGAATCAGCGACCCGGAAAAGGACGCGCAGAGGGATCGTTCCTGCGCGCGAACCGGCAGAGCACAAGCGGGGGGTACCGTCGGCCGATCACGACGGCTCGTGCAGCGACTGGAACTGCGCGACCAGCGGCCACATGTCGTTACCCATCTCTACTTGAGTGAGGAGAATGCCGACCGTGCCGTCCGGGTCGACGAAGAAGTCTGTACCCAGTCCGCCGGCCCAGCCGATGCGGCCGCGCTGGGGTCCCTCGGTGTTCACGGCCACGCCAAAACCCCATCCCATACCGTCCCAGAACCCCGGGAAGAAGCTGTCCGCGGTCTTGCACGCCGCCGGCACTTGGTCGCTGGTCATCTGCCGTAGGTGATCAGGTGAGATCATCGGTCGCCCGTTGA
>Ga0137366_10000438_pt1 | contig 27082 bp, 18 predicted proteins | sample SagtaG_8_FD_104938 | JGI IMG/M metagenome (GOLD analysis project Ga0137366, IMG submission 104938) | Vadose zone soil microbial communities from Sagehorn Ranch, Mendocino, California, USA - Sage1_L_60_16 metaG | ecosystem: Environmental > Terrestrial > Soil > Vadose zone | place: USA...
CACTGTCGGCGGCGCCATTTGCGCAGCGCTACAGCCGTACTCCTTCACGCATTCGGGTTTTGTCGGGGCCGCATACCAGACCCGTCTGCCCGTGCGAAGGTCTATCGCGAACAGCCCGCCACCCGCGAGCGGATCTGTGTCGCTGTAATCCGACAATGTGAAATAGGCATTGCGACTATCTGTAGCTCCACCCCACTGAATTCCACCGAGCAGCCCTCCGTGTCCGATCCGCCTTTGCCACAGCACCTTCCCACGATGGTCGGGGTCCACCGCATACACCACGCCTGATTTTTGGGCCAGGAGCAGTATGTCCTGGCCGTCAGCAAGTGTCTTCAGGATTGGCGGTGCGCCGAAATCGAAATCTTCTCCGGGGCCGTCAGGACAGTTGTCTTTTTGTTCTGCTACACAGCCACTGTTCCATAAATCTCGGGGCGTGAGTTGGCGATGCCACAATTTCTTGCCGGTTTTCATGTCCATCGCGATCACAGCGTCCGACGCATTGGTCTCGGGCGCGGAGTAGTTGTTCCCGGTCGCGACATAAATAATGTGACGCTTCAAGTCCGCAGTTGGCGAGGACCAGATTGCGGCTCCGGATGGTCCCCAGTACTGCACGCCTTGCGGTCCCTGACGCGTGGGTTTCGGCGTCTCGTCAATTGCGTATGTTTTCCAGATCTGTTTGCCCGACGCGGTATCGAGCGCGACAACGGCGCCGCGGAATGTGCAACATGGATAATGCGGATCGGCTGCTGCTCCTTCTTCGCCGGACGAAATAGGCACGTATAACGTTGTCCCAACCAGCAACGGCGATCCCGTAATTCTGGCGGCCGAATGCGTCTCCGGGTGTACCCGCCATACCAGCGATCCATCTGACGCCGAGATCGCGTACACGTAACCATTCGTGTCGCCGAAGAATGCAGTATGGCCGCCATTGCCAATAGAAATCGCCGTCTTCACTGTCGCCGAAGCTCGGAACGTCCACCAACTGCATCCGGTGGCGGCATCGAGAGCGTACACGGTACCATCTTCGCTTCCTACGAAGACCATCCCCGCAGAGGAAGTGGGTTGGCCATACGTCGCGGCTGCACCGGGGAAACCAAACGCCCACTTGAGCTTGAGAGCTTTGACGCGTTCGCGGTCAATGCCCCCAGCCGCAAGCGTCTGAAATCGAGTATTCCGCAGATCCACCCCCCAGCTGGCCCAGATGGGTGGGTGCGCTGGCGGATCCAAGTCCCGAGGACAAACCCCGGTCAGCTTCGCAGAGATCGCGACGTCGGACTTGCCCAAGTATTCGGCAATGGCATTTTTCTCGGTTTTCGAAAGCGTCCTCGCTTCCCATTTCATCCGGCCGCTCTCCAGCGCGCCGTGAATCGCCGATCGCGACATCTCCCGTAGAGCCTCCGGCTCCGGCGCCCGCATGTCATTGTCGTCACGATGGCAACCCGAACACTTCGTCCGGAACAGGACCGCTGCGTCAACCGGCGGCGCCGTTTTTCGTGTGCAGCCCGGAAGTACAACGACGATCGCGACGAGAACAGGCGTGATTATGGCTCGACAGTGCCAGAGCCGGGCACAATTTGAGTTCAATAATCTCAAGCGGAGTTGGGATGTGCTGGGTGCGTTCAATGGCGTAAAACGTTTGCACATTTACGTGCAAATCCCCAACGTGTTTCAGCCATCACAACTCGCCCTTCAACGGTCGGTACTCGCATAAAGTAAAGATGATGAATCTCGGCAAGTGGTTGCGAAAGACGTGAGAACTGCTGGCCCATCCGGCGGCGTCGGCTGTTCGCGCGGAGAGTGAAATTAATCCGAATCGTGCGTATGAGCAAATCGTGATGACCCTTTGAGCATCTTAGTTGCCCGCAATTGGTGGGATGCGGAAGGCCGGAATTTTTTGCAAAATTTTTATCACGCTCTTAATTCCTGCCGTGAGTAGGCGTATTATTCGTAGCCAGCCGCTGATCGAGGTCGAGGACCATAGTCAACGCTTTGGAGCGAACCCGGCAAGTTCCGCAATTGACGGGCTTTTGACTAGGCGCTCTGATCACCGACCATAGGACGAGTTCGCGGCACACAAATTGGAGAGAGGACTCCAGCCATGCCAATTCCTCGTCGCCTCTCGACGTTCGCCATGACGGCCTTGTTGATGTTTTGCACCTCGGCCGTTAACGCTCAATCAGCAACCCACCTGCGAGCCCCCGTTGATGATCAAAAACCGCACTCTGAGGCTCCGAAGCTCCCGGCCTCTGGCGAGGTGATCGTTCCCGGTCCTCTTCGTTCATTCTTACGCATGGCTGGCGTCAGTCAGAAGATTTCCTCCAACGACGTCTTGCCATTGCTTGCCCGCAATGTGTATGTCCAGGGATACGAAGGTTGGCAGGAGCGCGGCAGACCAACAGAGTTTCTAATTTTGTTGGGCAGATATGTTAGTCAGGCGAAAGAATTGGCCGCCCTAGCGGGGCCAAATGGAGAAATCCATGTTACATGCGATCAAGCCGGGCCTTTGCTGCGAATTCTTGGCTATCGCATGCGAGCGGCCTGCGGACAACGCGACGCATGGCTGATTACTGAAGACACAGAAAGAGCATTTCTTACCACCGACTCCGGATTTCCACTGCCTGCCCTGGAAGATTCTCTGCGCCGGGGCTCGGAGTTTCGTTACAAGTATCCGAAGACGCCGGTCCCGGTACTGTTTACCTCGAGTGATTGGATGGGTGCACTGAATCCACGAAGTCGCCGGTCACCGGACTTGGTCGAGGCGCTTATACATCATCCTCTTCTTGCGCGCCTCTATTGGGGCGTTTCTCGTATGGATGCCGAAACCCGTACTACTCTGCAGCAATCCATTGGGCTGAAAAAACTTCTACCGCTGGCTTCGAATCTGGATTTCTATGGCAGCCAAATCTGTGTCCGCGCAGGTCACGTGCAGGTTCCCGGCGGCTCCAATGCGGAACCTGGGTGGAAGGACCTGGTGGGAGCAAGCCCGGACTCGCCCGCAGAGTTCGTGCCAAAATTGTTAGCAAAAGACCGGGGCTGGTTAGCGGCGTATTTCGATTCTTTGGCTCGTACCAGTCAGGAACAACAAAAGCGTTTTACGCAGCCGGATCGTTTGAAAACCTTCTATTCGGCATTTCGCGGCTCCGATCTCTCCAGCGACGCTGCCCGCCCCGCGTTCCGTTTGGCCCCGGGTCTACTGGTTCTGCTCACGCGCACGCGATGGGATTCTAACGGCCGGCCAATAGTGCCCGGCGGTCTGGATGTCTGGAAGGAGATCCTCAATCAAAAAACCGAATCCAAACTCGTGCGTGACTGGGCAAGACGCGCAGCCCACTGGAATCAGCCCGACCAGCTTATCGAAGCAATGTTCGCCCTCTCCCGAATGGAAACCGACAGCTCTCCCCTGCAGATGTATCTCATGTTTTCCGAATTGGACAGCCAACGACCTGCGGGACGCCGTTTGAAGCCCGACACTCTTCGCGTGCTTGCCAAAGAATTCAATCAATTCAACGAGCAGTATTTGATCTTCTCTGAATTCCCGGAATTAGACGACGAATCAATCGTTGCTTTCGTAAACACCGCCAACACTCTCGATAAGATTTCGAACCACGCATTACGCGGAAATGCGATGGGAACGTACCAAGCCGTCATCGGGCTTTGGCAAATCTTGGCTCGTCAGGAACAGATTTCTGAAGCGGATCTCAACGAATCCTGGCGGGCAGCGGTCAATTCGTTTGGCAAAATCAGCACACCCACGCAACTTTTCGATGCCGGCCGCAACTCCCTCGCGGGAATAGTTCACGCTGCCGGTGGTAAAACCGCGGTCTCCCAGGACGAGGTCATGGAATTGCTCGCCGGTCCACATCAAGCCGACCCCAAAGGCAAACAGATCCATGAGGAGATGGCCAGAGGCATTCGTTCGGTCATGGATGGACAGCGCCTCGTCTCTCTTGACACTTTGTTCGGCCTGGCTGACGGCTTGAATCAGGTCTCGAAAAAAGCTGTTTCTGGAACGGCATTGTTGCCTTTGGCTGGAGAGTTACGTGAGTTTCAGATGCCTCAGCCAATCTTCACCTCATCCGAAAGGACGGAATGGGCGGCTGGCCTTTACAACAATCGTCATACAGATCTGCAGATGCAGACAGATCTCTCGAGAGTGCTGAAAGGACCCGCTACCCGCGCTCAACTCGAAGAGGCTCGCGGTCAACTCGCTCCATTCTTGCGAGACACACTCGTGGGTTTAAATTACGCATACTACGATCCCCCTGGGGCACAATTGCTGCGGGCAAATCCCTTGTTCGTGCGCTCCCATGATTTTTCGGGAGACACAGTGGCTGGCGTCGAAGGTTTGTGGCGTGCCCCGCAATTGTTCGGTCAAGGCACACCGGCCGGCGGCGGAGCTCACCTGGTCGGATCTCTCGCCGATCTCGCGTTTGTGCTCTCAGACGCCGAGCAGGACTTCATCTCTCCGGAAAATGTCCAAGCCCTTATCTGGAGAGAAGCTGTTCCCAGCCTCCTGACGGACGCCATCGTGCCACGTTGGTGGGACGTGACCAGCAACGAGCTTCACGCCGTCACTCTCTACCAATTGGCTGGAGAGGAACTGCTCAAGTCTTCCGCCTCAGACCAGGAGCTGCGCGGAAGAGTGATCACAATTCTTTCCGAGCGCATGCTGCGGCAAAGGTCTTCGCTCCTGGAACTTACATTGATAGCGGGTCAGCCGGACGACGCAGTTGATCATATAACCCCTGCAGATGCCTTCTATTTAACCGCAGAGTTTCGGCTGCGCTTCCCTGACGAGACCCACTTCTGGGGACCGTCGGGACAAGAACTCGATCGTCTTTACAAGCAATATCCCACCGAGTTGAGTTGGGATCGGCTGTCGCGAGACTTCGGCGTACCTCATAGGACTCTGGCGCAGAGTTATGCCCGTCAGTTGCTAAACCTGAAACCGTTTCCGGCCTTTTCAGGTTATTCGAGCCGATTGATGGCTGAGTCGTGGGATTCTAACAATCTCTATTGGGCCCGTCTCGCCGATGAAATGGGGTATCCCCCGGTGGCGCTGAATCGTTTGGTGCCTGAGCTCACGCGGCGCATGGTAGCAAAAATATTCGCCACAGATTTTGAAGACTGGCAGGCTTTGCTTCTCGCCATGAGAGAGACCGGCGAGGAATTTCGTAAGGGAAAGATCGCCATTCTTCCGGCAACAAGCGCGGAAGTTCGGCCTTCAACCACCAACTAGCGGGGATCATTATGCTCGGGAAACGCCTGTTTCTTTTTTGTTTCTTTTCACTGCTGATTTTTGGGTTCGGGTCAAAAACCGTTTCGACTCAGGATTACCAGCCCGACATCCACGTCATCGTCAACATGGTCCAGCTAAACGTGGCTGTGACGGACAAGAAAGGCAACTACGTGACTGGGCTCCGGCCCGAGGACTTCCTAATCACCGAAGATGGGATTGGCGAAAAGATCGCCACGTTCGGGGAAGGTGACGAGCCTACCCGACTAGTGGAGCTCACTCCGGACAATGGCAAGCCAAACGAAATGCCGCGGGCTGAAATGCCAGATTTGCCTCGCACTGTACCCGCATCCGCCCTAGGCTCGCTGATTGGCGGATCCAATGTTTTCATTCTCTTCGATACCAGCAACTACATGTACCGCGGCTTTGTGTTCGCCCAGGATGCTATCGCCGATTTCATCCGCTCGCTCGAAGGCGCAGACAGAGTGGCGTTTTATTCGTACAGCCGCGACCTCTCCCGGGCGACGTCACTCACTTCCGATCGCGGGCAAGTCCTGCACGGCGTGCGCTCGACCGTGGCCGGCGATGACGCTGCTTTGTACAACTGTCTACTGCTGACGGTGAAAGATGCCGCACAATTCAGCGGTAGAAAAGTAATTGTGGTGTTTTCGAACGGGCCTGACAACTCCAGCGTTGTGCCGCCCGAGGACGTTGCCGAACTCGCGCAATCCACGGGCACTGTAATTTATATGATCAGCACGCAGCAGGCGCAGCTCGAACCCGTATCTACGGCTGTATTTGATCGTATGACCGCGGCTACCGGCGGCAAGGCCTATTTCGCAAAGAACTGGCGCGACGAGAAGCAGGCCTTCTCTGCCATCCGTGACGACCTGGCGCACCTTTATTCTGTTAGCTACTATCCCCGCACTAATCCCAACTCTGGCTGGCGTGCAATCACGGTCAAGTTGGCCGGAGAAAAGAACAAATATCGCATTAGGACTCGCAATGGATACCGGCCGTTACCGGCACGCTTTTCGGCAGATAACCAGCCTGCCGCGCCATAGCAGGGTGCCTTGGCTTACCTCCAGTTACGGCAGCGCGACCGGACGCCTAGTTTGGGCTCGCGGTTGAACGGCGGACCACGAGTTGAGGCAGTAGCTTGCGATGGACCGCGGAAAGTTTTCGGTGCTCCTGGAGCGCGTTGATACCTTCAGCGACAATGCTGACCGCCATCTTGCCCATTTCTCCCATTGGCTGGCGCACGGTGGTCAACGCAGGGGTAAGCACGCTGGCATGCGCGATGTCATCAAATCCAATCACTGAACATTGCCCGGGCACGTTGATGCCGCGATTAGCCAGCGCACGAATGGCACCGAAGGCTGTCATATCATCAAAGGCCATCAGTGCAGTGAACTGGCGCTTCTTTTGGAGCAGTTCTTCCGTTAAGGTGCAGCCCGCCTCAAAACTGGAAAGCGGGTTGCTCGATTCCGGCAAGTCGAGAACTAAATCTGACTGGATCTGAAGACTATGCGCTTTGGCAAAGTTTCGAATGCCTTTCCATCGTGGCGCCGTATCAGTAATGTGCTTGGGACCGCGAAGAAATGCGATGTCACGGTGTCCTAGTTCGAAAAGATGCTCAATGGCGGAGTGGGCGCCTAGCTCATTGTCCACGATGACTGAACTGACCGAGCCCGCCTGGAGCTCACGACCGATCATCGCTGTTGGAATGTTGCTCTTCTCTAGGTCGCCCAGGACATCAATTTCCACGAACAGCCAGTTCGCAACCACGATCAGGGCTTCGACGCGGCGATCAAGCAGCATTTCAAGGTAACGCTCGAAACGGCTCCGCTAATTATGTACATCAGTGAGAATGGGTAAAAAGGAAGCCTGATAAAGTGCACTTTCGATTCCCCTCAGAATCGGCGTGCAATACGGGTCGGTCATGTCGAAGACCATGACTCCTACGGTATGGGTACGCTGATTCCGCAGGGTGCGAGCGAACAGATTAGGACGATAGCCAAGTTTTTTGGCAGTCCTCTGAATACGGCTTTTCGTCGTCTCCGGTATGTAGCGCGCGAGAGGTGCATTGTTCAAAACGATGGAGACCGTGGTGGAGGAAAAGCCACTCTCCTTGGCCACCTCTCGAATCGTCACAACAGTTTGGCGTGGTCGTTGTATCTCGATCTCCTGAATCGGGCCTGATTAAATCAGCACTCAAACCCACAGATTCCAACTCGCACTTGGATAATCGCTCTAATTAACTCACTGCGTATTCCATCCGTGAAGTTCTACGCTTGGTTTCGCGTTTCCCAAATCGCTGAGACGGTAGGTCGCAGTGACTTCCCGCTTTTCACCTGGCAACAAAGAAATATAGTTATCCTGCCAGACCACCGGCAAGATTTCCTCTCCACCCTTCCCCTTGTTCACCTTCAAGCGAACGAAGAATGCCAGGCTGTTACTTGGATTTTCCAACATTGCGTGTGTAGTTTCGTATTCCCCTTGGTGCTCACTACTCTCTGCCACATTGAGCTTTATTTTTGGCAATCCGCCGAGTGCCTTAAAGTCTGCATAGGAGGCGGTGGGAGTCGTGTACCAATTGGAATGTGACCAGTCCAGGGTCTCTGCTTTGGTCGATAACCAGTAGAAATTGGAACCCAACAGGTTCCCGCCCCCATCTGAGATTCGCAATGAGACAAAATACGTGGCACTTAAGTCGGGGATGTCCGGCACGCTGACCACCTTGACTACCCCATCGGCCGGCACATCGATCGTGCTGCCACTCGAAAATTTCTCCGTCATGTCCATATTGAGCACTTTCGTCGTTACACGCAGCGCTTTCGCATCTTCATAACGGCTATTGATCACGTAAATCGAACGATCATCATAGCCGTAAACGGGATGAAGCGGCTGCATGGCAATCTTCGCCCCGAAGTATCCGCCGCCGGGCCGCAAGTAGTAGTCGTACAAGTGCCAGATGATCGACGGCCATCCATTGTTTAGCATCCACTGAATTACACCGCCTGACGTATATTTGTTTCGGCTATACGCCTCGAACATCGCGCGAATTCCCTCGTATGCCTGGGCTTGGGACTTAAGACTGTAATCCTCCAGGGAATTCGCTTCGCCGTAGCGGGCACTCAGGGCATCGGTGAAAACGTGTATATCCTTGAACTCGCCGCCGCCCGCGTGATAATTCCACCACTCGTCAATTGGCCACCAGTGCTCTTTCGGCAGCATAGCCTTGATGCTTTCCACGGGAGGCACAGCAGGGCCCGGACTAGTCTCACTGTTAAATCCGTAGCCACCACCGCACCCGCCAGGGTTGCAGTCTTGCGGATGATTGGAGCCCAGTGCGTCCTGCATCCAGTACCCCGGTGCAACGTACTCATAGGGTCCACTCATCTTGACGCCGCTGTCGCCAGTCACAGCTGTAGGCTTTCCGGTCGCGGACGAGATAACCGGATTCGGCCATAGCAGCTCCTTTTCAACCTTTAGATAAGTTTGCTCGACACCTGCCGGAGGAGGGTTATCGCTGCCATTCAGCCATGCGAGGAGGCTTGGGTGGCTGCGCAGCCTGTAAACCTGGTCGCGCAGCGATTGTTCCGCAATCTTATGGTCCTCAGGAGCCCACTCAGTCCAGTGCTCCCAGTGGTCGCAGCAGCACCAACCGGCCATGATCAAAATGCCGCGCTCATCCGCCAGGTCAAAAAACTCCTTCGCCTCAAGCTTTCCTTCAAGACGAATCGTGTTCAGTCCCATGTCCTGAACGTACTTGAACTCGTCGTGCAGGCGGCGCGAATTTTCGCGCAGCATCATGTCGGGCGCCCAACCGCCGCCGCGAATCAAAATCTTCTTGCCATTTACGGAAAAGAGGCGCTTGCCATGTTCGTTGAGTTCGGAGGTTATTTCGCGGATGCCGAATCTGGTTTCCGTGCGATCAGACGTCTGTCCTTCGACTTCAAAATTCAACTTCAATGTGTAAAGTTCGGGCTTTCCCATCTGCGCCGGCCACCACAGCCGCGGCTGATCGAGATTCAGCTGCGACACCTGGCTCGGATCAAATGTCGCATTCTTCTGCTGGTGTGGTGCGAGTTCCACTTGTTGCGAAAACTCCTTCGTTTCTATTTGCCCTTTCAGCATTCCCGTAACGGGTTGATTTGTGCCGTTTTTCAGCAACGCGGCGACGGTCAAGTGCGCTCTGCCATCGGCGTCCACTTTCGAAACGACGGTTGGATAGCGCACTGCGGCGGGGCCGCTTGTGCGGATCTCAACTTCCCGAAACAGTCCCATGTTCCTGTCTGGAGGCGTCGGATACCAGTCAACAAAGGTGATCGCCAAACTTTTTTCTGTGGGAGAGAACACCTCGACCGCGAGCACGTTTGGTTTCCCGATCAAAGCGAGGTCGGTGATGTTGAACTCGTAGGTTCGCCACGCTCCAGCCGCATCGTCGTACGTGGCAATTTGTTTTCCGTTCAGAAAAATGTTCGCGCGATAATTAATTGCGCCGAAATTGAGCCACATCGTTTTGCCTTTGTAGCTTTCCGGCAAGGTGAATTCTTTCCGAAACCACCACGGCACCATGAAAGGACTGTCCTGGCGCATGGGTATGTTGGAAAAATTCTCGCCAACGGGATAGTTCATTCCCGGAAATTTGCGCAGGTTCATCCCAAATTCCGGATCTGGATACACCTTCAGCTTGACCAGTGCCCCAACGACCGTCGTGGGGACACTGACTGAGTACCAGCCAGTGGTCTGGAATTTAGGAGTAGAGACCAGTTCGCCAGGTCCATCCACTTTGCGCGACGACTGCATCGTCCAACCGTCACGCAGTTGCATCGCGTTCTTCTCGAAGCCGGTAGTTTGCGTCGTCGATGTCGTCTGGGCGACAAGCGGGTTCGAAAGCGATACACACAAAAGCAGGAACATCGAACGTAGAGTCATCGGAGTTTTGATCACAAGCGACATTAAATGGATTTAATACAGGTAAATCAAGCACGAAATTGGGACAGCACACTTTTCTGCTGCCAGATTGGTCGCTTTCTCAGGCCATGCTATTGCGGGTCGAAGGTCACTTCCGGACTGGGCACTGCCTGACCTTCACCGACATGAGGGCGCTGCACAATCTGCTCATTTAGTATCTGGACTGCCAGGTTGAATTCTTTTTGCGCTTCTTGCTTCCCGCCTAATCTCACGAGTACCTGGCCGCGGATAAAGTGAATATGCTGGTCGCTCGGCAGAAGCCTTTCGGCATATCAAGCTCCGCCAGCGCCTGCGAATACTTTTGTTGGTGTTGAAGGATTTTCGCGAGTCCAAAATGCGGGCTGGCGAGGTGCGCATCTTCGCTTGACCGCTTCCCTAAACGCCTTAACCGCTTCGTCCTGCTGCTGAAGATATGAATACACTGTTCCGAGTTGGTCGTAGTTCAACGCCACGTCAGGCTCAAGCGCAATATTAGAATATAAATTTCGCTCCGAATTGCATAATGCGCGCCGCATGAGCAGATGTTGCCTCAAGAAACGTCGCACTCGAAAGACTATTGTCCATGTCGCTGAACTGGGTGTGGTTGAAGATGTTATACAGCTCCCAACGGAACTCGAAAGAAGTGCTTTCCCTGATTGGGAAGCGCTTGAACAGTGCCATATCAAAATTGGTACGCCGTGGCAATGTGATTGAATTGCGGCCGGAGTTCCCGAAGGTGAGCCCTTGAGGTTCAGCATATGCTGCCGGATTGTAAAGTACCGGACCCTCGTCTCCGACGTCTCTTTGGAATCCCGACCTTGGGTCGCCGACAATATCAGCGAACGAACCCGTGCCGACTCCATTCGCTACGCCGGCGGAATCCGAGAAGTCGGTTCCATTCACAACACTCCTCGGGGTCCCCGATTGAACTCCCACGATACCTGACCATTGCCAGCCTCCGAGGACGTTGTGTGAAAGGCCGGGTTTCGAAAAGAACGGTAAATCATAGACATAACTAAATGTGAGAATGTGCCGCTGGTCAAAATTTGAATTTCCGCGTGCGCTCCTCGGGTTAAAGGAGTCAGTGAAATTGTCGTCGAACCGGTCTGACGAATTGTCTATCGCATGGCTATAGGTGTACGCAAGGCTCAAGTTGAGAGCTCCGACGGTTCTACGCGCTGCAACCTGGAGAGCGTGATAGCTGGAGTTTGCCGTATCTTCCAGTCGAGTTATGTCGCTGTATCCAGAAAACGAGCGGAAGAGGTCGGGGTTGGTGCCGCACGCGGCAACTCCCAAGTTGACCGCTGGACTTAGAACGCCCAGGCCGCCATAAGGAACTGAGACATTGTTCGATGTTGTAGCGGCAGTCGGTACACCGAAGGCGTCAAAAGAGCTGCCGCAGTCATTCGCCCCGATCGCCTCGCCTGGCACATACGGGTTCTGCGATAAAGGAACCGACGCGAGCTGGTTAAGGTCCTTCTGCAACGTAAGGTGAGTTCCCTTGCTGCCAACATAAGAAACCATCGCTACCAATTTTTTTGGCAGTTCCTTCTGGAGATCCAGATGCCACTGCTGAACATAAGGCCAGACAGCTTTGCCGGGAATCGATTTTGCACCCAACGGGAGCTGTGCGCCAATATTGCTTCCAATGTTCACATAACCGTTGATGTTCGTTTGCACTGGGCTTAAGACCAACGGCGGAGTTCCCTCTAGAGATTCGGTGTTCCCCTCATTACCGTTGGTGTGTTCGAAGAAAACGCCGTAGCCGCCTCTAATGGCCATTTTCCCATCGCCGTTGGGGTCGTAGGCAAAACCGATACGTGGAGCTGGATTGAAGAGATGCCCCTTCAGGCAGCCGCGTGGGATACCAGAAGCTCCGCACTGAATGATACCGTTGAACGGATCGCCAGTGACTGTACCTGTGGAAGGATCCACGCTGGTGTTTCCTAGTACATATCGGTTCGGATCCAGGCTAAAGGCGCGTTTGTATTTCTCGTAATACGTTCCGAACAGGCTCACGCGTAGGCCAAGATTCAGCGTCAGCTTGTTTGACACGCGCCAATCATCCTGAAAAAAAGGCTCTGCGATCTTGTAGCGGTTGTAGTACTTGAGTTGCTGGTTTTCCTGCTGGAAAGACGCGATTTGCCCCATCAACAGATCGGCAAAAGCGTTCCCGGTCGTAACCCCCGAACTCGTATCGGTTACGATCAGTCCATTATTCGATGGCTCGAACCCATCTTGTTCGTTCTTTTGTCCGATGGCAACGTAAGCACCAAACTGAAGATTATGTTTTCCAATGATCTTGTTGACGTTGTCACGAAGAGTGTAGGTCGGGTTAGAGTTGACCCAAGGAATATAACTGGGGTCCATCTCAAACCCGTCTCCATAAGGAGTGCCACCAACAACATTGAACCCCGGCAGCTTGCCCCCGAAACCGTTCTGAAACAAACCAGTTGTTAGACCAGCTGGACGTTGCCACGGTCCAGTATTGTCCAGAGTGATGTGATCGGTTGTGTAACTGAATACAAACTCGTTCAGCAGCGTCGGTGATACCGTGGCGGTCAACCGGGTCACCAGGCTAACGCCCGGCCCCACGAAATGCGTCTGAATCGTCGGAAATGCGCAATCGCCGCTTGGGTCATCACCACAACTCCACAAAGTAGTGGGCTGCACGGTCTGCCAGGAGTCATGAATGAACCGGAATGTCGCACGCATTTTGGGCGAGATATTGTGGTCAACTCTGATTAACTCTTCGCGCCAGGTTGTTGGCTCGGAAACGGAGGCTATGTATGCCGGATAGCCACCATTGCTACTGTTTGCGGTGGGAATCAAAGGCAGCAGGGCCTGTGCAACAGGGTCTACCGTTACAGTGTTACCGACGCTCGGACAATCATTGGAGCCGTTCGAAGGATGGTATATGTCCGGACAAAGATCGGAGAAATCACCACTCCGCTCCGCATCCGAGGGCACGTTACGCGTGAACGTTTTCGGATTTCGCTCGCGCCGCCACTCCTGCGACCAGAAGAAAAACGTCTTATCGCGAAATACTGGTCCGCCAACTGTGTAGCCAAAATCATGTTTCTTATAAGCCGGCTTATGCAAGGTTGGATCGTCAAAATAGTTGTAAGCGTTAAATATCTCGTTCCGGCCAAAGTACGAGGCGGTTCCGTGAAAACGGTTCGTTCCGGATTTTGTCTCTACTTCGATTGTGCCGGACGCATTGCGCCCGTATTGAGCGCCATAATTTGAGGTCAGAACCTTGAACTCTGCAATTGCGTCCACGCTCGGATAGACATTGAGAGTAGAGTTGCTCCCGTTATCCATGTTGTCGCCGCCGTCAATTTCCCAATTGTTGTACTCAGTGCGGCCTCCGTTAATGCTATACGCAACGCTTCCATTAACACCCACTGTGCCTTCATCCTGGCCGGTTTGGTTGCTGACGCCAGGAACCAAGGTCACGAGCTGCGTAAAATTCCTGCCGTTCAGCTGCAGCTGACTAATCTGAGTTCCAGTGACGGTACCAGATAGATCTGACGACTGCGTCTCGACCTGCGCGAGATTGATACCTTCAACAGTCACCTGCTCCTGAGCTGCTCCCACTTCCAGGCGTACGTCGTTTCTCGCCTTCTGGCCAACATCCAGCTTGATCCCGTTTGCTTGGTATTTCTTGAAGCCCTGGGCTGTGACTGTCATGTCATAGGAACCGACCGGCAGCGCTGGAAATAAATAATCGCCGCTGCCATTTGCCACGGCGGAGCGAGTGACTCCATGCTCCGGACTGACGATGGTCACCTGCGCATTGGCTACTGCGGCACCGGTAGGGTCAGTTACGGTGCCGGTGATCGTGGCCGTGTCTTGCGCGAAGAGAGCAGCGGGGCATAGTACGCATGCAAGAAAAAGCAATCGGAATAGCATCGATTTCATTTTGGTCTCCTCAGCGATGCAGATGTGCGATACGGGAGAACGCCATTCGGGGAACGCTGAAAACCCTTTATTAAAACGTATTAATACTGGAAGAAACCCAATCGCACTGTCAAGCAGAAAATTTACCCGAACGTTATTGTCCGGTAACCTGGACGGGCAAGTAGAGTCCCGAGGCACCAGCTCGAAAGACAATTTGAGACGGGTGGCACGATTTTGTGCTCGTCCTGGAGCGCGGCAATGCCTTCAGCAACCAAGGTGACTGCCATCCTGCCCATTTCTGGCATCGGTTGTCGCATTGTAGTGAGTGATGGAGTCAGGATTCGAGAGTGTGCAATATCTTCAAATCCGGTCACTGAGCATTGCTCCGAAACCATTCCTAAGCAGCGCTCGAATCGGCTCCGCTCGTTCTGCACGTCGATGAGAATTGGCAGGAACTAGGAGAAAGCCGCTCTCTTTAGCGACTTCTCGGATAATAACCAACTACAGGCGTTCGTTTTGTCGCCACTTCTTGAATTTGTACCCTCCGTTGGCCGACACTACAGTCAGAGACCTGAACCGTGTCAAGCGTTTCGCGAGGAATCTGGCTGAATATCGTTTTCATATCGTGCATCTTCGGCGACTTGCGAACGCTTTCGCAGGCGGAGAAAGCGAACAATCATCCACGTCCGCAGATCGAACGCGTAGCGAATGACCCGAAGGCAATATTCCAGCAGGGTAAAACGGCACTAGCCAATGGACAATTAGAAGCTGCCGAAGAAGCTTTCCGGCGCGTCATCCAGATTGATCGGCACTCAGCGGCGGCTTTTGGCAATCTGGGCGTAGTTTACATGCGACAGCACCAATGGCAGTCGGCACTGCAGGCACTCCGCAAGGCCGAGATACTTGCTCCGGGAATGACTGGGATTCGGCTGAATATTGGTCTCGCTTACTATAGGCAGAACAAGTTCCAGGACGCAATCGCTGCATTTGATTCAGCCGCTCGCGAGGATCCCAAATCGGTGCAGGCACGCTATCTTCTTGGACTTTGCTACTTCCTAATACGCGATTATGAACGGGCGCTGAACACACTGCAACCAATCGAAATAACAGAGTCAAGAGACCTGAATTTTTTATACGTGTTGGCCATCTCAGCGTGGCAATCAAACCAGCCGGAGACTGAGCAAAGGGCGCTCGCGCGCCTGGTCGAGGTGGGAGAGAATACCCCCGAGTTTCATTTGTTGATGGGAAAGGCCCATCTGAACCGCGACGAGTACGATGACGCCATCAAGGAGCTGGAGCTAGCAGCACAAGGGTACCCGAAGGTTCCGTTTGTACATTTCAATCTCGGTTTGGCTTACCTAAAGAAGCGGGAGTTCGAGCGCGCCAAGATGGAGTTTCTTACCGACTCTCAGATTGAGCCTGATGTTGCTTATAACTATGACCAACTCGGTGCCATCGAATTTCGAGAGCAACACACAAAGAAGGCCAAGGAATATTTACTGCAGGCACTTCGGCTGGAGCCCACACTGGCGCGCGCACGATATCAGCTTGCACGCTTGCTCACCGAGGAAGGCGATCTTGCTCGAGCCCTCGCAGAAATTGACAGGGTAATTACGCTAGTGCCCGAAAATAGGAACGTCCACTACCTGCGGGGACAAATTCTAAAGCGACTCGGACGGACCCGGGAAGCGAAAGCAGAAATGCGAAAAGTGACGGAGATCTCAAGTGCTGCGCTCAATCGGAGCCAGCAGGAATTTGAAAACGGTGTCACTGACCCGGAGCTCATGGACCCGCCGAGCCCGTGAATCGTGCTCGCAGATCGCGCAGAACGGCGTTGCCTGCAGCGCTGGGACTGGGTTGTGTTTAATCCTTCCCTCAATCACTACAACTGCCTCCGGCTCAGGGCCTTACTCTGGGAATGCGGCGCGAAACTTCCTCAACCTGCCCTATCGCACCAATTTCGACATGGGCCTTTACAAACATTTCGCAATTACCGAATCGAAGGCAGTCGAATTTCGGTGGGAGACCTTCAACACTTTCAATCACACTCAGTTTCTGGGGTTGACACTTCCTTTGGTTCGTCAACTTTCCTGACGGCCACGACTGCGCACGATCCGCGAATTATGCAGTTTGCTTTGAAGTTCCTGTTCTAGTTGCATTGATGAGGCTGAGGCGCCCAAGTTGGGCTGCTGTGCGTTCGCGTCTCTAATCGATTTTCTAATGCTCGCAACGCCATACGACTTGGGCGCTTCAGCTATGCGAGCCTCGGTAGTGACTGCGCCCCCTTTTCTGGCATCCGCAATGAACTCACGCCTATCCAAAAAATCGTGATATTTGTTACGGTAGATACGTGAACATCAGAGTTCTGGCTGACAAAGATCTACTCGCTCGCGCCGCAGCTACGCAAGCGGCGGCGGCAATTCGCAATGCCATTCGTCAAAGTGGCACGGCGCGAATCATTGCGGCCACCGGCGCGTCCCAGTTCGAATTTCTCGATGAGCTCACGGCTAATTCCGAAATTGATTGGAAGTGCGTGGAGTTGTTCCACCTGGATGAGTATCTCGGCATTCCGATCACGCATCCGGCGAGTTTTCGAAAGTATCTGTTGGACAGGCTTATCAACAGAGTTGGGATCGAGCGTCACCATCTCATAAGCGGAGAAGGTGACCCGCGGAAAGTCATCGCCGAAGTGACCGCTCAAATTCGCAGTGCGCCAATAGACGTGGCCTTTGTGGGCATCGGCGAAAACGGACATCTCGCGTTTAATGACCCTCCTGCAGACTTTGAGACGGGAGACTCGTACATCGTGGTAGAACTCGACCAAGCGTGCCGCAAACAGCAACTGGGCGAGGGTTGGTTCCGAGGCTTGGACGAAGTGCCCAGCCGCGCGATTTCAATGACTATTCGGCAGATACTCAAGTCGAGGGAGATCATTTGCATCGTTCCGGATGCTCGAAAGTCGCAGGCAGTCCAGAAATGTTTTGAGGGTGAGGTCAGCCCCCTTGCGCCTGCCTCAATCCTCCGAACTCACTCGAATACGTTTGTGTATCTCGATAACAATTCCGCAGCGTTGTTAAGCCCTCAAACGCTGGCCGCTCTGAGCGCCTGAATAAATTAGATTTCGCGGACTAGTCCCGCTTTTGTAGCCTTGCTGTTCCTGACTAGCAGGAGGGCGAGAATCATGCCTACGAATGGAATCAAGCCGGCAATGATTACAATGGGATCAAAAACGTGCGTGGCGGTTCCCTGCCGCAGATCTGAGTAGTGTCCGATTAGCTTGAACGCAATGATGGTACCGACCCCTGCCGCAGTGCCGCTAATTCCGCTAACGGTGGCAACCGACCCACTCTCATAAAGGTCCGAGGGAAGTACATTGGCGATCGTGCTGAATGCCGCGTAGGAGAACGTGGAGAGCGCAAAGAGAGTTGTGATGAGGAAAAGGTTGGTTGTGAAGACCGTTGGGATAAGCAGTGTTACACCCACGCCGCCAAATATCGTGATCGCCTTTCGGGCTGCACCTAACGACCAGCCACGTTTAATCAGCCATCCTGAAAGTCCTCCGCCGAAAAAGTTCCCCAGGTCGGCGGCGATGAACGGGACCCAAACGGCCACGAAGCCGCTTCTGAGGTCGATGCCCTTTGCTACGAGATAAATCGGAAACCAGTCGGTGACAAAAAACCAAACCGGGTCAGTAAACGCTCGCGCAACGACCACGCCCCACGTTTGTGGCAGGGCTAGGAGGTCACGCCATCGCGGACGTGGCTTAATGTCAGAGGCTATGTCGCGCTTGTCTTCGGCAATAAGGCGTCGCTCAGAATCAGAAATCAAGGGATGAGATTCGGGCGGTCGGTATATCTTGCGCCAAAGAATTATCCATAAGAAGCCGAGCAGTCCGGGAATGGCGACAGCGGGTCGCCATCCCCACCGGAAATAAATTGACAGCACGACGAATGGAGCGATAGCGCCACCCACTGACGATCCGCTATCGAAAAAAGCCGTCGCCAAGCCACGTTCCTGTTTGGGGAACCACTCCGAAACCGCCTTGGTTGCCGCGGGCCAATTCGCCGACTCGCCCGCGCCGAGAAGGAATCGAAACGCGGCAAAACTGTAGAGACCGCTCGCCAGTGGTGTCAGCACCGACACCAGCGAATACCACGCCACAGTCAGGGTCAAACCTTTGCGCGTGCCAATCCGATCCATTAGACGGCCAAACAAAGTTTGCCCGATCGAATATGCGACTCTGAATGCGATCACGATGTTTGCGTAGTCGGTGTTCGACCAGTGATATTGGACCTTTAAAAACGGCGCGAGTAATGACAGCGTCTGCCGATCAAGATAATTAATGATGGTGGAAGCAAATAGCGCTGCTGCAATCCACCAGCGGAGGCGTGAAATGGTGTGCCTTGCAGAATTCGAAGGAGCGCTAAAGGTCATATTTGAACTGGGAAACCGAGATTCCGGGGATCACCCGATAGAGTCATGGCGCTAATGGATGTAGGCCCCGCCCGGCAACAGGTATTGTATCGGCCACAATTCACGCTTTTCTTTGACAAGCTCAGACCAGCGCACGGCGACTTTTTCAGATTGAGGAATTAATTCGATCTTCGGCAGCACTTCAGCAACCGCATTCGCGAACGTAGATGCTTCGCCGGTCCCAATAGCCGCGAACTCGGCTTGTCCATTTATTTTGACTCGCGCAAAACGAGTAGCGATCTCGACATCCTCGATCATTTGCATAAAGTATGGCCGACCGGTGAGCAATGAGTTATACACGTAACCGGCCAGCACCCCAGAGAGCGGATTGACGTAGGCGTGGTCGTAATCCAACCGCGCCAGAGTTGGATCATCCTCTGAGACGGCCTTATAGCGCATTCGTGTCTCTCCCAATCCTCTCGGATCGACCCCGATGATGCTGTACCCTGCGGCAACAAGTTTCTTAATCTCTGGCCAGTCTTCGGCGGTGGGTTTGCCATTCTCACCCAACCACAGCAAGAACTTGCGCTGTGCGTCCGCAGCATTGTGAATGTATAAAAGCGGCAACTCCAGATATTGAGAATGGTAGAGCAGGTATCGTTCAACATCGATGCCTTCGAACCGCGACGTTCCAAGGTGCTCCCACCGAATCTCGTCTGCAGATGGAGACGTGCCGTCGTCTGGCAAAATTCGCCACGAGTCAATCGCCGGGTGAGAATCGGAATAATAGAGCTCCGCGAGCTTAGGCGAGGAACCACTTTGGTGTTCAGAGTAATAGTCACGGATCAGGTCCATCAGTGACCCTGCATTCTCATAATCGAGCATGACCTGTCCACTTTGGGTACATTGCAACGTCTTATCATCAAGCTCTTTCACTGAAGGCAACCCTCGCCGCAATGGCAATCCGTTGAAGTGATCCAGAAACTCAATTGCCCTTTCTTGATTTTCAAGCGAGTACTCATGCCCATGGTAGCCCTCGTGCATTTCAATTCGATTGGCATACCCGAATTTGGCATAGAGTTCCGCTACCTCGCGAAATGTTTTGTGTGTGCCTTCGATCGGGAAAAAATCGAGAGTGGCAGCTGCCACAAACACCGGCCGCGGATACATCATCAGCAGGAGCCCGGGGTGACCGACTCCGTCTGAGATCATCCCGTAGAGATCTTGTTCCGGATCGCTGTCCGGATCTTTGAAGATGCGGTTGTAAACGCGCATCGCAAGCGCGGTGATATAGCAGGAGGGTGCCGCAACCTTGATCCGTGAGTCGAGAGCGGCAATGTGCGCTGCTTGAAATCCGCCGCCACTGGTGCCAGTGATATTGATGCGCTCCGCATCAACATCAGTCCGAGAAAGCAGGTAATCAACCGCTCGGATGCCATCCCAGATTTCCCAGCGCGCAAGGTTTGTGCCTGCAAGATAAGCCAAATTTCCCATTACAGCGTGCTCTGCGCAGATGAGGTTATAGCGGCTCTTGTGTTTCTTTGCGTCCCAAAACTGGCTGCGTTCTCCCTGCCCGATGGGGTCCCAGCTGATCACCACATACCCATGCAGCACCAAGCGCTGACAGAGCGCCTGATAGTGCACCTTCCCATTCGCAGAGTGTCCAGCGGGTACCAATATTCCGGGATGTAACTTGATCTTGTCGTCCGGGACATACACCAGCGCCGAAACATACACCCCGGGCAAGCTTTCAAAGATCAGCTTCTCTATGTGAAAGCCCTCCATTTGTATGCGGCCGGTGATGCGAGAATGAAGTGGGGTCTTCTCTGTGGGAAGCCCGCCGAGCATTTTGAGAAGGCGATTCCTCAGCTCCTGCTGAACGCCCAACAGGTCTGCTTCTGTTCGGATTGCCTCCCATCGCTTGCGCCGTTGCTCGTCCTGTCGCCATGCCATTTCTGTCTGGTATTTCAAGAGTGGAGTGATGTTCGGCCCATCTGGAGAAACTTGCGGAAGGACGTGAAAGGCTTCAGCGGGAGGCGCGTCGTCCCCCTTAGCCAAGGTGGTGCCAACGGCAACTAGCCACAAAATGAGAAGCGTTCTCAGCGCCGGATCCCCTTCTCAGGAAGTTTAAAGATCCATAGCAGTTTGCTAAAGAAACCAAAAGAAAGCAATCGAAAACAAGTTACAATCGCGAAAAGAAGCGCGCGGACTTCATGAGCGAGCAGACTGTCCTAAGGCTGGGAACCGTCAGGAATGTATCGCAATTTCAAGAGCATCTGAAATCGCGAAGTCTGGCGATCCCTTGCGACGATGGGATCCTGGTCGGCCAGGACTCACCACTACGGGCGGTAATTCATCATGCTCGGTTCGACATTGGAAACCGGATTGCTGTGCAGCCGATGGAAGGTTGGGACGGCACACTTGACGGGAATCCGACTGAGAGCACGGTCCGCCGGTGGCGGCGATTTGGCCGTAGTGGCGCGAAACTGATTTGGGGCGGCGAAGCAGTTGCTGTTATTCCAGAAGGGCGCGCCAATCCCAATCAGTTGTTAATTTCTCCTCACACCGAAAAAGGGCTGGGCCAGCTTCGCACGGCGCTGATTGAAGAGCATCGCCTGGCTGCCGGGTCGGATCGCGGACTTCTTATTGGTCTGCAGCTGACACATTCCGGCCGTTTTTGCCGGCCACATGAACACACCCGCGCTGAGCCGCGCATTGCTTATCATCATCCGATCCTGGATCGAAGGCTTGGGCTCTCCGCCGACTCGCCTGTGCTCGCCGATTCAGAGCTCGAAGCTATCGTTGGCAAGTATCACGCAGCAGCTGTTACGGCCCAAAAGCTGGGATTCGATTTTGTTGATGTAAAACATTGCCACGGCTATCTGGGCCACGAACTGCTCGGTGCGCAGACCCGAGCAGGCCGTTATGGTGGAGGCTTTGAAAACCGAACTCGGTTTCTTCGAGAAATCATTCAAGGCATACGCGCTGTCGCACCGACGCTCGAAATTGGGGTGCGGCTATCGGCATTTGATATGGTGCCCTTCCGGCATGATCCCGAGCGATCGTCAAATGGCAAGCTCGGACCAGGGGTTCCTGAGCGGCTTGATGGCCTGCTTCCCTACCGCTATGGATTTGGCATGAATCCGCTGAATCCCGTAGAAATCGACCTCACCGAGGCTTTCCGGTTACTTTCACTCCTCGAAGGACTTGGTGTGGCGCTGATCAACATCACTGGGGGGAGTCCTTATTACTGTCCGCACATTCAACGGCCTGCGCTGTACCCGCCTTCCGATGGATACGCTCCGCCTGAGGACCCTCTGGTCGGTGTAGCAAGGCAGATGGAAGCAACTCGCTGCTTGAAACAGAAATTTCCCAAACTCATTTTTGTCGGGTCGTCGTACAGCTACCTTCAGGACTTTTTACCGAACGTTGCCCAAGCGGCGGTGCGGCTGGGGTGGGTGGATTCAGTCGGGCTCGGACGCATGATGCTGACCTATCCTGAAATTCTTTGGGACGCGACCGAAGGCCGCAGGCTCGAGCGCAAACGAATCTGCAGGACTTTCAGCGACTGCACTACCGCGCCGCGAAAAGGATTGCCTTCAGGATGCTATCCATTGGACTCGTATTACAAAGAGTCGCCATCGGCAGCACGGCTGACAGAATTGAAGAAACTATAACCCATCTTTCGAACTGAGAAGCCCCATGGATCGCGACAATCCTGCTGACGCCAACACCATTGCAGCTGTTGTGAAGCGGACGCGGCCAAGGTGCAAAATACAGGGCGTTGCTGCGGCCCTATTGCCATTCCAAGCGAACGGCAAGATCGCCGTGGAGGCATTTCAGGAGCACTTGAGAGTTACGCACAAAGCAGGCCTGATGAACGCCGTCAACATGGATACCGGTTACGTGAACCTGCTGAGCGAGGAGGAAAAACTCAACGTCATGCGCTGGACGCGCGATGCTCTGGGGGAGGGCGTGCCGTTTGTGGCGGGAGCATATATCGAGGGACGAGAAGGCAATGTAGTGGATCTTTACCGCCGCGAACTGGATGCGATCACGGAGTTTGATGCAATCCCGATCGTTTTCCAAAGCGCAACATTGCACGGCAAGTCGGCAAAAGAGAAGGTTGCGTCATACCAAGAGTTTTGCCAGGGCTATCCGCAGGTCCTCGCCTTCGAATTGAGTCCAAGATTCGCTGCCAATGGGGAAATCTTCGACGACGACACGGTACAGGGACTGATGGAGATTCCCGAGATAAAGGGTATGAAGCACTCCTCACTGGACCGTCTGCTTGAACTCAAGCGTCTCGCGCTTCGTGACTCGTGCCGCCCGGATTTCCGCATCTTCACTGGAAATGATTTGGGAATCAACATGATTGAGTATGGTTCCGATTACTTGCTTGGCTTGGCCACTTTTGCTCCAGAGAAATTTGCGGAACGAGACCGATTATGGGAACAAGGAGACGCCGCCTATTACGAACTCTCAGACGCACTGCAGTATCTTGGCAATGTTGCGTTTCGTCATCCGATTCCGGCGTACAAACATTCTGCAGCGGTATTTTTGCATTTGAGCGGCCGAATACCGACTGACCTGCCGCACCCCAAAAATCCTAGACGGCCACCATGGGAAGCAGATATTTTGCGCGATTGTATGCAAAGGCTGTGCTCTTCTGCAGTCGGCAAGAACGAGTTGTGACGGCCTCAGTGTTGGCTAGACATTTCGCACATGCGAGTGCTCTCGGTAAAACGTCTCGCGATATTCTCGATCGCGAAACGCTTCTGTACCGCCGGGACGAGTGGCTGACAATGCTCCCGCGCGATTGCCCGCATACAGACAGGTCTGCAAATCGGCTCCGCGAATGAATTCATGAATGAAGCCCGCATCGAAGCTGTCGCCTGCGCCGACCGGGTCAGCGACATCAACTTCTAGCGCCTGGCTGAAATATTGCTCAGAACCCCTTCGTGCCAAGGCTCCCCTCGCTCCAAGTTTCACTACCAATAAGGGGACGATCTCTGCAAGTATTTCCACCGCGGTTTCGAGATCCGTGCTCCGAGTGACTTGCATGGCCTCTCGAGCATTAGGAAGGAATATATCCACATGGCGCAAAGCTTCAATAATGTCTTGTTCCCAAGTTCCAGCAGGATCGTCGTTACAATCGAGAGAGGTCGTCAGCCCCGCAGTTTTCATCGTTTTAAGCAACTCGGGTGCGTCAGAACGCAGATTTCTTTGCAAATAAAAGGAAGAAAGATGGAAATGCCGTGACGAGGCGAGATAGTCGATATCTATATCGTTCATGCTCAAATCGAAGATCGTCCCGGGATACGTCAAGATGTTTCGCCATTCGTTGCGCTGCAAGATTACTGTCAGCCCAGTCTTAACTGAATCCGCGCTCGTTATAACCTTCGATAGATCTACTCCAGCACGTTGAAGGTAATCCAGCGCAGTTCGACCGAACTGATCATTGCCAATACGTGAGATGAATCCAACTTTGTTGCCCAGACTTGCAAGATTGTGGGCAACGATAGCCGACGAACTCCCGAGCGTGATCCTCATGTCGCTAGCCAGGAGTTCGCGCTCCGGAGGAATCTCGTCGGGGAGACCGTAGAGAATCAGGTCCAAATTCAGTTCGCCGGCAATCGTGATATCGAAGTTTGGCAAATAATGTTTCCTGTTGAGCAGACTGGCATATTTCAAGCGCGAATAGGAACCCAGCCGAGAGTTCCTACCCGCGATAATCCAACCAACAACAACTGATCTGTAACCTTAGTGCACCGTCACGGTAACCGTTGCAGTCGAGCGCCCAAATTGGTTCGTGGAGGAAAGAGTATAGGTGGCCGTTGCCGAGGGCATGACCACGATATTGGTTCCCCGCACTGGTCCGGCTTGCGGATCAATAATATTGTATGTGCTGTTCGAGACGCTCCAGCTCAAGGTCACAGGTTGTCCTGCTGAGATGCTGGTTGGATTGGCCGAGAAGCTGCTGATTGTCGGATTGGGTCCGGTTGGGACATTTGCCGGTGTGTAGATCGTGCCAAGCTGAACGACCTCGAAGTTAGACGCGGTAATTTGCTTCAGCAGATTGAGGTTGGTGTTGTTCCAGCGGTTGTCAGGTGCGCCGCTGATGAAGATTGCGCTTCCGTTGTCTGCCAGAATCATTCCGTATTTTTTCATGGCAGTCAGGATTACTTGATCATCGGCGGGATAGCTGGAAATATTGAAGCTCGCTTTCAAACGAATTCGAAGCCCCATAGGCGGGGCATTCGGATCGGTCGTGCTCGAGGCCCAGTGGGTTGCGGGAAGGACGAAAGATCGCTGACTTGTAGGAACCGTGAAACGCAATGCATGGTTGATGGCGCCCGCGGCAACTTCATCGTAACGTGCCAGGCCAACGAAGACGGGCAATCCCGCGGCGTCAGCCGAGGTCCACGTGTAGGGGCGTTGCTCATTAATCGTCATGTCCCAAATGGATGTCGCGTCGGCGCTCCACTTACCACTCTTCAGCGTCGCATTGTAAAGCTCGTAGAGCCAGCAGCCGTCCTTCTCTAATACCAGTACGTGACGATCCCCGTTGCCAGGTTTGGGATAGCCTTCGATCAGAGCGTTCGAGGGAATTGGTTCAGGGCCAGGATCGCTCTCGTCAAAAAAAGCTCCAAGTGTGACCGGAACCTTGGCCTGTGCTCCCGCCACAATTTGATAGGGAATTCCAAGCGTTTGGTTGTGAAAGGTGCCCGATCCGAAGTCGGGATGTAGAGTCACAGTTGATCCGATGAAATTGATGTAATTTGCCGAGTTGGGATCGACTGGAGCGGTGGATACGTCAGTGTTCCACAAACTGTTGGATTGAAAAGGCACGAACCCGTTCAGACTGGTTAGCTGGCCTACGGTCATTCCAGCACAAGTTCCGGTTTGAGAAAGTGCGATTCCGGAGGTTAGCAACAGTATGGTAATGCTCAAGGCAAACGCATGATTGGTTTTCATAGCTCTCCTTCCGAGCGCTGGCAGCAGCGGTTTGGGGTTGATCTGTTTGCGGCCCCAGCGGCTGGGACCGCGTGAACAGACGAGATGGCGTCCCCTCGAAGGTGAACAAAACAACGTGGCCAGACGACTCAAGTTGTTGCGCGCTAGGCCCGATTAATTCCGGATCGCACTCAGTGCGCTTTCTTTACAAGTTTCAGCAATCCGAATCGCTCCGGCACGTGAAAGGTTTTGCCCATGGGCGCCTGCCACGTGATCTCGCGTTGATTCGGGGTAGGCCCCTGACTGCGAAAAAGATTTATTCGGAGAATGTTGCCGGCGGCTGCCGGACGTGCGTCGATTGCGGCATACGGAATTCGCATCGCGCCGTACCAGACGTGAGCATCGCGATCAATTCGCGCTGAAACTTCGAAACCTGAATTCCATGTCCAACCGTCCTCGTGGTGCGGCTTGTGCAGATCGACATCCAGGTCGATCCATTCACCTTGCGGTGAAATCTCGAATTCCCGATAGCGGTTTATGTCCTTGAAATCAGCGCCGATGAAAGCTTCTGCCACGTCCCAATTCCAGAGCTGATTGGTCTCGGTAGTCGTTTCGGGATTGGGTTTCAGATTGAGTTGCTCGTATGGACATATAAACAAGAAGTAAAGATTCTGCTTCGTCCAGCGGGCCCGCACTTCCGTTCGATACCCATGAACGTGGTGCCCAGAACGGTCTTCGTCCATGTGTACGGAAGCCGCGCCGAGCCAAAAGTCGGATGATTGGTTCGTGTTAATGGCGACATCGGTATTCGCCCAATTGCTGTAGATCGTCGGCGGCGCCGCCAACACCGACACTGAAGCCGCGAAAAAGAACATCACAAGCTTAAGAAAGCCATTCATTCAGGTGCTCCCGCACGAACGCATCATCCTGCAAATGTGGATATGCCTTGCAAACGCGGTCAATTTCCTCGAGCTGCCCCGGAGAAAGATCTTCGTTCGGATCGAGGCACCAGCGGCCTTGAAGCAGTCCTTGGCGCCGCAAAATCTCGTGGAGTCCCGCAATGCATCCACGAAAATCATGTGCGGGATCGAAGATGGCAGCATTGGCATCCGTCAGTTGTTGGGCCAAAGTCAGCAGTTCAGCCGAAACACTGCTTGAGCGCCGATGCACGTGCTCGATGTGAGAGACCGCGGTCTTTGTCCAGACTGCCCATTGCCCTAGTAGTCCACCGGCAAATCGGATCCGATCTCCCCCAAAATCAAATTCGGTTAACAGATCGAGGAGAATGTGATCATCATTGCCGGTATAGAGTGCGACTTCTCGGGCGCGGCCAGATTCCGCAACCGCGCGTACTACGTCGAGCGTTTGATATCGGTTGAATGGCGCAATCTTGATAGCAACCAACTCTTCGATTTCCGCCAGCTCGCGCCAGAAACGGTATGGGAGCGGGAATCCGCCCACGCTGGTCTGTAGATAGAACCCAATGATCGGAATGATTGAGGCTATAGAGCGGGCATGTTCCAGAAGTCATGGAATTGGCTGATCAGGCAAATCGGCGAGGCTGAGTAGCACCGCGGCGTAACCGAGAGGGGCCGCGAGCTCAGCTTCTTGCCA